>Ga0209297_1001144_pt1 | contig 15439 bp, 14 predicted proteins | sample S_130805_MF_Meta_FD_187322 | JGI IMG/M metagenome (GOLD analysis project Ga0209297, IMG submission 187322) | Freshwater microbial communities from Lake Simoncouche, Canada to study carbon cycling - S_130805_MF_MetaG (SPAdes) (version 2) | ecosystem: Environmental > Aquatic > Freshwater > Lake ... | reverse complement strand
CGTTAAGTATGACCCGTTCCCGTTAACAGCTGTTGCAGCCGCTCCTGTTACTCCTGCTCAGAGCACGGCTCCCAAAAAACCTCTACCGGCAACTCCTACTGCGCAATCGAAGCCGCCCAGCAGACCGCTTCCGGCAACCCCCACGCAAAAGCCGGCAGCACCCGCTCCGGCGAAGCATGCAACGGTCGCCCCGGCCTTGGGTCCCCGCACCCAAGGCATCACTCAGCCAAAGAAGCCTTAGGCAAATCTTTTGCTGAAAATGACCGACCTATTGCATTTTTCATTAGATGAAATTGGCGTGTCCGTACTTGCACCAATCGGTTACATGAATGACGAACTCGGAGATGATTCAGTCATTCTGTGGGATGATCCGGAGGATTACCGGCCAGATACTGCAGATACGTTTGAAGTTCGACGATTGACAATCAGGGGAGTCGCTGCACTTGAACTGTGTGTTCAACGATTAGGCCGAGTATCTCGATGGGCAGACGACATTGAGGTTGTTGCCGATGGAATCATGTGTGAAGGTCGAACTTTTGTGAGCGATGGCGACGGCGGGCCGATGAAGGGTTTTCTGGCCATCGTGCCCCTTGAATTTCCTGTCGCTATACGGGCCGAGTGGAAAGTAGATGACGATCGTTGTGATGAAATGTTGATGATCGCGAAAGGTGCTCGATTTTTGTCCCCTCGCGACGTTCACGCTGCGAAATCATCGCTCACACACATTGATTTTCGGATGAGCGTCGATGCTCCTGAGGGGTGGGCGAGGACAGTCTCGGATGATCACATGGAGATGTCGGGACCAGGAAGCCGTTGGGTTTTGAAAAGGGCGACACAACCTGCGATTTCGGGCACCTCCGAACTGTTATTTGACGACATTTCATTAATGACTGAGCTAGGGATCGGCACTTTGCAGGCTCAGGTTCTGCATTCGAACGACGAATTCCGGGTGACTGCTGAAGGTGATGATCTCTCTACACTGATGGAGATCACTCGTTCGTTGCGTTTTCATCCATTCATAGACCAGCAATAAATGGACCAGCAATAAACCGACCAGCAATCATTGGAATAGAAATGAAATTCGGATCGTCAAAAAATGCCAACCAATGGGAATTATTCGCTGACGAAATTTTGCGATTCGGAATTGTTAAGCAAGGGCCAGTCGGTGACGATTTAGCCAAACAAGGGCTTCTGTTGCCGGGTTTCAAATCGCGAGATGCCCTTGAAAAAGAGACTGACAAGAATCTGAGTTCGGCATGGAAGTTGTTGGAATCTGAGATGTCAAGTAAATCGTTGTTTGCCACGGCGATTCGCTTAGCTCGCGCTGACAAACATGATGCCGCCCTCATTGCCGTCTTGTCTGCTGTTGAAATTAGGCCAGAGCGCCGTCGCGTGGTTGCCGGCCTTGGTGGGAAAACTGATGGAACAGTCACTCTTGGCGTACTTTCACATGTGTTGCCCGAATCGCTCACCGCGGCTGCGCCAGACAGTCGGCTGATGCGCTCTGGTTTCATTCATGTCAGTGAATCTGGAGCCTGGGCTGCACGCGAAATCCACCTCGCGCCATCTTTGGTGTGGTCATTGCTCGGAGTTCAAGATCGTGATCCCGAACTTCCGATCGATATTGAGCACATTTCAGGAGTGGCCGGATCTGGCGACGCTCAAGTGATTTTGGTGGCTGGTCCAGATCGTTCAGCACGTCGACGTCGCGCTCTGATGCGCCTTGGTGCCGAACGGGCGATCGCCCTCAAGGGAACCGACGAATCAACAAATTGGGCTGCGGTAGTTCGCGAAGCCACACTATGTGGTGCGGCTGTCCTTGTCGATGTCGTTGATGCAGTTCCGCCACGTATCAAATGGTGGATTGAACGAGCCAATCATTTGCGTTGGGGAATCTTGTCAGAAAATCAAATCCCCTTAGAACAATTGCCCGATCGAGCATGGGTTGATGATCAAATCAATGATCGTGTTGCGAGCGCGGCATCAGTTCTTCAACAAATGGGCGGCGCCTTGGGTGCAGGTCACCGTTTGACCTTTACGCAACTTGACCAAATCCGAAAGTCGTTGCCCGCACTTGGTGGAGATCCGAGCCATGCAGCGCGCCGGCTAGTCACTGGTGATCTTGATCGCTTGACCACACGTATACGTCCCACTCGTTCATGGGACGATTTGGTTTTACCAGTTGAAGATTTTGAGCGTGTACGAATGGTTGCGGCGCGTTATCGTCACCGCGACACCGTTCTTGACGAATGGGGATTCAAGCCGATTCCGTCGGCGGGTGTTGTTGCAATGTTTAGTGGCCCTCCCGGAACCGGCAAGACCATGTCGGCCGAAGTGATTGCTGCCGACTTGGGGCTTGATCTTTTCAAAGTCAACCTCGCCACGATGGTTTCAAAATACATTGGAGAAACTGAAAAGAATCTCGAACAACTTTTTGATGTCGCCGACACGGGCAATGTGGTTCTGTTGTTCGATGAGGCCGACAGCATTTTTGGAAAACGAAGTGAAGTATCTGATGCACAAGATCGTTATGCAAACCTTGAGGTTTCTTATTTGCTGCAACGTATTGAGCGATTTGACGGGTTAGTTATTTTGACAACCAACCTCAGTAGCAATATTGATAACGCGTTCTTGCGTCGTATTCATGTAGTGGTTGATTTCCAAGCTCCTGATGAAGGTGAGCGACGCACGCTTTGGATGAAAGCTTTACCAAGTGATGCTCCACAAAATGATGTCGATATTGACTTCTGTTCTCAGTTCAAGTTGTCTGGCGCCGATATTCGATCAGTTGCTCTCGGTGCAGCATTCAGAGCAGCAGATGAAAAGAAGTCCATCTCGATGTCTCATGTTGTGACAGCACTCTTTGATGAGATGCGCAAACAAGGTCGACTGGTTGATCGTGCGACGTTTGCGCCATATGCGGCTTTACTGCCACCTGAAGGCCCAGTTCGTCGCCTTTAAGTGAGTCATATCGTCTTGCTTAGGTCACATCCACCCGTTTGTGACAAGTGGGTGGGTAGGGTGACCGAGCCGGGACGATGGTTCGTCCGAGCGATGCGTGTCATCCCAGACAGGTTCGCGGCACCTGTCAAAGGAAACACCCCATCATGTCCCCATCCACTTCAACTGGTCGTTCGACCACGCCCCGACCACGCCCCGAAGGCGGTTCGCCTGCTGGCGGAGCGTCATCAGGAGCCCGCCCATCGTCTGGTGGCCGCCCTTCAGCTGGCAAAGCGCGAAGCAAATCAACCAATCAATCACGGGCCAAGTCGGCATCGCGCCGCGATGATCGTCGTGGTTTCCGTTCCGAAAACGGTTCGGCGACGGCTTCTAACTTCGCTCCGAAAAAGCCTTCGATTATTCCGATTGAAGTTGGTCCCGATAACGGATTCGTCAAAATTGGTGTGCCCGCAAATCTCGCCGGCATCCTTGCTGCAACCGGAGTCACCGAACCTTTTTCGATTCAAAGCGTGACATTGCCCGACTCATTATCTGGTCCCGATAACGGATTCGTCAAAATTGGTGTGCCCGCAAATCTCGCCGGCATCCTTGCTGCAACCGGAGTCACCGAACCTTTTTCGATTCAAAGCGTGACATTGCCCGACTCATTAGCTGGTCGCGATGTTCTTGGTCAGGGTCGAACTGGCTCGGGTAAAACTCTTGCATTCGCATTGCCCCTGATTGCGCGCTTGGCTGCAACCAAAGTTGGTCGTCAGGCCAATCGTCCACGTGCATTAATCTTGGTACCTACTCGTGAACTTGCAACACAAGTTGCCGCCGTGATTGATCCATTGGCAACTGCTTGTGGTTTGCGCGTCATCACCGTCTTTGGTGGTGTCGGTCATGGACCGCAGCGCGATGGACTTCGTGCCGGTGCAGAAATTGTTGTTGCTTGCCCAGGTCGATTGGTCGATCACATGGGTGAAGGCGACGCCAAGCTTGATCGCATTGAAATCACCATCATTGACGAAGCCGACCATATGGCCGATCAAGGTTTCTTGCCTATGGTGAAGCGCATTCTTGACGCAACTCCAAAGGTTGGACAGCGCATGTTGTTCTCGGCCACGCTTGCCGGTGGCGTTGATGCAATCGTGTCGCGTTACTTGGACAATCCCGTATCGCACGCAGCAGAAGTTGAAGCACCGGTGTTGTTAGATCACAGCGTTTTGGTGATTGATGATGCCGATCGTTTGGAAGCCGTTGCTGAATTGGCCCGTAAAGAACGCGTTGTCATCTTCACACGTACCAAGCACCGTGCCAAGCAAATGGCGGCAAAGCTTCAGACATTCGGAATCAATGCAGTTGATATGCATGGCAACTTGTCGCAGACTGCGCGTGAGCGTAACTTGGCAGCCTTTGCCAGCGGTGCCGCATCGGCTTTAGTTGCTACTGACATCGCTGCTCGCGGAATCCATGTCGATGATGTGCCTTTGGTCGTCCACGCCGATCCGCCGATCGAGCACAAGGCCTACACTCACCGTTCGGGCCGTACTGCTCGTGCCGGTGCTGCCGGTCGCGTGATTACCGTTGCTTCAACATCGCAAGTGAGCGAAGTGAAGCAGTTGTTGCAAAAAGCTGGCGTCACGGCAACGTGGACTGGAATTGATGTATCGAATATGGCGGGTCGTCCGTCTGGTCGCTCGGCTGGTCGTGGTGGCGTACGTCCTGATGGCCGTCAAGGTGGTCGTCCCGGTGCTCGTAGCGGAACCGCTCGCGGCAACGGTGGCCGTCCCCGCCGCTAAATCCCTCTGTAATTCTGGTGTCGTTTTATTCGGTAATAGCGAATAAAACGACACCAGAATCACGAGGGAAGGTGAGTGTTATTACGAGTCGGGTTGGCCGTCAAAAACTAATTTGAGGGTCAACTCGGGTTCGTCTTTTTCAAGACGCTGCAATCGATACTTGTTTTCAAACAGCGCGACCATTTCGTTATCGCTGCGATACAAAATTCGGATTCCACCTATTTGGCGCAATCGGTCAGCGCTGGCTTTATCGGTGATTCTCATTGCCTGATACGGCGATGAAATAATTTCGGTTGGTGCACTGAACTCGCTCGACAATCGATAGGCAAACACTTCAAACTGCAAAACACCAACGGCAGCAAGCACTGGTTCGGTGTCACCAAAGTCGAGGTCGCGCAACACTTGAACAACACCTTCTTGATCAAGCTGTTCAATTCCCTTACGGAACTGTTTGATCTTGCTGCGATCAAGCGGACGTGCACTTGCAAAGACTTCAGGCGCAAAGCGTGGAACTCCGGGGAATTCAACTTTCTTACCTGCGTAAATCGTGTCGCCAATGCGTAGATCGCCAGCATTAACAAGTCCGATGATGTCTCCGGGAAAAGCTTCTTCAATAGTTTCGCGGTCATTGCCAAAAGCGGTCGTCACATACTTGGTTCCGACTGCACGACCTGATCGAGTGCATTCGACATCCATACCGCGTTCGAAATGCCCCGAACAAACTCGGGCGAATGCCAAACGGTCGCGGTGGTTCGGGTCCATGTTGGCTTGGATTTTGAAAACAAAACCAGAGAACGGGCTTTCGAGAACCCGTTCGTTTTCGGCGATGTCGAAGCGCGGTATCGGTGGAGGAGCAAGTTCTGCAACGGCATCGAGGAGTGCACGAACTCCGAAGTTGGTGAGAGCAGATCCAACGAAAACGGGTGTGCTCTTACCCGCTAAGAACGATGGCAGATCGACGTTGGCTTCGATCGCGTCAAGCAACGAACATGAATCAAGTGCGACTTTCCACGCGTCGCCTTCTTCGGCGGCTGCACGTTCGGCATCAATGATTTCTTCAGGTGCCTCAGCAGCACCGCGAGCGGTACGCGTGTATTTGGTGAAGAGTCCGGTGCGGCGATCAATCGTGCCGCGAAAGTCTCCAGGTTGTCCGACGGGCCACGTCGCTGGCGTCGCGCGCAATCCGATTTGTTGTTCAACTTCGTCGAGTAGTTCAAGAGGGTCGCGGCCAGGACGGTCAAACTTGTTGAAGAACGTCAGCACAGGCAAGTTACGCGAACGACAGACGTTGAAAAGTTTGAGAGTCTGGGCTTCGATTCCCTTGGCTGTATCGAGAACCATGATGACGGCATCAACGGCGGCGAGAACACGGTAGGTGTCTTCGCTGAAGTCGCGGTGGCCAGGTGTGTCGAGCAAATTGAAGACATGGTCGCCGTAGGGGAATTGAAGAACGGTTGATGAAATAGAGATGCCGCGCTGGCGCTCCATTTCCATCCAGTCAGATGTAGCCGAACGCTGTCCGGCGCGAGCTCGAACAGAGCCGGCATCTTGAATAGCGCCGGCATATAACAAGAATTTTTCGGTCAGGCTGGTTTTGCCGGCGTCAGGGTGACTGATAATGGCAAAAGTTCGGCGCCGCAAGGCTTCTTCAGAGATGTTGGCACCGTTTTCCATGGCATCACGAGGGTACAGGCAGACGGGTGGGTCTTGGGTGAACTACTGCCGACCTAGCGAGATTTTGAGGCAAACATTTCTGAAGCCATGGTGGCGACGACACGTTCAGTACGTGACCCGAGGGCAAATGACAGTTGCCGCAGTGAGTTATACGACAAGAAGATTCCGATTGCACTGAATCGGTCCTCGTTCATTTTCGTGCGTTCATTAGAGAACCAGCGCTGAAACTGCACCTCAAGAACGTGGTCGCGTTCGCGCATGACCTCTTTGGCCACGGCCCAATTTGAACTCAATTGATCGACGGCCTCAACGAGTGGTCCGTACGTACGAATCAAGCTCACTCGCAGACCAACCAATGTCGTGATGCGGCTCGACAGATCGCCCACTGGCACCTCAAGCGTGAGCATGTGTTTGATATGCGGTTCAATTTGTTGCAAAGACAATTCAATGAGGTCACCGATTGAATCGAAATACCGAGTAAATGTGCGTTCGGAGATTCCCGCGCGAGCCGCAATATCGGCGGCCGAGAGATTGACTCGACCTTCAGTCACAAGTTCGATGATTGCGTTGATGGCCGCTTCTTTGCCCTTGCGGACGCGATCGTGTCGCCCATCAAATTTATGAATCGTGGCCTCGCTCATGGGGTTCACAATAGTCACCATACGAGCACTACTCTGAATTGAGATTGCATCAGAAAGACGGTGTTCCCATGGTTCTCGATATCGCCAAAGTTCGGGCTCAGTTTCCGGCATTAGCTCTCGCCGATCGTGGTGGCCCTCGGGTGTATCTCGACAATCCGGCAGGGACTCAGGTGCCACAGATTGTGGTTGACCGAATGGTCTCGGCACTTGTTGATTCGAACGCCAACATGAACGGCAATTTCCGCACCTCGCGTGAAGCCACCGATATCTCGCGGCAAGCGCACCTTGCTATTGCTGATTTCTTTAATGCCAAGTCAGAAAACGAAGTGATATTCGGACCAAATATGACGTCATTGACATTCATGATGGCGCGCGTTTTGGCATCGCAGTTTTCGCCTGGCGATGAAATCATCCTGACGCAGATGGAACACGACGGCAATGCATCACCGTGGCGCATCATGGCTGAAGAAAACGGACTCATCGTGAAGCGTCTTGAATTTGATCGCGATACGTATGAGATAGATCTTGGTTTGCTCGACTCGCTGATTACTCCACGAACAAAATTTGCAGCGATTAATTACTCGAGCAACATTCTCGGAACGATCAATGATGTGAAAGCAATGTGTACGAAATATCGTGCCGCCGGAGTTCTGACGTATGTCGATGCTGTTCAATTCGCCCCTCATGGTGCCATTGATGTGCAAGATCTTGGTTGTGATTTCTTAGTGACTTCGGCATACAAGTTCTATGGACCGCATCAAGGCGTGTTGTGGGGTCGTGAAGAACTCTTGAATAGTTTGCCCGCATACAAATTGCGTGTTGTGAAAGACGTGTCGCCTGGCCGCTACGAAACAGGAACACAGTCGTTAGAAGGTCAAGCCGGAACTCACGGTGCGCTCGAGTACATGCAATGGGTCGGAACGACAATGGGTCAAGAGCATCTGAATGACAACCCCGATCATCGTCAGCGTACGAAAGAAATTCACGCGGGCTTAAAAGCGATGGCCATCTACGACCGCATGTTGGTTGGCCATTTGATTACTGGCCTGCAGCGATTGCCCGGTATTGAAGTACGCGGAATCACTAACCCCGAGCGATTCATCCACCGAGTGCCAACTGTTTCCATCACTCGGTCCGATCTTGTACCGTCTGAGCTTGCCAAGTTTTTAGATGAACATGGGGTCTATGTGTGGGACGGACATTCATACGGAATTGACGTCATTGAATGGCTTGGTCTGCAAGACCGTGGGGGAGTTGTGCGTATTGGGCCGACTCATTACAACACAGTTGAAGAAATTGATACGGCCTTGTCGCTCATTGGCGATTTCGTGAGCCGTTTGTAACATCGAATAGGGACGAATGGTAAGAATTCCACTCCTTGTCGGCGACTAAGTTGTTGGCATGTCTCCACAAGGCGAAAAACACTTCAGTCATCGCATCGGGCTTTTGCGAGCAATGGTGCTCGGGGCAAACGATGGCATCATCTCGACGGCGTGTTTGATTCTTGGTGTTGCCGCAGCCGATGCAACCGGTCATGCGATCTTGGTTGCAGGTACCGCAGGGCTTGTTGCGGGCGCAGCTTCAATGGCGATCGGCGAATATGTCTCGGTCAGTTCGCAACGCGACTCTGAACAAGCGGATATCAAAAAAGAGATCTGGGAATTAGAAAACACTCCCGAACGTGAATTGGCCGAACTCACGGGTATTTTTCAGTCCAAAGGTTTGTCCCACCAGTTGGCCCGTGAAGTAGCTACTGAACTCACGAAGCACGATGCTTTGTCCATTCACTTGGCCGAAGAGTTGGGAATCTCGGCGCACAATATGGCGCGTCCGATTCAAGCGGCAGTGAGTTCGGCCGGATCCTTCGCGGTTGGAGCCGGGATACCTTTGCTTGCTTCATCACTTGCCAATGATGCCAATCGAATGTGGCTCACCATTGTGGTGGTGTTCGTTGCACTGCTTGGCCTCGGCGCCGGTTCGGCAACTTTTGGTGGAGCGCACCCCGTGAAGCCAGTATTGCGAATAGTTCTAGGTGGCGGTGCAGCAATGGCATTCACCATGGCGATCGGCAGTTTGTTTGGAGCGACCGTCGGTTAGTGAGTCAAGTGCCGCAGAAAGTCTGATAATTCTTGTATTCAGACGGTGCTGGTTGAGCAAAGCGCTCAAGTCCTGAACGTTCGTTGAAGGGTTGTTGAATGACCTCAAGGAGCGTCAGCGTGGGGCCAAGATCGCCTTCGGTTGCTGCCGCAAGTGCTTCTTCAACTAAGTGATTGCGCGCGATGTACATCGGGTTGACTAAATTCATTGCCGTTGCGATGTCGGCTGATGATTGTGATTCGCGACTGATAAGTTCTTTCCAACGTGACTCCCACGCATCGTATTGTTCGATGTTGATGAACGAATTGCGGGCAGCTGATGTATCGCCGTTGATAACCGATGAAAGGAATCGGAAGAATTGGGTGTAGTCAACTGATTGAGTATGCAACATGTGTAACAAGTCGCTCACAAGATCTGTAGGCGCATTCTTGAGTCCTAGTTTTTTACTCATGCCGGCATCCCACAAAGCCTGATATTGCTTCGGGAAGTCCATCAAAACTTCAGTGGCGATAGCAACAGATTCATCTTTGTCACCGGAAAAAAGTGGCAATAAAGTTTCTGCAAGCCGAGCGAGGTTCCATTGCCCGATATTGGGTTGATTGCCGAATGCGTACCGTCCGTTGTGATCGATTGAACTAAAAACAGTGGCAGGGTCAAATGCGTCCATGAAAGCGCACGGGCCGTAATCGATTGTCTCGCCAGAAATTGTCATGTTGTCGGTATTCATGACTCCATGGATGAAACCGACGAGCGTCCATTGTGCAATGAGAGTTGCCTGACGTTGAGCAACTGCTTTGAAGAACTCTAAATACTTGTTATCAACGTGAGAGAGATCTGGATAATGACGACTGATTGCATAGTCGGCCAGACGCTGAACCAATGTGGGTTCTTCGTGATGCGCCGCGTATTGAAATGTTCCAACACGAATATGGCTTGCGGCAATACGACACAGCACTGCGCCAGGTAACCATGTTTCGCGAGCGATCTGTTCGCCGGTTGCGACAATTGCAAGTGAACGAGTTGTTGGTATGCCGAGAGCATGCATCGCTTCGCTGACGATGTGCTCGCGCATCATGGGTGCTATGGCTGCTTTGCCGTCGCCACCGCGAGAGAAGGTTGTTCGACCCGAACCCTTGAGGTGTAGATCGAAGCGGTGACCTTCGGTATCAAGAAGCTCGCCAAGCAGCAATGCTCGCCCGTCGCCGAGTCGTGGTGAGTATCCACCAAATTGGTGACCGGCGTACGCGAGTGCCATGGGCGTACAACCGTCGATCACTTCATTTCCAAGTAAGAAACGCACTCCAGCTTCGGTCTTCAAGAACTGTGGATCAAGATTGAATGATTGAGCAACCGCTTCATTGACGATGAGTGCCTTTGGTGAGGGAGCAACATCAGAGTTCCACGAAATAGCCAACTCTGGTAAGGCGCTCGTATATGAGTTTTCAAAAGTCACGGGGAATGAACTCACAAGGGTGAGGTTAGGGGACTGCGAGCGAACTGGGCTATTTGAGTAGAGTTTTGTCATGGAACTCTCGCAAGCCCTCTACACAACTCGCGCCATGCGTCGCGTCACAACCGAGCCAATTCCCGATGAAGTGATGGCTAAGTTGCTAGATGCAGCAGTGCGAGCACCATCAGGTGGCAATACGCAAAAGTGGCGCTTCCTGATCTTGACCGATCAAGCAAAGAAGACTGCGTTGCAGAAGATCTATAGCGAAGCCTTAACCGATTTAAATGCCACGCAATACAAGCCGATGATGGATCTCATCGCCAATGGCGATCCCAACGACCCGGAAGTCATACAAGTGAAGAAGACCTACGCGTCGGGTCGTTGGTTGGCCGACAACCTCGACAAGGTGCCGACGCTGTTGTTCGCATGGGGCAAGCCCAACGGCGAGAGTTCAATATTTCCGGCCCTGTGGAGCTTGCAGTTGGCTGCGACAGCTGAAGGTATTGGAACATCTTTGACGACACTGTTGTTTAAGAAGCACACGCAGCAAGTGCTCGATTTGTTGGGTGCTCCGGCAGTTGGTGAATGGGTGCCGATGGCGATGATCACTCTTGGTTACCCGACGGGCAAATGGGGAGTGGCGAAACGTCAGCAACCTCATGAAGTCGCTTTCCAAGAAACTTGGGGCACCCCAGTTTCTTGGACTGTCGACCAACCCCTCTGGCCCTAAGGCGATCTGGTCGGGAAAAGCTGAGGAAAACTGCCACTTCGCCAGACCAGATCGGTCAAGAAATGCGTAGTGTCACGGCTGGTTGCTGCGGGCGTTGAGCAGGCAAGATGACGACATCGCCGTCTCGTTGAACTGGCTCATTTGATCCGAGTAATTCAACAGTTCCACTCGGTAATCCCGAAATCGTGAATGAGTCTTGTGCTGTCGCGAGGATCATGGCAAACGTTGCGCCATCAGTACCTTGCGTGAGTCGTACAACTGAACCATCAGATGCTGAGAGTGTGTTCATTTCAAGTTTGTGTGAACCGAAAATTGCTTCACCATTGATCGTGAGCCATTGCCCAATCTCAACCAGCCGTTGCTTCTGAATGTCAGGGATTTCACCGTTGGCTTTCGGGCCGATATTGAGTAATAAGTTTCCACCATCGGCGACACTGTTAATCAGTAGGTGAATGAGTTCAGTCGATGAGGCATAGGTCGTCTCGTCGTCGAGTTGGTTATAGCCAAAGCTCATGCCGATTCCGCGACACACTTCAAACCTTCGTCCAGGCGCAGTAAGTCCCGATGAGTATTCAGGAGTGATGTAATCGCAATGTGCGCTGCCCTGCACGACGCCGATCATGTCAAAGCGATCGTTGACAACTCCATTTTCGTTGATGTTGTAGTAGTCGGCCATGAGTTGCAGCGCACCAGCACCTCCACCGGGCCAGCCCACGTCGTTCCATAGCAAATCTGGTGAATAACGATCAATGAGTTCCATGTAATGAGCAGTGGCGTATTGCTTGTACTCATCAGATTGTGGCGTGGCCATCAACATGCTGAGCCAGCCGTTGTAACCAAGTCCCTGAAAGGTCAGGTCGAGCCCACCGCAGTAGTACAAGCCAGCGCGCATTCCAACGCTGCGCGCTGCATCACAGGCTTCGCCAACAAGATCACGCGATGATGTGTAACGCGGACCCTTGAATGGGTTGTGCAGTTCGGTGGGCCACATGAGTGCACCATCAATGTGTCGAGTGCCCATCACGATGTATTTGGCATGTGATTGAGCGAAGACATCAGCCCAATCGTTGGGATCCCACTCTTGTGCCGCTACAAAGAACTCGTCCACGAATTCGTCATAAGGCTTATCGCCATATACCTCGGCGTGATGTTTCTGAACCGACGAACTTTCAATGGCGAGCGAGTTCACGTACCACTCGGCATAAGGCGACTCGGTGAACGCCACGACATCGCCGTACTTGGCGGTCTGGGCAAAGAGATCTTCGGTTAATGGGGCATAAGCCGGAACCGAGGCGGGGTACCAGTGAATGAATATCCCAAATTTCGCGTCGTCGAACCACTGGGGCAAGCGATGCTGCTGAACCGACTCAAGGGTTCCTTCGTATTTCGCCATGGACACACGGTACTTGACCGATCTGGTCTGGCGAAGTGGCAGGTTTCCTCAGCTTTTCCCGACCAGATCGGCTAGGGGAGGAGGGTGTAGGCAGGATTGAAGAAACGTAGGCCTGTTGGCGAAGCCATCGGTACCCCTTCGATCACAACTTTGCGTCCAAGGTCGAGTCCGCCGATTGAACGTCGCCCCGACCACACCGCAGTGACAAAGCCCGATTCATCTTCAATACGTACAAGTAACGTCGGCAATCCTTGAGCCGGTTGCTTCACGATGCGCACCACGCGACCACGAACAGCAGTCTGGGAGCGAGGCGTCAATGATGCAATTGACGGGTAGGAGATTTCTTCAATGATTGGTGTTTCACCTTTACGTCGGCGGAAAACACTCATGAGGTCGGAGTGCCAATCAGAATTCGTTGAACGTCAGCTTCGCAATCTCCGGTCATGAGCACGACAACTTCATCGCCTCGATGAAGCGGGGTGTCGGCCTGAGGTGCAACGACATGTCCGTCCCGCATGATGGCGACGATCGTCGTTTCACGAGGCAGACCAAGATCGGTGATCCGGCAATTGACTGCTGGTGAACCTTCGGCCAAAGTGACTTCGGCAAGTTGAGCCTTGCCGTGTTCAAACTTCATGATGCGAACCAATGAACCTACGCTCACTGCTTCTTCGACCATGGCGGTGAGTAGATGCGGAGTTGAAACAGAAACATCAACTCCCCACATCTCGTTGAACATCCACTCGTTGTTGGGGTTATTCACACGAGCAACGACGCGGGGGACTGCAAACTCTTGTTTGGCGAGCAATGAAATCACCAAGTTGTCTTCGTCATCCCCAGTCACTGCAGCAACAACATCGGCGTCTACGAGTCCGGCCTTGGCAAGTGTGTCAATTTCACATGCATCGCCGACAGCAGTGGTGACGCCAGGAACATTGATACGTGAAACTGCGCTCGCATCAGAGTCAATCAAGGTGACTTGATTGCCAGTTGATGACAACTGTTCGGCCATGTAGCGACCGACGCTTCCGGCACCTGCGATGACGATCTTCATGAATGGCTCCCTTGATGAGCGGTGAATGCATGATCAAAAGTTTCTATTCCTGATGTAGTCGCCAACACATGTAATACATCGCCTTCTTGCAGCAACACAGTGGTTGGAGGAATCTGACTGACGCCGTTGCGACCGAGCAATACAACACGACATTCATCGGACGTGAACTCGTCAATGGCCCGCCCGGCAGTCGAAGCCTGAACATGACGTTCAACAACGAAATGGGTTGACGTTGGACTGGTCCACGTTGGTGCGCTTTGTTGTGGCATCACAATGCTCATGATCTGGTTGCTAGTCCAGGCAACTGTTGCGACGGTTGCGATACCGAGGCGCTGGTAAACGGCAGCACGCTTGGGGTCGTAAATTCGGGCGGCAACGTGCTGCACGCCGAACATTTCGCGAGCAACACGGGCAATCATGATGTTTGAGTTGTCGCCACTCGTGACAGCCATAACTGCGCTATCAGACGTGATTCCGGCTTCTTGAAGCACAGTGCGATCAAATCCGATGCCGGCCACTGTTCGACCAGCAAAATCTTCGCCTAGGCGTCGAAAGGCATCTTTCTTACGGTCGATGACGACCACATCATGTCCTTGAGATTGCAATTCTTTCGCAATCGTTGAACCAACTCGGCCACAGCCGACGATGATCATGTGCATAAAAATCAACCTTCTTCGATGTCGTGAGTCATATGCACGGGCACTGAAACAACTGCGGTGTGGGGACGATGCAGTAGACGAGCCTTTAGAGCAAACGCACTGCCATTGTGAAGCCACTGTGTTTTCCACGAGGTGACGAACTCGGGGATGACCACCGTGATGATGTCATCATCGTGCTTATCATCAAGTTCATCAAGGAACTTCATAACAGGTCCTGTGAGTTCGCGGTATGGCGAGTACACAATGTTGAGTTCGACGGGCACGTTGTAGTCGTTCCATTGCTTTTCAATGCGCTGACGATCTTCGTCGCCGCTGGCAACAGTAACCGCGATCAAACGATCGGGGTTGAGCGACTTTGCATAGTTCAGACCGTGAAGTACGCCTTTGTTAATGCCACCGACAAGAACCACCATGGTGTGAGTTTCGCGCCGTGGCCAGTAGCCAGGTTCAACTTGAACTGACTGACGACCCTTGTCATAGTGCTTTCCGATGGTCCTAAACGTCCATACTGAGGCAGGAATGACTACTGCAGGAATCCATGCACCTTCGGTGAACTTTGATACCACGACAATAATTGCAACAAGGCCGGTCAGTGTTGCCCCAATTGCGTTGATAGTGAGGCCGATCCGCCATCCTTCTTCGCGGAGTTTGTGATGGTGCACAACCATGCCAGCTTGGCTGAGGGTGAAGCCCGTAAAGACACCGAATGCGTAGAGAGGAATCAACTTCGAGATGTCACCGTTGAAGGCGATAATGAGAATGCTTGCAAATACTGCGAGGAAGAGGACGCCGTTTGAAAAAACAAGTCTCGCACCGCGGTTGAAAAACTGCCGAGGCAGGTAACCATCTTTTGCTATGAGTGAGGCAAGACGGGGGAAGTCGGCATAGGCCGTGTTAGCCGCAAGAATCAAGATGAGGAATGCGCCGATCATGGTGCCCCAAAACATCACACCTCTGCCGTTGTAGAGATACTCGGCCATGATTCCGAGACCATTGCCA
>Ga0209297_1001138_pt1 | contig 15487 bp, 19 predicted proteins | sample S_130805_MF_Meta_FD_187322 | JGI IMG/M metagenome (GOLD analysis project Ga0209297, IMG submission 187322) | Freshwater microbial communities from Lake Simoncouche, Canada to study carbon cycling - S_130805_MF_MetaG (SPAdes) (version 2) | ecosystem: Environmental > Aquatic > Freshwater > Lake ... | reverse complement strand
TAGCGCCAACGCAGGCAAGTTTGCAAGCAACTCAGCCACAATCCATCATCACCCGTGAATTCATTGATTTGTCTGTGGCCCCTACAGCCGAATACACGCGCATTGTGAACATCGCGCCAAGCTTGTCGGGAGATTCTGCAAACGGGCCTGGCTTGAGCGAAACAAAAACAACTTTGCGAGGGTTCAGTGACGACCAGTACAACATTACATTCGATGGCATCCCATGGGGTGACACAAACAATCCAGCCCACCACTCTACGTCTTTCTTCCCAGCTTTCACCATTGGTGGTGCAGTGGTTGAACGTGGTCCAGGCAATGCGAGCAACTTGGGTTACGCTACATTTGGAGGATCTATCAACTTGTTCTCTAAGAAGCCATCGCAAGAAAAGTCGACCACCTTTTATTCGAGCATTGGCACATGGAACACAAGCTTGGTAGGTGTTGGCTATGAAAGCGGACGCATGCCCGACCAAGGTGATGCAACGCTGCAATTGAACGTTCAAGAATTGAAGTCTGATGGCTACCTGAGCTACAGCCCCGTCAAAAGTGACAACCTCACCGTGAAGTTTGAGCGTCCAATTGGAGACGCAAGTTTGTTGACTGTGTTTTCTACAGTGAATCAAATTCACTATGCCCAGCCAGACAGCAACAAAGGCGCAACCTTGAGTCAAATTGCCAAGTACGGCAAGAATTTCCAATTGGACAATGATCCAAAGAGCATGAACTATCAGGGCTACAACGCCACTACCAAGGACACTGATTTTTCTTACTTGCGTTTGCGCAGTGAACTGGGCAATGGCTGGAACACTGACAATCAGGTTTATACCTATGCATACAACAACCAAACTAAATCTTCAACTGATCCAACTTGGACTGGCACCACAGGTACCACAGCTGACCCACGTCGCACAGCCCCTTCTGGCACGTATGTCACTGCTAAGAACATTGCACTGAATGGCAACATTCCTGGCATTGACAAGCAAAACAAATACCGCGTTGTCGGTGACATTTTCAAAGCCACCAAGCAATTGGATTCAGGCTTGGTGCGTGCTGGTGTTTGGTACGAAACGTCTGACACAGACCGTCACCAATACGACATTGACCTGACCACGGGTGGGTACAACCGCAAAGAAGGCACTGTTGCAAATGGTGCTTTCTTGCAAGGAAGCACGCGCCCTATTGACAGTGTCTTGTTTGACCAGCAATCTAAGATTACAAACACTCAGCCTTTTGCTGAATTTGAGTGGAAAGCCAGTGCAGATACAACGGTTACGCCAGGCGTGAAGGCAGTCAATATCACCCGTTCAGTGTCGTCACCTGTTGAGCAAACAACGCGTGAATTGAACCATTCAGCTTCTAAAACTTATACAGCCACATTGCCCTTCTTGACAGTGAACAAGCAGATCAGCAAAGAATTGGCTGTGTATGGCCAATACGCTGAAGGTTTTCAAATCCCTGATTTGAAAACCTTCTACATCAACAACCCTTCTTTGAACAGCTCTGTGCCCCAAAAGTCAAGCAACTACCAGTTGGGTGTGGTTGGCAAGTCTGACAAAATGACCTGGGATTTGGACATCTATCAAATTAACTTCACCAACAAATTAGTGTCCAATGGTTTGACAGGCGCCAACGCAGCCTTCATCAACATTGGCGGCGCCACTTACAAAGGCGTTGAAGGTCAGATGGCTTATGTGGTTGACGGTGGCTTCTCTGTATTTGCCAATGGCTCTATTAACAAGGCCTTGGCCAACGATACAGGCAAGCAAATTTCTGGTGCGCCAGAAATGACAGCAGCTGTGGGTGGTTTGTTTGCACAAGGTCCTTGGGCTTCTTCGCTTATCTTGAAGCGCACGGGTGCTGTGTACCAAAAAGACTTTACCAATCAGGCTTACTACGACTTTTACAAAACTGCAGCGTATGACAACCTTGATGTAGGTGTGTCTTACACCATGAAGAATGTGGCTCAGTTCAAAGCTGTCAAAGTTCAGTTGAATGTGTTCAATATGGCCAACAGCCAAAAAGCCACAGCCATTACGGCCGCCAGTTCTACTGTCACAGGTACTGCATACGATACCTACATTTTCCAAGCACCACGCAGTGCTCAAATTTCAGTCAAAGCTGACTTCTAAACATGACGCTGAGCAAGCTGTTTGAACTGGCGAACGCCTCTGGCGGTACGCTGTATCTCATGGCTTTGCTCTTGTTGGTGGCCTTAACTGTCATCATCGAGCGAAGCCGCTACTTGTCCAAAATGCAACAAGACGGTGAGAGCCTCATTGATTTGTTGCACGATGGTTCTGCCTTGAACAAAGATGTGTTGTTGCAAGCACTTCAAAAACATGAAAATTTACCGCATGCCAGTGTGGTTCATGCTTCTTTGATTGAGCCAGACACTTCCGATCGTGATGCTTGTGCAGGTCATTTGGAAGAAGCCATCATGCGCGAAGTGCCCACCTTAGACCGTTCCTTGTGGGTGCTTGATACCGTCATTACTCTGGCGCCATTGCTTGGCTTGTTTGGCACCATCATTGGCATGTTCGGCGCATTTTCAGTGCTGGGTGATCTGCAAAATGGCGCGGGTCAAGTCACTGGTGGTATTGCTGAGGCTTTGATTGCAACCGCTTCAGGACTTTTCATTGCCATGGTTGGCTTGGTGTTCTTCAATTGGTTGTCCACCAAAGTGCGAGCCATTGTGCACCAAATGGAAATTCTCAAAGTGATGATATTGAACCGTCGTTTTGGAAGTCAGCAGTCTACCAATGTTCGCAGTAATTTGAAGGCAGTTTGAATGCGCTATTTCGAAACTCGAAAGGCGCGAATTGAGATCATTCCCATGATAGACATCATGCTTTTCTTGTTGGTCTTTTTTGCCATGATGACCTTGAAAATGATTCCTACATCTGGACAGGTCAGTAAATTACCTACAAGCAGTACCGCCATAGCAATTCCGCCTCCTAAGCTCTTGATTGAAATTCGCAGCAACGGTCAGTTGTTGACTGAAGGTCGAGAGATAGAGCCTGCCGAAATTTCAGCCTTGGTAAAAGCACGTGATCCTGTCAATTTGGCAGTCACCATTGCGGGTAGCGATGACGCGTCAATGCAGCACCTCATGAGGGCTGTTGATGCTGTTCGTTTAGGGGGCGCCACTCAAATTGGCTTGGCTGCAAAACAGGTTTCTCGTTGAGTGCTGCTTTGACCCAGCCCACTGCTTGGACGCCTACTTCAAAGAAATCTAATCCTAAGGGTTTTTGGTCTTCTTTGGGGTCAGCATTGCTGATTGAGCTTGCCCTCGTTGGCGTGGTCGTGGTGTGGGTGATCATTCACCCCCAAGAGGAAATTGTTCAAGTCATGCCATTAGTCATGTCCATGCTGGATGCCCCCAAAGAAGTTCTAGCTCCACCGCCCAAGCCACCCAAAGTGCAGGAGATTCAGCCTAAGGTCAAGGCCGTTGTGCCCGTTTTGCCCGCAGTGCCTGAAGTCAGACCTCCCGAAGAGCCTGCACCTCCCGTGGTCGCCAAGCCCACCGCATTTTCTGCGCCTGCTCCCTTGCCTCAACCAACTGCAGCTGCCCCCTTGAATCCACCTGCACCTGTGGTGGATCCTGCCTTGGCCTACAACGTCAAGTTGGCAGCCGCTGTGCAAGCTGCTTTTGTGGTTCCAGGGCCAGCTGCTGCGCTCGGATTTAAGGGCCGTGCACGCGTTGAGTTTCATTTGCGCGATGGCATTGTCAGTAACGCTAAAGTTGTTCAAGCCAGTGGCTTAGGGGCTGTTGATCGTGCCGCCTTGAAAGCCGTCGAGTTGGCTTCTTTTCCAGTGCCACCTCCCGTCTTGGTGGGCAAAGAAGGCGTTTATCAAATCTGGGTAGCTTGTTATTAATTTGTTTCAATGGGTATTTGAAGATGATGTACACGCAGAATCGAATTTCAGTTTTTTTCGTTCAATTGGCTTTAGGTGTTTTTGCCTTGTGTGCTTTGAATGCCGCTGCTTCTGACCTTGAATCTGTTTATACGGTGCAAGCGCCTAATGGTCGTTGGGTGGTGCGTGCTTTAATTTCGTCCAATCAGTGCCCTTCAATCTCATGGGACAAACAAAAGCCAGTCGCTATGGTGTTAAGAGCACCCCAAGCTGTGGTGCCTGCTCGCTCTGATTCAGCTCAGTCCGATAGCAAGCCCTCTGTTTTTGACATCACCAGTTGTGAGGCTGAATGGCCCAAGGGTGTTCAAACAGCTCAAGTTGAGGGTGTTGCTGTGCCAGCGCCACCGCAGAAAATCAATCGAATTTTGATCATTGCCGACACGGGTTGTCGTTTGAAAGCATCTGAAAAAGCATTTCAAGATTGCAATGACGCAGACAAATGGCCCTTTAAAATGCTAGCCAACAGTGCGGCCAAAATGAAAGCCGATTTGGTTGTGCACATTGGTGATATCCACTACCGTGAAAGTCCTTGCCCAAAAGGCAATGCAGGTTGTGCAGGGGCCACTTGGGGCTACGGTTGGGACGCATGGCGCGATGACTTTTTTGTACCAGCACGCGCACTTTTAAATGCAACACCTTGGTTGTTTGTCAGAGGCAACCACGAGTCTTGCTTTAGGGCAGGGCAAGGATGGTTCCGTTTTATTGACGCATTGCCCTGGACGCAAGAGCGCAATTGCAACGATCCGGCCAATGACATGAAGGGAGACTTTTCAGACCCCTTTGTGGTCAGCATTTCAAAGAACTCACAATTTGTTGTATTTGATTCTTCAAAATCCAGTGGCAAGGCTTATCAAGCGGCTGATCCAGCATTTATCAAATACCAAGAGCAGCTTCAACTTGCCAATCAAATGGCAGCCACCAAGCCTGAAAGCTTTTTTATCAATCACCATCCTTTACTGGCTGCAGCGCCTGGCCCTGACGCTACAAAATTCAAAGCAGGTGGCAGTGGCGGATTGCAATCGGTCTTTAGCTCGATAGAACCCGCTCGTTTGTTTCCTGCCAATGTCAGTGTTGCGATGCACGGGCACATTCATTTGTTTGAAGCCATCAGCTTTCAAACAGATCATCCCGTCTCCTTGGTGATGGGCAACTCTGGTTCAATGAACGAAGGCTTTGCACCCAAGGTCATTCAAACGACAGACCGAATTTACAAAGACGCAGTGGTGGACAACTATGCCTCACGTTCAGACTATGGATTTGCGACCATGGACCGAACTGAAGAGAATGGCAAAGATGCATGGGTGTTGACGGAGTACACCACTGAAGGCGTTGCTGTTATTCAATGTCGAATTCAAGCGGCTAAAAGCCGGTGCCATCAAATTTAATTGACCACTGGGCAGATCGCAATGTTTGGTTTGACAGGAGGGTGTCCGATTTTTTGTGTAAACGGAGTTAAGGGTCATTGATGAGGGACCCGGTCCTCAAACTCAATACTAAACCGATTCAGAGCCGCCTTCCAGTCCCGAATTGGCATGTTCCATTTCTGGCTAATATTTCTCAGTGCCAAGTAGAACAATTTGCTCAGCGCCTCATCGCTTGGAAACGATCCACGGTTCTTCGTGATCTTGCGCAGACTCATGTTCACAGACTCAATGGCATTGGTCGTGTAAATCACCTTGCGAATCTCCGGCGGATAGTCAAAGAACGGAATGATGCGTTGCCAGTTTCGTCGCCAGCTTTGCACGATGGACGGATAGTCTTTGCCCCATACAGTTTCAAATTCATCCATGGCTTGTGACGCTTGCTCTACCGTGGCGCAGGCGTAAATCGATTTGAGCGCAGCTGCCACTTCTTTACGAGTCTTCCACGACACATAGTGTTGGCGCCGATTGAATTTTGACCACTTTGTGAGGGTTGTGCCGATTCAAAATTGACCAGGGTGTTCAATCACCTGCTTAACTATTAAGCAGGACACGGAGATGATCACTATGGACATGTTAGGCAAGGTCAGGCGCATGAAGATGCGCGACAAATTAACGATAAGCGAGATCGCCAAACGCACGGGTTTGGCGCGCAACACCGTCAAGCGATGGTTAAATGCGCCGGGGGACATTAGCCAACAGTCTAGAAGGATGCCTCCCCATTTTTTCCCCTGCGCTCAAACCGTTGAACTTAGTTGCTTTCAGCGTGGAGACCGTGCTTGTGGTTTGTCGTGGAGATCAAGTGTCGTTTAACACGACAGTTGGTGGTGTTGATGTAAATTATTCAATCGTCCAGCAACGGGACGATGGAACATTTACTGAGAAATCCCATCACGGAGTTTGTTGTCGGCGCTTCGTTACCTTCAATCACCAGCAGAACTCCCGCTATCACTGCTACCAGCATCAGAGCTGTCAGATGAGTCATTGGGATTAAGTGCGCGATTGGCGCTTGAGAAAATAAGCGCTTGAGTCACATAGTCGTCAGTTGAGCGTTTTTTTTCTTCTTCGGAAAGCTCAACTATTTCGTTAGGCTTTGAATTAAAAATTTTTGTTATCCAATCATACATAGAAATTTTCCTTGAGAACGCCACGATTGATTAACTCATAAAGACTTTTGATTTTTAAAAAGATGGCTTTCATTTTGATTCCTCAGGAATTGATTGCTCAGTGGGTAATTGCCATGCCAAGACCATGGAAGGCAAACAAGCAACCCACATGCAAATTGCAATGATAGGCTGTGAAAATTTTAAATTTTCTGCCCAGTTCAAATGATCCAAAAATAATTCAAATATGACAATAAACACAATGGCATGAACCAAGCCCACGGCTGACAGCCATCGGTATGCATGCAGGTAACCTGCATTTCGAATGGAAATTTGCCGCTCGTCTAACAACTCTTCGGGAGCATCTGCCACATTTCGAACTGATTTTCGCAATTGAAAAGACAGCAGGAGAACAATAGCTAGAAAAACAATCTCAAGATAGGATTTCAACTTAGGCTGCGAAATGAAGAAAAGTAAACTTAAGCCAATTAGGCAAACGATAGTGACCAGCACCAAGGCCTGCCTATTAAACTGATTGCGATAAACAGACGGCCCGTTGTCGTTCAAACTTTTAATGACTTCATTTTTGGTCACACCCGCAGACCAATAAAACTTGTTGTCTTTTTTCTCTGTCATGTTATTTGCCTTTTGCAAATGGTTGAATAGAAAATAAGCTCTGAATGTCTTTTCCCAATACTTCCGAGATTCTCATGGCAAGCACCAAGCTAGGGCTGTACTCGCCCCTTTCCAAGTAGCCAATGGTTTGGTAATGCACGCCAACAGATTCGGCCAACTGTTGGCGAGACATGCCCATTTGCTCGCGCTGCTCTGCGATTCGGTTGTAAACGGGAATTTCTTCATTGCGACTCATGAAGATAGTATAAATGCTACATAGCATTAATGCAACATTTATTTGAGAATTTTTTAATCCACAAGATTTAATACCCTGAATTGAACAATATTGCCCTCTGGATCCCCGCCGTCCAGAACAATCAAATCGCGAAACCGCATATCCAGCTTAATTTTTAAGCAAACTTATACATAATTCAATCGTCCAGTAACGGGACGATGAACAAACAAAGGCGCAAACCAGCGCCTTTGTTCAATTCGGACATTTACTGAGCAAACCCGTCCCGCAGCTTAAGGGCAGCGGCATCAATCTGTGTGTCCAACTCTCCGTTTAGAACGGCAGTTTTGATCAGCTCCAGTGTGGGCACCAAGTCTTTTTCGCTACCAACTTCCACTGCCACTTTGCCCTTGGCGAGTTCCAGGACTCGGGTGCCATAGCGCACTGACAAGGCAAGTTTTCCTGATTCAGTAGTGAACCACCATGGTTTAACTCGCTTGGGCATTTCCACTTGTCTGCGTATGCCAGTGTCGTGTTCCACGATACTTCGGAACTTTACGGGGGCAAAGGTGGTGCCAGCAGCTTGAGCCCGAGCAAGTTCGCATTGTTCCCATAAGCGAAGAATCAATTTGTTGCGGCGTAGTTGGACAGCGCCAACAGTCTAGAAGGATGTTGCCAATTTTTACCCCCTGCGCTACAAAATGAAATAAAAATTTCATTAAGTCCTAACAAAGGTATCAAATTTCAATTACTCCAAGACGACTAATTTGTGAATTATTTGTGGCATTTGTTTTAATTTTTTATTGATGCAAAGCGACAGACCTATTAATTTATCCAAATATTTGTATAATATATTCATGAAGAAAATAGCCTTTGAAGGAAGCTCACTTGATGATTTGAGAGAGTTCCCACCCACAGCAAGAAACGAAGCGGGTTATCAACTGGATAAAGTTCAGCATGGACTTGAGCCTGACGACTTCAAACCAATGCCAACCGTTGGAAAAGGTGTTTGGGAGCTAAGAATTACAGACGAGGCGGGGCAATTTCGCGTTATCTACATTGCCAAGCTAAAAGACGCCATCCACGTTTTACATTGCTTCCAAAAGAAGAGCCAAAAAACTGCTCAAAAAGATTTAGATATTTCTAACAAACGACTTCGCGAATTACAACAGGGACTCAAGTCATGAAATCCACTCATTACCCCAGCGTTTGGGATGCCATCACTGACACGCCTCAAGAAACGGCCAGCTTGAAAGCCAGATCAAAACTGATGATGGAATTGAGCGAGGTCATCAACACACGCAAGCTGCGGCAAAAGGATGCTGCAGATTTATTTGGGGTGACTCAGCCCCGTATTTCTGATTTGACTCGCGGCAAGATCCATCTTTTCTCCTTGGACATGTTGATGGATATGGCTTGCACGGCTGGAATGAGCCCTGAAGTCACCATCACAAAACCACGCAACAAACGTTTGCTTGATCGTGGATCCGCTGCAAGTCGCCGCACGGCCTCCGCTGCTGTTGCTGCTTAAAGTAGTTGCGTGAACCGTCGTTTAAATCGGCTGCGCTAGGTCAGCTGTAATTGACAACCCGCTATCGCTTTTCAGTATCATTGATGTCAATGATGAGATGAAGACCAGCCAATCGGAGCGATGCGTTGACGCAGGGGTGCCGCTGTCAAGTGCTTTGTCCGTTTCAAAGACAAACTTAGACGTGTAAAGCGAGGGTTCTAGCCTATATCCATCAGTTTTTATGAGAGCTCACTTGATTCATCGCAAACTATCAATGAGTCTTGTGAGGTAAATGACTTTAAAAGCCTGCTCTTGAAACTGCCTAACTTGCTGTGGGTTGGGATCATGTGCGTGCTTGGGAGTTGCCCGTCGCAAGCACAATCACCGTTCACTGCCACTGCCATTGCACCAGCTGCTTCACTTGGAACCACTTGCATCGTCTCTGAGTTCATGGGCTTTTACAAGTTCTTTCTTGATGCGGACAAATAAAGCGTAAAGATATGAATTAAGGTAATTGCTAGACTCAAAGCTAATATGGCGATGCCAACAGGACGAGCGACAGAAATTTCAGCAAATGTCCAGAGTCCAGCAAAAATGAGTCCCCCAACGACCAGTGACTTAGATGCCATTTTTCTGGCGATGGATGTTTGGGCTTGAGCAAAAAGTGTTTGAGGCACTCTGTTTCCAAACGAAGCGACCATCAGTCCACTCAGGCACATCACAACTCTGGTCACAGTATCACCATCCGTGTAACCCAAGTCTCGCAGGTAGCTTGCTAACAGAGATGCGCAAACAATGATGGGACCCCAAGCGAAATCAATTAATAATTGTTTTTTATTCATTCAGTGAAAAATGTTCAGTACTTGAAGATTGATGGGGTTGACTTTGAGTATTGTTCGAAATGTAAGGCTATTCTGTTCGGATGTCTATGTGATGTGCGTATGAATTGCCGTCTCAGGTTCGGCTTCTGCGGGTGAACCGAGCTGTCGGCTTGAATCACTGGTCGTTTAAAACGACGGTTTGTGGTGGTGTTGGCGCTTAAAGATCGGGGGTGTAGCGTTTCAGCATTTCTTCACGGGATTCCACTGCACCCGTGCTCTTAGTTTGATCTCGGATGATTTCTCCAAGTGTTGGCATCGCATCAATATTTTGATGGTGTTCAATAGACCAGAATTTTGAACGCATCATTGCTTTGGGGCAATGCATATAGGCAGCTTCCACGGTCACTTTGATAACCAGCTTGGGGTTGTTCTTCAAAGTATCAAAGTGCTTAAGAAGATCTGTGTCAGTTTGTAGGGTAGCACTTCCATTCACACGAACAACTTCGTCAATGCCAGGAACGAAAAACAGCAGACCAACTTGTGATGTTGCGATGATGTTTGTGAGGGTGTCTAACCTGTTATTGCCAATAGAGTCAGGAATTAGGAGCGTTTGCTGATCTAAAACTTTGACAAAACCTGCGTCTCCGCCACGAGGTGAACAATCCATTTGATGATGTTGATCGCCGCTGCTAATCACTAAAAATGGCGACAAAGAGATGAATCTCTTTAGGTGCGAATCAATGTGTGTCAATTCTTTCAGAACGGCACGCTCGCTTGGTGCTTTGTAAAGGGCACGCAATTGGTCTGTGGTTTGAATCTGCATAGATAAAATGAAGTATCCTAAATTTTGGCATAGACAACGGAAACTTAGATTGTTAGAACTTTTGAATAAATTTTTTGACCTTGCTAGACCTTACCGAACAGTCAGACCATCAAAGTCTAAGCTATGTCAGCATCGTGCCGTGCCAATGCCGTGCCCAAGTCGCTACTTTGTCGCACACAATCAAACACCTTGCCATTAGAGTTCCTAGCACGGCAAAAGGAGTGATAAATGCTAGTTCAAAAACTAAGACTACAGCGTGGATGGTCTCAACAACAGTTGGCTGAGTTGAGTGGATTGAATGTACGCACCATTCAGCGGATTGAAAAAGGTCAAGAGCCTAGCGTGGAATCTTTGAAGTCTTTGGCTGCCGTGTTCAATGTGGAATTCTCAACACTCAAGGAGCAAGGTATGGTCAACGTCATCAATGAAAGTCAGAGCGCAGAGGAGATTTTGGCTTTCAATCAAGTTAGAAAACTCAAAGGTTTTTACATTCACTTGGCGCAGTATGTGTTGGTCGTTGCGCTACTTGCGGTCATCAATGTGTTGACAACCCCTAACCGCTGGTGGGTTCAATGGGTCATTATGGGCTGGGGTATTGGTGTGTTCTTTCACTGGCTTCAGATTTCCGAGCGGTTTAGCTTGTTTGGCTCAACGTGGGAAAAAGAACAAGTGGAAAAGCGTTTGGGGCGAAAACTTTAAGATTGATGCCTAGAGGTGAGCGTTCCTTGCTGGGCGTAATGGTTGGCTCGGCCAATTCAAAGGGATTGACCAGCTTGAGTGTGATCTTGAGCTTGGCGAAAGCCTTCTGAATGTGCTCGGCTTCATCGGGACGTTTGACGAACTCGAATGCAGCGGCCAACCGGCCTGCTGCTGTCACCATCTTGTCGCCAGCCAGCAGCGTCGGTAGCAGTTCGGAGGCATGTCGAACCGTGGCCAGGGCAATCTCGGCCTTACGCGGGTTGTTCACGAAGAACGAAGGCCCGACCAAGCACAAAGCTTCGGCAACAGGCCAGGCTTGCAAGCCACGTACTTCCACTCGTGCGTTGGAAACCCGGTTTTTGTCCGGATAGACCAGCAGTGAGGTGTTAAAGGGTAAATCCACCTTGGATGTGCCGCTGTCGATCGTGACGCATGTGACTTGTCTGGGTACGGTGGTGTTGCCCGTGTGGAGCATCAGTGATGCCTCTGGGTTCAAGCAGTACCGTTTGCCAAAGCGCTTGCCCAGGTAGCCTGAAACGAAGGCCCAAAAGAATGCGTACCACGCAGTGGTGTCTGCGTCGTTGTCGCTTGGGCTGCTACAGATGTACCACCCCTTCATCACGGGTCGCAGAAACCCCGTATCGACCAACAGGATGCGCTGCTCGTCGTCCTTAAGATCTGAGGCTTCGACAACGCCGTCGTGCTTTTCCTGAAGCCGCTTAAGGGTTTTCAGTGCAGCGACGAGCGTCGGATTTCCCTTGGGCTTGCCGCGTGATGAGTTTATAAATCTACTTTGGTATTTCCGTGAAGGTTACTTTACCATTGATCTGAAAATTACTTTGCTTTTTGGGGTAATTCAGCGAGCCAAGCCATGAGTGATCGGCACTTACATGGAACGCCAGAAGGATCGAAAAGACAGAAATCACGCATTTGCCAAGCTTGAGGCGAAAGAGTGCTTGTCCACGGCGTATTGAAAATTGTTGGAAAATCAAAATATGAGCAAAACTCCAGAAAATCTTCAACCCGAAAACTGGCATCGTTATTTTGCTATCAACGCAAACAATGCTGCTTGGAACATGTCTGAATCACTAGAGGATGTGCTGAACCATACTGAACTTTTAGATGCGGCACATGCCTCAGCTTGGCATTGGCGAGTTGTTGGAACTTCTCTAAATCAAATGCGAAGCACTATGTTGTTGGCGTTAATTCATGCACGAATGGACATGGGTCCAAGTGCTTGGAGATATGCGGAAAGCATGAAAAAGTACTTCTCTGAAATAAGTGAAACGCCAGATTGGGAGTTGGCATTTGTATACGCCATTCATGCATGGGCTGCGTTGGCTTGCGGCAAACTAGATGAATACAAAGCCTCGTATCAGAAGGCTAGATCATGCTTAGAAGTCATCCAGGACCCTGAAGACCGCGCGGTAGTTATGAAAACTTTTAATTTGATCCCAAAGATTTGAGGTTCAAAATCGAGTGAAGATTCAGCAGGGCGACCGTGCTGTTTAAATGTTGTGATTATTCCCATAGCTTACGCAAAGTAAGCAGTAGTTGATTCCAAGCTTGTGGACCTGTAATGGGATTGCGTCCAACATGAACTCCCATACCAGGGTTCACTCCGTTGGGAACATCGGTGCGAAATCTTTCTGTTCCAACAGGATTGTCAAAGCCGTGATAACTATCTGGATAAACAAAAAAACTAGCACCAACATTTTTTGCCAACTGAATGCAAGGACCGGGCGGTGTCCAATCATCTAGTTCTGCCAACATCATCACCAAAGGAATTTGAGGCCGGAAGTTATCTCTTAATGCATCTGAGCAGCCCGGATAGAAGGTTATTGCTGCGCTAGGCTGAAGTTTTCGGGATGCTACTTTCTGTCGATTGGCATCAATACTTCGCAACGCGGTACTTCCACCATGTGACCACCCGAGTAATGCGATTTTTGATGTGTCTGCCCATGGCTGAGTTTCTAACCAGAGTAGAGCCCCATCTAGGTCATCTGACCGATGCGATTGTTTAATTTTTCTACTGCTAAATTTTTGTGAGCACAAACTTGACTCACCTCGAGATGAGAAACTGTCAGGAAATAATATTGAGTAACCATTGGCAGTAATCAGTTGAGCCATGCCAGCATGTCTGGAATTTAACTTACCTTTATTTATACCAGTCGTTGCATAAAGACCACCGCACCCATGAAGTGCAACGATCACCGGGCGGGGGTTTGTGCTCGGCATTGCATTTGGATGCAATAGCAATGACTTTAATTGTGTGCCGTCTGTGCTCGCAATGACATGCTGTTCAACATCTTGCCCTAAGCAGATCCAGGGCACGTAAAACATAAAAACAAGCCATATCTTTATTAAGTGAGTCATCGGGGGGGATCTTAATCTGTCGTTCATTTCCACAAGCGCCAGAACAACCCCTTGCTCATCCTATGCCCTCAATCACCCCCAGCGTCCACCCGCCGCATCACAGAAAAGCGGCTCCATTTTTATGGGCAAACACTACAAAACCAGGCTCAGTGCCTCTGCGGCCTTGACCTCGAGCGTGGTTTGCTTGCCGTTCCACCGCACTTGGAGCTTGAGCGGTTGATCGCTCGAGACCTTAACCACACGCTTTCCATCGACTGTGGCGGCTTCTGCCAAGAGTTGGACCAACTTGCCACCGAAGCGGAAATTCTCCACGCCCACGCGATGGGGGCTTTGGATGTCCCAGACGATGGTGTTGGCGGGGGCGTCTGCCTGGATACCAATGGCAAATTCAATGAGATACATGATGGGCCCCACGCCTGACCAGCCAACAAAGTCGGCCTTAGCCTCGTCGCCCTGGCGCGAGGAATCCGGAGCGTAGTTCTCCCAGATAGTGTTGGTTTTTGCAAAGACGTCCGACACGGCGCGCAGGTGCTCCATGGCGATTTCGGTTGCCAGCGCATGTTGCCCGTATTTCTGCAGGCCACGAATGACCATAGTCGTAGTGGGAGCCCAGACCGACCCGCGCCAGTAGCCACCCAGGGGGTTGAAACCTCTTTCGTCGGCGGCGAGGGTGGGCACGCGGTGCAGGCGGCCAAAGGTGGCGGGGTTACGTAACTCGTTGGCCAGCGCCTGGGCCTGCGCGTCGGATGCCACGCCCGCCAGCAGTGTCCAGTAGGCGCCAACGGTTTTAACGCTGGACTGTTTGCCGTTCAAGCTCAAGTCAAAGTAGAACCCGCGCTTTGGGTTCCACATCTTGGCGTTGATGGTGGCGGACACCTTCTCCGCGTCGTGCCGTAAGGCGCTGGCGTCCTGGGGATCGCCTATTAGTTCGGCAATTTGCGCGAGTTGACGCGCGAACATCACCATCTCGGCTGAGATGTCCACCGCTGTGCCACCGCCCACAATGTCATCATTGCGCGGCGAGTTGTCCATGCCCGCCCAATCCGTGATGTACAGGCCATTGCCTTGGCGCAAGTATTTGTCCAGCGCCCGGTAGTACTTGACCAGCGGTCCATACACCTGTTCAAGGCGCTGCCGGTCACCGGTGAGGCGATAGCTCTCCAGTTCCGCCCACGCGGCAATGGGGTGGTTCAAGGCGTCCAGCGTCAGGACTGGGGGTGGCTTTGGTACGTCCCGCCCGATGTAGGCCACGCTGAACCCCTGGCCCTGCCATTTATTACCGTCGTGGCTGTACAGGTCGCGCCCGCTGCTGCTGATCCAGTATGGCGAGTCGCGACCGGTTTTGCGATCTATCTCACGGGAGATTTCGCCATCGTCGTGCTGCTTGGCGTAAAAGTTGTCCAGTGAACCAATGCCCGGCACCAGTGGGTGCGCGTAGTTGGTGAACATGGTCATGAAACAGGTGTCCCACAGAAAGATGTTCTGGCTGAAGGACGCGTCTATGAGTTGTGACACAAAGCCGTTTTCTGCTGTGGGCTCGTGGAAATTTCTGAAGGCCAACTCCCACGCTTTCCAGTAGGTCTGGACAAACAGTGGCGCCTCGTCGTAAATGGGCGCCGGCAGCTTGCCGCGCGTACGCTCAAAGGTGGGCAAGGGCGCAGGGACGTAGTGTGCCGACTTGAAGGGATTGGCCTGCGCAATGAGCGACTGCGCCAACAACAGAGTCACCACAAACAGCAATATCTTTGGCAGAGGTTTTGATTTCATAATTTGAGGCCGCCGGGTGTTGTCTGTGTGATGGCGCGCTTGCAATCCCAAAATATCGTTTCCAACAACGTTTTTGAGCGCAAGGCTAGTATCTATTTGACATACAAGTGAATTGGTTTGAATCCTTGGAGTTCAAAACGCAAGTGATCCCCTTTATTGGGAAATTTTGATGTAACCAGGGATCCCAGCATGGCAATGTCACCGG
>Ga0209297_1001137_pt1 | contig 15491 bp, 9 predicted proteins | sample S_130805_MF_Meta_FD_187322 | JGI IMG/M metagenome (GOLD analysis project Ga0209297, IMG submission 187322) | Freshwater microbial communities from Lake Simoncouche, Canada to study carbon cycling - S_130805_MF_MetaG (SPAdes) (version 2) | ecosystem: Environmental > Aquatic > Freshwater > Lake ... | reverse complement strand
ATGATAAATCAGCCAATTCAGTTTTATCAGTAGATTTTTTACTAATAGTGAGTTCTCTAAGATTTTCCCATCTATTGTTCAATTTGTTACCATCAATATGTTCAATAGTTTGTTTAGGATATTCTCCAGTCATCAATTTCCAAACAACACGGTGTGCATAATTTTTTATACCATTCGCTTTAAAACTAATAAATCCATTTCCAGAAATTCCAGTAATGGTGGTTCCAGGATACTTATTATTGAACTCATTACATTTACCAACAGTGTTAAAATGATGTGCTGGTCTCGTTTTCCATACCAATTCACCAGTTTCGTTGTTATATTCTACACATTCATTTATATAATCTAATGATAATTCATTGGCGGTATTTTTCTTTTTATCAAAAATACTACCTGCATTTTCATTAAATATTGGCGTATGATTCCCATAATTCGCAAAGTCACCATGTAATTCCCGCGCAGCAGTACAATATGCTGCATAGGCTTCATCTTCGGTGCGATAAGTGCCTAATTCGTAGGCAACACCATTATTTTTTATCAGGGCACGATAACGATTAGTAGATTGTTTATATGTTACCCCTTTCTTTTTATCACTATTTAATTGAGTATTTCTATTACTGTTATTATTAGATGATGACGCTTCTCTCAAATTATCCCATTTATTATTTAATGGGTCGTTATCAATATGGTCGATACTATCAGTAGGCTCACTATGTGTCACATATTTCCAAATCAATCTATGTAATGAATACCGTTGTCCGTTTAATACAATGTGTACATAACCATTGGTATGTGGTTGAACATCAATAACCGTATTAGCACGTTTTTTATTTTCACGTTCCATAACATGTTCATTCGCATAATGATGTAATGGACGCTCTTTCCATGTGCAAATGCCTGTGTTTTTATCATAATCAAAACATTCGTGAATAAATTCTACTGATGGTAATTCTTTTGCAATTTTTTTCATAATCTTAAATCTCATAAAAAGTAAAAACAATATTATACCATTATTTTTTGTTTTGTCAAATCGGTAAAAGTACAACTTTCAAAAAAATATGTTCAACAAAATGCCATATAAATATTATTTTATATAAATCAATATATTACAAAAAGGAATTAAAATATGGCAACTAATAATATGCTAAAAAAGTCCGGCATCGTTGACGAATATTCACATAACCAAATGCTAGAGATGTATCAATGTGCTACGGACCCAATATATTTCATAGAAAATTATTGTAAAATTGTGCATCCAGTCAGAGGGTTAGTGCCCTTTAAACTGTATGATTATCAACAAGAATTGGTAAACATGTATCATGAAAATAGATATTCTATTTGTAATAGCTCAAGGCAAAGCGGGAAATCACAGACGTCATGTGCATATTTGCTTTGGTATGCTATTTTTAATCAACATAAAACCATTTTAATTGTTTCTAATAAATCTGCTGGTAGTAAAGAAATGATTAATCGTATCATATTCATGTACGAACATTTACCACATTGGTTAAAACCGGGAATTAATGAAAATAATTGGAATAAAACATCTATTGCATTTGATAATGGTAGTAAAATTATTGCGGAAGCAACTACCGAAAATTCTGGTCGTGGGTTATCTATCAGTATGGTATATATGGACGAATTTGCATTCGTTAATCAAAATATTGCTGATTTATTTTGGACATCTATATCTCCCGTAATTACCTCCGGTGGTAAAATTATCATCACCTCTACTCCAAATGGTTCTGATAATTTATTTGCTGAGTTATATCGCGGTGCAGAAAATAAGGCAAATGGGTTTGTTAGCCTATTATTAACTTGGGAACGTACCCCAGGCAGAGATGAAACCTTCAGACAACAAGAAATTGCTAAAATTGGGGAAGTAAAATTCCGCCAAGAATATGAATGTGAATTCATCTCCTCAGACCCTCTCTTATTCTCCTCTATATTTGTAGCATCATATAAGGTACCAACCCAACCTTCACCAGATGCTAGGGGAATATTGTGGTATGAAGAATTGGAGAGGAATAATACATATTTAATAGCTATGGACCCTGCCACCGGGTCAGGGTCAGATTTTACTGTTATAGTTATGTATAGTTTTCCAGAATTAAAACAGGTTGCTGAGTTTAGGTCTAATACTACTTCAACCTCTGCAGTCTATAACATTTTGAAATATATGTTAAAATGTTTAATGGCTAAGAGGATTGAGAATGTTTATTGGAGTTTTGAAAATAATGGATTGGGTGAATCTATTATTGCATTATATGAAGCTGATGAGAATCCTGTAGATTGTGGGGAATTATTATCAGAATCTGGTAAGAAGCGAATGGGTTTTGCAACTACTGGTAAATCTAAACCAAAACACTGTATGAACTTGAAAAATCTTTTTGAAGGTGGTAAACTTAAAGTACGGTCAGCCCAAACCGTTACAGAGATGAAACATTTTATTAGACGAAATGGTTCATATTCTGCTAGGAATGGTAGTACCGATGATACAATCTCTGCACATATTATATTATTAAGAATATTAGAAGAATTAGTACAATATGAAGATAAAGCATATGCTTTAATGTATGAAGATGATTTTGTTAATGAATTTGAGAATGAAGAATCTTATGATTTACCACCAGCGATTGTAGGAAGTGGTGATGGTGAAGATTTTATTGATTATCGGAATCCTTGGGGTAAAATGGAAACCGGATGGAAAGATGAGTCAGCAGAATTCCATGAAACATATGGTAATAGTTTATTTAACAATCCATATATTTAATAATGATTAACCAAGCCTCCCTGCGGGAGGCTTGGTTAAATGGTTACAATAATTTAATAATTTAATAATTTAAGAATTTAATAATGGTGAAAGAATATGATAAATGTAAAGAATTATGGCATGGTACTTAATGCTGTTAAAGATATAAAGATAACAGATATATTTGATTTTAGTAAGAGTGCTGAGAAGTATTTAATAATTAATGTATGTAATCAAGAATCTGATACATATGGATATTTTACATATAATGGTACTAAGATAACACCATCACCCTTTCCTAATAATATTAAATCTAGTAGTATTTTATATACGTATAATAATGGTGCATATTATAATTCTACCTATGGATATTTAACAAATTTAAAATTTCACACTAGTGATGTTAAGAATAATTTGAGTGTCTTGACGGTTGGTGTATCTAATACATTTAGTACCACATATGCAAATTCTTTAGATTGGTTATCTATATATTTGAATAGTTTAAATTTAACTGAGTATAGTGCATCCATAGCAACACAACCAGATTATATTAATAATTCTAAGAATATCGTAGATGTTGCTAAATCATTTGTTGGTAAGACTTGGAGTATAGATAATTATTGGTCATTGATGGATACTATTGCGACTATTAATAAAACATCCTTACCATTAATGAGCATTAATTCGAATGCTAATATGGTTGGGAATGGTGATTGGATACTTAAATATGATGGCAATCACCCGAAGGGTGATTGGAAGAATTTAATAAATGTTGGGGATATTGTATTTTTATATAATAAATCTGGTTATGGCGGTGGTGGGGCAATATGTGTTTCCGGGTCAGGTAAAAATGCAATGGTTATTGATAATGCGGTAGGTAAGGATAATATTATTGATAATAGTACTATAAAAATATTAGATGCTCATTTATTATCTACTGAGGATGTATATAAAAATGCATCATCTGATATGGTTTATATATTTTCATTATTGAATTATAAAGCATCGGTTCCGATTCCTATTACGGTTCCTACTTATCCTACAACAGAATCACCTAATCTATCATATAGTGTTAATAATATGGTGGTTAAACCGCCACCGGATTTAAAATATGCTGCAAATCAACTAGTATCTTATGTATTGACTAACATTTATAGTGTACCTAATAGAGCTGTTAAGATGACTATTGAAAATCTACCATCATGGTTAACATATGATGGATATTCGTTAAAAGGATTAACGCCTAAAACATCATCGGATAATAAATTATATATTAAAGGTGAATGTGATGGTGTTGTAAATTATGATATTATGCATATTATAGTTGATAATACGATAAAAAATGATATTACTAATGTATATTGGAATAGTGGTAAAAATAATACATTATCATTATTAAAGTATAATTATGATAAATTTTATATTGTTGATAATGATAAGTTAGGTTTAGTATGGTTGAAATTAGACCAGAATACTGGTTCATTATATGGTGTGCCACCGACTAAATTAAATGGTGTTTCTTTACATTTAACAGCATATCAGCAAAGCACGGTGAATAGTGCTAGACATGATATTGATGATTTCACTATAGATATTGTAGGGGTTAATAATTTTACATAAATATACAAAGTTAACTAACCTATACTTTGTAAAAATATGACAGACCCTATACTTAATATTAAATTTACTGATAGTTCAGTAGCCAATAAAAATGATATTTCAATATCGGCTACTGAAACTAATACTTCGACATCATTAAGATTGCATGGAATTGGTTCATTGACATATGGTTCTGATTTATGGGGCAATATGATAAAAATAATGGAGCATTTTTGTTCCAATAATGAGCCTACTAATCCCACGGAAGGTCAATTATGGTATAAACCATCAAATAATACATTACAATTACGAATTAGAGAAAATAATTCATACTTTTGGAAAAAAATATTGATTGATGGTACTACAACTGGATTATTAACTAATGACGATTTAAAATTAGAATTAGAAAATTATGTTAATAAAACTACTCCTGTATTGACCCAACCATTAAAATTACCTTCAGAATATACTAATGATACTTTAAATAGTGTTACTGGTAGTTCTAATCAAAATTTTGCTGCTACTAGAAAATATGTTGATAAAGCAATATTGAATAATGCTGCTACAGATTTACCCTATATTGATAGAAGTTCTACTGCAACTGCAGAGAATAGAACCATGTTGAAATCATTAATATTACCATCAGAATTTGTAAGTACAAGTTCATTGACCTTAGTTGCTGCGGATTCTACAAGCAATTTCAATAATGCTGCAACTAGAAGATATGTAATTGAATATGCGTCAGCAGCTAAACAGGCTGCCAAAGATTATGTAGATGGAAAAATTCCAACAGGTGATAATGTATATAATAAAACAAAAGTAGTATTAGTAGATGGGTCGAATGCGATGACTGAGCAATTAGTATTGCCTAGATATTCTGGATATGATACTAGTGTGGCTATTACGGCTGGGGATGCTAAATTAAATGCAGCATCCAGAGAATTTGTTGAAGATAAAATAAAAAGTAATAATTCTAATTTAGCATCAGTATTTACGGCAAACGGTAAAGATTATAATACAGATACAAGAATAGGGTATTTTAAATTACCCACTTTCATGAATTCTGTGTTAACACAATGGATGAATTTACAAATTAATTCTGATAGTGGGACATTGCAAAATTATTCAGCTACTGCAGTATTTTCTACTGGTAAAAATTGGATGGTTAACAATGACGATAATAATAAATTAATCAGAATATTGTTACCGAAGGCATATACTGCATTATTACATTGTTCATTAACTTTAATAAACCCAACGGGTATAATATTTGAGTATTCATTACAATTTGTAGAATTAGAATCTGATAAACAAACTATTAAATGTGTATTAAATCATAATACTGGTGGTATGACAACATTCCCTACAGATTGGGGCATTATGGTTTATACGGTAGGAGTTTAAATAAATGGCATTAAAAGATTATACATTAAAATATACTGATAGTACCTTAACAGGGAAAAGTAATATATCTGTTGGTGAGAATACAGTAAATGATAATAAAACATCATTAACATTATATGGTTATGGTCATAAAGATTATGGTGCAGGATTATGGGAAAATATGCTTCATATTATGGAGAATTTTTCATCAACCGCTAATGCTCCAGCACATCCAACCATTGGGCAATTATGGTACAATGCAGGTAAAAAATCATTATTAATATATGTGGGGGAAGATGATACCGAATCTAACCATGGTTGGAAGAATATTGTTTCTAATTATGATTTTAGTAATAATGCCGGTACGGGTGCAGCGGCTGTTCAATATTTGACAAAAAGCGATTTAGTTGGATATTTGACACCAGAAGTATCATCACAATTGACCGGTAATTTGGTATTATTGAATAATGATTCATGGTACACCACAGTTGATGGTAAAGTACGATTAGATACTAATGTTAGTATTCCCGGAAATTATGCAGCATCAGTACGATATGTAAATGTTAAAGTAGATACGGTTGTTACTGAAAAAATTACTACTGCGTTAGCAGCAGTACCGGCGAGTAGTTCAAGTAGTTCCACTAATACCACTAGTAGTGTTTCTGCGGATAGTGTAGCATTAGCATTATCGGATTATGATACCACTGGTTCACCGCTGGGAAGTAATCATTTATATATTAGGCGAGCTGCTAATAGCCCAGCAGAATCTCGGACAATGTATAACAGTTTAATATTACCTACACAAACTACAGCAGTAGTTGATGGTGATGATAATTTCGCAGCAACAAAAGGATATGTTAGAGCTGTATTGTCAACTGCAAAAAGCACGGTAACTTCAACTAATACCAGTTCTACCAGTAGTACATCTAGTAGTACATCTAGCACTGCAAGTTATTTACCATTAGCGGGTGGGACATTATCTGGTAATTTATATTTAACTGCAGATGAAACGGGATACACTGATGTTAATAAAGCTAGAGCTGCTACTAGAGCATATGTTGATGCCCAACTATTAGGTTTATCTGAGTCTACTACCGTAACATCAGCCGATACAACAACTCCTGATTATGCTACTAAAAGTTATGTTAGTGAAATGTTAGCAGATGCAATATCGTCAATACCTACATCCGCACCGTCTACAACAAACACTACATATGCTACTAAAGAGTACGTGGATAATAAAATAGCTGGGTTACCCTCTACTACATCCACCTCAACTTCTACATCGACATCGACATCAACATCTACTACAGTAACGACAGATATTATTTCACCACCAAATAAAACTTTTACAGATGCCGAAAAATTAAATAATAAAGATAGAGAATTAATATCATATACAAAATTTCCTGATGGTACATTAATTGTATATGGTTTTTATAGAAATTTTGGTGTTTCATATAAAGACAATGGATATTGGGCATCATCATTGTCAAAAATTACATTCCCTGATGGTATTAAATTTACTAATAATTATTATGCTGTTACGGTCACTGAAGAAATTCCCACCGTTACCATGAGTCCACAAGCCCCTACTGGAAAAGCAGCGATACAACCAACCACGTACAAATCATGTGATACAATAAGAAGAAGTGGATTATGGTCGGATTTTAATGCAAAATATGTTGGACTTTATAAATTTAGAGGTGCTGAAATTTTAAATAAAGAGGCTGATTTAAAGACAACTTATGTTCCTAACAAATATAATCAACCAGTTACCGAAAATTATAATGTTGCAAATACTTCACAGTGGGATAAACATTGGGCTGACATGGATAAGGCTAATCCAGGGGGTAAATTAGAAGCAATACACCCAGTTACATTTAATGTATTCGAAAAAGAAATTGATGGATTTAGAATATCCGCATTAGGCCCACATTCAATGTCATGTATATTCTGGAGAAATTTTGTTGCCTGCAACTTCACAGCAATTGGACGGTGGAAATAATGGAAATTACACTTTCAGATACCTCTAAATCTGCTTATGATGTTACAGAATTATTCGATATGAATAATATTTACCAAGAGGATTATAGTTTTAATTATCCATTTTGGCAAAATATCGTACATTTAACAGAAAATTATTGTAATTATAAAATGCCATATCCTTCATTAGAAGGTCAATTATGGTACAATTCTGATACTAAAACATTAAATATCGCACCAGAAAATAATGCTTCATCATGGAATCAAGTAGTTGCTGCGGATAATACCAATACTAAAAAATATTTAAATGTATATAGTTCTAATGTAGTATCATCATTACTACTCGTCGATGATGTTTCCGGTGCTACCATATATGATGGTGACAATAAAAATAGTGATGATGCAGTTACTAAAAAATATGTAGATAATTTTCATGGTGGAATAGTATCCGGTAGTAACGATTATTGTAATTGGCAAATATATCCTAACAAATATGTAATTATTAATGGTTCTAATAGTGGTAATGTTACTATACCATTTGATATGAAAGATACTAATTATGTAGTAGTAACCACAAATAATACCAACTCTACAAAGGTATATTCTATAACAAATAAAACAACATCATCATTTACCGTAGATGGGAATGCTTGGTTACTTTTAGGGTGGAAAAAATGAAATATATTTTAAAACATGCTGATGGTAGACAATTAATTCTTACGAGTGGTGTAGTAAATGAAGATACCTCTTTATCATTATTTGTTTTTAATAATACAGAGGTAGGGAAATTATTTTTTACTGATTTAGCGCATATGGTTGAAAATTTTGCAGGACCATATGCACCATATAAACCCACTAAGGGTCAAATATGGTACGATAATAAGAATAAAGTATTAAAATTCTATAATGGTACTATATGGAAAGAATTTAATCCTGCTATACCTAATGTATCTTTATATGTATCATCTAGTGATACTATGACAGGCACTTTAAAATTACCTGAAACTACATCCACCACTAATTATAAATTAGCAGCTACCAGAAGTTATGTAGATACTAAAAAATATATTTTCCCATCAGAATTGAATAGAAGTATTTCATTTATTAAATATGATACTGGATACACTATTATGCATGGTTTAATATATCCAGAAGCTGGTGCATTAACATCATCGGTATCATTTCCTATGTCTATGAGCAATACTAATTATGTTATCTTATTATCATTAAATAGTACCGGAAGTGATAGCACAGCATTGAATTATAATTCATATGCTAAGACGGTTAATGGCTTTAAAACGGTTGTTGATAGTGAATATGATTCATTAGCCTTTGTTGTTATGGGATTCTCATCATGAGTTATACTAAAGTAGACTTTACCAATATATCAAAACCATCATTATTTTTAATGGATGGTGAATATAATTTTAATACCTGTTTAACATTATTTGGAAAAAATGTTTCTAATTTTGGACCATCATTTTGGACAAATATTTTACGAAAATTAGAAAACTTTTCTAATGCTACTGCACCAGAAAATGCGATGGAAGGGCAATTATGGTACGATAGTAAAAATAATGTGATGAAAATTAATACTGGAAAAAATTATGATACTCCAATATGGGTAGTAGTATCCCATGATGAAATTTCGGTAGATGGATTGTTGACAAAATCTGGTGGGACATTACACAATACATTAGAAATATCTGGTCAAATTACTGATGATAACCATGCGGCAACGGTAGATTATGTTAATAATCATGCACCAACATCATTTAGTGGTATTAATGAAAAATATCAATATAATGTTACAGCATTTAATAAATTTATTACTATTAATGGGGTTACTAAAAGCAGTGATATGATAGATGGTAAAATTGTTATAGCCTTACCTAAAGTTATGCAAAATAATACCTATACAGTAATATTGTCCTCATCATCAACAGAAAGTACAGCATCAGCCCACAAATATTATTATTATGTTACTGATAAACGGTTAAATTATTTTACCATAGTGTTAGATAAATCTCTTACCACTACTACAGAAATAGATTTTTGTGTATTAGGGTTCTGCCAATGATAAATATAGATTTCCTTTAGAAATATAGAAAAACGATGACATATACTATTAAATTTTCTGATACCAATAAACCAAATTTTACCATTGCAGAATTAAAGAAAGATGGTCCAGGTAGTCTTGACGGATGTCATACTGATTTGGTATTACATGGTAAAGGAAATTCTGATTATGGTGAAGACTTATGGAATAATCTAGTACACATATTAGAAAATTTCAGTAGTGCCGGGCCTGGTCCAAATCATCCAATAGAGGGTCAATTATGGTATAATGATGTTGATAAAGTGTTATCGGTATATAAAGAAATTTTACCATCAACATCACCAAAAACATATCATTGGTCTATATTGTTAGATGTTGACTCATTATCAAACCCAAACGTTATTAATGGTATTATTAATGGATTAACGGCTGCTTTAGCGAATCCAAGCAATCCAGCAACAGCAACATTATTATCAGCATTGGGTGGTTCATATTTACCCATCACTGGTGGTACATTAACTGGTCCGTTGAATATTTACCCATATAATACAAATGCTGATAATGACCCTTTACAAAATGACCAATTAGCAGTATCAGTAGCATATTTAAAAAGTTATATTAATAACAAACTTACTACATTAGATTTATCAACATTAATAGGGTTTGATATTCCACCATTTGATAGTACCTTAGATGCTGGTTATGGTGGCTATTATTTAAAAAAAGCTATAGATTCTACAAATGTTGATAATTCGTTAGCAGGTGCGCAATTATCACAAGCTAACATTATATTACCTACATATAATCCAGACATTGTTAATGGTAAATTTGCAGCGTCCCGTGATTATGTAGATTTAAAAATTAAAGAATATATGCAAGCGTTAGTAACAAAAATTATATGGACTGATACCTTCGATATTTCTAATAATAAAATTACTGGTACACTAACAGCAAAACTACCATCAGGTTTTAATTATATTGCATCACCCACCGTGGTAATGTCACCAACATTATCTGATGCCGTTATGTATGCTAATAGTAATCCTTCTAACGATGTAATAACTATTTCGTTTAGTGGTACAACAACAATTAATAAATTAGTATCAAAATTTAGCATTTCTAGCTCACAAATCACTGGTCTTGGTGGTAATTTAGCATCAGATTCATTGTCTTATACAACTAATGTTATTTCTGCTACACCAAATACAACTACTACCATAACACCAACTACGTCAACTACCACCGCTGTGGCATCAGGTACTACATCATCTACTACAATAGCACCAACAACGGTAGTACCAACCAGCACTACGACTACTTCATCAGTTCCTGTAGCAGTAGAAGGTTCTTACTATTTTGGGTCAGATGTAGCTTATGATTATTACTATTATCCACAGAATTTTTCAAGAATGACGTATGCTCAAGCACTAGCCCAAGCAGATACTATTAAAACTACAAACTCACTATCTTATAATTTAGTAATTCCCACATTATCAGAAAGTAATATGTTATCGACGTATATTGCGTCTCATCCCGTATTACCTACTGGATGGTCTTTTGGTACAGGATGGTGGGTTGTTGATATGGATTCCGTCAATTATTGGTATAAAATATTCCTATGGGGACCCCCCGCAAGTACGACAGAATTCAATCCTGCTAATGGTACTGCGGCGGACAATACAATATGGCCATTTTATATCAGAAGAAAACCAAAATAGTTATGAAAATATCATATATGCATTTTGGATTATCGGAATGGTGTTACATTATTGATTCTATTAATATCACCTCATGAAAAAAACATATTATATTAATTATACAGATGGTTTAAACAAACCATCTTTTAATATCCCATTTGATGAAGTTGATAATAGTACATCGTTAGTATTATATGGGCAAGGTAGAAAAGAATATGCTGAAGGATTGTGGAATAATTTACTACACTTATTAGAAAATTTTGCTAATGGTAGCCCTAATTATACTGGTCCGGATAATCCTACCGAAGGTCAATTGTGGTATGATAGTTATAACAAAGTCTTAAAAGTTTATAAAAAGGTAAATAAATCTCCATTAGCATTAACTGTTGCTACACCAGATAATACCAATATATCTACTAAAGATGAATTTATTTGGGTATCTATTGTTGATATGGAATATTTAGAAAACCTTTTCGGTTTTGATGGTATTGATGGTGTTATTGGTAAAATTGTAGATTCAATAAAAAATAGTACAGATTTATTAACTGTTTTACAACTTTATTATGTTCCGTATACTGGCGCACAATTAACGGGACAATTATACTTATCTAATGACCCATATGTTGTTTATAATAATCCACCCGAATTATATGAAGCCTTCTCAGTAGGATATTTAAAAAGTTATTTAGATAATTTTGCAAAAACATATAAACCGGAGGAGGGATATTTTGATATTTTTGGAAATGAATCTAGGGTAGATGATACGGTAGGTACCTATGTTCCATTGAATTTAGATAATGCAAAAACAATATCTGGAAATAAATTAACTATTAACAATACCGTCAATTTTGACAATAGTATTGAAGTTCCATCGGCTACGGTAGATACTGATTTAGTTAGAAAGATGGATTATGATAATGAATTAACACCTTCTGCTATTATCGATAAAATAAAAAATAATGCGGATTTTAAAAAATTAATAACAGATGATGTAACAGCAGAACTTGCAAAACCAGAAAATGCGCAGGTTACATTGACAGCGGTACCCGCTGTATTATCATCATCATGTGTAGTAAATTCTAATCCATTATCAGGAAATAATATTTCACCACAAACGGTATTATCACAAAAAGTTACCCCAAAAAGTTTAAATTCCAAATTTTTAATCACCATATCATTAATTTTATCTAATGGTTCTAAGGTTGGACAAGCTGTAGCAGGACTGTATAAAAATGATGTTGCATTAGTAGATAAATTTGCAGTAGTAGAAAAAACCGATAATGATGCTTTTTCATCGTTCTTTTCCTTTGTGGATTCTACTACTAATACTAATGAAACAACATATTCTATTAAAGTATATGGTACCAAACCTGGTGCCGATAATTGGTTAGTAAATCAATCAGCAAATAAAAAGAATTATGCTACATCTACTATGACCATCTTAGAATACAAGCAAGTATCTCAACCATCACTAGTGTGGACAGTAGTTTCAGATTTAACTGAACTAGCTACTAATGATGACGTATTCTCTGGTAGTATAAAACTATCGTGCATAAACTGCACTATCAATAATACTTTCAATTTTGTTTCTAATGTGGGTAACATTTTTACTATTGACCCAATTGGTTCATATACAGTATCTGATGTAATTACCACCAAAAAATCTAGTACCGATACGGAAATAATATTTGGTATTACCGGTAAAATAGTACCCAGTAATGGTAATATTATTTGTACCTTTACGGTAAATAATAATATTTTTAATGCTCCTGCAGAATATCCAACAATTTTAAATACCTTTAAACATATTGGCATTCAATGCATTGATTCAACTACTACCACTACTACAATTGGGTCAACAACTACAACTACCGTCGCTGGTTCTACTACCACTACTACTGGGTCACCAACTACTACAACTACTAACGCAGGGCCTACAACTACGTCAACCACATTAAAACCAACTACCACTACTACCAAAACCCCAACTACTACGACTACTAAAGCACCAACTACTACGACTACTAAAGCACCAACTACTACGACTACAACAATATATATGCCTAAAATTGGTGAAGAATATAAAGGTGGTTTTTATTTAGGTGATATCATAGATAATAGTGTGAAATATAGAATTGTGGTATCTCCCAAATCTTCGGAAGGTCGGGAAAAATGGAGAAGTTCAACTGCAAGTAATACTACTATGGGTGTTACATCGTTAACCGATGGCCCAGGGAATACCGCGAAATTAACATTAGTACCTGGTATACATTTCGCTGCAGATTATTGTGCAAAATTAGAAGTTAATGGATATTCCGATTGGTATTTACCAGCACATGATGAATTAAAAGTAATGTATAAAAATCATGCAGCTAAACCTTTTGCAACTAATAATGGTTTTGCAAGTAGTGATAGTTCTATTCATTGGTCATCATCAGAAAGTAGTAACGGAGCAGCATGGGAAGTTCATTTGTTATCTGATAATGCACATACATCAAATCCCGAAACTAATGTATATAATGTTCGCGCAGTAAGAAGAGAACCATATGATGTCGTATAAAATTAATTATTCTAATGATACTAAAACCTCATTAACTATCCTCCCTAATAGTATTGATGATTCTTTACCATTAATATTTTATGGTTATAATCATAGTAACTATGGGGAAGGATTGTGGACAAATTTACTACATTTATTAGAAAATTATGCCAGCGATGGTTCTACTTTATTAAACCCAGTAGAGGGTATGTTATGGTATAATAATAGTGAAAAAGTTTTAAACATATTTAAAGCTACTGGATGGTCAGAGATTTTTGATTTAGAAAAATACGAAGAACAATATGGTTCTGATATATATGGTTTAATATCTAAAATAACAGATGCCTTAAAAAAATCACCACCTAGTGATAATATAAAAAAATTAATAGATGAATTATCTAAATTATTTGTACCATTAACTGGTGGAACATTAACAGGTAATTTATATTTACCATCTGAGAAATATGCTAATTATAAAACATTACCAAATTATACCCAAAAGGTTGTTACTGCTGGATTTTTAGAATGGTTTACTGATGATTTCATGACGCATTATGAAAAACCATTATCGGCTGGTTTTGATGATGGTGGGTTTGGTACAGGATTTGATGATGGTACTATAAATGCAGGTAACATTGGTGATTTCTTACCTATAAAAACGGAAGAAAGTACCACCATAACAGGAGAAAACTTAAATATATCATCAGAAGTATATTTTAAAAAAGCAACTGTACCAACAACCGTAAATGCAAATTGTGCAATCAATAAAGAATATGCTGATAGTCTAGTAACGGAAAGCAGCTTATGGGATAAAATAAAAGATACTACGGAATTTAAAAAAGCTATTGATAATATAGCAACATCAGCCAATACTACAGAAAGTTCATCTAGTGAATCAACAGCATATACTAATATTGGCGAAGTTGGGTCATATATGTCAATATATGCCTTATGTGAAAAATCTGGTACTTCATCAACTTCATTATATACCACACCATTAAGCATCAATATTACACCATTATCAGTAAATTCTAAATTTTACATTAATGTTTCGTTATTGTTATCTAATGGTACTACGCCGGGTGCTTCGATATGTGGATTATATAAAAATGGAAATGCATTGATTGAAAAATTTAGTGCTATTGATAGAGGAACAGATTCTGACATGATTGCATCATGTACCACTTTCATAGATGCTGTTACCGACATAACTCCTGTAACATATGATATTAGAATTTATAATGAATTAGCTACTGGTAAATGGTATACAAATCAATCTGCAGATGGCACCACAAGTGGGATGTCATATATGACCATTTTAGAATATCAAGATACAAATTTTGTGTCATCTGAGTTTTCTGATTTTGTTCCTAGTAATGATGTTACATCATCAACTACCTTACCAACTACAACAACTACAGCACAGCAGATAACTAGTTCAACTACTTTACTTCCTGGTAACACATCAACAACCAC
>Ga0209297_1001136_pt1 | contig 15496 bp, 14 predicted proteins | sample S_130805_MF_Meta_FD_187322 | JGI IMG/M metagenome (GOLD analysis project Ga0209297, IMG submission 187322) | Freshwater microbial communities from Lake Simoncouche, Canada to study carbon cycling - S_130805_MF_MetaG (SPAdes) (version 2) | ecosystem: Environmental > Aquatic > Freshwater > Lake ... | reverse complement strand
CTCATCAAGGCCGCCGTACAACGCGCTCTTGGCACCTGAGAACATTCGCAATGTCTGAAGTGCTTGAAGAAAACTCAAACGCTGAACGAATTGCCGTTGCTTTTAGCCGTGTATTGCGGAGTGCCGGCATCAGCACTCCTATCGGAAATGTGTTGACCTTCGTTGAAGCACTAGGGCTCGTCGGAATCAACGACCGGGACAATGTCTATTGGGCTGGTCGTTCGACTTTGCTTCGTCGGCCAGAAGATATCGCGCTGTACGACAAGGCTTTTGCTGTTTTTTGGGAACGTCGCACGTCACAAAGCATTGATCAAGATGAACAACTGATTCGCATCAACATTGAAATCGATGATGAGGCCGAAGGGGCCGACGATGGATCATCTGAGGATGCTGATGACGACGGTGAATCGATCACGTTGAGATTTTCTGCAGTTGAAACTCTTCGCAAAAAAGATTTCGCCACTTACTCTGTCGACGAACTACATCTTGCCCAAGATCTCATGAGCCAACTTCGACTCGTCGGATCTCCGCGGAACTCGTTTCGGATGCGTCCAACTGCCAAAGGTTCTCGCCCCGATTTACGACGAACCGTGCGCTCAAGCCTTCGATCTGGCGGCGAACCAATTCGTCGACACTGGCAAGAAAACGATGAACGACTTCGCCGGTTGATTTTGTTACTTGATGTCAGTGGTTCGATGGAGCCCTACGCCCGCGCACTCTTACGATTTGTTCAAGCGGCTGTTGCTGGCCGGCAAAAGGTTGAAGCCTTTGCTATCGGAACACGACTCACGCGAGTGACGCGCGAGCTCGGTTCACGTGACCCCGATAAGGCGCTCAAACTTGCCGCCGAGCGCGTCGTCGACTGGAGCGGTGGAACACGGCTTGGTGAATGCATCCGCAACTTCAATGACGAATGGGGTGTTCGCGGCATGGCCCGCGGCGCCATTGTGGTAGTGCTCAGTGACGGCTGGGATCGTGGCGATCCAGAACTGTTGTCTCAGCAGATGCAACGCCTACATCGCGTGAGCCACAGTTTGATTTGGGTGAACCCATTGAAGGTGTCGCCCGGATACGCCCCACTTGCTCGAGGAATGGCCGCGGCCCTGCCCCATGTTGACCATTTCGTCGAAGGTCATTCCATCGAGGCCATGGAAGAACTCACGCGGGTGATTGGACTATGACGCGCTTTGCCGCAAACCAGCATCGCAACACCCCGTCTTCCACGGCAGACTGTGGTCATCATGCGTGAGATCCTTGACGACATTGACCGCTGGCGTTCAGATGGTAAGAAAGTTGCGGTCGCGCGCGTTGTCAAGATTGAAGGCTCCGGCCCCCGCGACCCCGGCGCCGCAATGGCCGTCAACGAAGACGGCGAAGTCGCAGGGTCGGTGAGCGGTGGATGCGTCGAAGGCGCAGTCGTGAGCGAAGCCCTCACCATCATCGGTGAAAACTCACCTGGCCGAATGGTCACCTTCGGATACAGCGATGACGAAGCATTTGCCGTTGGCTTGACGTGTGGCGGAATCATTCGTCTCTATATCGAACAACTTGATTGGTGATCAGATCATGAGTCGTTCGATCTATCAACAATTCACTGATCACATCCGAAGTGAAACCCCCGTTGCCCTGGCCACGATCATCGAGGGCCCAGGGACAGGCGCAAAACTTTTAGTAGCCCGCGTCGACGGCATCGAAAACGTTGTTGGAACACTCGGGCACCCCGAACTTGATCGAGTTGTTTCACGAGATACCGCCGGCGAACTTGAAGCAGGCCGCACCGGCGTTCGTCACTACGGACCAGAAGGTCAAGCGACACCAGAAGACCTCATTGATACGCCAACCGTTGTTGTTTTTATTGAAAGCTTCTCCCCTGCTCCACAAATGTGGATTTTTGGCGCGGTTGATTTCACTGCCGCGCTTGGTCGAGTTGCCAAAGTTCTTGGCTATCGAGTGACCGTGTGTGACGCTCGCGAAATCTTTGCTACGAAACGCCGCTTCCCGATGGCCGATGAAGTTATGGTCACGTGGCCGACCCCAATGTTTGAAAAGCGTGGCAGCACGCTCGGCCCGCGAGATGCGGTATGCATTTTGACGCACGATCCGAAATTTGATGTTCCAGCAGTTCAAGGTGCACTCTCAACATCGGTTGGATACATCGGTGTCATGGGAAGTCGCAAGACTCATAACAAACGACTTGAACGCCTTGCTGAAGTTGGCGTGAATTCGCCCGAGCAACTGAGTCGCCTGATGTCACCAATCGGACTCGATCTTGGCGGTCGCACACCTGAAGAAACTGCAATAGCAATATGCGCAGAAATTATCGCTCGCCGAACTGGTCACTCAGCGACAAGTCTCAAAAATACCGACGGCGCTATTCACTCTTAGCGTTGGTTTTAGGCGTCGACCGCAATCAAGTTGTGGTCGACATGATTCATTGAATCTGGTCCATCGATCGTTGCCACGACAATGTCTTCAAGGCGCATGCCCCACTTACCTGGCAAGTAGATACCCGGTTCAATGCTGAATGCGTGACCGGCTTCTAACGGTAGCGAGTTTCCACTGACGATGTAGGGGTCTTCGTGAGCATCAAGGCCAATACCGTGACCAGTGCGATGAATGAAATAGTCGCCAAAGCCCGCAGCAGTAATGATGCGGCGCGCGACTGCATCAACCTCTTCACACGGTGTTCCGATCGTTGCTGCTTTCACCGCAGCCGCTTCGGCTTCAAACAAAACGGCATAAGCCTCGGCGACATCGGACGCAATGTCGCCCGTATATACGCAACGCGTGATGTCACTGCAGTAGCCATTCATCGTGCCACCAAAATCGCACAGCACAATTTCGTTCTTCTGAATGACTCGCGAACCCGGATGATGGTGTGGGCTCGCGGCATTTTCGCCAGCGGCAACGATCGCAAAGTTCACAACATCATGGCCTTCAGCCAAAATGCGCGCTGACAGATCGGCCGACACCTGTGCCTCTGTACGACCGACTAAGGGAATTCGCCCAGCGTGCAATTCGCCAGCGATGCGATCAACGGCTGCGCCAGCGGCTCGCAACGCACCAATCTCCGCTTGGTCTTTGCGCATGCGCAATGAGCCAATCACATCAACTGAACGGCGATACTGCGTTGACGAGAGCATTGGCATCAGATCTACCAAGAAGCGTGCCCACATCTGATCACCCACCGCGACAACTCGTGATTCAGGTGTGGACTCTTTGACTAAACGAGCGGTGATCGCGACCGGGTCTTCGGTTTCACTCCAGGGCAACAATGTGAATACGCCGGGCATCAGTGTCACTCGCGGCGCCTCAAGCCCAGGAACAACAATTGTTGCATCGCCATTCACAGGCAAGACCAACATCGTCAAACGTTCAAGCGGCATTGCGTTGTAGCCAGTGAGGTATGGCATATCAAGGCCAAGCGACAACAACGCCACGTCGACACCTTGAGCGCGCATCGATTGGCGAGCTCGTTCTAAGCGATCAGCAAAAACTTTGGCATCATTTGCCGGCGACGAAACTATTGAATGACCACTCATGCTTTTGCCACCCTACTCAACGTCACCGGCACTGCTTCGCCTGCAGCATCGGCCGATTGTTTGGCGTGATAACTCGAACGTGTTAACGGGCTCGACTCCACATGGCCAATCCCTAAAGACTCACCTACCTGCTTCCAACGGCTGAACTCATCAGGATGAATCCAACGTGCGACGGGCGTGTGGTGAGTCGTCGGCCGCAGGTACTGACCAATCGTCACGATGTTGACGCCAATTCCCGCAAGATCGGCCAAACATCCATCGACTTCTTCGCTGGTTTCACCCATTCCTAAAACCAGACCCGATTTCACCACTAAACCGGCCGCTTTAGCCGCTGACAGAACACCCAGCGAACGGGCATATCCAGCCGATGGACGAACGGCTCGCTGCAAACGCGCAACCGTCTCAATGTTGTGGTTAAAAACATCGGGCCGAGCATCAAACAACAACTGCAATGAAGCGACGTCGCCCTTTGCATCTGACACCAATGTTTCAATGCGTGTTAACGGATTCCGTTCACGAATTGCCCGCACGCATTCAGCTACGTGAGCAAAACCACCATCGGCCAAATCATCACGAGCAACCATGGTGAGAACCGCATGAGTCAGTCCCATCGATGCAACGGCCTCGGCAACTCGTTGCGGCTCGTCTGCTTCGGGCAATTCGGGTTTACGGGTATCGACGAGGCAAAAACCGCAGGCACGCGTGCAACGTTCGCCCAAGACCATGAATGTCGCGGTGCCGTCTTTCCAACATTCAGACAAGTTCGGGCAACCAGCTTCTTCGCACACCGTTACCAATTTCAATTCACTCAATGTGCGCTTGATCTTCAGTACCTCGGGACCAATTTGCACCTTAGGTCGCAACCATTCGGGCTTGCGTTCGGCGAGATTGACGCCACCGTCAACACCAGCATCGGCGAGTCGGCCGAGCATACGCACTGGTTCGCCTGGTCCTTCGCCACGTGAGAAACGCGACAAGTCTTCTGGTCGGTGCACCCAAGCAACTTCTTGTTGCTCGGCTTCTCCCCCACCCCAACGTTCAATCGCCAAGCGACTCACAATCTTCACCACATCTTGCATTGAAACGTCAATGCCTTCTTCTTTGAGCGACGTCACCGGATACTCGGCAACACCACACGGCACAATGTGTTGCCGCATGTACGTCATATCGGGATCAACATTGAGAGCAAACCCATGCATCGTTCGACCGTGCGCCAAACGAACACCGATCGCACTGATCTTGCGGCGGCGATCGTTGTCGGCATCAAGCCACACGCCAGCAAATCCAGATAGGCGCCCAGCGTTCTTCACACCCAGTTCGGTCAATGCATCAATGACTAATTGTTCAACACTGCACACATGCGCCGTTGCGCCGATTGCATTCTCCAGATTCAAAATTGGGTAGCCAACAAGCTGTCCAGGTCCGTGATAGGTGATGTCGCCACCACGTTTCACCGCAACGAAATCGGCACCTACTTCGGCAGGATCACATTTCAGATTCTTTTCAAGTTCGGCACGAGGCCCATACGTAAAAACATGCGGATGCTCAAGAAGCAGCAAATGTTGTTCACGACCGTGCTCAAAGAGCGCAGTTTGTACATCCAGAACCTCGCGATACGCGACCCTGCCAATCCAGCGGACGCGCAACATGATTTAGAACTCGCTCGACCAATCGCGGGTCTCGAGAATTTCTTTCACGCGCACCAAGAATCCGGCGGCGTATGCGCCATCAAATGCACGATGGTCCCAACTCATGGCCAAATGTCCGACTGGATGAATCGCGATACTTTCACCACCACCAGGAACATTCACGACGACTGGCTTACGCACGATTGCATCGGTTGACAAAATCGCAACCTGAGGCTGATTGATGATTGCCATCGTAAGCACTGAACCAGCAGAGCCATTATTTGAGATGGTGAACGTGCCACCTTGAATTTCGTCAGGGCTGAGTTTGCGAGTCTTCGCACGAGTTGCCAAGTCGCTGATTTCACGAGCGATCGCTCGCAACCGCTTTCCTTCGGCACTACGAACGACAGGAACCAAAAGTCCGAGTCCTTCGATGTCAACTGCAATACCAAGATCGACATAACGGTGCACGATGAGATCGGTACCAGAAATACTTGCGTTCATGTTCGGGAAATCTGCCAATGCATCAACGACTGCTCGCGAGATGAACGGAAGGTACGTGAGGCTGAAACCTTCCGCTGACTTGAACTCTTCTTTGGTCTTGGCTCGCGTGTTGTCAACATTGGCGTAATCAACTTCGACCACGCTAAATGCATGTGGGCTCAGGCTCAATGACATCGTCATGTGAGCACCGGTGAGTTGACGAATCTTTGACAACGGAACAACATCGTCGCGTTCGCCAGCGCGCACTACTGGCGCTGCAGCTTGAGGAGCAGAGGCAACTGGTGCGGGACTTGCTGCAGCGGGTCGAGGTGCTGCGGCTGGAGCTGGAGCAGCAGGCGCTGAACCAGTAGCGATCTTGTCAATGTGATCTAGTACGTCTTCGCGGGTGATGCGTCCACCAGGGCCAGTGCCGGCGATGGAGTCAACATTCAGATTGTGTTCGGTCACTAAACGACGGACGACTGGCGACAACAAACGATTGTCATTGCCCGCAGCGGGAGCCACGGCAGGTGCCGGAGCGGCGGCGGCCGGCGCAGCAGCAGGTGCGGCAACCGGAGCGGGCACAGCAGCCACGGGTGCAGGCGCCGCTTCAACAACAGGCGCAGGCGCGGCGACTGGCGCTGCAACAACAGCACCCGCATCGCCAACGACTCCGATCACAGCACCAACTGGAACTGTTTCGCCTTCAGGAACACGAATCTCTGTCAAGACGCCAGCGACTGGCGAAGGAACTTCGGTGTCTACTTTGTCGGTTGATACTTCGAACAACGGTTCATCAGCAGCAACAGTGTCGCCAACCTTTTTGAACCATCGAGTGATGGTTCCTTCGGTCACTGTTTCTCCAAGTTGCGGAAGGGTTACTTCTGCCATGACATTCCTACTTTCGACTTTTACTGCGACTGCACTTGCGAATTACGCGTTCAAACTACGTCCGGTGAGCGATAACACAGTCTCACCGAATAGTTCGGACAAACTTGGGTGAGGTTGAATGAATTCAGCCACTTCATCAACTGTGGCTTCCCAGTTCACTGCCAAGTAACCACCCGACAACTGCTCGGTCACCCACGGACCCACCATGTGCACCCCGAGAATCTGTCCAGCGGTTCCGTCGGCATTGCGCTTGGCGACAATCTTCACCAAACCATCAATTTCGCCCAGAATCATCGCTCGGCTATTGGCGCGGAACTGGTGCTTGGCAACAACAACGTCAAGACCAGCGGCCTTACATGCATCTTCACCAGGACCCGCCCAAGCCACTTCAGGGTGACAATAAATTGCCCACGGGACACGGTCGTATGCGATCGGAATCGGACCTTCACCCAACATGTGCTTCACTGACAAAATCGCTTCAGCGTAGGCAACGTGAGCGAGTTGCGGAGTATTGATGAGGTCACCAATTGCGTACACGCCAGGCTCAGACGTCTGGCACCACGGATCGACGTCGATGAATCCACGATCACTCACCTTGACGGCGGTTCCTTGCAATCCAAGGAGGTCGGCATACGGACGTCGACCAACCGAAACGATGACAGCATCAACTTCAAGTTGTTCGCCTTCACCGAATGTCACGACAGTTCCACCCGACGCGGTTGGTGCATGGCTCTTGACGGCCACACCGGTACGAATATCAATGTTCTTTTTCTTGAATGACTTCACGACAACGGCGGCAACGTCGGTATCAAGGCCCGGAAGAATCTTGGGCAGACCTTCCAAAATCGTGACGGCCGCGCCAAGATCGGCAAAAGTTGAAGCAAATTCACAACCGATTGCACCGCCACCAATAACTGCAACACGTGCGGGCACATGATCGAGCATCAACACTTCGTCACTTGTCATGATGGGTCCGCCACGGTCAAAGCCAGGGATCGTGCGCGGAACCGAACCAGCAGCCAAGATCACACTGGCGCCTTGTGCAGTTGCAGTTGAACCATCGGCCATCGTGATGTTCACGGTGCGATTGGCGCCGAGCGAACCTGTGCCGTTGAAAACGGTGACTTTGCGCGACTTGCACAATCCACCGATGCCCTTCACGAGGCCATCAACAATCTTGGCCTTGCGGGCTTGAGTGGTTGCGAAGTTAACTGCCGGCGCACTTGCTTCAATACCAAATTCGGCAGCGTGGGCAACATGACGAAACACCGAGGCGGTTTCGAGGAATGCCTTTGCCGGAATACATCCACGGTTCAAACAGGTGCCGCCAAGCGCATCACGTTCAACTAAAGCGACATTCATTCCTGCCGACGCGGCGTAGAGGGCCGACCCGTATCCACCGGGTCCACCACCAATCACCACGAGGTCAAATTGCTCGGCCATCTAGGCCACCTCCGAGAGACGGGCGCGGGTTGCGCTGTGCAGTTCATAACAGTAGTGGGCAGAGGCTGGTTACCGATGAGTAGATGACCCTTGTCATGTAAAGGTTCTTTAAATTGATATTCAGGGTCCCCACTGTCGCTGTTCGCCAGCTCGGGTATACGCCACAGCTTGAACTGCCTTGACCGCCGGGAACCGCAAAAAACACTGAATTGAGGCGCCCGCGTCGGGGACCTTGGTCGAGGCATCACATGCGCCGTCCAAAACTGCGCCAGAAGGCTCAAGCAGCTTTCCGTCACCGAGTAGGCGCCAGCCGTCGATGACCATATCGCCTGCGACACCACTCATTTCAATGGCAACAAAGGTGCCTTCAACGCCTTCGTCGATGGCAAGGACTTTCATATTCATATCCCCAATAATTGCCGTGATCCCCAGACGATTAACAGGCACTTCAGTACGGTGGGTTGTTACTCGAAACAGCATGACCGCTCCAGCCACCAAGATCATCAGGCCACAGCAGATCGACAAAATGATGAGATTGCGGGTTTTCATAACGAGACAAATGATACGGGTCAGATCGCCCCACAGTCAGACAGTATTCAGGTGATCGTCGTAGCCTGACCTTATGAGCACTCGAACAATTGCCATCACCGGAGCAAGTGGTCTCATCGGCACGGCCTTGACCCGCCATTTTGAAGCCAACGGAGATCGCGTCTTGAAGTTCACGCGTACGGGACGATCATCCGACACCACGATCGCCTGGAACCCCGTTGCCGGAACTATTGATGCCGCACAACTCAGCGGCGTCGACGCCGTTGTGCATTTGGCTGGCGCTGGTATTGGTGACAAACGCTGGAGCAACGAATACAAAAGAGAAATTCTTGACAGCCGTGTCTTAGGGACAAAGTTGCTTGCGTCAGCAATGGCTGAAACAAGCGACGGCCCCAAAGTTTTGCTTTCGGGTTCGGCGATCGGAATTTACGGAGAGTCACTAACCACTGAGTTCAACGAGCAATCTCCGATCGGACACGGCTTCTTAGCCGACGTGTGCGCCCAATGGGAGGCCGCGACTGAACCGGCATCACGTGCTGGTATTCGCGTCGCTCACCTGCGCACGGGAATCGTGTTGAGCCCCGCAGGTGGCGCCCTTGCAAAATTGCTTCCGCTCTTCAAACTTGGTGCCGGCGGCAAAATGGGATCAGGCAAGCAGTGGCAGAGTTGGATTTCGATCGATGATGAAGTTGCGGCGATTGATTACTTGCTCACCGCCAATGTCACTGGCGCCGTCAACCTCACTGCCCCGAATCCAGTCACACAAGCAGAATTCACCAAGACTCTCGCCAAGGTTTTACATCGGCCGTCTTTCTTGCCCGTACCGTCATTCGGTCCCAAGTTGTTGCTCGGAGGCGAGCTCGCCGATGCCCTGCTATTCACTGGACAAAAAGTGATGCCAGAGATTTTGCAAAAGTCTGGCTATACGTTCAAACATTCGTCGCTCGAAACAGCGTTACGCTCGTTGTTGAACAAGCCAAACTGATTCCGGCGAAAGTCGCTTCATGAGTTCTCAGCTTCCTGCCACTTGCGACGTCGTCATCGTTGGCGCAGGTCTTGCGGGATTATCAGCAAGTCGGTTTTTAACCGCTGCTGGTTTTGATGTTCATGTTCTTGAGGCTTCCGATGGAGTCGGCGGCCGAGTACGCACTGATCAGGTCGACGGGTTCACACTTGATCGTGGCTTTCAGATCCTGCTCACTGCCTACCCAGAACTTGACAAGCAATTTGATGTTGCGGCGCTCAATCTCCAACCTTTTGACCCTGGTGCATTGGTCTGGATAAATGGCAAGGGAAAAGTTTTCTCCGATCCACTGCGTCGGCCGAAATCTTTAGTCGCGACCACCATCGCACCCATTGGTTCGGTCATTGACAAAATTCGACTCTCCGCCTTGCGCCTGTCAGTCACTCGCGGCAACGGTGCATCATTGCTGTCTCACCCCGACATCACCACTGCCAAGATGCTGAGTGATCGAGGTTTTTCGCCAAAAATAATTCAACGTTTCTTCACTCCCCTTGTTGGCGGAATTCAACTTGATCCTCAACTCACTGCGTCACGACGCATGTTTGATGTGGTTTTTCGTATGCTCAATCAGGGAGATGCAGTTGTTCCCGCCGCAGGCATGGTTGCGATCTCTGAACAACTTGCATGTCATACGCCGTCTGAGAAAATTCACCTCAACACTCGGGTTGCAAACGTAACGGCGCAATCGGTCATCACCGAATCGGGGCACACTATTTCAAGCAAAGCGGTGATCGTGGCGGTCGAAGGTCCTGCTGCCGCAAAGCTGACCGGTGTTGCACCGGTGCAATCACGTTCAGTGAGTTGCGTGTACTTCGCGAGCGACTCGGCACCCACCGACAAGAAACTGATCATCCTCGATGGCACTGGCAAAGGCCCAGTTCTCAACATCGCAGTTATGAGCAACATCGCTCCGACTTATGCGCCAGCAGGTCAACATCTGATTGCTGCAGCCTTACCTGGACAAATTGGTGACAATGTCGAAGAGGTCGCCCGCCAACAACTTCACACCATGTTCGGCTCACAGGTTTCTTCGTGGCGGCACTTGCGTACCTATCGCATTGAGCACGGCCAACCCGACCAATCACCGCCATTTACGCCCAAGAAGAAGCAACACCTTGATAACGGCGTCTTTGTCTGCGGTGATCATCGCGACACCGCCTCGATTCAGGGTGCGTTATTCTCAGGTCGTCGGTGCGCTGATTCAGTCACAGATTTTCTCGCACGTCGCAGATAACAAGGAAGCAGGAAGTTATGCCTACATCAGATCCAAACAAAGTGGTTTCAGAAACCCGATTTGTCACAGCGACCCCTCAGGAGATTTTCAACCTGCTGGCTGATCCCGCTCAACATCAACTAATTGATGGATCAGGATCAGTAAAAAACGCCAGTTCTTCTGCACCGTCGCGATTGTCACTTGGCGCAAAGTTCGGCATGGATATGAAGATCGGCATGAAGTACAAGATCACCAATGAAGTTATTGAATTTGACGAGCCCAACCAGATCGCTTGGCGCCATTTCGGCGGACACATCTGGCGCTACAAGCTTGAAGCGGTCGAAGGTGGCACACAGGTGACTGAACAATTTGACTGGAATACCGCAAAATCACACCTCATGATGCGAGTCATGCGGTACCCAGTCAAAAATCGTGCGTCAATCGTGGCGACGCTTGATCGCCTTGCTGCGCATTTCGCAAAGCAGTAAATACGAATGATTGAGAGCCACTTCCCCATTGACGACATCTTGCGTTCTCGTCGTACGAGCATGTTGGTTGACAAAGATCGACCCGTACCGCAAGAGATCATTCATGAGTTGTGTGAACTTGCCACGTGGGCACCAAACCATAAACGAACGTGGCCGTGGCGCTTTGCTGCCATCACCGGTCCTGCTCAACTTCGTCTCGGCAACGTCATAGCCGAAGCAATGGCTGTATTCGGAGACGAACCAGCCAAGGTTGAAAAAGCGCGCACAAAGTATGCCCGCACACCGGTCGTCATGGTGTTCGGCTGTGCAGTCGGCGATAGCGAACTGCGAACCGCAGAAAATCGAGATGCAACTGCCGCTGCAGTACAAAATTTCATGCTTGCTGCAACTGCACGAGGTCTCGCCACCTATTGGGGCTCATGTCCGAAGGGTGCCAATGACCCCGTTGCACAATTCTGCGATTTCGAACCAGACACCACTGTCGTGTGCATCATGTATTTAGGTTGGGCGACAAGCACCGTTGAAGCACCAGAGCGCCCGCAACCATCAATCAATTACCTCAACGACTAATAGTCGTCGACGCCAAACGCTTACGGTTGGTAGACGCCAAACACGCCGCGTAATGCATCGCTGATCTCACCCAAAGTTGCATCGACACGCAATGCTTCTTTCATCGGGTACAACACATTGTCAGTTCCCTTGGCAGCCTCAACTAAAGCGGCAAGAGCGGCCTGAACCTTGGCCTGATCGCGAGCAGCCTTGTATTCACCAAGGCGAGCCTTTTGACCACGCTCGAGTTCGGGATTGATCGGGAATACTTCAGGTTCTGGATCGTCATTCACTGCAAACTTGTTCAAGCCAACAATGACGCGTTCGTCATTATCAATCGACTTGGCATATTCGTAGGCGGCGTTTTCGATTTCGTCCATCTGGTAGCCGGCTTCAATTGCTGCTACTGCCCCACCGAGTTCATCGATATGGGCGATGTACTCAAGTGCCAAACGTTCCATCTCATCGGTCAGAGTTTCGACGAAGTAGCTACCGGCCAATGGGTCGGGAGTGTCAACAATGCCACTTTCATAACCAATGATTTGCTGGGTACGCAATGCAATACGGGCTGCCCGTTCGGTCGGCAAACTGAGGGCTTCGTCAAACCCGTTGGTATGCAAACTCTGAGTACCACCCATGACTGCGGCCATCGACTGCAGCGCCACGCGAACGATGTTGTTTTCGGGCTGCTGAGCGGTCAGTGTGCTTCCGCCAGTTTGCGTGTGGAAGCGCAACAATTTGCTGGACTCTTTCTTGGCCTTGAAGCGATCGTTCATAATGTTGAACCAAATGCGGCGAGCAGCGCGGTATTTGGCTACTTCTTCGAAGAAATTATTATGGGCATTCCAGAAGAACGACAGGCGCGGTGCAAATTCGTCGACATCAAGTCCTGCCGCAATTGCAGCGTCAACATAGGCGATGCCGTTAGCGATGGTGAAGGCGATTTCTTGAACCGCCGTCGAACCGGCCTCACGAATGTGATAACCCGAAATTGAAATCGTGTTCCACTTCGGTACATGCTTCGCGCAGTATTCAAAAATGTCGGTAATGATGCGCATGCTTTGGCGGGGCGGATACACGTACGTTCCGCGAGCAATGTATTCCTTGAGCAAGTCATTTTGAATCGTTCCGCTGATCGCCGACGCAGGCACACCTTGTTCTTCAGCGACCAATTCGTACATCAATAACAAAATCGCACCGGTCGAGTTGATTGTCATCGAGGTGGTCACTTTGTCGAGCGGCAGATCTTTCAACAACAAACGCATGTCGGCCATCGAATCGATTGCCACTCCGACCTTGCCAACTTCACCTTCGGCACGCGGGTGATCTGAGTCGTAACCCATTTGTGTCGGAAGGTCGAACGCGCATGACAAACCGGTCTGACCTGCTCCGAGCAAGAACTTGAATCGTTCGTTGGTTGATTCGGGAGTACCAAAGCCGGCGTACTGGCGCATGGTCCACAACTTGCCGCGGTACATCGTCGGGTAAACGCCACGGGTGTAGGGCTGCTCGCCGGGGGTCCCGAGTTTGGCGGCAGGGTCCCAGCCGTCTAGGTCGGCAGCCGAGTACAGCGGCTTAATTTCAATACCAGAATCGTTGCGTAGATCGTCACTCATCGGTCACGAGCGTACGCCGTTTCGGACCCTCTCAGCCATCTCAAGCCGCCATAACTGACGAATCATCTGCCGAATGTGACAACAATTAAGTTGCGTCCACGGGACCTGAGAACCATCCACGTCGGCGATTCATGTCGTGAGCGGAGTTCTTGTACCTGGCTGATCGGCGCCGATAGTGGCAGCGTCTAACCTGAACACTGTGACTACCACCAATGAAACACCTGATTTGAGAGCAGCTGCTCTAGGTGGCAACGCCGATCTGCTGGCGATGCCAACGTTTAACAATGTCGAAGAAGAGCGCGCCTATCGCAAGTCGCGCCTTGCCGGCGCCTTGCGTATTTTTGGTCGCATGGGTTTTGGTGAAGGCGTCGCCGGTCACATCACCGTCCGTGACCCCGAACTCACCGATCACTTTTGGGTCAACCCATTTGGTCTGAGCTTTCGCCATATGCGCGTCAGCGACTTGCTATTGGTGAATCATCATGGCGAAGTTGTTCACGGCACTATGCCCGTGAACCGTGCAGCATTTGTTATTCACTCCGCTGTACATCAGGCGCGACCCGATGTGATCGCTGCAGCCCATGCACACTCAGTGCACGGGAAAGCCTTTAGTTCATTGGGCATTCCGCTCGATCCCATCACCCAAGATGCCTGCATCTTCTACGACGATCACACCGTGATATCCGAACAAGGCGGAGCTGTCGTATTTGATATCGAAGCCGGCAAAGAACTCGCTTCGAAATTCCCGAAGGGCAAGGCCGCGATTCACCAGAATCATGGCCTGTTCACGGTTGGAGCAACTGTTGAAGAAGCAGCATTCTGGTTCTTGTCAATGGATCGTTCATGCCAAGCGCAACTACTTGCGATGGCAGCCGGAACCCCCAAACTCATCAAGCATGAGTACGCGCAATACACCCGCGAACAGACCGGCCATTCATTGGCTGGTTGGTTTCAGTTCCAGCCGTTGTGGCAAGAGATTTGTCGCACCGACCCCGAACTTTTCGACTGAACTCAGCACTCGCCCCGCAGGGTCCTGACAACTCGGTCGGACGCTTTTTCAACACCGCTTCACCCGAAGCGCTATTTGTGCTGAGCGCAACCGCGCAATACATCGGCGCCGTGATTGCTGTCGACCTGTTTGATCAAGTCAATCCTGCAACAGTTGCTTGGCTGCGGGTGATCGGTGCTTCGATCGCTCTGCTCATCTTCTCGAGTCGTCGCCTGTTACACCGTGACCATCGGCAAAAGTGGACCCGTCAAGATTTCATCGCGATGACAATATTCGGAGTTGCTACAGCACTCATGAATACGTTTTTCTATTTAGCTATCGACCGACTGCCCATGGGCAAAGGCGTCGCTATCGAATTCATCGGACCAATTTTGGTTGCAGCAGTCCGAACCCGTTCGCGTCGAAATGCTCTCTCGCTTGGTTGCGCCGCCATCGGCGTCGCCGTGTTATCTGGAGTTGAGATCACTGGCGAACCTTTGGGATTGCTCTTTATCTTTTTGGCCTCTGCGATGTGGGCAACCTACATCGTTGTTGGGTCGCGAGTTGCCCAACAAAACCGCGGTGTTTCAGGACTTGGTTTAGGTCTCGTCATCGGTGCACTTGTGATTACACCCATTGGCGCCCCCACAAGCGGACCAGTGTGGCATGCCCCGCATTTGATCTTTGCCTGCATGTTTGTGGGCGTTTTGTCAAACGCCATTGGTTACGGAATTGATCAATCGGTCTTGCGACGAATTCCGATTCGCAGGTTCAGCGTGTTGCTCGCGCTCTTGCCCGTCACTGCAACTGTCGTTGCATTTATTGCACTTGATCAACGACCCAATGCCATCGACTTATTCGGTATGGCACTCGTTCTTGCCGGCGTCGTGATTCAAGAACGCGAAACGCTCAGCAACTAGTTCAGTGGCTCATGCCAGGAGCACACAGACCATCAAGGTCAAGCACCTGAATTTTGTCGCGATTCGCCCATGTGACTGGGTTCGTCGGATCGGGTTGCAACTTGAAAGTTCGAAATGACATTTCGGTGGTATCGACAGCCAAGATGCGTCCAATCAAACGAT
>Ga0209297_1001135_pt1 | contig 15508 bp, 14 predicted proteins | sample S_130805_MF_Meta_FD_187322 | JGI IMG/M metagenome (GOLD analysis project Ga0209297, IMG submission 187322) | Freshwater microbial communities from Lake Simoncouche, Canada to study carbon cycling - S_130805_MF_MetaG (SPAdes) (version 2) | ecosystem: Environmental > Aquatic > Freshwater > Lake ... | reverse complement strand
TTATTTGGCAAAAGCGTATAATAAAATAAAAGAACTTAGAAAAAAGAAAATATGCATGTAATAGTATTTTCTGATGATATTAAATGGTGTTATGATAATTTTAAAATTTTTCCTAATGTCTATTATTTAGATAATATATCAAATATGTATATTGAATTAATATTAATGTCTATGATTAATAATTGTATTTTAAATGTAATTTATTGTCATAACAGTTTTAATAATTATATATCAACGTATAGTTGGTGGGGTGCATTTTTAGGTAATAAAAATAAAATAGTAACAGCACATAATAAAACATTAAGCCATTTAGTTGAATATTATTTACCAGAATGGATACTTGTTGAATAATTATTTTGATATAAACATTTTGTATTTAATATTTAATAATAATGACATCTTGTGTTTCTAGTGATGTAGGTGTCGGGGGTGGTGGCTTAGGAAATCAATTATTTAAACTTGCTGCTATTTTAGATTATGGTAATAAATATAATAAAATACCTATTATCGTTAATTTAAAAAAAGATTATTATAACGAAGCGATGATATTATTGAATAAATTCTTTACAGAATTTACTAAAAATAAATTAAATACTGTATCAAAGGAAGAATTAAATTCATTACATTTTACAAGATTTGTGCAAAAAAATCCTAGAATTTATGAAGAGTTTCCTAATGTAGAAGGTAATGTTTATATAGGTGGCTATCTAGAATCTTACAAATATATAGGTGATAATACTCGTGATATAATGAATGATTTAGTTACTAGCAATGATAATTATGTTCAGATAGCAAAATCATTATTTAATATAGTTAAAGAACATTTTAATGATTATGATGAAGATAATTATATTTGTATTCATATACGCAGAGGTGATATAGCGCAATATAATAATAATTTAAATTATGATTATATGAAAAGGGCATATGAAAAAATAAAAGAAATTAAAGGTAAAAATATGAATGTAATAGTATTTTCAGATGATACTAATTGGTGTTATGATAATATTAATTTCCTTCCAAATACTTATTACTTAGATAATATATCAAATATGTATATTGAATTAATATTAATGTCAATGATTAATAATGGTATTTTAAATCGCTTTATGCGTGGTGGTATCCTCCCCAATAGATCAACTTTTAGTTGGTGGGGTGCATTTTTAGGTAATAAAAATAAAACAATAATAATTCCTGATAAAATTGGAAAAGATGTTGAAGATTATTATTTACCTGAATGGATACTTGTTGAATAATTTTTTATATATCTAATTATTAAATGAATACTGAAATATTAGATAAAAAAATAATAATAATAGATTCTTCAAAATGTAATTTAACTAATAGTACATATGATTATCATTTTAATTTAATGGACCCCATTAAAAATGTACTTTACATTAAATTAATTGAAAGTACAGTCGTCATTAATAATTTATATGATGGTGCTGGAACTAGTATTAACAATCAAGATACCGTTAATATTAATTTAAATAATTATGGAAGAATTACTACAAATATAACGAATGTTGCAAATACTGATTATTTACTTAAATATTTTGATACAATTACTATAGATAAAAGTAAATATTTACAAGAATACATATTATCAAAAGCAAATGCAGGTGTTGCTCCTGCAACTATTAATTATGCCTTTAGTAATAATTATGCTAATGATGCAGATATTAATAGTCCTTCTATGTATGTCTTAAATCCAGTAGAACCTTCATTAATTAAATTTAATATAACTGCTTATGATAAAAATAATACTTTATTAACTACTACGAATATTAATAAAATAGTAATTAAAATTTGTGTCTATTATAATCGCAAAAAAATAACTATGAACTAATCATTTTTCTATAACTATTATGGTTGTTATAATCTTTAATAGGATGATATAAATAATCAGGGTGTTCCTTAAAATCTTTAATAGTCCAATCATGTCTGAAAACAATTGTAGATAATTCTATTGGATTACTAACAATCATATCATTTTTCATTGCTAATGTATTGAATAAAAATTCATTTAAAGGAACTAACTGAAATCTTTCAACATTTTTCTTAATTTCTAATAAAAGTTTTTTAGATAATCTACAGCAACAAACCATAGAGCAATAAACAGGTTCATCGAATAACATTAAAGCATATCTCCAATGCCAAACATTATTTATTCCATCTTCTGCTGTTCCTTTTTTATTAGCAGCAGAAATTAAATCAGAATTATTATATTTATCATTGATATTAATTAATGCATCAACAGATGGTATAAATACATCATCTTCTATTATCCAAATGTTATCATAATTATCATAAATACAATTAAAATAATATAAACATTTATCCCAAGAACTTAATTGTTTTCTATTGTAATCATTCGAAATAAAAGTTTCTTCAGTAAAGATATAATTATTTTTCTTACATTCTTCATTATCAATTTGGATAAAATTTATTTTTTCATTTTCAATAACTTTAAAATCATTATCATCTACAAATATAAAAACCTTAAAATAATCACTTAACTTTTCAGCAAAAGTAATCAAATCATTATTTGGTGTTTTAGTTAAAAATGCAATAGTAGTCATTATTATATATAATTATTTTTCTTTTTAAATTAAAAAAATGATTTTATTTTAATGATAGATTATTATCCAAAAGAATGAATATTATTACCTTTATTCCTATTTCATATGAGTCTGATGATGTTTCTGTATCATTTCATATTGAATTTGGAAAAGGCAAAGATGATTGCAAAGACCAAAAAATGAGAACTACTTATAAAGAACCTTATAATATTGAAGAACATAAGAATAATGATAATATTATGTATCGTCTTCTAGCAGAAGAAGGAGCAATTGTATTAAATATTTCGAATGTTATTGTTAAATCTAAAAAAAATTTATATAAAAAGAATGCTGAAAATGGATTTTATATGTATAATTATGGCATCACTGCTGTAGTTGATTTAAATCAAAAACCAGAATATAGTAGTTTGACAAGTTTTCAACCATCTAATTACATCGAAAGAGATGGTTCCCCTTGGATTGTTCAAAATGGTAAGACTTTGAATGTAGATCAGAATTCATCTGCAGAATTTCAATGGTCTACTGCGAGAGCATTAGAATATGGTATTAAACCAACTAAGGAGCAAGATGAAAAGGGTGTTGAAGAAAGACACAAAAACACTGGAATGATTTATATTACATTTCATGCTATTTATTCAGAAGAATTTACTGAAATTGACCAACCAGCACCAGTATCACGAGGAATTTCAAGAGGATTTGGTTCAGTTGCTGCAAGAGTTGGTTATGGAAGTCAAGTTAAAACTAATTCAGTAAGTAAAAAAGTTATTGCTATTCCTAATAGTAGATTCATTCTACCTCTCAGACTTCGCATTACTGGCGAAGATGTAAATCCTGATATTAAATGTGCTAAAAATCTAAAAACTGCAATGTATGTTGAAGAGTTGCAAAGAAAAATGAGTACTGCATTCCCTGATATCTAATTATTTATAGAATACTAAATCACTATTACATATATTATCTCTATTGTTATTTTTTTCCTTAAGATAATAGTACATTTTTGAAAAAAACAATAATATAAATGGAATTGCTATAAAAGAACAATAATATAATTTATTATCTGATGTAATTATATTTGCATCATTGATATGAATAATACTAGATAAGTTATTTATTGGTATTATAGATATAATATTAGGTTGATGTGAAAATTTTTGTAAATCAAAATAGATGTAACTACTATTTTTAAATGCTAATATGAAGAAGACATTTAAAATACAATTATTATATTCGACTGATGTTATATTTAATAATAAAAATGTACTTGCGCATTCAGAAATGTAATTAGACAATTTAGATTGTATATAATCATATTGGTTATTATATTTAATACAAATATTATTAGCATCTTTTAAGTACATGATGACTTTCCAAGAGGTTATTAAATTGATACTTATATTTAAGTTTTCTGCAATAATTGCTTCAGGAGTATTACCATAATTGATTATGTTTTTATTATTATAATATTTAGTAGTACTCATGTCAAGAATTCTTCTACTATTTGTATTGGTATTTATTAAAGATATCATAATTACATATTGTGATAATAATAATCTTGAAACACCATTCCAATTATAACCAGGATTTATCCAATATGCTTTTTTATTTTTCATAGTTAAATTATAATAATCTGTTAGTAAAGATGAATAATTGCTACTGATTTTATTCAGATATTCATTATTAAATAATTTTTTATTATTTAAATCAGAAACAATTGAATTCATATTATTATTTAAGATGCAAGAAGAACGTGGAAAGGGGTTTGATGTCGGAGTACATAATTCTAATAAATCTGATGTAGGAATTAATGAAGGGTTATTACTTATTGTAAATGGTATTGTATTATTAAATAATTTAATAACTTTATTGTAGATATTTATATCAGTTATATAAATCATATATAAATCCTTTAATTCAATTAAATAGCCTGTTTTACTAGATATTACTAATGTTATTAGACCACTTTCAATACTCTTAGAATTTAATGCTTCAATATTATTATTATTAGAGTACATATTCAGATTATTAAATTCATTTTTATTACCTGCTATTCCTATTATTAGATTTATATATGATATGAACTCATTTATATAAATATTAGTATTTATATTAGAACACCAATCTATAATATTATTATCTAATGGTACATTTATATTTAAGATAGTTGGAATATTATCAATATTAACAACAAATGTAATATAAACATTATTATTTAAATTAACGTTTGTTAATGGTACATTTATTGAAATTATATTATTATTATTGATTACAGTACATAATTTAATATTTGGAGTGCAAGAATTTAAATAATCATTTGAATAATCAGAAATGCACGAATAAGTTATAATATCATTATATTTAACTTGAATGGATTCTAATGGGATATTGATAATATTAAAGTATGTATTGATATTAAATGAAATAGACGCATATAATGATTTTAGGTTGATGCGATTTATATTCGTATTAACATAATTGATAAATGTATATTTATTATTACCATAAGAAGATAATATTAAATAATCTGTTTTAGTCAGTAGTAATTTAATTTGCATAAAAGATACTTCATTTAGTATTGGAGAGATAGGAATAAATTCTGCAAGTCCAATATAAAAGTTATATTGTTCATTAAAACCAACAGAACCTGAAAAATTACATGATTTTGATGTAATCAATTCATTACTATTTAATAATATCTCTGCTGTATTTGGAGTTGTGTAATTATTAACAGAAGATTTATTAAAATCCTTAAATGTACCATAAATAGCATCTTTAGTATTATTGAATGATGATATTAAATTATTATTATTGTAAAAATCATCAATATAACTATTATTGACGAATAATGATGATTCTGGTATATTATTCTCACTTGTTAAGTACATTACAATATTTCCATCATTATTTTTATTATATTGAATATCTATAACCCAATTAGGGATATTATATTGAATATCAAGTATTTTGAACCCAAATGGGTTTATTAAATTATATGCAATTTCACATTTATTATCAATATTAGTATACCCATAATTACAATCCCAAGAACAATTATTTCCTATTAAAGAATATGAATTATTAGGAATAGTACATAATGAATTTATAGATGTTATGAAGATTAACAAATAATATAATATTATCATTTATATAATCTATCTAAATATTAATAAAATTATAAATAATTTTTGATTTAAGAAATATTTATATAAATATAAATGATGCTTATCGACGATTATTTGGCTTATTTGGAAAAATATAAGTTAAAATACGGAGATAATACAGTAGTATTTATGCAAGTTGGTATGTTCTTTGAATTGTACGACATAAATGCTGATAGTAATTACTTAAATAACATTGCAGATATTTGTAATATTCAGATTTCAAGAAAGAATAAAAATATTATTGAGGTTTCTAAAAATAATCCATTAATGGCTGGATTTCCTTTATATGTACTTAATAAATATACGCAATTAATTCTTGATAATAACTACACCATAATTTTAATAGAGCAAGTATCAGAGCCTCCTAACCCTGAAAGAAAAATTACAGAAATCTTAAGTCCATCTACGAATATCAATCAATATAATAAAAAAAGTAATTATGTTGTTGTGTTGTATTATGAAGTAATTAATAATAATTTAGTTGCTGGTATTTCTGGCATTGATTTATCGACAGGTGTTAATTTTATTTATGAGGCTGGTAGTACTAATGAAGACCCTTGTTTTGCTTTAGATGAAAGTTTCAGATTATTATCGATTTATAATCCAAGTGAATTGTTAATTTTATCTGATGATATTAATGATACATATAAAGAACAAATTTTAAATATAATTAATATCAATTGTCTGGTACATAAAAAATGGGATAAATGTGAATTCTTGGAAATGATTAAGAAGATTAAATATCAGAATGAGTTATTACAGAAGTCTTATGTAAATCATAAGACTATGTTGCATATTATTGAATATTTAAATTTAGAGAATTTGAATATTGGAAGAATTGCTTTTTGTGCTGCTATTCAATTTGCATACGAACATAACTCGGATATCATTAAAGATTTGAATATTCCTATAATCGTTGAGAATAATAAGAATCTTAATATTGAATTTAATAGTGCACTTCAATTAAATATTATCAGTCTCAATAATAACGAAAAACCATTAATTGATATATTAAACAGATGTTCGACTGCATTTGGTTCGCGAAAATTCAAAGAACAAATCTTAAACCCTATTATTAATATCAATGACCTTAATAACAAATATGACAATATTGATTATCTTCTCAAAGATTGTAAATTTAAAGAAGTTAGCAAATATTTGAGTAATATTATTGATTTTGAAAGAATTAAAAGAAAGATGTGTGTAAATAAAATTAATCCTTGTGAATGGTGTAATTTTAATACATCACTCGAATATGCTATTAATGCTATAGAATTATTGGGAAAGGATGATAATAATATTATAAAATTAATCAGGGAAGTTATTGGGGATTATATTAATATTATTGAATTAAATGAATGTACTAAATATAATTTAGCAGACATAAAAACAAATATTTTCAAGAAAGGTGTTTATGATAATATTGATAGCATAAATGATAAGTACATTTCAGCAAATAATGAATTAATTAAAATTGTCGAACATATTTCTAATATCGATGATTCATTATGCAAGATTGATTTTAATGAAAGAGAAGGTTATTATATTTCTATTACAAAAAAGAGATATGAAAATGCTTATAAGAAATCTAAAGATTATATGATAAAATTCGAAAAAAAATTATTAAGTTCTTCAAGTACTTCTTATAAATTAACATCAAAAGAGATTAATAATCTTTCAGATATTATTGAAAAATGCCAGGAAGATATATCAAAAATGGTTTTAATTAAATATAAAGAATTTGTTAGTTCTTTTATTACCAATAATAATTCTAAGTTAATTACCATCATTAATTATTTATCTGATTTAGATATTTATTGCTGCAATGCTAAGAATGCATTTGAATATAGATATTATCGTCCTGTTATTGATAATATTAATAACAATTCTTATATTAATGCTAAAGATTTAAGACATCCTATTATCGAAAGAATAAATGATAACATTGAGTACATTGGCAATGATATCGAATTAAATAATTCAGGTATTTTATTATATGGGATTAATTCATCTGGTAAGAGTTCCTTTATGAAAGCCGTTGGATTAAATTTAATTATGGCACAATCAGGTATGTTTGTCCCTTCAAGTTCTTTTATTTATTATCCTTATAATCATATTATGACCAGAATAAGCGGCAATGATAATATCTATAAATCTATGAGCAGTTTTGTAGTAGAAATGACTGAATTGCGCAATATTCTCCAAAGAGCAGATAAAAATAGTCTTATTATAGGTGATGAAATTTGCAATGGCACAGAAGCAATTTCTGGCATTTGCATTGTTTCATGTGCTATTAATGAATTAATTAAGAAAAATGCATCATTTATTTTCACAAGTCATTTGCATGAATTACCTAATATCAGTATTATTAAAAATGAGATAAATAATAAACTAAAGATTTATCATATGCATATTACCATAAGAGACAATAAAATTATATATGATAGAAAATTAAGAGAAGGACAGGGTTCTTCCATTTATGGCATTGAAGTTTGCAAATCTTTAGATATGCCATTAGATTTTATGAATAATGCTGAGATAATAAGAAAGGAATTGAATAATACTGAAAGTTGCTTAATTAATACTAAAAAAAATAAATATAATTCTAGTTTGTATAATTCAACAAATATTTGCCCTGTATGTAAAATAGAACCAATTGAAGATATTCATCATATTAATTATCAATCTTTAACAGACGAGAATGGATTTTTTGACAATTATCATAAAAATATAAAACATAATCTAGTTCAAATATGTAAAAAATGCCATGATAATGAACATAATAATTTAATTAGTATTGAAGGATATGTACAGACAAGCGAAGGGATTGAATTGGAAGTTAAAGAATTATTAACCGATTTTGAAAAAATTAGGAATTATGTCAGAAGAGGTAAGAAGAATTGGTTTTTAAGAAAATTAAAGAATGCTACATTTAAAATAGCGACCGAAGAAAAGGTAATCGAGACCATAAATAAACTAACGAAAAAAAAAATCAAAGAATTAGACGACGAATATTATAACAAATTATATGATTTTTCTCTTTATTAGTATATAGAGAAATCAATGAATAAAAATCTAATAATAATAGGTGCCTCATTGTTTTTAATTTTTGGCATTTTTAAATTTTTATTTGGTATATTTAATTTTATGTATGAATTTGACAAAGAAACTTTTAAAGATAATTTCATAATTAATACATTATTTATATCACCTGATAGAACTACTGCTGCATTATTATATATAACTACTATATTTTTATTTTCAATTTATAGTATTTTGAAATCATTATTTTATTTAAAAATTTTAAAATATAAACCAATTGTTGATATTATAAGTAATCATGCATTTGACTATACCTTATATTTAATCTTTGGTTTATTATTCACATTATTATATTCATTTATTGCTTATTATCCAGATGAAGCAAATAATTATATATCTAATGATAAAAAATATGAAGCAACTTATAAATTCGTTGGTATTGGCTCAGGATTAGTATTCTTAATAACATTATTAGTATTATTAATTGTTAGAAAACATGATAATCAGATGATATTATATCCTGCTATTTTATTATTATTGTCATTGATAATAGCATTTGCTTTTATTGCACAAAAATATGGCAAAGATTTTTTCCATGAATATTTCACATTTGCAATGATACCAATTGGTGTATTTTAAATTATTTTTTGGTTTTTTTATTATTGGATAGCATCATTATTGTTGGAATTCCAATTACAAGAGTAATTATAGCAAAACCTAAAATTAATAATGCTATAATATCATAGATATATAATATTTTTTGTCCAGCAGTATCGGAACATTCACATTTCTTTTTACGTAAGTTTAATATATATATAAAACTGATTATCACAAATATTAAATTAATGAATGCGACTATGCCAGATATTATTTTAATTACATCATTATCATTAATTAAAAATGATATTAAATATAAAAATGTACTAAATATTACCATAAATATCCACCAATTTTTTATTTGAGATCTTCTTAAATCCTCACTACATTCACATTTTTCCTTTTCTAATCTATTAATCCATAAAATAGTTGAAATACCTATAAATAGTATAAATAAAAGTTCTAGAATATTCATATATAATTCTATTATATATAAAGTAAAAAATAATTTTAATATTAGATATGGATTTAGCAGTTGTTATAACTGGTAAAATTAATATAATATTTCCTGATACTAATAAATTTATAAAATTATTATATCATATTATTAAGAATTATGGAAATAATGTACTATTCATATTTGTTGTAAATTCAAATGATGACCAATATTATAATCATATTAACGAATTATTTAGTTATACTCAAAAAAAAATTATTATTAATTATCATAAAGATTATTTAAATGAACTTAATGTTATTATGAAATTAAAGCAGAATGATAATGATTATATTAGACTTAAGGAAAGATTTAAAAATCAAAAATCAGGTTCATTATATGAATTTAAAAATTTTGATGACCCTGATAATGATTTAAGTTCTCAAATACAATTTCACCAATTACAAGTTGGTCTTAAAGCCCTTATCGAATATGAAACAAAGAATAATATTAAATATGATTTAATAATGAAAACAAGATTTGATATTGAATATCCTGATAAATTTTATCCGCATCTAAATGATAATATCTTCTTATATTTTAATGAAATAAATAAGCAGATAATTCAAACATCATTTTTAAAATGTAATATTAATAGCATAGATGATTTAATTCAATATAATAATAGCAAAAAACTAAAATTACCAGATTTTAGAATTTATGATAAAGATGAAAGAAATTTATCTTTTGGAGGTATTTATTATCATAATACTAGAAATCTTGAAAAAATAAAGAATGGTTGCAAAGATTTCATTTATTGTTTTAATGATTATTTTTATTTTGGTAAAGCGGAATTGATATACAAATTATATAATTTAATTAACGAGTCATTATTGATTGAACCAGATGATCAAGAATTATTTAATAGTTTTTATTGCCCAGAAACGCAATTTATAACTTATTGCAATAAAAAAGATATTAATTTCTTAATGTACTATAATGATAGTTTTTCAATTGTTAGACAATTGGAGTTTATATATAATGTTAGATATGATTAGTAAATAACAATCCAATTATCACAATAGATATCACTCCATTTTTTAATTTCACAAGTTAAATTAAACCACGGTTTTGGTGCTATTATTTTTTTATTTTCATCACCTAAAAAAGCACCCCACCAACTAAAAGTAGAATTTGCAATAATTCCATTTTTAATAAAAGTCATTAAAATCATTTCTTTGAATATATCATTAATATCAACATAATATATTTTCTTATCATTAATTTTAATTACATTCTTACACCAATTAATATCATCCGAAAATATAATAATATTAATATTATTATTGAAATATCTGAGACCATTATTGTAATAATTGAAATCAAGAGTTGGATGATAAGGATTATTTATATAATCTGTTCTTCTAAAATGCATAAATACATAATTGTCATCATTTTCGTCATTAAAAAAAGATTTAATTTTCTTATATTCATCTTTTGCACTTTGATAATAATGAGGATTGCTATAAATCAATTCATTCATTTTTGTTCTTGTTTCTGGTGAAATGTACTTCGCTGCTTGGAAATATCCTTTTAAATATACATTATTTTGAATGTATGGTAGTTCATTATAATTATTTTTAACTTCTTCGTGATAGATATTAAAATCAATCTTGTCGTATTTTTCGGGTTCAATTACTTTTAAATTGTTATTAAAAATAGTATCCCATCCTGTTATTCTTTCGAAATTGAAAGGATGCCATAGTCTTTTTTCATCTTTGAATATAGGAGTTTTTTTATATTTCTTAGCATACTCCAAAGCAGATGCTATTTGAAATAGTTGATTACCAAGCCCTCCATGTATCCATGATGAAACATAATTTGGTGTATCAGTCATTTACATATTTATTATAATTAAATTCTTAAATAATAAATAGATTATATTATACGAATGAAGAAAAAGATATTATTGCATTCGAATTGCGATATTAAGAATGATATTAAAAAACAATTACAGATATTTAAGGAGCATATAACTATTAAAACAACATTTGACGATTCGTCAAAGTTTGATATTATTTATTTAGTTTTATGTAATTTTATAGATATTAAGAAAATGGTTAAATTATTAAATAATAATGGTATTATCTTAGTATCCATACCATTGCCTCAAATTAATCCTACATTGAACATTGAAATAATAAAAAAATTAAATAACGTTTGCAAAAAACTTTTATTAATAGATATGATTGATACTACTTATATATATGGTAAGAAAACTAAAGGCGGAACACTACCTTATTTTACAGGATTACATAATGGAACACAATATCTTCATGGATATTCTTATAATGATCCATTTGGAAGAGGTTATATAGATGGACATAACAATGGACTTCGATATTCACATCCGTCATATCAATCACATCCGTCATATCCGTCACATCCGTCATATCCGTCATATCAATTATCGCCTAAATTACCACAACTACAACAGCAACCGCAGCAACAAATGCCAAAACCACAAGAACCACCGCAAGAACTTAAATTAACGGATGTTGATAATGAAAAATTATCCATTATTGATACAGAAAAAGAAGTATATGTGCTTAGTTATCCTCGCAATGTAAAACGTAGATTAATAATAGGTAAAGATTTAGTTGATTCGAAGACTACCACTTTATGTGATATTATAAATGAAAAAGCATCTCAAATTGAAGATTTAAATAATAGATTTATTCGATTACCTAAATCTGGACGAGAAATGATTATAAAAAAAGAAGCAAATGATTATGTTATTCCGAATATATTAACGCCTTTAAATGAAAGGTTTGATAACATATCTAAAGATAGTTATAGACATACAGTAATTTGTGATAATAAAATTACATTAAGATACAAGTCAAAAGGTAATATTAAAGAATTATTGGATAAGCATAAAGATGATAATCTAATTATTGAATCAATTTTATTTCAATGTATTTTCTCAATATTATTATTTTATGATGTATCAAAATCTTATCATAATAATATTAATTTTTATAATTTGCAATATTTTGAGATAGATAAAGATAGCTGTCTACATTATGAATTTTTTAAATTTAATTATTTTCAAAATAATCGATTACAATTAGAATTTTGGATTGGAACATATGGATATTTAATAATATTGGATAATTTTGATAAAGCAACACCGATTAATGATGATGAAATTAGAGAAAAAAAAGTTAAAGATATTAGCAGTGATAATAAATATCTTTATGATTTACAGAGATTAATTGATATTTTTCTTTATTATATTCACCATGAGAATAAAGAAATATGGTTGAAAATCAGAAATTCTAATAAATTTGAAGATAAGATTTCTATGGATGAAAATGGTAAAAGTGCAACTGATTTTGATAGATATATAGTAAATTTTATATTATTAATTAATGAATATTATAAAAAAACTAAAAGCAATTCTTACTGTTTTCATAAAAAAATGTATTATTCAGTTAAAGATATATTTAAAGAGATTGGTATAGACAAAGATTCTGTATCAAATGAATTTAATAAAGAAAAAGAAGAAGACGCAAAAAGAAAAGAAGAAGCAAAAAAAGAAGAAGAAGCAAAAAGAAAAGAAGAAGCAAGAAGACTTTTGTCTGCTTAAAGAGAGACCCATTCGAGATTTCGGACTCTTGGAAATCGGTTTTCGATGCCAAATTTAACTTTAGGTATTTCGAAGCAAACTTTAATATCAGTACATTCTTTGATTTCTGTTTGTTTTTCATATTCATCAATTCTTATGAAAAATGCATTGAATCCTTTCTCCTCACAAAAAACAAATACATATTTATCTTTAAGAAGATTAATGAATGCCTTAAGACTTGCACCACAATAATTAGGACCACCATAACAATCGTGTTCCCAAGCATTAAATTTAGGGTCATATGGAATTGTTAATGACATAAAAGGACCCAATATATCTTGGTATTCTAGAACAATTACTCTAGGGTTTAATAAATCATTTTGTATTATTTCTTTTAATATCCAATAATCATTACCATCTACATCTAACGATAATAAATCAATCTCATTAGTAATTAAGCAAGTTTTATCAATTAAATCTTTAATATTCTCACAAGTAATCCAATCGCATATAAATCTTACCTTCTCATTATTTGAATAAAAGTCAACTCCTTTTTTTATTTCATTATAATTACCATCGAATAAAAATGCATTAAAATCATGGTTTATAATTAAATTGGCAGCATTGCATTCAATTCCATCCCCTGCGCATATTTCAAAAACAATTTTATTTTTAAATTTAATATTATTAAAAATGTACTCAATAAGACCATCCTCATTATTTTGTGAGAAATTTTTAAACCCTTTATTCCATATATCAATCATTATTTTTAGATATTAATGAATCATATTTCTTATATAAATAAAAAAAAATAATATCATAGCAAATTTTAAGTAATAATAAATAAATACATTAAAATCATTTCTGTGATACGGATGCATATTTATATTTAATTATCATTTATCATTTAAGTAAAAATCATGCAAACTACCAACGAATATGTAATTACTCAGATATTTATATTTGTCTTTATTCAATAAATATCTAAATTTATCCATATGATTATATGATGCATCTCCATCAAGAATATTTATGAAATACGTATCATATACATTGAATTTTCTGAGATATTCTAATTGATTATTTATGAATTGATATGTTTCCCTCAAAGAGCGAGTTTGAGTTCCTCCAGTATCGCAAATGAATTTAAAGTTAAAATAATAGATATCACCGTCGTCAATTACTTTGCCATCAAATTTTTCACTCCATTCAAAACCATCAACATTACACCAACCGAAAAGAAAAATGAGACAAGATTATTTATTTTTATATAAAGATTTAGTATATATTAAATATAAAGATTTATTATGACTGATGATAACAATTTTAAGCTTAAAAGTGATATTATTATTGATTTTTCTAAACTAAAAGATTTATATGATAATTTACTTTTAGAAAATAAAAACCTTAAAGAAAAATTAAGCAAATATACTAATCCTAAAAGTAAAAAAGAATATTATCAAAGAAATAGAGAAAAAATTATTAAACAAAATAGCGAATATCAAAAAGTTTATAAAAGTAAAAATAAAACTATATAAAGATTTAATATGTACTAAATATAGAAAATGAAAAAACCACCTGATAAGTATAAATGTATTAAATTACCTATTACTTCCATTCTAAATAAAAATGAAGAAAGTCAAAATATATTTAATACAATTCAAGATGCAGTTTATAGAACAAACTATATTACAACAAAAACAAGTTTATTATTAAGATTATGGTGTTTAGAAAAGTTTCATAATGGTATTGAAATACCTTTAATTACTGAAAATACTATAAATATGTGTATGAAGTCTCTTTTATTACCATCAAGTGGTCGCAAACCAACAGAAGAAAATAATTTATTATTTAATGAATTCAAAAAAATACATAATTTTAGATTAGAAAATGGTGTTAATTTATCTGCTATTAAAGATTATTACGCTACTACTTTTCTTACATCTATTGAAAATAATATTAAAATGCATTTTTTTGATTATGTAAATCGTTTTATAAATTCTTATTTCAAAGTTTTATATAAAAATGAACTTAATGACAAGGAGTTTAAAAAACAAAT
>Ga0209297_1001133_pt1 | contig 15516 bp, 26 predicted proteins | sample S_130805_MF_Meta_FD_187322 | JGI IMG/M metagenome (GOLD analysis project Ga0209297, IMG submission 187322) | Freshwater microbial communities from Lake Simoncouche, Canada to study carbon cycling - S_130805_MF_MetaG (SPAdes) (version 2) | ecosystem: Environmental > Aquatic > Freshwater > Lake ... | reverse complement strand
AATACTATCTGGAGTATCTCCATCTCCACCCCCAGCTGCTTGCACACTATTGTTAGTAGCTAAAGTAGTTTGTGTTAAAGCTTGTACGGAAGGATTTCCTGTATTAGGAAAAGTAGTAGTTGCTACAATGATATTAGTCAGTTCATTTGTATTAACATTTGCTGCTGCGCCGCCGCCTACTAAGTAGTTTACTGTTAAGCTTGTATTTACAGGAGCTAAACCGTAAGATTGATTTACTACAAAGTTAGTAGGGTCAAATGCTGTATTTAATAAATCGATACCGTTAACTGTTCCGATACCTACGTTAAATGGATTAGGTATCGAACCGGATGCGGATTGTATACCAGCACCGAATTCTAATTCTAAAATATTGTTAGCAGTAAATCTAGAAACAAATCTTCTAGGCACTGGAAGTTTTTCTATTATATAAGGAACTTGGTTGGCTTCTTGATATAGTCCTGGATAATTTAAAGCAGTATTAGTAACAGGGTTTAGAATGTATTCTTGAGCTAAATAAGGAACTTCGTACCATCTAAAGCCTGTCGTTTGATCATACACGCTTAATATTTCAATAATATTACTATCCTGTAGCGTTCTTATTGGAAATCTCTCAGCAGCGCCGAAAGAAATACTTGTATTTTTTATTTGGCCGGACATTGCTACTGTAGATTTTTTAAGCAAGTAGGTATCTGGGTTTCCTCCTGATGTAGTATATACAGAAATCTCAGTTGGATCAATAGAAGAAGAAAGATTAAAGTTTACTTGATTAGGGCAGTAGAAATAATTTGCAGTATTAACATTAGATCTAACTTGCATTCCTTCTTCGATAATCATTGCATATGTAAAATCAGGATCATAGTTTGAGCCAAAAGCAGGTATTTGTTGGTATACGTCTAAAGTAACCATTGCTGCAGAAGTTACTTTAGGTCTATAACCCATCATATAAGCTAGAGTATATAGATTATTAGTCTGCTTTGCATACTCTAAAAAGTTCTCTTGTACTTGGTTATCTAAATAAAAAGACAGTACATCTCCAACATAAGAAGCCATCTCGATAAACATAGTACCGGGAGATGAGGTAGAGAAGTCATTATAAGATTGAGGATAATAAGCTTTAGCGTACTCAATTAGCGCAGCTCTAAAGGTATTAAAATCTTTATTTAAGTATGTTATATTCTTATTAGCCATTTAAATCTAGTATTATATTATCGGTTACACCTGTGTTTTTTATAGTATACGAAAACTGAATTTGAAGTAAGTTTCTGTCTGGACTTGCGTTAAAGGTTAGCTCTGTAATTATTACATTTGGAAAATAAGCTTCTACTCCTGCTCTTATCTGTACATCTAAACTATCTATAGTATCTTGACTAATTTGATCAAATACTTTATTCCTTATCCCTGCACCGAAATTAGGATTAAAAACTCTCTCACGCTTATCAGTTAATAAAAAATTAATGATATTATACTTTAACTGCTCCTGCGTAGTATACACTGTTTGAAAAACAGCTGGCGTGTTAAATGGCAAAGCAACTCCAACCCCTGTAGAGGATCTTAAATCAAGTACATTTATTTGCTTTAAGTTGTATGCCATTTATACTATTCGTTTATACCCATTTTAGCCATCATGTGAGAAAAGTCCGGAACTGCATTGATTTGAATTGCTTCTAGATTAGAACTTCCTCTTGAATTTGCGAACATATCTCCTACTGATTCTACAATAGGAACATCTCTCTCTACTCCTTGTCCGTTTAAATCTCCGAATTCATCCATAGTCATAGATTGAGCTGTCTCAGCAAGTAAGCTATTTAATGGATTGCCTGGGGATAATACAGGGGCAACCGGTCTAGGTGTAGATCTGTTCATAGTAGTAGGAACAGTTGGTTTTGTTACAGGTCTCGTTGATTCTACAATAGTTTGCTGCCCTCTATTAGCTATAATAGCTTCTTTAAGGATTCCAGCTAATTCTTCTTGGAATACAGCTTTAACCTCTTCGCGGATTAACTTTCTAAATGCGTCTAAATTTGCCATATGTTATAAATATTTTGTTTACTTGTTTTTACTTCTTTTTTACTGTGTCAAGAATCTTAGCAGAAATACCTTTTGATTTTTCTTTATTAACTTGTTCTTTGGCATTAGCACTATAAGCAGACGTTATATTTTGTGAATTTCGTTTAAATAACTCTCCTCCTGGTAATTTACCTATAAAGGTGTTGATATTTAAATTTTGTGCTACATCTGCACTCTCGATCGCAGACTTTCCTATATTTAAATCATCTTCTGCTATATCATTGCTATCCAAGAAGTTAATAGATTCTGCAATAGTTCCTAACGTTGCTGCATCAATTAATCCCATTCTAGAGTCTACTAAGCCAAGAGCCATTAATTTTTGCTGTACTTCTGCTATAATAACCGAAGTATTTGTAGCAAAAGTTAAATCCGATTGAGCTACTATTTGCCCTTTTGTATCTAACGCTATACCTCTTCTTCGCTTATTTGTTATTGCTTTATCAGTTACTTCTTCATCAACTACTCTAATATCATACTCTCCAAACATCTTACTATTTACATCTACTTTAGAGTCGTATTGCGTTATATAAGCTGTAAGCTGGGTCTGTAGGGCTATTAAATTATCTCTAGTTTCTTGAAGTTCAGCTATTACGTCTGAATTCTTGACCGCATCACAAGCCTGTAAGTTAACAAGCAGTATATTTAATCTCGAAAGTAGCTCATTTGTATTTGCTAGAATGTACCTAATAAAATTAACTACTACCTGAAGTAGGGAATTAATAGTCCTTAAAAGTACGCTGATTCCATCAGTTTCATCTTTAGCAACAGCTTTTGCTGTTTCAAACTTAGAAATAAGGCCTGCAGTTAGAGATACACCCGGTGTAGGATTAGCTATGAAAAATGTTATAATTAGTTTAAATGCTTTATTAAATACAAGAGCTAGTTTAATTAAAAATTGCCCTAAGGCTAATACTCCCTGTACCTGTTGTGCAATTTTAATAAAAGCTCGTAGTGAATTATTAATCTCTTTTAAGGTAGGTATTATAACAGTAGGATCTAAAAACGCATTTAATTTTTGTATTTGAGCTCTAATATCGGTTCCTAGAAAATTACCTACCAGAGCTAATGCATTTTTAAAGTCTAAGTTTTGAATAGTGACACATACAGACCTTACTTTATTTATTTGACTTATTATTTTCTGTAATTCATCGTTAGGAATATTTCTATAATCACTGTACTTGTTAATTACTCCTATAAAGTCGTCTATAAAATTTAAATTCCCGCCAAGTCCAGGTACTGTAGATAATAAAGTTGCGTCTTCTGCATTAAATATAGAGCCAGTACTTTGACCAGAAAGATCGAAAGAGTCTTTAATTGCTTGTAATAAAAAAAATGTATTATAAGCAGTAACGCTACTACCTCCTTTAGAAGGCGCTCCTGATTGGGAAACAGCTTGATCTATAGGTACAGCATTAGGACCGGTACCTACATATGATCCGATAAAGACATTAGGATAGGCCATGTACTTATCTATCTGCGTTTGTACTTGTGCAGCTGCATCTTGTAAAGTATATAGAGCAGTTTGAGCGGCAGTCCAAGGTTTTGGAGGACGCGGTTTCTTCTCTAAATTAATCATATCAGTAAGGTACGTAAGTACATTACATAAGTCTACAGAATTTAAAGCATCAAGAGCGTTAAATAGGCCGGATTGTACAAAAGATCCTACAGCGTTTGCTGCTGGTGGAGATGGTGCTACCGGTACGGTAGTATAATTTACAGATCCGGAAGCAGTATTGTATGTAGCAGTCGCTCTAGTTGTTGGAATATTACTTCCCCAGAGTACTTTATCTATACCTACTTGAAGGGTTCCAAGAGCGTTAGCAGAAACGGTAATTGCTTTACCTAAAGGTACTAATACTTTACTATTACTCATTACTTACTATATGTAGTTTTAGATAAACATGTACTATTTAACCGTGCCTTCACTGACTTAGCTGTACTACTTAGTACCTTAGAAGTCTGTACGATAAGAGGTATAGCAGTATCCATCTGCCCTATTTTTAGTGTGTTAAGAGCGTTACTTAAAGTTTCAATAGCATCTAGTAAACGTCCTAATTGCTGAGCTGTAGTTTTTCCTAGCATTATAGGTTCTCCTACTATTTCTGCTTGATAGCCTAATTCAATTTTACGAGAAGCTATAATAGTTTTTTGATTAGCGTCTACAGTAAATGTGCTAGGTGATGATATTGCTACGCCTTTTTTACCGAACAAGAAGATAAAATCATCGTAAGAGTGATGAGTAACTCTTCCGGAAGTTATTATGACTTGATTGCCAGTATATGGAAATTTAGGTGTATACATTCTAATTATTAAATCTATTAATACGTTCATCTTGCTCTTGAGCAGATAAAGTATTAGTACTTGTTAACTGTTGTTGAATTGGAATAGCGTTTGTTCTAAGACTGATACCTTGTGCTTCTACTCCTAAGCTTGCTAAACTAAAATTTGATAAATCGTCAATTTGTATTTTCTGTCCTGCAGTTAAATAAATAGAAGAAGGATCTCTATTAATATCTTCTACAGTAGGAAACCATTTTAAATCGTTAGACTGCCTACCTTGTCCGTTTCTAATAATAGTAATAGGGTCACCAGCAGATCCAGTTGCAGACCAGTAGTTTTCAAACCCGTTTAAAGCAGTAGTAGATCCAAATCTAATTGAGTTTCCCCATCTTCCTTCTAAAGTCACGTCCCCAGTAAATTGTCTTAAAGTTCTAATATCTCCTTTTTCAGGGAAGTTAGGACCTAAAGGAAAAGTTAGGGAACTGGTTACAGATGTATTTGTAGCTTGCTTTGTGCCCATACTATCTTGATAGCTACGTAAAATTCTATTTATGTAAGCACTATAGTCTTGCATATTAGGAAAAGCGTTATTATTAGCTGCGTTCCATATATTATAAGGCTGTAGATAGTAAAAGTCTTGTCGCTGTGCATTTTCGTTCATATCTACGCTAGGGCCAGATATTACGTATACTATTTCTCCTTCAACAGGTATCTGTTTAAACGCTGAGCTTATAGGTTTTGCAGTAACGTTACCGGTACTCGTTAGAGTAGAGCTTTGATTTGAGTTAATCACCTGAAAGGTTATAGTACTTATATCTGTAGGATCATTATAGTAAGGATCTGGTATATTAGTTCCTACAAAATAAGGTCCCTGAATAACATGTGCAACGCGTGCTAATATAGGTGCATAAGATCCTCCTCCATCTCCGAATGGAGATAAAGAACTCATAAACTGCGAGAAAGATTGATTATCTGCCATATTACTTACTTGAAGGCAATTCTTTTATTGGTAATTCTTCTACTGTAGTTTTTTGAATATCACTAAACAGTAATTCGAGATCCTTATCACTTAAACCTCCTTGATTAGCATCAGCGTTAGTTTGTCCGCCTTTCTGTAAGATCGAAGCAAGCTTTACAAGAGCGTCATCATTTTTAACATCTATCTCTAAGTACTCTTTAATTAAAGGAACAACTATAACAGCGTTTCCAACCTCTTCACCAACCATTTCAGTTAGTTGATTTATTAAGGTACTAATTTTAGATTGCTTATTTTTATGGTTCTTAATTACGTCTTGTACTAGATCAGAGTACTTCTTTCCGTCGTATAGTTCAAAATCGAGATTCATAATACTATTTTAAATAAATAGCTACCTTGAATAAATGTCAATTTCAGTGCCTTCTTCAAGATATTGATTATGCATTTCTCTGTAGAGTTCTTTTAGGACCTTTATCACCTTAGTAATCACAGGAGTAGGAGCATCAGTAATCTCCTTTATATAGATAAAGAGAGCTTTCTTATTAAAAATATCTATACTCTCTCTTCTCTTGAATAGTTCTAAAATAGCATCTCCAACTCTAGCCTCTTGCGGTTTCGGAAAAAGCTCTAAAAGGTTATCATCAATTTCTTTAATGAATAAATTAATAAAACTAACCTCTTCAAAAAGGTCCGGTTGTGTAAGTAGTAGTTCATTTGTAATAGTCTTATCTGTATCTACCTCTTCAACATCAGCCTTACCTTTTAATCTCTTGTAGTTATTATTGTTATAAACAATTAAATAACGCTTTGCAATAGTACCAAAATAAGAATAAGCTTTACCTTTATCTTGATTATACAGGTGTAGCTTCTCTAAAAGAAAAGCGATTACTTCATGCTTTAACTCATTAATATTATCTACTTCGGTGTAGTAGAATTTAAAAGTATGAATGATATTTTCAGCCAGCTTATAAAACGCGTAGTAAATCTTTTCATTGAATATTTTATTTCTGATTGCAGTAGAGGTTTCTAATCTATAATCTAGAATAGCTTGTTGAGTATCTAAGGTAAAGTAGTCTATAGACTTCTTCGGTCTCCTCTTTCTAACTTTTCCATCCTTTGTAAGTGTTACTTCCGCTTCTTCGACTTTGAAAATATCCTCCATTATCGCTTATTAAATTGATTTAAACCCTCTTGGACTGCTTTTAGATTTTGAAATACCGTCTGCAACTCTTTATCACTCTCCATCCAGATTTTATCATCTAGATTCTTAAGTGCTTTATCTGACTCGCCAATTAATTGCTGTAAACCTCCTATAAAGTTAGCTTGAGCAAGAACAGTAGCCTCTAACTTTCGATTTTTATTAAAGAGGTTGTAAATTATCCAACCTATTATAGTCGCTACCCAAATGAATAGCATAATTAATCCTAATACCATATTATAATCCTTTTAATGCATTTAGTAATCCTGGGTTTCCTTTAGCTGCGTTTGCTAATTTAGTAGACTCAGCTTTTTGTTTAAACTGCGTAGGTGTAGAAGCTTTAACTTCTTTCTTAGTAGGTAACCCTACTTTATCAATCCACTCCTTCTCCCACTCTACTCTTGCAGCTAAAATATCTGCTTGATGTAAAATAAGAGGTAATGAACATCTCATCTTAGATTCATTTTGACTAGAGATCAAGTAAGCCTTGTTACCGTCGTCGTAAAGGCCGTCATGAGTCTTAATTGCTGTCCATTCGTTGAATGTAAGCTCTATTCCTGCCTGTTGCAATATAAATAGCGAGCTATCTTGGATAGGAATAAAAGGTAATTCTGTATTAGGCTTATAGATAGCACCTTGGTTCTTTACGTGCCATTCTGAATCGTTAGGAAGATAGGCTGGTTGACCGTCTCTACCTAACTTACCTAAGTCGTGGTTAATTGCTGAGAATACTAGCTCTTCCATTGAGAAGTTAATAGTAGCTCCCATCTCTGACCATAACGTAGTTACTTTTATAGCTGCTTCTACAACTCTATTAACATGGTCTACGTATCCACCTGGAAATGCATTATGATAAGAAGCTCTAGAAGAAGCCGGAGCGAAGGCTAGATTATCTTCTTGAGATTGATACAAAGCTAATAACTTAGTTATTCTAGGCTCTGAAATGAATTTTTCAATTATAGCGTAAAACTTTTGCAAGTTCGCTTGGATTTGTTCTGCTGATAGCATATAAAATGGTTTTACTCATAATATATGAACTAGGGATTAAAGAACCAACTTTATTTTAAGATTCTTGTTCAGCGTTAACTAGAGTTTGAATCTCTTCAAGCTTATTCTTATGTTTTTCGATTTGATTCTCTATTTGCTCTCTAGTAGGATTACTACTTAAAAGAGAACTTAAGCCAAGGACGATATTACTTAATTCGTCTAATTTTCTTGAAACCAGTGCTTTGTATCGCATATTATTTAATTTAAATATTTCTTAGTTATTGCTACCATCGAATCAGTAGACACGCATCCTATTTTAGTTGCAAAAGGAATAGAAGTTTCTTTCGCTTCATTTATAGCATCTACTCGGTAAAGGTACTTTGCTCCGCCTAATCTCTCGATTATGATCATTGGATAGGCATTAGTGTTTAGTAGAGCTTCCATTCTATCGGCAAGACTACTATGCTCTTTTAAATCAACGTCCCTAAATTCAAACGGGATATTTTGCTCTTTTAAAGATTTAGATAGCGCATCGCAATGAGTGCACCCACTTAGTCCCAAAACAATTACTTTTTCCATATCCTTTATTTTTTTCTTTCTTTTAATTATACTTTTATTAAAGAGAAGAATACTTTATTAGTATTTAAAGAAGTTATGAACTTTTTTTCATACTTCCAACTCTCCTTAGATAACTCCTTTAAAAGTATCTGTAGTTAAGTATTTAACGTTATTTGCTGCAGTTGGGAATTGATCCGGTTTATATACCTGAAGGTACTTATCTACAAAAGTATCCATTGCTTGCTGTTTCTGATCTGGAGTTAAAGTAGCATACAAAGTCTTTAAATTTACTTTATCTGCTTGTCCTTTATTCCAAGCTCTTGGATCATCAGCAAAGTGATAAAACCAATCATAAGCATTAAGTATATCTAGGTATTTACTAATACCAGTCTCAGCAGGAGCTACTTTATCTACAGAACCTACATTACCGTAAGCCGCTTCCATTGGATTCTCTTCCTCTAATCCCATACTTACATTATCAACCATATCTCCATTCTCGTCATCTTGTTGTTGCATCTTAGCATCAGCAGCAGCTTGCGGAGCACCTAAAGCAGCAGGATCAACTTCTTCTAAGCTATCTCCACCATGCTCTAACGCATCTTTAACACCGTTAACTAAATCTAATGCCCAAGCCGTATCATAAGCCAATCCCCTTACCGTTTGTAAAGGAATACCTGCACCTTGTAATATCTCTCCAGCATACGTAAAGATAGCATCTTGAAACTTTCTAGTCTCTCCATCATGGTGATATTTAATTAATTCAGGATGTTTCTTTGCAATTTCCCCAGCTAGAGTTTCAGCATCTAATAAAGCAGACTCATTAAGCACTGCCTTTGAGTACATACCTACTCTAGATTCAAAAAGGTATTGCTTCAAGTTAAAATTATCCATACTATAGTATATAAGTTCTTAAAAATTCATCGATATCTGATTGTGCAAATCCAGACTGTCTTAATCTAGAGCACATCTTTTTAACATCTTCAAGTGTTTGAAACTCCCTTCCGATAAGAGATTGATGTATTCTTTCTACTTCTCCCTCATTCTCAAACATTCCACTAGGATCATTAAAAGTCTTTCCTACTTGATATTGAGTATTCTCAGGATGCTTAATTTGTATTAGTTCAGATAATTTAATCATATTAATAAATAGTTATAAATTACTTAGTGCAGCAATCTCTAATAATACGTTTAATTATCTCTTTACTATCTATAGTAGATTCGCTTATAGAAGCTTTACTTCTCGGTGATTTATAATCAGCTCGATACAATAAAGGCTTCCATTTATTATCATTATTCTTATCGTGATCGGATAACATCCAAGTTACAATAGTATTACCAGCAAGCTTATCTAATCCAGCAGGATCACTTACATTATTTTTATCCATAATACCCTTTAACTTAACTAAAAAAGCTTTCTCTTGCTCAGGCCTCACTCCCTTCCATGCTCTTTTAGTTATCAACTTTAACTGATCTTTATTTAAATTATTAGGCTCTGCTAAGAAAGACTCTACACCTTCTTGCGGCTTTTCTAAGCCTCTAGTGTTCTCAGGAAACAATTTTCTCTGCCAAGAATCTTCCGGAAATCTAGACGACCAGTCTTCAATTAATTTACTTACTCTACGACTCGTTAAATTTCTAAGCTGCTTTGTAGAGGTAATATTATTTGCAGTAACGATATCTTTTAATCTATCAAATACCCTATTTCCTAAATTATAATTCTTAATAGCATCTACCGTATAATCACTTCCAGGTAACGCATTTAAAGTACTAAGCTCTGTACCAGTACTGTGTATAAAATCATCAAGCGCATTAATAATTGCAATTTCATCTCTAACACCACCTCCCTTAGAGCCGCAAGGTGCAAGATTAAGTAAATCCCAACCTTCAGACTTATATTTTGCCATAAAATGACACTCTAACTCTACTGCCCTATCTTCATCTACTTGTCCAGATGGATTTTCTTCTGTCTTTGAAACTACCTCATACTCCGGAGTAAGTCCTGTCTCTCTAATATATCTAGAGACAGCGGTAGTTTTCTGAGCTTTAAGGCTTCTATGTGAAGCAGATCTTTTCTTCTCATCCCCCGTTAATCCAATATAAGCAAGATTCTGCTCCGGAAAAGTCCAAGCATATACTATTCTATTTTTAGGAGTTCTTGTCGGACCTTCAATCTCAAACAAGTCTACTAACCTAATTCTATTTTCGTTCATAGCTCTACGAAAGTTTATAGCCTTATAAACACCTTCGTAAGATGTCATAATATTTGACTGTGGAAAATTTTGTTTAATCCAAGCATTGATTCGCTTAGATAGATCAGGTGTTGCAGCACCAGTCTTAGTTACATAAGGATGTCCAAAACCACGTTTAGCAGGAACTAGCTCAAATCCTTTAATAACCCTGTATAGTATTTCTTTATCGTCCATACACATATAAATAGAAACACCCTCATAAAGAGGGTGCTAATATATAATCTTATTTAATTTAAACTCCGCCTGTTATCTTTTTGAACTCATTTAAGAAAGCTTCTAAGAAGTTTCTATACTCTCTAGGACCGAAACTCTCTATTACTTCTCTAGCAGCCGCCTTACCAAAATCAGATGCATATGAATTACCAGGGATTTCTATCTTAATACCTTTTACGTTACCTGCTTCATCAATATCCATTGCATCAGTATCGCCAGATTGGCTTTCATCGTCCATATCAGAAGAAGGATCTTCACTATAGTCATCTTCTTTGATTCCTTTATTAACCATATCTACAGCCATATCTTCAGAAGAATCGTAAGGCGTTCCCATATAGCCTTCTGTTACAATACCTGCTATTTTTTGGAAATGCTTAACTTCCTTTATTAAAGACTTTTTTTTCATTTTTTAAAAATTTATATTAATAAATAGCTATTTAAGACGGTTACGGACTTGACGGAGGAGGAGCATGATAATGGGTTTGATGTCGCGACCATTCCTACTATATATATTATTAATCACTTTTTTCTGTCCTCTAGCCAGGTCTAATGCTTGACTATACATAACAGGCAGTATCGATCCGTTTTGCGATAGCTTTTCTAGTTCAATAGCGATAACGTCGATGATAGTTAACTCCTTATTAGGATTATAAGGATTAGATGCGATCATATCCCCCGCCTCACGTACCTTTAATTTCTTCATTCTATACATACTAATAAATAGGATTAGGCATTAGATTCCCTTTCATCTCCCCAGTCTCTCTAACAGGTAACATCTTTCTTCATATCCCATTCCTTATACATGAATTCCAAGGGAGATAAAGGGTTATCACTAATACTGGATTCATCTCCATAATAGGTAACTTCCTGCCAGGCCGTCCCATAGGACGGAGCTGGATAGATACCCTCTTCTACGTCCGTTAATGAGAATGCGATTGCCTGTGTGCAAACTTTGCTATCATATATACTTAACTCTATATAATTTTCTGCCTCGGCATGCGAGATGCGTTTTAGCGGTTCCATATAGAAAGTTTATTTTGAAAAGTACTCTACTGCTGTATTAGCTAATATTGACAATCCTAATGCTATTAAACAGATACCTAGGAATAAATGTATCTGCTCGTCGTTCTTCTTCTTATCCATGTAATAATTGTTTACCGTTATCTGAATTACCTTCTATCATTCGTACCATTGTTTGAGTATATCTTTCTACTTTGCCTTCATCGATAGTCATTCCGCCTTCAGGGGACCATCCAAAGTCCATTAATACGTTTACTTTATTACTTAACTCCTCTTGAGAGGGTGCGGTAAGCACTTTGTAATGTTTATTCATATATATGTTCATTTTGTTTAAAATTTTTCCCGGGCGTGGCTCGTCACTTACCCCCCTGCTATATCGCCTATACCCCGATAACAGCTGTAATTAAGGTGGTGTTAGACTGCCCTCAGGTGACCGCAAGTGCCCGCAACTGTCGTCGACTGTCCGCAAGTGGGGGTGACTTTTTTCTTGTCGACCCCTACCCTTAGACTTATTTACTAGCCCTCGGCATTAAGCCGCAGGCTCTACCTTATATACTCTCTTAACAAAGGACTTAGCCGATCCTTTAGCTATATTGTCTATCATCTCACCATCCTTAACAGTTAAGGCATGATAGCCTGTTACTATTAAATAGGTACCCTCTATATGTTCTTTCATGAAGGTACTTACTCTATTCCTTCTTGCTATGTCTTTGCCATGAAGTCTATAGACCTTCTTAGGGTTAGCTAAGAACTCTTTAATAGTCTTCCCGTTGATTAACTCTTTACTCTCCGTTAGCTTCTTAACACCATGCATAATGTCTAGAGTCATTACACCCTTCCTATCCTCTCTACCGAATGCTCTCTTGGCTACTTGATGAGCTTCATCATAAGAGATATCGAATGCTGATGCTGTAGCATATACTACACAGTCATTGGTCTCTCCTTTAGCAATGATTGAGTCCTTCACTACTAATGTCTTTGCGTTTGTTACTTTGATTTGATACATAACTTTGATTTTTAATTTACATAAAGGTAAAGAGAAGGCCCCGAAGGGCCAACTCTTATTAAGCTTCTTTAGGGTCGAAGGATGCAGCATAAAGGATTGGGTCGGTAGTTAACTTGTGAGTTAATTCTTTCCAGCTCCAAGCCGTAATAGTTCCATCCTCTCCTCCCTCTCTTACTCTCATGTCTACTAATTGAGCTTTACCTTCATCTTGTTTATATCCTAGAGAAGGAGCGCACCAAATTACCACATCACCCTTTTCATCGTAGGTACAAATTTGAAAGGAGTCATAAAGCTTTCCGTTCATTGGACAATTGTTCTTAAAAGTAACATAATACTTTTCAGGGTCCAATCCTAACTTAGACATTACCTTATCGGCTTTAGTCATTAATAACTTACTCTTAATCTTAAGAGCTTTTTCTGAACAGAACCAATCCCAGAAGAAGTAGTTGTTGTCGTCTACCCACTCTTCACTATTTGCTTTAAAGGCAGCAAATTGAGCCTTGAAGTTTAATTTACTTGACATAACTTTTATTTTTATTTATAACTAAAGATAGCTACTTAATTCCAGATGAGCAACTTTATTTTTCCCGAAGTCATAATGACTATTCATTTCACGGGCATTGAATAAGGGCTCAGGATTAGACCAGGACTGAGATACATTTAGCTCTTTCATCCATACCTGGAAAGCAGGATCGGCTATTACTTCAGATCTTTCTATTTCGATCTCTTCTAATCTTTCGATTGATACATTCATAACTATTAATTTTACTAAAGATAAGGAGTCCTTTTCGGACTCCCAACTTTATTTTTAAATTATTTTCTTTTCTAATTCAAGCAAGGTTGCTAACTCGGCAGTATACCTTTCGATCAAATCATTACTATGCTCGTCTGGATGACTATTCCATCCTTCTATCAATCTCTCGATATGACGGACTCTTGTTAATACTGACATGTGAAGAGTTTCCTGCTCTTTGATTGTTAATTCTAAATTCATATTGTTTAATTTTGATACCTTAAGATACGGACTCCTTTTCAGACGAGCAACTTTATTTTAAACAAAAAGAAAGCCCCGAAGGGCTCTCTCTCAAATCAAAGTCAAAGTTAAGCGAACGTTTCAGCTAATTCCCAAACTTGTTGGTTAAGCTTAATATCTTGTTGAATGTTCTTGATCGACTTTGCACGACGTAACTTATTCTTCTTGTTAGTGATAGAATAACCTCCCTTAAGAACACTCTCTTGAATACGATTTAATACTACCCAAAGACTATCACCTTCGTCTTCTTTACGACGAGGAGCTAAGAACTCTTCTAACTCAATCTCAGTCAATTGACGGTCTTGATAAGAACGTAATGCGAAAGCTTGCTGAGCGAAAGCCTTTTGAGCTTCCTTACTCATGACGATCTGGTTGTAAGTATTTATCTTACCTACTACCTCTGGCAATTGAACCATTGCTTGATTCAAAGTCTCTTGCAATTGATCGAAAGAGTAACCTGAGTGACGCATATTGAAGCCACCGAAGTCTTTATCTTTGATGATTAATCCATTCTCACAAACTAATCTAAAGATACCCATTTCGAATTTAAAGCTACCAGTACCCATATGGTTGTTCATTACAACTATGTTTACATAAGCTTCGATGTTACCTTCTTGATCCTTCATGAAGACATCTGGATGAAAGAACTTTACAACGTGATTACCATACTCGGCAGTCGTTGCTGATCTACTACGATTAGACTTCGCTTGATTCACTTGCCATCCTAATCTGTTCATATCTTCGATGATACGAGACGTTGGAAGGAATGAATACTTAGAAGATACTCCTGGCTTAGGAGCTGATGCAAATGCTTGAGGTGCATTTTGCTTTACCTGATCTAGACTCAATGGAGTCATTGTTAACGAATTTACCATAACTTTGATTTTTTGGTTATTTAATACACTAAAGATAGCGGCCATTTTTCAGACCGCCAACTTTATTTTTAGTCTTCGAATAATTCCCAAGGTGAATCGGATAGCTCTCCAGTCGCTTGCATCCAGAGGCTTCTTATATCCATCCAATACTGGATTGTCATGTGAATCACGAAGCAGCGGCTATCTAAATGCTCTGCTACTGAATTTGCAATTCCTGGATACTCATCCATTTGAGCATTTAAAGCAGCGATTAACTCTGGCTTGGCTCTGTCTAATAATGTCTTTAATTCCATAACTTTGATTTTTTAATTTTGATACCTTAAGATACGAACGATTGACCAGACGAGCAACTTTATTTTATATAAGTTCTACCTTTCTTTTTATAGGTATCTTTACTCTCTCTATTCTCTAAAGCTATCCAACCCCAGAATGCCAAGGCTCCTACTACAAAGAATATGACAAACGTATTAACCCATGCCTGGTCCTTTTCCAACCACGCCCCGAGTATTAAGATATTGAATGCTGTTATCATTGCTGCGAATGCAAATACTGTTAGAAACTTTTTCATAATTTTGATTTTTAATTTACTAAAGATAAAAAGAAGGCCCCGAAGGGCCAACTTTATTTAGATTACTGAAACTTCAGCTGTTTTGCTAAAGCTTCTGAAAGCTTCTTCTTCCAAGTCCCAGAATACTACCGACTTATTAGAAATGTCGTCTAAGTACTTTACTTGAGCTTGTTTAGGGATTAATAACTCGTTTCTAGTTCCTAAAGCATTTCTAATACTTCCATCCATCTTACGGAATTGGAATCTAGTCACATTCTCGTCTAACACATTAATTAAGTTAGCTACTGTTGTTTCTGAATAATACATATATTTTAATTTTGATTCATCATAAAGATACGAACTAGTAACCAGACGAGCAACTTTATTTTGAAATAAAATAGAAAGACCCAGAGTGGAAACTCCAGGTCGATCTATCAAAATCAAAAGTATGAACTATGCAATAGCTGAAAGCTTCTGCAAGTTAGTTTGACGGTCTTTCACTAATCG
>Ga0209297_1001130_pt1 | contig 15543 bp, 18 predicted proteins | sample S_130805_MF_Meta_FD_187322 | JGI IMG/M metagenome (GOLD analysis project Ga0209297, IMG submission 187322) | Freshwater microbial communities from Lake Simoncouche, Canada to study carbon cycling - S_130805_MF_MetaG (SPAdes) (version 2) | ecosystem: Environmental > Aquatic > Freshwater > Lake ... | reverse complement strand
ACCGCTGTAGATGGCGATGATGTCGAATACAAAGCTCGCGATGCAGCAAACGTGGCTTGGATCGCAAAGGGATTCGCTAAGGCAAAGGCTGATGAATCCGTTGGCGTAATTATCTTGCTACAAGCAGATATGGATTGGGAAGGCTATGCACGTAATGCAGCAGCTCCAAATAACGAAAATACGGCTGCATTCGCTGCGACTAAGCAAGCAGTTCTCACTGGAACACTTGCCTTCGGTAAGCCAGTCTTGCTCCAAAATGGAGATTCCCACTGGTTCCAAGTTGATATGCCAATGAATGAAACTGCCGGAAAGATTGTAGAACTTGATAAAGGAACTCTGGTTGAGAACTTCACCCGCGTTCAGACTTTCGGTTCCGGATTCAACCACTGGGTTGAACTAACAATCGATCCACGTAGCGATTCGCTTTGGACTCTTACACCTCGTCTCGTGAAAGCAAACATCGGAAAGCACTAAGTCCTCCTCTAGGGTAAGTAAAGGCGGCCGGCTAGTAATTAGCGGCTGCCTTTACTTATAATTATGACCAAAGCTTGAACTCAAATAAACCAATTAGATCGGGTCAGCCATGAAAACAGTTCTCTTTGTTTGTGTTCACAATGCCGGGCGATCACAGATGGCGGCAGGATTTATGACTTCACTATCGGGCGGTAAAGTTCGAGTTCTTTCAGCTGGCTCAGCACCGAAGGAAACTATTAATCCAATTGCGATTGAAGCAATGGCGGAACTTGGAATTGATATTGCTCATGAAGTTCCAAAAATTCTTACTACCGAATCTGTTCAAGAATCTGATGTAGTAATCACCATGGGGTGCGGCGATACCTGCCCATTCTTCCCAGGTAAGCGCTACGAAGATTGGGTTCTCGAAGATCCAGCTGGTCAAGGTATTGAGCCGGTACGCGTAATCCGTGATGAAATCAAGCGTCGCGTAACGGAATTGTTAGCGGAGATTATTTAATTCAATCTATAGTTCAACTCTTAACCAATATTTCAGGAGAGTTGATATGAGCATCAAAGAGATCGCAGCGGCATACCGCCAAAGCACTGAAGCATTTGAAAAACTTGTTGCAGGTATTCCGAGCGATCAGCTTGATACTAAACATCCTGAAGGTTGGTCTGCTCGCCAAGTTATTCACCATATGGCTGACTCTGAAGCGCAGTCATATGCGCGTATTCGCCGCTTAATCGCCGAACCTGAAGGAACTTCAATCCAAGGTTACGATGAAAATGCTTGGGGAGATTCAGCTGTATTGGGCTATTCAACTTTGCCAATTGATTTTTCAGTAAAGGTTTTTAGTGCTGTTCGTGCCTCATCGCTAATCATGATTGAACGATTAACTGATGCTGATTTAAGCAAGTCTGGTCTGCACTCTGAGAGTGGGCCATTTTCTATTGAAAAATGGTGTCGTACATATACCGCGCATCCGCTAGACCATATTGGCCAAATCGAAAAGGCGCTGCGGGGCGAAAACTAAGCCGAATCGGTTGAGTATCAAAGGATGATAAACCAACTTAAAGATCTCCGTTCACACGATGGTTTTTCTTCGCTAGCAATCTCGCGCTTCATTTCTAACTTCGGAAATGGTTTATCTCCAATCGCACTTGCTTATGGCGTACTAAGCATTCCGGGTGCCGATGGCAGTGATTTAAGTTTGGTAATGGCTGCGCGCTTTGTGCCACTGATTGCGTTCATGTTATTCGGTGGCGTAATTGGCGATCGCTTTAAACGAAATCGAATTGTTGGCACCGTAGACATTATTGGTTCATTCTTTGCTGCAGTTAGTGCTATTTCATTTATCGCCGGCTTTCCATCGGTTTGGTTACTCGCATTAATGGGCGCGCTATTTGGAGTTCTAAATGCACTCTGGTGGCCAGCTATGTCTGGTGTAATGCCAGAAATTTTGCCGAAAGAAAAACTGCAACATGGCAATGCGGTAGTTGGCTTAATGACAAACACTGGCTTTATCGCTGGAACTCTGTTGGGTGGAGTAGTTGTTTCACTATACGGGTCGGGCTGGGCACTACTAACTGACGCGATTACCTTTTTAATTGCCGGAATCTTGGTATTGAGAATTGATTTACCAGCAATGCCACAACGTGAAAAGAATTCCATGTTGCACGATTTAAAGTTAGGTTGGATTGAATTTTCATCTAGATCTTGGGTAGTTGCGATGGTTATTACTTTCGCAGCAATTAATGCTTGCTTTGAATCAATGTTGCAGGTACTTGGGCCACTCGCCTTTAATAAAGGCGATACTGGGCCAAGGAATTGGTCGTATAACTTAGCTGCGCTAACAGTTGGAATGATGCTCGGCGGCATAGTCGCACTTAAAGTTAAATTCTCGCGCCCGTTAGGAATTTCCATGGTCTTAATCTCGGCATCTGCCGTTTGGGATTTTGCGATTGCATTAGAACTGCCAATTCTCTTTCCCATCGTGGCTGCCCTATTTTCGGGCTTTGCTCTGGAAATTTTTATAGTCAATTGGAATACCTCAATGCAAAAACACATTCCAGAGGAATCATTCTCACGAGTTACTTCATACGATGCTTTTGGTTCTTACGGGATTGCACCACTGGGCATCGTTATTGCTGGCCCAATTGCATCTACCATCGGTGTTTCAAATGCGCTTTGGTGGACAGGAGGCATCACTTGCGCCGCTGCTTTACTGTCGTTGCTTGTTAAATCTGTGCGTGATCTGCGCTAGTTGACCTAGCTCTTTTGCTTTATGCAATCAACTCGCAGCAACGAATAACTCGTGAGAAGTATTTCTCTATCTTTGTTAAGTTTTCACATCGCTCTTCATCTTCGATGATGATTCTTCAACGCTGAAGTGAGATAGCCGTCTCCCACTAGTAACTGATTGGACTTAATAAAATGTCAGAAGGTTATTCATTTGAAACTCTTCAAATTCACGCTGGCCAAACCGCAGACCCAACTACAGGTGCTCGTGCGCTTCCGCTATATCAAACAACTGCTTATCAATTCCGCGATTCAAAACATGCTGCCGATCTATTTTCATTAGCCGAACTAGGAAATATCTATACCCGCATCATGAACCCAACCCAAGACGCAGTCGAGCAACGCATCGCCGCCCTTGAAGGTGGCGTTGCTGCCCTACTTCTTGCATCTGGTTCAGCCGCAACTTCTTTTGCAATTATGAATGTTGCGGAAGCTGGCGACCATATTGTTTCTAGTCCAAGTCTCTACGGTGGAACTTACAACTTATTCCACTATACGCTTCCTAAGTTTGGCATCGAAGTTACATTCGTAGAAGACCCGACAGATTTGGAAAGCTGGCGCAAGGCAGCTCGCCCAAATACCAAAGCATTCTTTGGTGAAACTATTGCAAATCCTGCGAATGAAATTCTTGATATTGAAGGTGTGGCGCAAGTTGCACACGACATTGGTGTTCCACTAATAGTTGATAACACTGTTGCAACACCTTATTTAATTAGACCAATTGAATTCGGTGCCGATGTCGTAGTTCACTCCGCAACTAAATTCTTATCTGGTCATGGAAATGCGGTCGTTGGCGCAATCGTTGATTCTGGAAAATTTGATTATGCAAAGTACCCAGAAAAGTACAAGGGCTTTAACGAACCGGACCCTAGCTATCACGGTTTGGTTTACGCGCAAGCTCTCGGAGTCGGCAGTGCATTTGGGGCCAACTTGTCCTATATCTTCAAAATTCGTTTACAACTACTGCGCGATATCGGAGCAGCCGTTGCTCCGTTTAATGCTTGGTTACTTGCGCAAGGTCTAGAAACACTCAGTTTACGCATCGAACGCCACGTCGAAAATGCCAAAGAAATTGCTACTTGGCTCGATGCGCACCCCAGTGTCGAGAGTGTTAATTACGCAGCTCTACCTTCATCTAAATGGAATAAGTTAGCCCAGAAATATTCTCCCAAAGGCCCTGGTGCAGTGCTTGCATTTGAGATTAAAGGCGGCGTTGAAGCTGGACGAAAGTTCGTTGAGTCACTCAAACTATTTAGCCATGTCGCCAACATAGGCGATGTGCGCTCACTGGTAATTCAACCTGCAGCAACGACTCACTCGCAATTAAGTCCAGCAGAACAGTTAACCGCTGGCGTCACTCCAGGACTAATTCGTTTAAGCCTGGGCTTGGAAAATATTGCTGATCTAAAAGCTGACTTAGAAGTTGGTTTTGCGGCCGCAAAGAGTTAAATACAAGTTAGGCTCAAGGCTAGAAAATAACTGAGAGCGAGCGATGCGATGTCCCAACCGGTAGCGCCACCAAAATTACGTGGTTGGTTTCACTTAGGAGCAACTCCTGCGGTGATCATTGCTTCGCTCGTTCTCTTTCTGCTCAGCCGTAACTCAGTCAAATTTGCAATCGCCTTATATTCGATAACTGCCATTTTATTATTTAGTGTTTCAGCAATTTATCATCGTGTCCCGTGGTCACCAGCTAAAAAGAAAATTTGGCGTCGCTGGGATCATGCAAACATTAATTTACTAATTGCTGGTTCATATACGCCGTTCGCAGTTACTTTGCTAGAGGGCCGCGATCGCACCATTCTGCTTTCAGTTATCTGGACCGGCGCTTTGATTGGTGTTGCCGTTCGCGTTTTCTGGGTCGGTGCACCACGTTGGTTATATGTTGCTAACTATTTAGTATTGGGCTGGGTTGCAATTATTTACACGCCGCATCTTTATCGAGCTGGTGGCTGGTGGGTAATTTTGCCAATTATTTTCGGTGGCCTGCTCTACTCAATTGGCGCAATTTTCTACGCACTCAAGCGACCAGGGCGCGAGGCGAAGTACTTTGGATTTCACGAGCTCTTTCATATCTTCGTACTGGCCGCATGGATCTCGCAGTATGTGGCTATCTGTGTTGCCGTTTATAGATCCCGCTAATCAAGCCCATTTTCACCCCGCATCAGCCCTGCGCTAACCCCACTTTTAGGTATGGCGCTTTTGCTCTAATCTAAGCCTTCCGTAAGTGTTTCAAGAGCATAAAGAGGTAGCGATGGCCGAGAAGAACTCCTTCCTTAACTGGGTTGGATTTAAAGGCGAAGAGAGCAGTCAACCAAATTCGGTTGATCGCATTCGCGAGCTTGAAGCACAGTTAAACGATCTGCGCTCACGTCGTGACATCACCACGCTATCCAAAGAAGAATTTGAAATTCTGGCAACTGAAACTGCCATGACCATGATCAAGTCGGCGCAACTTCGCGAAGCAAAAGCACAAGCTGCAGCTGATCGCTTAGTTACTGAAACTAATCGTGCGTCGAAAGATGCGTTAGAAAACGCCGAACAAAAAGCTCGTTCAGTTCTTGCTGGCGCCGAAACTCGTGGTCGCAAGTATTTACAAGCCGCTGAATCTGAAGCTGAAGAAATGGTTGCCAAGGCTGAAGTCGAAGCCGAAACTCTTTTTGAAAATAAGAAGCGCGAAGTAACTGCGCTAGCAACAGCTGCTCGTCGCGAAGGCGAACGCATTATTACTGAAGCAACCGGTGAAGTTGGCAGCTATCGCCAGTGGTTAGCTAGTGTGATTTCCGAAGCCGAGCGTTTATACAAAGTGCAGACCCAATCTCTTGACCAGGCCGAAAGCGCGATTCAACAATCGCGTGCTCGTCTGCAGAGTTCATTTGAGCGATTAGAGCAATTACAAGAGCAAGTTCTTCAAAACTTAAACGCTGACAACACTCTTATTAACCGTGGCCCAATTCGTGTGGCCAGCGAACGCACCAAGGTTGCAATTGAAGCACCAAAGAAAGCAAAGTCGGCTGTCCGTAAGCCTGCGAAAAAGGCTGTTGCTAAAAAACCAGTAAAGAAAGCTGCTGCAAAACGTAAGTAGTTTCTTACCGATTACCAATAGTCATGTCATCAAAAAAACGTGGGATCACCCATATCCCTGCGATTGATGGTTTGCGTGCTGTCGCGGTAATCGCGGTAATGCTTTACCACTTAGGTTTTTCCTGGATTCCCGGCGGATTTCTAGGTGTCGATCTATTTTTCGTCATTTCTGGTTATGTAATCACTCGCCTACTGCTCGATTCGATTCAGCGTAGCGGCGGGCTAGATCTGCGCGCTTTCTATCTGGCACGTGTGCGACGATTGCTGCCACCGTTGCTCTTTATGATTTTTGGAACGGCAATTTTTGTTGGCATTTGGGCACCAGAGACAACTCGACGTCTAGTTAGCGATGCGCCCTTTTCTATTTTCGGCGGTATGAATTGGTGGCTAGTTTTTCGCCATACTGATTACTTTGAGGCCATCGGTCGCCCACCGCTGCTGCAACACACTTGGTCACTCGCCGTTGAAGCTCAGTTCTATATCTTTTGGCCTTTGGTGCTGCTGCTTATTCTTAAGTGGTTTGGCAAGAAGCGAATTCCGGGGGCTGCACTAACGATTGCGGCAATATCAGGAATCACGCTATTTATTGTTTCACTCTCACTCGACGCGTCAAGTAGTTCGCAAGTTAGCCATGTTTACTTCGGAACTGACACCCACAGCATTGGCTTATTCCTAGGCGCGGCTCTGGCAGTTAGTTGGATCCCGCAAAATTTAAAGAGTGAAGTAACTCAACGAGCGCAAGATTTTGTTGATGGTATTGGCGTAATTGGATTCATTGGAATCCTCGGTGCTTTCTTATTAATTAACGAGAGTGACACCACGCTTTATCGAATCGCTTTCCCGCTTGCCGGAATATTCGGTTGTGCAATTTTGACTTCGATCGTGCACCCAGCCTCTCGCTTCGCACCGATCTTGCGCACTCGCACACTGGTTTGGATTGGCGAACGATCGTATGCAATTTACTTGTGGCACTGGATTGTCTTCCAATTAACTCGCCCTAGCGTTGATATAGCTGGGCAAGATTGGGCGCTCTACACCGTGCGTTTCTTAATCGTTTTAGCTCTTGCTGACATTTCATTACGGTTAGTAGAACTACCAGTTCGAAGTGGCGCTGTTGAATCTTGGTTCCGCGGAATGAAGTATCGAACTAAGAAAGTTCGAGTTCGGCAAAAGATTTCGGTCGCAGTTGGCACCATTGCACTTCTCGCAGCAACCACTGTCATAAGTGCAAATGCGATCTCGGTCGCTGATCAAGAAGTGCTTACCCTAGAGAAAGAATTAACCCAAGAACTTAAACCTTCGGCACAAAAGCAGCCAGTGATTTCAAATGTGGGACTACCTGATCTTTGGGTAACTGGCGATTCAGTTATTCTCGGTATCCGTTATGAACTTGGCGATCTGCGCACAATCGGATTAATTGATGCTCGGGTTGGCCGACAAGCACCTGAGCTGTTAGAAGTTATAAAACGTGACAAATTATCTGTTGGCAATGCGCCAATTATTTTCGATTTGGGAAATAACAACTTACTTACCCGAACTCAAGTGGCAGAGGTTTTTGCTGAGGTGGCTAATCAGAGTCAGATAATTGTTGTGAATACTGCTGTGCCACGTCCTTGGCGCGATGAGAACAATGCGCTAATTGCTGAATATGCCGCTGCTAATCCAAGAGCGCGAGTAGTCGATTGGGCCACGATTTCGCAGAACCATCCGGAGTATTTCGCACCTGATGGCGTTCATTTAAGGCCAGCTGGAATTACGGTTTATGTGTCGGCCATTATGGAAGCTTTAAACAAATAGGAGCTCTTTATAAATAGTTACTTGAAATAAGAAAGACCCCGAGTAAATTACTCGGGGTCTTTCTTATTAATTCCTTATTTCTGATATCTGCTTACTTGTATTGACCAGGCAATCCGAAAATCTTTGCTGGTGCAACTTGACCATCTGAGTAAACGCTGGAAACTCGGAACTGAGTCCAGCCGCCTTCGCTCTTAGCCATATCTAAAGTTGTTTGATCAGCTGGAACTGTGGCAACGCTCTGCCACGCTTTTCCATCTGGTGCAATCTCAACTAGGTAACCAGTTAAACCATCTGTTGCTGTTGGGGCAACCCAACGCAAAGTGATTCCATCGGCTGTACCAAGAGCCACAAACTTTGCTGGCGCTTCGATCGCAGCAACTGCGGCACCAGTTGATGCTGATTCAGTTGGTGTTGCAGATGCTTCAGTTGATGTACTTGCAGATGGTGTTGGTGCTGCATCATCGTCTTTTGAAGATGATTGTGACCAAACTACGAAAGCTAGTAGTGCAATACCAACAATTACTGCCATTACAACGCGACTTGATGCGCCTTGTTGTGGTTTAGCAGCAGGAGTTGGTGTTGCTGGACGTACTGGTGCAACTGGTGCAGCAGTACGAGGTGCAGATGAAGTTACTGGAACCGCTGGAACTCTGACCGTTGCAGCAGTAGATCTTTTGGCAGCAGCTTTCTTAGCTACGCGCTTCTTAGGAGCGGCTTTTTTCGCAACAGCTTTTTTCGCAACTCTCTTTTTAGCAACTGCTTTCTTAGCAACTTTCTTTGCTGGCTTCTTAGCAGCAGCTTTCTTAATAGTTTTTTTCGCAGCTGGCTTCTTAGCAGCGGCTTTCTTTTTGGCTACAGCTTTTTTCGCTGCTGGCTTTTTAGCCGCAGCTTTTTTAGCTGGGGCTTTCTTTGTTGCTTTCTTAGCAACTTTCTTCTTTACAGCCACGTTAACTCCTTGGGTAGCGGTACGCGCGCAAGTAACGCACTCGGATAAGCCAAGGTTACCGCAGCGGTTAGAGCATTTCTAAGACAAAGGGGGCAATTGCGCGTAGCGATTTTCCACGATGGCTGATGGCATCTTTCTCGGAAGCGCTCATTTGTGCGCTTGAAATACTTAATCCATCGGGCTGAAATAGCGGGTCATACCCAAAGCCATTTTTACCGATCGGTTCGTGGCCGATGGAGCCGTAAAAACGCCCTTCGCGGGTGACTTCGCGGCCATCGGGCATTACAAGCGCGGTCACACAAATGAAGTAAGCGGTTCTTTTCCCGTCAGGCACATGTATTAACTCTTGTAAAAGTTTCGCATTATTTGCAGCATCGTCGCCATGAGAACCCGCAAATCGCGCCGAATAAATTCCAGGTGCGCCATAAAGTGCTTCAACACAGAGGCCGCTGTCATCTGCAATCGCAGGTAGCCCGGTTTCAGCACAAATCGAACGAGCTTTAAGAAGCGCGTTCTCTTCGAAAGTATCGCCAGTTTCATCTACATCACTAGTTTCGGGAAATTTTTCTAGCCCAAGTAATCGAATGCTTCCGGGTGCTAACTCATCGAGGATGCGCCGGAATTCTTCAATCTTGCCTTTATTACGAGTAGCTAAAACTAAATCTTTCATCGTTCTCCTAGATAAATTTATTGCTACTTGTTATTTAGCTAGTGCAGCTGCTTGAAGTTTTCCTAAATCTTTGCAACCTGCAACAGCTAAATCCAATAATTGATTTAGTAAATCGCGATCAAATGGCACACCTTCGGCAGTACCTTGAACTTCAATAAATCTGCCATCTCCACTGCAAACAACATTCATGTCAGTATCTGCACGTACGTCTTCTTCATAACAAAGATCAAGCATTGGAACTCCACCAACAATGCCAACGCTTACCGCTGCTACTGAGTCAGATAATGGATTTGCTGTTGCTTTAATGTGACCTTGACTCTTTGCCCATGTGATTGCATCAGCTAGTGCAACATATGCACCAGTGATTGCAGCAGTGCGAGTTCCACCATCAGCTTGCAAAACATCGCAGTCAATGACGATTGTGTTTTCACCAAGTTCTTTAGTGTTAATGACGGCACGCAATGATCGTCCGACTAAACGAGAGATCTCTTGGGTGCGACCGCCCAATTTACCTTTAACGCTTTCGCGATCAGAACGAGTATGTGTTGCGCGAGGCAACATCGCATATTCCGAAGTAACCCAGCCAGTTCCGCTGTCTTTTAACCAACGCGGAACACCTGGTGAAAATGAGGCAACACAGAGAACTCGGGTTTTGCCGAACTCAACTAATACCGAGCCTTCAGCGTGATCAAGCCAGTTGCGAGTGATCTTTATTTCGCGCAGATCAGTTACTGCCCGGCCATCATTGCGTGTGGTTGTCATCATTTCCTCAGTCTTCTTTCGTTTTAGTTTGTTAATTTTAGCTAGAGCTCAAGTTAACGATTGATGTTCTACTTGACCAACTTCTGGGCCTAAGAATCGTCGTGCTAACGTTTCAAAAGCGGCAGCATCACCTGTTGCTAGGAAACGATGTGTTGCCGGCGTGCTGTTATCTGTGCGCAAAGAATCGCTCTCGACCAAGATGCGATAAAGATCTTTAGCAGTTTCTTCAGCGCTAGAAACTAGTGAAACGTTATTACCCATTACATAAGAAATCACACCAGTTAGCAGTGGGTAGTGCGTGCAACCCAGAACTAAAGTATCTACATCGGCTTTCATGACTTCGGTTAAATACTCTTTGGCGATCTTGGTAATTTCAACACCCGAAGTTTCGCCGCGTTCGACAAATTCAACAAAGCGAGGACAAGCAATTGAAGTAATCTCTAAATGTGGTGCAGCGGCAAAGGCATCTAGGTAAGCAGCTGAATCAATCGTTGCTCGAGTTCCGATTACGCCAATGCGACCTGAGCGACTTGCGGCAACGGCACGACGTACAGCTGGTTGAATTACTTCAATTACCGGAATCGAATAACGCTCACGTGCATCACGCAACATAGCAGCACTTGCTGTATTACATGCGATCACAATTGCTTTGACACCTTGGGCAACCAGAAAATCCATTAGCTCTAGTGAAAATTCACGTACTTCAGCCAATGGACGTGGGCCATATGGACCGCGCGCTGTATCGCCGATATAAAGAGTGGATTCATTTGGTAATTGATCAAGAATTGCCCGAGCCACAGTTAATCCGCCGACGCCAGAATCAAAGATTCCGATAGGCGCGTTACTCATGTGTTGAAGTCTAACGGGCGAGGTGAAAAGAGCGGTAAATCAACGAAGACTTAGGCCCAAAGCTGCGTATCTAGTCCTTCAGCAGCGGCTTCGCTAGCAGCGCCATAAATACCAGTAGATAAGTATTTCCAACCTGCATCGCAGACAATAAAGGCGATATCGGCCGATTTTCCAGCTGCAATAGCTTCATTGCCCATGGCAAGGGCTGCATGCAAAATTGCACCTGTTGAGATGCCCGCAAAGATTCCTTCGACTTCTAATAAATCACGAACTCGTCGTACTGAATCTTCAGCGCCTACTGAAAAGCGTCGGGTTAAAACTGCTGCGTCATAAAGTTCGGGCACAAAACCTTCATCGATATTTCGTAGCCCATATACAACTTCGCCGTAACGTGGCTCGGCTGCAACAATTGCAATGTCAGGATTTTGTTCGCGTAAAAATTTGCCAGCACCCATCAAGGTGCCAGTGGTTCCAAGTCCGGCCACAAAATGTGTAACCGTTGGCAAATCTTGCCAAATTTCTGGGCCGGTACCGCGATAGTGCGCTTCGGTATTTGCTGGATTTCCATATTGATATAGAAAAACCCATTCTGGATTTTGTGCGGCAAGTTCCTTAGCAACACGTACTGCTTCATTGGAACCACCTGCTGCAGGGGATGAAATTATTTTTGCGCCCCACATTTCAAGTAGCTGTCTACGTTCTGGGCTAGTGTTTTCAGGCATTACGCAAATTAATTTATAGCCGCGAACTTTTGCTGCCATCGCTAATGAAATTCCAGTGTTACCGCTTGTTGGTTCCAGAATTGTGGCACCAGGTTTTAACGAACCATCTCGTTCAGCCGCATCGATCATGGAAATCGCTGTGCGATCTTTAATTGAACCAGTTGGATTGCGATCTTCCATCTTCGCCCATAGCCGCACATTTGGTGCAGGTGAAAGACGTGGTAAACCAATTAGCGGAGTGTGACCAACAGAATCTTCAAGCGAATCAAAGCGAGCCATTGCTAGCCACCAGCGACAGCAGGCAAGATGGTGATCGAGTCACCGCTCTTTAATTGTGCAGTTAATGAGCCTATGAATCGAACATCTTCATCGTTTACATAAATATTAATAAACCGTCGTAGCGCGCCATTTTCAAGAAGACGATCAGCTAACCCTGGGTATTGAGCATCTAGGTCTGCAATAACTGCAGCAAGATCAGCACCAGTAGCTGCGACCAACTTCTGCTCTTTTGTAAAAGGACGAAGAATGGTTGGGATACGGACTTCAACAGTTGCGCTCATGTCTTAATTCTCTCTGGTTATGGTTCTCGATACAAATTGAATGCGGATAGAACTATTTAGTGCTGGTTAATTTGATCTTTAAAGAATAAATTCGACTGGCTCCTCAGTAACTACGCCATCAATTATTCGATAAGAACGAAATTCAGTTGCAGGTGCAATCTCTTCGCGAGTAGAGACCAATACATAATGCGCGCCAGGTTCACCCGCATAAGAGATATCAGTGCGTGATGGATACGCTTCAGTTTCGGTATGTGAATGATAGATAATAATAATTTCTTCATCGTTATCATCAACTTCGCGATAGAGAGCTAACAAATCTTTTGGGTCAAATTCATAAAAAGTTGGTGATGCTGCTGCATTGAACATCGGCTTAAGGCGTTCAGCGATTCCATTGCGGCCGATGATTACACCGCATGCCTCATTTGGATATTCGGCCCGGGCTTGGGCCAAAATTGCGTCGGCCATATCCTTCGGTAGTCGCAATCCGCTGACAGCTGACATGTGTCGTTTTTGTCCTTTTTTGATAGTAACTCAGGTATTTAAATAACTAGTGATAACCCGCTGGTATCGCCCCTCAACCCACGATAAATAGTCTATCTGCCATAAATTCATTAAAAAAGTTGCGAATTAGTCGCATTTATTCTTGCGAAAACCCCAAATCAAGCGCACCATTTACCTTGGTTCGAATAGAACTGCAGCAGTTATACGAGACCTTCATATGATCTCTCGTCTAGCTAAGGCGGTTCGTATGCGAACGCCAGCCTCGCCCGAGGCCTGGTTTTACAAAGCCCCACGGAGGCTTATCTAGATGATTACTCTCAACTCAGACCAATGGAATCTTGTTTATAACATTTTTTCATTCGGTTTAATCTCAATGCTTGCATGCACGGTGTACACACTTGTGTCACAGGCACGAGTATTGCCTAAGTACCGTAACGCCCTCGTAATGTCATCAATGGTTACATTCATTGCTGGCTACCACTACTGGCGTATCTTCAACTCATTCGGAGAAGCATCAACTGCTATGGCCGTTAAGGTTTCAGGCGATCAGGGTGCATTCAATGAGGCATACCGTTATGTTGACTGGCTATTAACTGTTCCTCTACTTCTAGTAGAAGTTATTGCAGTACTTGCGCTTGCAAAGGAAGTTTCACGTTCACTTATCACTCGTTTGGTTCCAGCATCAGCTGCAATGATCGCACTTGGTTATCCAGGTGAAATCTCAAACGATCAGAACACGCAGATCCTTTATGGTGTTCTTTCAACACTTCCATTCCTATATATCCTTTACGTACTATTCGTAGAGCTTGGTAAGTCACTTGATCGTCAACCAGAAGGTGTAGCAGCAACCGTTGGTCGCTTGCGCCTACTTCTAATTGCGACCTGGGGCGTATACCCAGTTTCATACATCCTTGGTATGGGCGAAGGAATGGCTTCAGCAAATCAGTTCGTTGGCGTACAGGTTGGTTACACAGTCGCTGACATCTTGGCTAAGTGCGTATTCGGTCTCACAATTTACAAGATCGCACGTATGAAGTCAGCTGCTGAAGGCATGAAGGAAGATCACTAAGTAATAAAAGCAAGATAAACCTTGCGAGAGGGAGGGCGGGAAACCGCCTTCCCTCTTTTTTTATATTGAGATTGGTTTTATATAAAGCAACTAGAATCAGATTTATAACTAGCTAGAGGGAGATTTAAAATTCTAAATAAATACCGCATGTGGGCCTATGCCCTGATTGCAACTGGCTTCATTAATTGGGATTACCAGCGTGACTCTGCTGGAATAGTCGTACGCAGCTTATTTGTAATTGCTCCAGGCTTATTATTATTGGGTTCTACCTTTATTCCATTTCTGGCTGCAAAATTAGAACTTAAAGCTGCTAAGTATTTATGGGGCGCCGTCGGAATAGCAGCGCTTATTTACGCTTTTATAAACTAGTTTTTCTTACTCGAGCTACGCTTTTTAAAGAACTCCCACGCTGAAATCGTCAATAGAATCATCGAAAAACCAAATAGTAAATCTTCAATTGGTGCTCCCGCTAAGCGCTGGCCAGTGATGTCAGAAAGTGAATACATCACGATTTCATTTGAAGTCAGCCACCAATTAGTTAGTAATTGGAAAGGCAAAATCAGAAAGTAAGTTAACCAAAATATTCCGCGGGTCATCATTTGGGATTTCAGTAGAAATAGATCGAGAACTACTGCCAGAAATACGGCATTGAGTGCGATATCAGAGTAGATCATCAGAACCCTCTTTTGTTCTACCCCAACCAGTTAATTTAACTAGCGCTAAGTAAGTTAGCACCGTCATTAACGGAACAATAATAAAGAATAAAACTTCTTCAATCGGCAGCTTGCCGAAAAGCAAGATTCCTAAAATCTGATTGGAATCAAAGAACCAACTACCTTTACTGACTGCCCAAAAATCCCAAGTTAAATAGGTAACAAGAATGAGTGAATCAGTTAAAAGAAATAACTTTAACTTTTTAGAAAACTTCAACTTAAAACCAAAATTAACGCCAATGGCGCAGATTGCGACAAAGATCAAGACGTATGCGTAGTGCAAATTCTCCACGCCTAATCCTCTCGCAATTCAATCAATTTGAGCCTAACCTATAGCCATGAACCAGACTCTTTCTCAGATATATCAAGGGTCTGCGCGCTTTTCCAGAGTTACAGCAGCGGCAGCTATTTTGCTTTTTGCCGGTCTACAGGTAACGAACTTTGAAATCACGATGAAAGCCCAAGTCGTGCTAGCTGTTGTTACTCTAGCAATAGGCATTCCGCATGGCGCAATCGACCATTTGATTACTATCCCCCGTGATTCGAGAGCAAGATTTATCTTATTTGTAACTATCTACACCCTGGTTGCCGTCATCGCTGCATTAGCTATCGCAAGATGGAATCTGATTGGCTTTCAACTCGTAGTGCTAATGAGTGCGTTGCATTTTGGATTTGGTGATTCGGCCTACGCCAGTGAAAGCCGAGCTGCAAGTGGCCAGAAAAGTTTCTCGAAGTTAACGCTTGCAAGTTATGCGATTCCGGCCGGTTTCTTACCGGTTGCTTTGCCACTAACCGATAAGCGAACACTCGATGTACTTACAGAACTGAACCCGACTTTAATAAACTGGGCTGGAACTTTTACCGAGTTATTAAGAAATTCAACTCTCGCCGTTGCAGTATTTTCAATTTTGTTTTTGGCTGTTACCAAGAATTACGAGTTGGCGGTCGATTTGATTTTGCTGCTTGCCCTTTCATTCTTCACGCCACCCTTAGTTGCCTTCGCTGTTTATTTCGGATTTTGGCATGCAATTAGGCATACCGCACGATTAGTTCCCAAGTTGCCGAGTGCGATGAAAAAAGTGGCAAGTGGTAATACGTTAGCTAGCTTTTTCGCT
>Ga0209297_1001125_pt1 | contig 15588 bp, 24 predicted proteins | sample S_130805_MF_Meta_FD_187322 | JGI IMG/M metagenome (GOLD analysis project Ga0209297, IMG submission 187322) | Freshwater microbial communities from Lake Simoncouche, Canada to study carbon cycling - S_130805_MF_MetaG (SPAdes) (version 2) | ecosystem: Environmental > Aquatic > Freshwater > Lake ... | reverse complement strand
CCGGTGCAATTTATGAAACTGCCGGCCGTATAAATCCGACGGGTCTACCGTGGGAAGGCCCTAGCGCCTCTCCTGGAAACCGGAAGGTATCTCATTCGAGAAACCCTAAGGCCGGTGCGTGGTTTATCGATGAGATAGATAAGCAAGATAATCAGCGTCAGATTAAAGGAAAGAAGGAAGGCCGTTTAATTTTTAGAGCCGTCGAAGCCGATAATGGTCGGTTTATTCGGTCTATAATCGACGGTATGAAGCGCGTCGAAGGTATTACCCAGGGTCGCCTCAACGCCGTAAAAGCCTTCGGAGGTAATAAATTATGATCGCGATTAAGTTCGTCGCCGAAGCCGATTTAAAGGCTTTAGGAAAGGCCGAAAAGAAATTAAACAGTTTCGGCAAGTCAGCCTCGAAACTAGGCCGAAATCTAGGGCTCGCTTTCGGTACGGCCGCTATTCTCTCCTATGGTAAAGCCTCCATAAAGGCTTTCGCCGCCGATGATAAGGCCGCGAAGATTCTTAGTAAGTCACTCGATAACTTAGGCCTTCACTTCGCAGACCCTAAAGTGAAGCAATTTATCGCCGATCTAGAAAAACAATACGGCGTCCTCGATGATTTTCTTCGTCCGGCCTATCAGAAATTACTCACGACGACCGGGGACTATACGGCCTCTCAAAATTTATTAAAGACCGCTCTCGACCTTTCCGCGATGTCCGGATCCGATGTAGTTTCCGTCGCCGGGGATTTGGCGAAGGCTTACGCAGGAAATACGAGAGGCCTTATAAAGTACGGAATCGGATTATCTAAGACCGAACTCGCCGCGATGAGTTTTGAAGATATTTTAAAACAGATCGCGAAGGTATCCGAAGGTCAGGCTAAGACGGCCGCCGATTCTTTCGCCGGCTCTCTCGATAAATTAACGGTCGCCTCGGCTAATGCGAAAGAGATGATAGGTAAATCCCTCGTCCAGGCTTTAACAGAATTAGGCGGCGAAGGCGGCCTCCCTAATACGATCTCTCTTATCGAGAAACTATCGAGCGGTATAGGGGACGCGATTATCGGCGCCTCTCGCCTTGCGAAGATTTTCGGATTTTTCATTTATAACACTAAGGGCACGAATCCGATTACTCAGATGAACGAGTTCAATAAAAAGAACGCTATCGCCGACGCTATCGCCGCCGGGAAACTTTTTCCTTCTACTAATACGGGCCTGGGTAATCTTATGGAATACCAGAAAAATGCTAAATTAGACGCGGCCGCGAAGAAGTCGGCGGCCGATAAGATAGCGGCCGATAAAAAGGCGGCGGCGTTAAAACTAGCGCAGGAAAAGAAAATAGCAAGCGATAAAAAAGTCCTCGCAAAAGGTAACGCTTTATTCGATCTCGAACAGATCGGAGTCGTCGCCGCTCTAAAGATGAGCGTCGATAAAGAAACTCGCCTACGCCTGGAATTATTAAGAGCCATTCAGTTAGATGACGCCGATCTCGTACTCGCGAAGATGAAGGAACTAGCCGCATGGCAAGCGACGAGCGATATGGCGAAATTATCTAATGTTAAAACCATCTCCGAAAAACAGTTATCTTCTATCAATACGACACTTCTGGCAGAGTTAGACGCTATCTCTAAATCGAAGATGAGCGACGCGGAAAAAGATAACGCTCGAACCGCCGCCTGGACTCGATATAATGACGCTATAAAATACGCCGGAGGACTAGCGGCCCTTTCAACTTATTCGCAGAAGTTACAAGATCAGGAATTAACTATCCAGCGCCTAGCGAGTATTCAGAAAATAAGTCAGGCGCAGACGGCGGCCGATAATATAAAGCAAGCCGCACTCGAAACTTATCTCGCGACCCTCGCTAAAGGCGTCCCGACTATCGTTACGCCTAAGAGCGGCCCCTCCTTTACTCCGGCTCCCTTCGTACCGCTTCCCGAGTTTCCGACTATGCCTAAAGGCGAGGAGTGGAGCGGCTTTATAAATCTTCTACCCGATAGCGCGGGGACGAGTACGGCTAGCAGTAACGATTCGACGATAGTCCTTAACTTTAACGCTCCAGTTACGACGACCTCCAGCGATGAGTTTGCGCGACTCGTACAGAAGGCGATTCAGAATAACAATCGATTTGGAAATAATCTCGACTACGCCGGAGCGATTTAATGACTCAACCGGTTATAAATGCGTTTATAAATTTTTCAACCGGACCCGGCTTCGCTCAGGCGCTTATCTTAGATCAAGGAATACTAGGAACTAACGCGCTCGCAGACTCGACCGCGATTATCGTCGATGTATCTTCGCAAGTCGATCGCGTGGAAATTGCTCGAGGTAGAAACCCTCAGAGCGACCAGTTTCAGACCGGAACTCTGACTCTTCGTATCGTCGATCAGAATGGCAATTTTAACCCGATGAACACGGCCGGGCCCTATTATGGACTTCTCGACCCGATGAGGAAGGTCACTATTTCGGGAACTTCGGCGGGAATCACTTACCCGATGTTTTCGGGTTACATAACCGGATATTCGACGACTACGCCATTAAATGCCGTCGATGTGGTTTATACCACGATTACCGCCGTGGACGCCTTTAGACTCGCTTCTATGGCCCAGATTTCAACGGTGAGCGGCGCGGCCGCCGGAGATCTATCAGGAACGCGGATAAATCAGTTACTCGACCAGATAGCCTGGCCTTCTTCGATGAGAGATATCGACGCGGGTCTTACTACTATGCAAGCCGACCCGGGAACTGCCCGGACAAGTCTAGCGGCTATGCAGACGATCGAACTCTCGGAGTACGGCGCTTTATACATTGACGCAACAGGCTCCTTCGTTTTCCAGGATAGAAGCGTCACGGCAGGAAGCGTTACGGGAACTCCGACGGTATTTAACGAAGACGGAACGGGTATCCGTTATTCGAATGCGCTCTGGATTCTTAACGATGTTCTCGTTTATAACTCCGCGCAAGTTTCCCGATTAGGGGGATCCGTCCAGACCGCGACGGATTCGGCCTCGATAGCCCTTTATTTTCTTCATTCTTATAATCAACAGAATTTAATGATGGAAACGGACGCCGTAGCCCTGGATTATGCTCGGGCTTATATCGCCTCGCGAGCCTTAACTTCGGTTCGATGTGACGCCATAACCCTCGATCTCAATACGGAAAACTACGCCGCCGGAATTGCCGCCGCTTTAGGTCTGGACTACTTCGATTCCGTATCGATTACGACAAGTCAGCCGGGGAGCAGTTCCCTATCGAAGACGCTCCAGATTTTCGGCGTAGCCCATGTCGTCACTCCGAACTCCTGGAAGACTACCTTTACGACGCTGGAGCCTATTATCGACGCGTTTATTTTAGATTCGAGTCTTTACGGACTTTTAGACACCGATGTTCTATCCTATTGACTAAGAAAGAGAGTAGATAATGGCTAAACAGACATTCGTTACGGGGCAGGTTTTAACCGCCGCGCAGATGACGGCTCTTCAGTTAAACGATTATAACCAGACCGTTAGCGCGAAAGTCGCTTCGTATGTTTTAATTGCCGCCGACGCCGGAACGCGAATTACCATGTCGAACGCGGGAGCGACGACGATAACGGTTAATACTTCGTTATTCGCGGCCGGAGATACTTTATTTATAACTAACATCGGAGCCGGAGCGACGACGATCACGGCGGGAACGGCGACGGTAAGTACCGCGTCGAGTTTAGTTTTAGCGCAGTACGACTCGGGCACTCTTTACTTCACTTCGGCCGGGGTCGCTATCTGGCAAAAATACGCTGGAGCGTCCGTAAGTGCTTCAAAAATTGGTCAAGTTATTACGGCTACATACTCAACACAATATAGCAACGCGACTACTACTTACGGCGATACGGGACTTACGGCGACTATTACTCCAACGGCGGCAAGTAGTAAAATTTTAATTATTATTACTCAGCCGATTTCCGTAGTACATAATTCTTCTACCAGCGCGGGCGCTTTCTGGAACATTCTTCGCGACGCGACAAGTTTGAATGTTACGGGAGCGGAACAATCCGTTTATTTAACCGGCGCGAGCGGTAACTTACAAATAGGTAATTTAGGCTTTACATACACATATATGGATTCGCCGTCTAGCACTTCGGCGCTGGTTTATAAAACTCAGACTAAAGGAGATTCCGCAGGAGTCACCGTTTACACCTCTATCGCAGGGGCGGCGAAAGCGACGATTACACTATTGGAGGTATTGGCATAATGGCTACGACCGCAGAAGTTTTAAGATTTTTAATGCCCGAAGGCGGATATACCGCGATGGGGGAAGATTACGAAGGAATCGACTTCGTAGAATGCGCCTCTATTACTAAAGCGGATTTTGAAGCCGCTTTCGCTAAATGCGACGCCGCTAAAATCGCCGCCGCTAAAAAAACCGAGAGCGCTATTACGGCGATCCTTTCTCGCTTAGGCTTGACTTTAGACGAGTTCAAACTCTTATTAGGCTAATGCTTACATCGTCGAACGGATATCGGGCTTCGGCAGACCAGGCCGAAATCGGGATAAAATCCTATAAAGTTCCGGGAACCGATTTAAAACTTCGAGCCGCCGAATCTATCGCGCCTCTTTTAATCGGCTTCGCTTCGGAATTTCACGCGCTAATCGAACCGCTCGACGAAGGAACTCTCGACGACTGGGGTTATGCTTTTCGCGATGTTCGAGGTATCCCCGGAACGCTTTCGAATCATAGTTCCGGAACGGCGATAGATTTAAATTCTAAAATCCATTCTCTCGGAAAAGTGAACACTTTCAGCGCGTCGAAAGTGCCGATGTTACGCGCACTCGTGCGAAAATATGGGCTTCGGTGGGGTGGGGATTACTCGGGCCGTAAGGACGAAATGCACTTCGAAATAAATATAAACGCGGTCAAGGCGGCCGCGCTCATTAAAAAGTTAGGACTAGAATAGTGAGCGATCTAACCCAGGCGAACACGCCGAACAGTACAATAACCCTTCTCGCTTCGGCGGCTCGTACCGCTACCGGGTCAGCGACCGGAGTCGCAGGATTCGCGGCGGCGAATAACTTAGTAATTCAGTTAGAAGTTACGGCCGCGTCCGGAACTCTTCCGACCCTCGATCTCGTCGTACAGGACACCGTGGACGGTACAAACTGGAACACGGTGACGACCTTTACCCAGGCGACGGGTACGACTCGCGAGGTTAAGCGTATCAATACGCCTTTTACGGATTCTCTTCGCGTTACTTATGTAATCGCCGGGACGACTCCCTCCTTTACCTTCTCCGTTAAAACTTTCGCGGACGCCTAAGATGAACCCTCAGATAAAAGCCGCCGTGTCTTCTTACCTCCGCGCCGCCGTTTCGTGCGTCGGGGCCCTTTACCTTTCCGGGATTACGGATCCCGAGGTACTCGCTAACGCTTTCCTCGCCGCTCTAGTCGCTCCCGTGATGAAGGCTCTCACACCGTCGGAGAAGGAGTTCGGCCTAAAGAAGAAGTGAGCCGGTCAGAATGGGCGACGGATATTACTGTTTTCGTCCTTCTAGCCGGATTCTGTACCGCGATTCTTCGCTTCTACATAAAGGCCATTCTTCACGAATTACTGCCTAATTCGGGAAATTCTCTTCGCGACCGTATCGATAAAATCGAGGTGAAACAGGATCATATTTACGACCTGCTCCTAGAGGCTAAACTTAGTAAATAAATCGTTATCAAACCGTTACCTAAATTCGCTTGATATGTCGGATTATAGGCGTATTCTTTTTCTTATCTAGGCGGCCTCGCTTAGATTACGAAAGGCTCAGAAAATGTCTAAAATGGGAAATCTTTACTTAGAATTATCAGAAAAACTAGAAAAAACAGTTCCAGAGTTCCGGGAAGCCTTAGAGTGTGGCTGTAATATCTGCGAAGATATAACCGAGGCCTACCTTACAATCGAGTTCCAAAAGATGAACGGAATCGGAATTTACGGGGCTTCTAAATGATAAACTTTCTCGCTAACCTTCCGACCTTCGTTTATTTTATTGTCATTCTAGGGATTCTCTTCGCTCCGTGGGCCGCTTATTTACTGGGTTCGGAAGTAGGAGAAGAGCGCGGATTTAAATTAGGCTACGCTCGCGGAAAACTCGTAGGCACTCAGGAAGCGCACTATTTAGCCTCTGTAAATGATCGCGGAGGTAATTAAATGCCGGAGCATAATGTAAGCGATAACTCCGTCGTAATGGGAAAACGCTATACCTCACGCGAGGCCGCCATTCGTATTTATCCCGAAACCGGCTCTCTTCGATTGAAGATTTACGAACTCCTAATAAGAGCAGGAATACGAGGGGCGACCGATCAAGAGATCGAGTCGATACTTTCCATAAATGGGAACTCGGTTAGGCCGCTTCGAGGCTCACTAGCCGCTCAAGGATTTATTATCGATTCGGGAACTACCCGAGAAAATACGAACGGAAATCTCTGTATCGTCTGGCGAGCAGTTGAGGAAGGAATGATGTTATGAAACCTCGCAAGGAAATCGAAGCGCAGTTTTTAGATGAGGTAATTCATATCGTCTGGGCCGCTCAGGGCTACGGCGTAAAAGAGCCTCACGGGGACAAGTTTTACGAAATGATTAGACGCGATACTTTAATCTCTAAATTAGAAAGATTATGCGAAACGGAGCGAATCGATGAGTAATTTCGCAATAGACCCGGCTTATACGGAAGTTTCCGAGCGCATGAGGTTAGCCCGTGAATTATGGCCGCTCTGTATTTTTCGTCCCGTCGATCCTGTCAATCCTTACCAAATAATCACTATTAAAGACCTTTCGTATGTCGTCTTCAGTGCCGCCCTTTACCGTCACCCGGAGGATTTATTACCGGCTATCGGTACGGCGTGGGAGGAAATCCCGGGACGGACTCCTTATACGAAAGGATCGGAGTTAATGAACGCCGAAACTTCGGCCTGGGGCCGCGCCTGTATAGCGGCCGGTATTCCTTCGAAGAAGATAGCAAGTTTCGAAGAGGTACGGAACCGACAGGGAGGAGAAACGGAGCCGGTCGCTAAACCTTCTCAGCCGGTCGCTATCGGCGAAGTGGTGTGGGATCCGTGGGAAACTGCCGCTCCCGTAGGTAAGGTAGAGGTTTTCGACGCGTGGCACTGCAAACACGGCGAAAGAAAAGTTATCGAGGGAGAAAAGAACGGCCGGGCATATCATGGCCGCGCCTGTCCTAAGACACGAAATAGCGGCGATGAATGCGTAACGAACTGGTTCGTACTTAACGCCGCCGGTGAATGGGTTCCGAAGTTGGAGGCGGTTAAATGAGCGGCGGCGAGATTATAAATCCGGCGGCGAAGATTCGTACCGTCTTTATAAATGACGAAATCGTCCGCGTCCCGATAGAGATATGCGATAACTGCGAGGAGTGGAAAGACGCGCACGCGGGAGAATATACGAGAGGGATCGGCGGAGAAAAGATTCTCTGGTTCTGCGGTGACTGTAAATGACACGAAACGAACTTATCGAAAAAATAGGGAAAATTAGTGCGCTGGGAATCCCTGCTACAAACGAAAATAAAGGAGTCGCCGCCGACTTAGGGATTGAGGAATAAAACTATGAGCGTCCTCTTCGAATCCGGGGCCGTCTATAAATGCCATTCCTGCGATGAACTAAAGGAAACCCGGGGCGGGTCTAGTCTGGCCGGTTATTTAGGGATCGTCGTCTGGTATTGCGCGGAGTGCTATCGAAAGAGCCTGGAGGCGAGGAAATGACATTCTTCGAGCGTCTTAGATGTTTAATCAGGCGACACGAGGTAAAACGCTTTACTGTGTCTATTCCTCCTGAGGCTCCTTATTACCTCTGTTATACATGTGTATTTAGAAAAGGTAAGCGAAATGTCCGAAAGTAAAGAAGTCCCCTCTTACGCCGTGGTTCGGTGTGAATGCGGATCCTGGATTATCTCGGGTCTGCCCTGCGCCGTCTGCTACATTATAGAAACGAGGAAGAAATGACTAAATCGACCCTAATCCGAATCCTTTTAGTCTTCGAGGTACTGCTCTTCGCCGCTTTAATCGCTATCTCAATTCGGTTCTAATGATAAAAGTTATCCACAGAAGTTATGCACAGGTTATCCACAGGCTCCTATTCTGTGGACGACGCGCCGATAATCACGCTCATTCTTCGTCAATACGAAATGCTCTGGTACGCTCCGACCCGAACGCTGGGCCCGTAGGAATAGCCCGAAGCGTCGTCGGTTCGGTGCTAGTGGCCGTTTTATGTTTAGTTCCTACGGAGTCTAAAGCAGTTTCAAATCAGGTTATAAAAGCAAAAGAATACGCGGGATCTATCCTCACTCCTTTAGAGTTCTCGTCTGCTCTAGTCTTATGGCAGAAGGAAAGTAACTGGAATCCTAAAGCGCGTAATGGTTCACACTTCGGTATATGCCAGGGACGAAGTGCCTACCTTAAAAATCGAAGTTACCAGATTCAAATTCAATGGTGTATCGACTATGCTCGTTCGCGTTATGGATCCATTACGAAGGCTCTGGCATTCTGGAAGGTGCATAAATGGCACTAAACCGTAAAAGCATGGGTTCCTATCAATGGAAGCAACAGCGCCTACGGGTATTACGCAGGGATAATTATGTCTGCGCCTACTGCGGCGGAGAAGCCACTGCAGTCGATCACATCATAGCCGCCGTCCGTGGGGGAGATGATAGCCTCGAGAATTTAACGGCCGTCTGTAAGCCGTGCAACAGCCGTAAAGGGGCTCGTAGCGTTTTTTTAGGGGAGCAGTCTACCCCCTCTGCCTTTCCGGACAATTTACACATTAAAGACATTCGGGGCAAAACGGACAATTCGGACATTCGCCCAGATGAAGCGGTTACGACCGGGTTAGTCGCCGAACCTATACCGATCACGAAGGGGACTAAGAAGAAAAAGCCTTTAATGGGGCACACGAAACCGAGAATCTCTAGCCCTGCACTAAAGGGTGAGAGTTACGGTGAAGAGTTCGCGGCCTTCGCGGAAAAGGTAGGAACTCCGCTTCTTCCCTGGCAGAAATATGTCGCGACGGATTTTCTCACCGTGGACGAGGAGGGAATGTTCATTCGAAAGACTGTCGGAATCCTCGTATCGCGGCAACAGGGAAAGACCTACCTCGCGGCTCTGCGTATACTCTTCGGCCTCTTCGTACTCGGGGAAATGTCGATCGTGGCCATGTCCTCGAATCGATCTATGGCCCTGGACACCTTCCGAAAGGTCGTCGGCATAATCGAGCGTAACGAGTTCCTTAGATCCCAAGTCTTACTCAATCGCGGGACGGTCGGTAAATTCGGTTCCGGTAACGAGTGCGTCGAACTTCTTAATGGCGCCCGCTATGAGATAGTCGCCGCGACCCGTGACGGATCTCGCGGTAAGTCTGCCGATCTCTTATTTATTGATGAACTTCGCGAAATCAGCGAGGAGGCGTGGTCGGCGGCTAAGCCTACGACACGCGCCCGGGCTAATTCCCAGACCATACTCGTTAGTAATGCCGGGGACGCATTCTCGACCGTCCTTAATGATCTTCGCGATAGGGCTCTGTCGTATCCTGCGAAGTCTTTAGGTTGGTATGAATACTCCGCGCCTCAGCATGCAAAATTAACCGATCGACAGGGCTGGGCTATGTCTAACCCGGCTCTGGGCTACACGGTCACGGAGGCGGCGATAGAGGAGGCTTTATCGACCGACACTCCGGAAACCTTCCGTACCGAAACTCTCTGCCAATGGATTTCTAGTTTAAGTTCGCCGTGGCCGATAGGAGTCTTCGAAGATCTGGCCGATACTTCTCTTGTAATAGGGCCCGGCCCTGCGACTTACTTCGCTTTCGATGTAGCCCAGTCGAGGCGTACAGCCTCTCTTATGGTCGGTCAGATGAGCCCCGACGGTGAGAAGATAGCCGTTAAAATCCTTGACTCCTGGACTTCTTCGGTTTCCCTCGACGAGTTAAAAATCGCGGCCGATATAAAAGGTTACTGCGATTTATATATGCCGCGTCAAGTTATGTTTGATCATTACGCGACTGCCACAATCGCAAGCCGTTTAGAAGTGTCCGGCGTTAAAATGGTCGATGTATCCGGCCAGCAGTTCTATCAAGCCTCTATGGATCTTCTGGACGCGATGGTTTCCGGTCGCCTCGTTCACGATGGGGATTTAAACCTCGTTAATCAGATGAACGCGTGCGCGGCGAAAACGAACGAGGCTTCCTGGAGAATTATTAGGCGTCAGTCGGCCGGGGATATTTCCGCGCCGATCTCTTTAGCGATGTTGGTTAATCAGATGAACCTCCCGGCTCCGGTCGCTCGAATATACGCCGGCTAAGACGCGCCGAAGGTCGAAATGTCCGTTTTGCGGCTTTTAGGTCTATTCTTCGGCTATGGGTATTCTTTCGGCGCTTCGTTTAGTTCCTAAAGATTCGACGACGCTGGAAAGTCAATATGCGCCGGCAATTATGGACGCGCCTTACGGTGTTTCGTACTGGAATAATAACGGCCTCGGTCTAACCGATGTTTCCGTCGATATTGTGTCGGCTATGCAAGTTCCGACCGTGGCCAAGTGTAGGAATTTAATATGTGGAGTTATCGGCGGGATTCCTTTAAACCTTTATAAAAAATCCACGGGAGAAGAATTAGGATCTCCGGTCTGGCTTGAACAGCCGGATATCCGTCAGCCTCGAAGTGTAACGATCGCCTATACCGTTCAGTCTTTATTATTTTATCAAGTCGCATACTGGGAAGTAACGGCCGTCTATAAAGAAGACGGAAGGCCAGCGCGTTTCGCGTGGGTGCAGAACGAAAGAGTCACGACGAAATTGAATACTTACTCGACAGAAGTCGAATGTTATTTAGTAAATAACGAAGAGCGTCCGATGAGCGGCGTCGGAAGTTTAGTAACTTTTCAGAGTTTAAATCCTGGAGTATTAACTACGGGAGCGCGTACAATTCGCGCGGCTTTAGATTTAGAAAAAGCGGCGAGTATCGCGGCCGCGACGCCCATTCCGTCCGGGTATATCAAGAATTCCGGAGCCGATCTTCCGGAGTCGCAGATCGCGGGACTTCTCGCCGCGTGGAAATCAGCGCGACAGAATCGCGGAACCGCTTACTTAACTTCTACTCTCGATTATTCCGTAACTTCATTCTCACCGAAAGACATGATGTACGACGACGCTATTCAGACACTTTCGACGCAGATCTGTCGCCTTATGAATGTTCCGGCGTATATGGCCTCTTCCGACGCTAATAAATCTATGACATATCAAAACATCTTAGACGCACGAAAAGAATTTTACGCGTACACGCTCGCGCCTTATGTAAATGCGATCGAGGATCGTTTATCACTCGACGATATTACCGCGAACGGAAATTATGTACGCTTCGAAGTAGACGAAACTTTTCTCCGCGCAGACGCGACGACTCGCCTGGCTACGATTGAGAAAATGCTTACTCTCGGTTTAATTACTTTAGATCAAGCGATGGAAATGGAAGACCTATCACCGAACGGAGATCAGTCATAATGAAACTTACCTTCTCTCAACCTATACAGGCCGCAGACGCCGAACGCCGGATAATCTCGGGTAAAATAATGGAGTACGGAGCGACGGGATATACCTCCGCCGGCCCCGTCGTATTCGAAGCGGGATCTATCGAAATTCCTTCGGCGGGTAAGGTAAAACTTCTCGCTCAGCATGAACCGAATAATCCTATCGGTCGCGCTCAGTCTTTTAATAATTCCGGAGATTTTATTTACGGAACTTTTAAAATTTCAAACTCTAGTAAGGGAACCGATTACTTAACTCTCGCGGCGGAAGATTTAATTTCTGGCCTTAGTGTCGGAGTAGAAGTAATCGCCTCACTACCGAAGGACGGTTATCTTTTAGTAACCGCCGCTAAATTAGTCGAAGTATCACTCGTCGAATCTCCGGCCTTCGAGAACGCGATCGTAACTAAAGTTGCCGCAAGCGAAAGCGAAACGGAAAACGCAGAAAATCCAACTACCGAAAAAGAAAGCGAGGCTCCCGTGGAAACTACTCCCGAAGCCGTAACTCCCGAGGTGGTTCCGGCTCCAGTAGTCGAAGCCGCTCGCCCTACTACCGCCGTTCCTTATAACGCTCTAGACTCTCAGCGCGTACGCCACGGTATAACATCATCTGGCCAACTTCTAAAGCATAAAATCCTCGCCGCGCAAGGTAACGAGGAATCTAAACTCTGGATTACCGCCGCCGATGATTTCTCTAGCGCCGGACTCGGATTTACTCCGACTCAATATCTAAAGTCGATCGTATCGACTCAGGGAAACTTCGGCCGTCCAGCGATGGAGTGCGTCGATAAGCAGACTCTCCCAGCCTCAGGAATGACGATTAACCGTCCTAAATTTACGACATATCCAGCCGTAACAGTAGAAGCCGAAGGCGGAGCCGTTCAAAATACCGACGCAGTTTCCGAGTATCTAACTTCGAGCGTATCTAAGTATTCAGGAATGCAGACTATTTCCATTGAATTACTAGAGCGTTCCGATCCTGGATTTTTCGACGCTATCACTCGCGAACTTCAAAACAATTACGACAAGGTAACAGACGCCGCAGTTATCGCGGCTCTAACTGCCGGAGGAACTCAGGCGACCGCAGTCGCCGCGACAAGTGCGGGAATCATCTCCTACATCTCGCAAGCCGCGCCAGCCGCTTACCTCGCCTCTTCATACTTCGCGAAGAACTATCTCGCCGGGTCTTCTCAATGGTCGCTCCTTCTCGGTGCTACCGATTCGACAGGCCGCCCGATCTATAACGCCGGAAACCCTATGAACTCAGGCGGAAACGCCGCCGCGACTTCAAGTCGTGGAATGGTGCTAGATCTCAATTTATTCGTGGATCGAAATGTAGTTTCGACGACGATCGACGAGAGCGCCTTTATTATCGCTCCGGAAGCCTTTACAGTCTTCGAGAGCCCAACCGCCTATATGTCCGTAAATGTCGTATCTAACCTTCAGGTTCAGGTCGCGATTTATGGCTACATGGCAACAATGGTTAATGTCGCCGGAGGAATCCAGCGTTTCAACTTAACCTGATAAAACCCTAAGCCGCTCCCAGGGCTAGGAGGCCCTGGCCCTGGGAGCCTTTAGAAAGAGAGGATAAAATGGCCGCGACCTATGTCACCGAAGCCGAACTCCGTTCGAACCTCGGTATCGGGACCCTTTACTCTTCTCCGACCGTCGAAGAGGTCTGCCAGACTTCTCAGGATCTTATCGATAAGTTTTTATGGTTTAACCGGGTTCCGGTCGTATCCGCCGGGCTCTCGTCGAATGTCGCGACGCTCGTTATCGCTTCCTCCGGAACTTTCGTAGTAGGTCAGTCGGCGACTGTCACCGACGCGGGTTCGACTTATAACGGAGCGCAGACGATTACCGGAACGGGCCCGTACACACTTTCGACGAATAATCTTTTTATGGGATTTCCTAATAACTATCCTCGCGGCTATTCCTTTATTCAATTCGCGAAAACGGCCGCTAATGATCCTCAGCATTTAATCCTCCCGTATGGAACAATGACAGGCCCAGATTTTAAATCCGCTTCATACGCGACGACTCCAGCCGTTCGAGAGGCCGCGATGATGTTGGCGGTCGATATATGGCAAGCGCGACAGGTTTCCCAGACCGGCGGAGTTTCTGTAGACGGTATAACTGGGAATCCGTATCGCATGGGAAATAATCTTATGGGAAAGATTCGCGGTCTTCTCGCTCCGTACACTTCGCCCTCGTCAATGGTCGGCTAATGCCTACCGCCGCGATTACGACGCTTCGGACTACAATCGCCGATATTTTAGCGAACCCGGGAGTCTGGTCTACCTTTAGTTTTCCGCCGCCGACAATTCTCGCGAACTCGGTTATCGTCGCTCCGGGAGATCCTTATTTAACGCCGTCGAATAATTCGCAGAACTCCCTGGCGGCTCTGGCCTCTTTTAAAATTATTATCACGGTTCCGATGTTAGATAATCAAGGAAACCTAGCAGGGATCGAAGAGTTTAGTCGCGTCGTATTTAATAAACTCGCCGACTCTACTCTCGTCTTTAATGTTGGTACTTTATCCGCGCCGGCCGTGCTCGATGTGGCCTCCGGAGCGTTACTAACGCAGGATCTAAATATCACCGTACTAGCGAACTGGAGTTAAAAAATGGCAACAGAAGAAGATTTGGCTTTTCTTATTAAGACCGGCCAAGTAACAGAAGACAAGAAAACAGGAAAAGCGGCTCCCGCCCCTACCGATAAAGAAGAGGAATAAAAATGGCAATTTATCTAAATAATAAGGTAGGCGTTAAGTTGGCAGTCGCCGCGACTCCTACGGTTCCAAGTATCGACATCTCGTCATATGTGACGGCGGTTACATTAACGCAGGTCTTCGACGAACTCGAAGTTACTGCGATGGGTGATACCGCGCATAAATTCGCCGCCGGATTACAGGCCGCGACTTTATCTATTGATTTCCTTAATGACTGGGCCGCCGCGTCCGTCATGGACACTCTTAACGCCGCCGCCGGAACGACTCTGGCCGTTTCGATGATCACCGTTAAGGGAACCGTCGTAAGTGCGACGAACCCTAGTTATCAATTTTCAATTCTTGTTAATAATCTGACTCCTGTCGGATCTGGAGGCGTCGCCGATGAAGCCTCGTCTTCTCTCTCCTTTACGGTGAACTCCGCCGTAACCGTTTCTCCTTCCGTCGCGTTCTAAGGATAAAAAAATGGCTAGCCTCAAAATAACTAGGGCCTCTGGGGAGGTCGTGATTTTAAAAATAACTCCGGCTATCGAATACGCTTTCGAAAAGCAATTCAATAACGGGATTCATAAACAGTTCCGCGACATGGAAAGGCAAGGGGATATTTATTGGCTCGCCTGGGAATGTATGCGCCGCGCCAGTTTGACTATTCCGCTATTCGGTGACGAGTTCCTCGTCGAGTTAGAATCCGTCGAAGTGTTAGACGACGAGGAACCTAGAAAAAAATAGATCGGGAGTCTTTCACTTACCTAGTGGCCTCGCTAGCGGTGGAACTCCATATATCCCCGAACGAGATTCTCGAATGGGATTCTCGAATGTTATCCGCAGTTTTACAGGTTATTAAGGAAAGAGCGGAAGGAGTATCTCGTGCCCGTAGAGGTAAAAGGCCTTAGAGAAACTAGACGCGCTCTCGCTAAATTCGCGCCGGATTTAAAGAAGGAAATCGACAAGGACGCGCGAGATCGGCTAAAGTTTATGGTTTCAACCGCGCGAGGCTTCGCTCCGACCAGTCTTCCGCAAAATTTACACGGCTGGGCCGTGGCCACTAAGGGACGAAAGATAACGGCGCAGACTTCGGCATTCTCTACGCGCTCCTTTCCGCTATATCAGGCGGGAGAGGTTAAGAGCGGAATCGCCTACGATACGGGATTTTCTAGGACTAATCAGCGAGGCTTTAGAACTCTTTACGAACTGCGAAATAAATCGGCCACCGGTGCAATTTATGAAACTGCCGGCCGTATAAATCCGACGGGTCTACCGTGGGAAGGCCCTAGCGCCTCTCCTGGAAACCGGAAGGTATCTCATTCGAGAAACCCTAAGGCCGGTGCGTGGTTTAT
>Ga0209297_1001122_pt1 | contig 15599 bp, 21 predicted proteins | sample S_130805_MF_Meta_FD_187322 | JGI IMG/M metagenome (GOLD analysis project Ga0209297, IMG submission 187322) | Freshwater microbial communities from Lake Simoncouche, Canada to study carbon cycling - S_130805_MF_MetaG (SPAdes) (version 2) | ecosystem: Environmental > Aquatic > Freshwater > Lake ... | reverse complement strand
CGCTTTCCCTTATCCCCGAACGGGTCGGAACTGGCCGAAACTAGCCAGGATCAGCCGAGATTGGAAAGCCCTTGCCCTGATGCGGCTGGATCGTACGGGCCAGAGGTTGGGGTATGGGCTAGTGACCATTTGGGCGTTGATTTGTTTCCTTGGCAACAGCATGTTTTGAATCAGCAGTTGCTTCATGACGAAAATGGTGATTTGTTGAACCGTGTTTCGTTGGTTTCTACTGCGCGACAGAACGGAAAGTCAACCGCGCTGGCCGCGCTGGTTGGTTGGTGGCTTACAGAGATGCCCAAAATACGGGGGCAGAAACAAACTGTGTTGACTACCGCAAACCGTCTTGACCTTGCCGTGTCTTTGTTTGATTTGCTGGCCGACACCTTGGAAGTGAAGTTCGGGGCAAAACTTGTAAAGGCTTACGGGCGCAATGCGGCCACAATGGCTGACGGTACGCGTTGGACTATTCGAGCCGCAAAACCAAACGTTGGTCACGGAACATCAAACGACCTGATCGTTGCCGACGAAATCTGGGACATTTCCCCTGAAGCCGTTGACGGTGGTTTGATCCCATCCCAACGCGCTAGGCGATCCCCTTTGCTTTCCATGTGGAGTACAAGCGGCACTGAAGCATCAATTCTGATGAAAAGGTGGAGAGAACAAGGGTTGCGCGCAATAGACCAAAACAAAACATCCAGTTTCTATTTTGCCGAATGGTCACCTGACCCATCGTTAGATGTGAATTTGGAAAGCACTTGGGTTTGGGGCAACCCCAGCCTGAATCACACAATCAGCCTGGACACGTTGCGCGCCGAATCATTGAACCCAAACCGCGCCCAGTTTTTGCGCGCATCATGCAACCTTTGGGTGGCCAGCGATCAAGGTTGGATTCCACCCGGGGTTTGGCCAGCGCTCGAATACACCGACCCAATACCAGACGGCGGATTTTGCGCAATTGAAGTTTCGCTAGACGATTCACGCTATTTCGGAACACGCGCAGTCCAGCTGCCCGATCGCAGAGTTGCCGTGACCGTTGCTTTCGTGACCGACACCTATTCGGGCATGCTTGCCGAGGTTGCAACATTGGCGGCAACAAACGTGCGGTTTCTTATCTCGCCATCAATCCAAATTCATTGGCCGACCCAATACCAAACACGAACCGAAATTGTCGGCTACGGCGAAATTGTGCGCTACACCCAAGGCGTAAAAAACTTGATATTCGAATCGTTGTTGGTTCACGACGGATCAAAACAACTTTCAGAACATGTCCAGCGAGCAGTGGCCGTCAAAGCCGAATCGTCAATTGCTTTGTCGTCACAGCGAAGCCCAGGCGAAATCGCGTTGGCTCGTTGCATGGTTTGGGCAGCCGCTTTGGCTAGTCGCCCAGTGATCAGCGGAAAACCCATCATCGCTGTTCCAAATAGGTAAAGTCATATCGGCGTTGGCCCTTGCTTACCTTTCGTCGGGATCGGATATGTCTTAGGGCCAATGCCACCTAACTTCCGACAGATATGAGAAACTAAAAACATGGCGCTGTTCAAAAAAGGCATCACAAAAGCCGCAATCTCACAAGATGAACCAAAGGTTCAAGCGGCAGCAGGTGGCACTTACTACACGGGCAACGGTTCAGGCGCGCAATCAATCGGTGAATACTATTCGTACATCCAAGGCACGATGCGCGATAAGGCGATGCAGGTTGGAACTATAAATCGTAGTCGCGACTTGATCGCATCAGTTCTAGCGTCAACGCCGTTGTGCATGTATCGCAGGCGTTGGGATGACATAGAAAAAGAACTTGTTGATGAACCGATCGCCCCTCGATCATGGTTGCAACAGCCAGACCCACAACTTAGTTATTCCGCTTTCATGTCATGGGTTCTGGATGACCTCATGTTTTTCGGTAGGTGCTTCCTCTGGGTTAGCAGTAGAACTAGCGACGGAATGCCTGCGTCGTTTACGCGACTGCCAGCTGCAATGGTCAACACGCTTGACATGTCAGGCCCAGTATTTGCGTTCGGTAAATCAAACGAAATTTATTTCCAAGGCGCGCAACTACCAACCGACGATGTGATTCAGATCATCGGTGGTAATCAAGGCATCCTGTACCAGTCGGAACAAATCATCGCAACATCGTTAGCGCTTGAACAAGCACGTTTGCGCAACGCAAGTTCTGCGCTTCCTGCCGGGGTTTTGCGAACCACAGGCGAACCGCTTTCGTCACAAGAACTTTCAGATTTGGCACAGTCATTTGAACAAGCGCGCAAAACAAACCAGATTGCAGCGATCAACCAGTTTGTTGAATGGCAACCAACCGATGTTGACGCATCAAAAATGATGTTGAACGAAGCCGCGGAATACCAGTCCAAAGAAGCGGCCAGAATGTGCAACGTTCCATTTTTCCTCAATGGAAACAGCATCGGCTCGTACAGTTACCAGTCCAACCAGGGCGCTCGAATGGATCTGCTCGTTTTCGCAGCGCGTTCCTACATGCTGGCCATTGAACAAACACTGTCAATGAATAACGTTTTGCCACAAGGAACTATCGTCAAATTTGACGTGGAATCGTATCTGTCCGAAATGGTCGCAGGTGAAATGGGCGAATACAACGACCCAGAGGAAATGAATCCACCACAAACACCAACTATGGAGTCAAACTAGAAACATGTTGAAACTAATTTCGCACGACCTCACGCTCGACGCATCAAAAGTTGAAGGCGTACCATCACGCACAGTTTCAGGTGTGGCCGTTCCTTACGGTGTCGCCGCAACTGTGAGCGACGGAACAAAAGTCATTTTTGAGGCAGGCAGTCTGCCAACCGATGGCAAAGCACCCAAACTTTATGTAAATCATGATTCTGAGCAGGCCGTGGGCATCGTCACGGAACGAACTGAAATGGCAGACGGAATGTTTTTTTCTGCACGTTTCAGCAAAACTTCACGCGCCGAGGAAGCACTACAACTAAGCCTTGATGGCGTAATTGACAGCGTTTCTGTTGGCGTAAATCCAACCAAGTTCAAGATAAAAGACGACGGGACAATGATTGTCCAGGCTGCCGAATGGATTGAATTATCGCTAGTCACTGGCCGCCCAGCATTTGCTGATGCAGTCATCACACAGGTCGCCGCAAGCGAGGGCGAGAGTATCCCACAAGATGAAACCGAAATCACTAATATTCAAATAGAAGTTCCAGAACAGGAGAAAGAAACCATGTCCGAAGCAACCCCAATCGAAGCAGCAATCCCAACTTCCCCAGTTGTATTTGCTGAATCAAAGCGCGAATTCAAAATGCCATCAGCAGGTGAATACCTTGCTGCAATGCACATTGGCGGCGACACTTTCCGCAAAGTAAACGCAGCGTTCCACGACGCAGCGCGCAAGAACCAATCAGCAATTGAAGCCGTATCACAGGACTTGACCAGCGACACCCCGGGTCTCTTGCCAGTTCCAGTTTTGGGGCCAGTGTTCCAGTCCTACAACTTCCTTCGCCCAACTGTCGCAGCATTTGGTACACGCGCAATGCCACAGGGAAGCGGAATTTCATTCACGCGCCCAAGCATCACCACACCAACCGCAGCTGGCGTTCAGTCCACACAGGGAACAGCAGTCACTTCACAGACAATGGTTCTTGCAGCGAATTCGGTCAGTCGGCAAACGGTCGCCGGGTCGATCCAGATCGCCCAACAAACAATGGACTTTACCGATCCTGCAGCAATGAACGTCATCTTGAATGACCTTGCTGGCCAGTATTTGAAGCAGACCGACAACATTGCTATTGACTACATCGTTTCACAGAAACAGGCTTCAGGGTTCACTTGGACTGTTACCGCTGGCGATGCAACATCGTTGATGAATGCAATTTACGGTTGTGCAGAAAACATTTCATCAAGTACAAACTTGTTCCCTACCCACTTGGTTGTTTCGCCAAACGTATGGGCAAAACTTGGCGCACAACTTGATTCGAGCAAGCGCCCATTGTTCCCAGCAATTGGTGCACCTGGCCTGATGGGTCAGAACACCCTTGGCGCTGGCAATGCAACTTCATGGTCGGGAATGAATCCGCTTGGTTTGGAAATTGTTGTTGACGGAAACGCAGCATCAAACACAATGCTTGTTGTTCATGGCCCTGCAATTGAACTGTACGAAGCACAACAGGGCATGCGTTCAGTTGAAGTGCCTGATCTGTTGGCTCGCACGTTCTCTTACTACGGTTACTTTGCAACATTCGTTCAGGATGCCCAGAACCCATCAGCGGTTGCAGGTAGCCAGTTCGTACAAGCAATCACCGTCGCTTAGTAGAAAGGCGGCCTAACCGCCATGGCTACATACACGGTCACCCACAAGCAGTTAGTTGACAACTACGCCGTACTTCAATTACTGACCCCAACAGAAATTGAAGTCGGCCAGTCAATCACAGTCGCAGCAGTAGGCGCGCCATTCAACGGCACGTTTACTGTTTACGATTGCCCTGAATACTTGTTCACGGGAGTTGACGGCCAAGGCGATTTGACCTTTGACGAATTCACACCAATTCCAAATCAGGTGCTGTTCGCGGTCACAGGATCAAACGTTGATCGAGGCCCAGCAACTGGAACTATCACCTATACGCAAACCTGCACATGGATTACGGCCAACGACATTTCCGATTGGTTGTATTTGGCCACAGCGACGGCTGGCGATCAAACGTTTCTAACGATCTGTGCGGCAGCTGCAAACAATTTCATTTGGCGCAGACGACAGGAAAGCGGTTACACAGGCGACAGCCTCACCACCGTTCCATCGCAGGATGTGAAACTTGGAACGATCATGTACGGCGGCGCGCTTTACCGTCAACGCGGATCTGTTGACGCTTTCAGTTCGTTCAACGACATGGGAAGCCAGCCCCCTGTTGCATTGTCAGCAATGGTTATGCAGTTAGTCGGCATCTCACGCGCCCAGGTGGCCTAATGCCAACCGCCTACACCGACCTACTAAACAAGGCGGTGGATGATCTGGCAACAACCCTTGGCACGATTTCCCCAGCCATCACCGTTGTTACCGATCCGCGCAACATGCAACCCCCGTGTGCATTCATCAACGCGCCATCGTTCACAACCCCATTGATGACAAACAAACGAATCCAGTTGCAATTCCCGATTCAACTGATCGTGCCGGGGCCGTTCAACCTTGACGCGCAACGCAAATTGTTAAACATGACCGCACAGTTACTTGGAAAGAACGTGGCCATCACCGAGGGTCGCCCATCATCCATTGAGATTGGCGGCGCGTTGTACCCTTGCTATGAAGTCATTATCAACATGGAAGCATCAAGCCTATGAAATACATCATCAATTCACCAAAGGTTGGAACGGTCGGCGACGAATTTGAGCCAGCCCAAGGAATCAACATTGAAGCGCTGATCGCTGGCGGTTTTATCGTTGAGGAATCCACCGACAAGCCGAAAAAATCACCTACTATCAAGAAAGAACCAAAGGAGTAACCCCACATGGCAACAACCACTTATCTCTCGAATTTGTCAGCATTGACTGTCAACAGCGTTAGCCTCGTTGACCAATGCACAGGCATTGTGTTTACCCAGTTGCGCGAATCGCTGGACAAAACCACGTTGGCAGACACTGGCAGAACCTACACAGGCGGCCTTTACAACAACGAATGCACCATGACGTTGTTCCAGTCATACGCCGCGAGCGAGACCTACCAAACCTTGGCAGCACTTGTTGGCACACGCACAACCGTTGTTGCAACCGTCATTGAAGGCGCAGTAACCAAGGTGTTTACCCTGGCTGATTGCTACCTTGAATCAATGCCAGTGATCAACGGAGCGCTTGGCGAACTGTCAACGGTTGATCTTTCATTCACTGGTGGAGCGCTAAGCGTCAGCTGATAACGGCCATCACTTGGCCCGACACAAGGAGACAAAGTGAAAATCAAACTAAAGATCACCCCGACACCAAACGGTCAGGTTCACGAAGTATCAACAAACTTGTTGTGCATCGCGGAATGGGAAAAGCAAGAAAACCGCAAAGTTTCTGACGGCCGAGGAATCGGCGTTGGCGACATGGTTTTTTGGGCGCACTTCATGTTGAAGTTAAGCGGTCAAAAGATTGAGCCAACAGCAAAACAATGGTTGGACAATCATCCAGACATGGAAATTGAAGCGGTGGATCAAACAAACCCAAACCATACGGGCGGGGAACTTACCGAAAACAACTAGCAGAATTGCTGGTTTCAGTAGGGTGGTGGCCGCCGCACATAGAGTTTGACACACGCGACCTAGTGACCGTCATTAGTGTTATAAATGACCAGTCAAAGGATAAACGCCGATGAGCAATACAAAACCAGTGAGAGTGCTTGGCGTTCAATCAGCATTAAAAGAGTTGCACAAAATCAATCCTGAATTGCGCAAACAATTCACAAAACGTTATAAAGACATTACAAAACCTGTTGTGGCACAAGCCAAGGCCGCGTTCCCATCTGATGCGCCTTTATCGGGAATGGGCAGACCCCATACGCGATTAGGCGGCTGGGATGGCGGTTTAGTCCGCAAAGGCGTAATAGCCAGAATCAACACGCGCAAAGGTCGAAGCCAAGAAGTAGCAGTGTTTGTTATTCAGCAGCGAACAGGCTGGGGATCAATCTTTGACATTGCAGGTCGAAGCAACGCATCATCCCAGTTTGTCCAAAACTTGATGAGCAAAGGATACGGCGGCGCATCCCGGGCCATGTGGCCAGCATACGAAGCCAATGCGCCAGAAGTTCAAAGGGCAGTACTGGATTTGGTTGCCGATGTGCGCGACAATGTAAATAAAAAGTTGGCAGCCAATGGCAATTAAAATCCCAATCATTTCTGAATTTAATGGGGCTGGCATTGATCAAGCCGTTAAAGAGTTTCAAAAACTAACTAGTTCGGCAGACAAAACAGCATTCGCATTAAAAAAGATGGCGCTTCCAGCTGCCGCCGTTTTTGGAGCAATTGCGATTGGCGGATATAAAGCAGCGCAACAAGCCAGCGATCTAAACGAAACCATTAACAAAACAAATGTGATATTTGGGCAGGCTTCAAAATCTGTTCAAACTTTCGCAACTAGCGCTGCCAAAAACCTTGGCATGGCCAACCAAGAAGCCCTTGACTTTGCTGCCACGTTTGGCGGTTTAGGGAAAATGGCAGGAAAAACAGGCGACGACCTGGGCAAGTTTTCAACTGATCTTGTACAACTAACAGCCGACATGGCATCGTTTAACAACGCAAACCCTGCCGAAGTCGCGGTTGCGTTAGGTGCTGCATTGCGCGGAGAAAGCGAACCAATTAGAAAATATAACGTTTTGATCAATGACGCGGCAGTTAAAGCCGAAGCAATGGCAATGGGACTGTACAAGGGGACAGGGAACCTCGATCAACAAGCCAAAGTTCTAGCAACACACCGTTTGATCATGAAGCAAACAACTGATCAACAGGGCGACTTTAACAACACCATTGATTCGGCAGCCAACCAACAAAAGATTTTGACGGCAACCATAAAGGATGCAACAACCAAAATTGGTCAAGCGTTTTTGCCAGTGCTTGAAGCGGTACTGCCAATGTTGGTTAAATTTGGGGAATTTGCTTCCGACAACGCTGGATTGATTGCAGCAATGGCCGTTGCACTTGGCACGTTGGCTGGGGCAATCGTCACTGCAAACATTGCTATGGGCGTATGGAAAACAATCAGCCTGGTAACAGCAGGCATTAACTATGCACTGGCGGCATCATTTACAGCCGTTCAAATTGCAACAGGAATTGGAATCATTGCGGTCGCAGCAGGAACAGCCGCATTTATTGCCTACAAAAAATCAATGCAAGGCGCGGTTGCAGAAACAAACAACCTGGCGGCTGCAAGTCAAAACCTTAGTGGCGCGTTTATTGGGCCGCAATTGTCGCCTGATGAATTGGCTAGGCGCACTAAAGAATTCAACGGTTTGGGAAACAACATTGGTGGCGCGAAAAAAGAAGTTGAATCATTTGCAAAGGCGTTGAAAGACAAATTAGGCGAAGCGCTTGATCAAGCAAAAGATGCTTTGAAATCTGCAAAAGATGCGTTTGATGGTTTTGCAACAACGGTTGCCGATGGTTTGAAATCTGCGTTTAGTTTTTCTGATGCTCAAGATGCCGGCAAGGAAACAGGCGGCGGATTCCTGCAAGGTTTACGCGATCAAGTTGCTGGCATTATTGGCTACACCAAAAAAGTTGACGACCTATTGACAATGGGTTTAAGCCAGGATGCGTTGGCGCAGGTTTTGGCGGCTGGACAAGATGCAGGAACAGCAATTGCAGATCAATTGATTGCAGGTGGTTCGGCGGCAATTACCGAAACAAACGCGCTAGTCGAATCAACTAACGCAGCAGCAGGCAAGGTTGGTTTGAATGCAGCCGCAAAGTGGTATCAGGCAGGCATTGACAGCGCGACAGCCATTGTCAACGGCATTCAAGGCGAACTGGACAAACTGACACCAAAACTGATGGCCAAGATGGATGCGATTGCAGCCAAAATGAAACGCACAGTGACCATTGATGTTTATGTAAATGAGCGTTATAACAAAATTGCAACGTCGCTTGGTATTCCCGCCATGGCTGAAGGCGGCATTGTCAACAAACCAACCCTGGCGCTGATTGGCGAAGCAGGCCCTGAAGCCGTAGTGCCATTATCCAAAATGAACGCTGGCGGCGGTGGTGACGTAAACATCAACGTCAACGGCGGATTGTCAACAAGCGCCGAAATTGGTCAGTCTGTTGTTAATGCTTTGCGCGCCTATTCGCGGAGTGCAGGGCCGCTCGCCCTGAACATTGCCTGATGGCTGGCTTTCCAGTTGTCAACGCTGGCAACTACGACCTACAAATTGATGCAGGTTTTGTTGTTGACGGATTCACATTAGACAGCGCAACCAAAGGCCTATTGGACAGCCCAGATTATGTGCTGAACGGAACAACCCAGTTTGCGTCGGTAATTGAATCAACCCAATCGGTCAGCGTTAAGCGCGGCCGTCGCGACATTGGCGACACGTTCAGCGCAGGAACAATGTCGTTTGAAATTTTGGATGTGTCAGGCATATTTAACCCGTTTGATGAAAACAGCCCATTTTATGACAGCAACCAAAACGTGCCGGGGCTTGCCCCAATGCGCGAAGTCAAACTAATTCGATACGACATTGCCGATAATCCAGAACTGATCTTTCGTGGTTTCGTTATCAATTATGACTACAACTTTGCGTTGGGCGGTTTAGACACGGTCACTGTGTATTGCGCGGATCAGTTCTATTTGCTGTCGCAAACTTACCTAGACGAATTAAACGTTGACCCCGAAACATCAGGCGAACGACTAGAAACCGTTTTGAGCCTGCCTGAAGTGGATTTTCCAACGGGCGCTAGTCGTGACATTGCAACAGGAACAGTCAACCTTGGACACGATTCCGCGTACACGGTTGCAGCTGGAACAAACGTGCTGTCCTATGTTTCGCAGGTAAACGACACAGCAGAATTTGGGCGCGTGTTTATGTCGCGTGACGGCGTGTTCACATTCCAAGAAAGAATCGGCGCAACCCTTTCTGCCCCTGTTGCCGACTTCCATGATGACGGAACAAACATCCCCTACTTCGGCCTAGGGATTTCGTTTGAAGCCGACGCTGTAGTTAACCGATCTGTGGTCACTGGATTGAATGGCAACACTGCAACCGCTGACGATGCAACGTCTATTGCCACTTATTTTATTCAAACGTCAAGCATCACAAACAGTCTGTTACACGAACAAACATCCATTGACACCGCCGCCAGTTACCTATTAAACGGCGATCCTGAAGCGCGGTTCACATCCGTTGAAACAGCATTCATGGCCCTAACCAACGCCCAGCGCGATGCGGTAGCGATCATTGACATTGGGAACACCGTCACCATTGAAAAGACTTTCCCTAGCGGTGTAGGCACAACCCAACTTGCCCAGGAACTGTCCGTGGAAGGCATCGAGCATTACCTAGACCTAAGTTCAGGCCACAGGGTTTTGATCAGTACTGCACCTACAACGGTCGTCTATGAACTGATTTTGGATGACGTGCAATATGGCACACTAGATTCCCTCAATGCTTTAGGATAGGAAACATGGCACTACAAACATTTACCGCAGGCCAAATACTTACCGCGGCCCAACAAAACGCACTACAAGCAAACGACTACAATTGGACCGTATCTACAAAAACGGGTAGTTATGTTTTAGTGGCAGCCGACAAAGGCACCCGCGTAGTAATGAACAGCGCAAGCGCTACAACCATTACCGTAAATACCAGTTTGTTTAGTGCCGGCGACACATTATTTATACAAAATATCGGCGCGGGTACTTGCACCATTACCGCGGGAACAGCAACCGTAACAACAGCCAGTTCCCTAGCGTTGGCACAATGGGGGGGTGGCACGCTTTATTTCACTAGTGCTAGTGCTGCTATTTTTTTTAGCGGTGGCGGTGCTGTATATGGCACTGCAACAGGTGGTTCATCGTCAAGCATTACCGTTGGCGGCTTGGCGTATACATTGCTTACCTTTTCAACCGACGCAAACCTCGTTGTTTCGAAAACGGGTTTGTTTGATTTGTTGTTAGTTGGTGGCGGTGGCGGCGGTGGCGGTGGTACAGGTTCAGGCGGCGGCGCGGGCGGTGGCGATATTGTCGGTTTAACAAACACGCTTACTGTTTATTTGACAGCAGGAACTTATGCGGTAGATGTTGGCGCAGGCGGTGCAGGTGCTTCAGGTAACACAAGCGCTGGCGCACGTTCAACGGTTGCAGGTTATGGTGCTGTTGGTGGCGCGGGCGGAAGCAGCGCAGCAGGAAGTATTACTTTCGGAACAGGCGGAAGTCGCGTAGGCCGTGACGGTGCAAGCGGCGGCGGTTCAGGTCTAAGCGCGTCAGGAATAAAAACACAAGGATTGGCTTTAGGTATTCAAGGCAACAATGGTGGATTGGGTGGAAACGATACCGACAACGCGGCCAGTAGTTCAGGCGGTGGCGGTGGTGCAGGAGCGGCAGGCGGCAATTCATCAGGAACAACAGGCGGCGCAGGCGGCAACGGTTCAGACATAAGCGGGTTTATTACTGGCTCAACATATTACGCAAGCGCAGGCGGTGGTGGCGGCGGTACAGGAACAGGTGGCGCGGCAGGCAATGGTGGCGTAGCAGGAAAAACTACAGGAACAGGCAACAATGGCGTCAATTATGGCGCAGGCGGCGGCGGTACGGTAACAAGCGCAGGCGGTTCAGGCGCAGCAGGTGTTGTTTATGTGAGGTTCAAATCATGAAAAATAAACCAACATTTTTTGCACAAATTGAAAACAACATTGTTGTGAACGTGCATGTTGTAACACAAGAATTTATTGATGAAAACCCTGAACGATACCCTGGAACATGGGTTGAAACATTTATTGATAGATCAGACAAAACCTATGCAGGCATTGGGTACATTTACAATCCAATAACTGACGATTTTAGCGAACCAGATATTTCGTGAAATGGCAATTGAAATTGTGGTTTCTGTCATCGGTGGTGGTTTCGCTGTGTTGGTGGCACTCATTAGCAAAATCGGCCGCGACAACAAAAAGGACCATGGTGAAGTACACCGCACCTTGGGTCGAATAGAACAAAAAATTGACGGACATTTAGAGGATCACAAATGAAAGACAAAGACAAAGCAATGTTGGCCAGTTATGCGCGAAGCCTTGTTGGCGCGCTCGTTGCTGTTTATGCCACAGGGACACTTGACCCAACCGACTACGCAAAAGGCGCTGTTGCCGCTTTGATTCCGCCAATCATGCGTTGGGTAAACAAAAAGGATGAAGGCTTTGGGCGTTCCCCACAAGCATAAAATCATCCTGCCTGCCACGTTGCAACATGTAACGCCAGGTGAAATGCCAATCAACTTGCTGACCGAAATAAAGCCTTACGGCAAATTGCATTTACTGGCAGCGCAAGCATGGATGGCATGGCGTGATCGAGCATTTGCCGATGGCATCAAAACGTTCAAGCCAACAAGCGCAGCTGACACTTACCGTTCATTAGCAACACAAACAATCGCATGGAATGATCGCATGCAATTAGTTCCAATTGAGGGTGTGAAACCCCGGGTGTATCAGGGCAAAAACTGGTATTTGAAAAAAGGCAAAGCACCTATCGCGCAACCTGGAAAGTCAAATCACAATCTGGGTTTGTCTGTTGATGTGAGCGAAGCATCAGGCGAACGTTTGGCATTTATGGCGGAGACCGCCGCGCTGTACGGGTTCACTTGGGAACTTGATTCCGAGCCTTGGCACGTCAACTACTACACAGGCGACCGTGTTCCAGCCCTTGTGCAGCAATGGAAAGACGCGAAATCCTTGCAATGACCTGATGGTTTGCCTACGGTGGAAGCACCGACGAAAGGCCACAAACCATGGATGCCAAAACTTACCACTATGAAGTTTTTTTAACTTCGCTTGATGACGGGCAACAGTGCATGGTTCAGATTTTCCGTGACCCCGAAAACGGCCGCGTGTTGCATTCGCAACTTGCATTCAAGAACGCCCTAGGCAGTTGGGGTGTTCCGTACCAATTGGAGAAAATGTGACATTTACAGCCCCCAAAATAATCGCCAGCCTGATTACAGCACTATGGGGTTTTACCCTCGCCCTAGGGCCTGTAAACAGCAAATCAGGGCAACCTAACCCTGTCCCTGTAGCGCGTGATTACATCATTGAGCCGACCACGACAACTTCCAGCACATTGTTTATCGACCCGTACGCAACCGCGCCAGAACAGTTTGCAGCGCTGGCCGTGAACCTTGGCTGGCCTGTTGAGGAATACGAGACATTGGTCAGAGTGATAACACGCGAAAGCAAAGGGATAGCCATTGCACACAACAGCGATGACCCTATGGGTGGCAGTTATGGCTTAATGCAAATCAACGGTTTTTGGTGCAAAGGCAAAAACAGTTACCTACAAAAAGCAGGCCTGATTACATCATGCAAAATGTTGTTAGACCCACAAACTAACTTGCGCGCTGGATTAATAATTTTCACACGTTCGGGATGGTCACCATGGGGGACAGCAAAATGAGCGAAGGCGTTGCATGGAATCAAGGCGAAGTCAGCGAGGAAACACGCAAATTGATTTTGGAAGCAGGCGGCATGAAATATCAAATGGCCGTGTTTGACATGCTGGACGAGATTGCGCGACCAAAACATGTTGAACGCAAGTTCCGTGACGATCATTTGATTCGAGGCTTACGCAACATGCTTATTGATTTTCAACTAAGTGGCCAAGATGACTACGCCGAATGTGTTATTTTGGCAATTGAAGGCCTAGGCGGCCAGATTAAACCCGACTAATGAAAGAGAATCCCGACATGAGCGAACAACTAGAAATGTTTACATCCACTATCGGTTTAGGTGGACACAAAACAAAAGTTGCGTTAGACCATCCAAGCGTTGCAGTGCGTCACGATGCCGTCGACACATCACGCGAAGCAGCTGAAAAAGCAAAACCTAATGCCGGCAAGCAACGTGAACTAATTTATTTTTGGATTAAATGGGCTGGCAAATCTGAAGCAAAAGGAATGACAGCAGATGAGATTTCAACACTGTTATTGTTGCCTGCACAATCTGTTTCTGCGCGCATTAACGGCTTACACAAAGACGGTTACATCAAAGACAGCGGCGCACGTCGCAAAACACAATACGGTCGCAACGCGATTGTTTGGGTGGCCTGCTGATGGCATTTGATCTAAGCAACTACGAAACAGTTGAATCACGCCTAGCGCGTTTTTGGGAAGCACACCCAAACGGTCGGGTGCGAACCCAAATGTTGAACTACACAGGCGATGCTTGCGTTTTCTATGCCGAACTATATGCAAACAAAGACGACAAAGACCCAGTCGCCACAGGATGGGCAGAGGAAATAAAAACAGATCGCGGCGTGAACGCAACATCATTTGTCGAGAATTGCGAAACATCAGCGATTGGGCGCGCTTGCGCTAACTTTGTGTTTGCCACGCAGGGCAAAAGGCCATCCCGTGAGGAGATGTCCAAGGTGGCCCGATCGGATAGTCAGGTCACGCTTTCACCGATCGGGTCAACCAAACCTGTCCACACGCCCCAGGGCGCGTTTGCTACACCGAAACAGATTGGCTACATCAAGAAACTGGCAAAGGATGCAGGGCTTGACGATTTGCGCCTGCTGGAACTGATCCAACGCACGTTAAACAGCGATGAAGCGGTGCTGGAACTATTGAAATCACATGAAGCAAGCGCAGTGATTGAGGTTTTGAAATGATATTGGATGAAATGCTTGACGCGATTGAACGGTTGCAGGCTGTTTACAATCAATTTGCCGATGATCAGAATCGGAGTAAAGAAAAAATTCGATGGGCGATCAATCACCTTGCAGACAAGATTTGGTCAGAAACTTTGTAATGAAACTTGATCCAAAGATCACTGAAACCGATTTCAAAGACATGGTGATTAGCGTCGCCAAACGTTATGGCTGGTTAGTGCATCACGATTTGCCGTCAATGAACAGGCGCGGCGCTTGGGCGACACACGTTCAAGGCGACACAGGGTTTCCTGATTTGTTCATGGTTCACCCATTTCAAGGCGGTCGGCCATTGGTCATTGAACTAAAGGCAGAAAAAGGGAAACTAACCCCGGGTCAAAAGATTTGGTTGAACGCTTGCGAGATGGCTGGTTGTCATGCAGCTGTTTGGAAGCCATCCGATATGGAGTACATTCTTTACACTTTGAGCAATCCCAGAGCATAAACAATCGGCTAGTCGCATGACCTAAGCCTGTCGCAGGGCGGTTGGATGAAACGCGGTAACGCGGGTAGACGGTCGCGCCTCGAATCATGCAACACGAAATGGTTTGGGCAAAGCGGCTGGGCGATCAGTAAACAGACTGATGAAGTAATGCAATAGGGATCTGGGTTGGGCAAGCCAGAGGGTGGAGCATTCACACAACTGTTCACATCACAACAACAAATGACATACAGTAAACAAACAGAACACGAAAGGCCAAGCCCGACATGACAGCCCCCCAGCACTACCAACGACAAGGCGCGCCAGCGCCGCGTCAGCACAAGCGAAGCGCGTGAGATGCCACGTCAACACACAACAAACAACAAGGCCTACGCACACGCTCGACGCAGACTGCTAGAGACAAACCCCCAATGCCATTGGTGCGGCAACCCTGCAACCGAAGCCGATCACCTCGTTCCAGTACTGGAAGGCGGAGATGACAGCCCAGAGAACCTAGTCAGTAGTTGCAAACCCTGTAATGCAAAGCGCGGAGCAATACTAAAAAACAAAACAACCGCACAAAAAAAACAAAAACGAAATTCCGTTTTGAATTCAAAAAATAATTTGGAAAACGTTTTTTTATTGGGAAAAGATAGCCCCCGAGCCCCTCGCTTTCCCTTATCCCCGAACGGGTCTGAACTGGCCGAAACTAGCCAGGATCAGCCGAGATTGGAAAGCCCTTGCCCTGATGCGGCTGGATCGTACGGGCCAGAGGTTGGGGTATGGGCTAGTGACCATTTGGGCGTTGATTTGTTTCCTTGGC
>Ga0209297_1001118_pt1 | contig 15609 bp, 20 predicted proteins | sample S_130805_MF_Meta_FD_187322 | JGI IMG/M metagenome (GOLD analysis project Ga0209297, IMG submission 187322) | Freshwater microbial communities from Lake Simoncouche, Canada to study carbon cycling - S_130805_MF_MetaG (SPAdes) (version 2) | ecosystem: Environmental > Aquatic > Freshwater > Lake ... | reverse complement strand
ATTGACTATATAAAATTAATATCTTATAATTGAAATATGAAAAAATATCTTACACTTAAAAATTTGGGATGGTTGTTAACTGCAATCGTTACCTTTATGCTTGGAATGGGTGGATTGTCAAAAATCGCCGGTTCAGAGGAAATGACAACAAACTTTACCGCAATGAACATGTTACCGTATATGGCACTTGTTGGTGTGATGGAAGTAGCTGGTGTTATTGCACTTTGTATCCCAAGAACATCAATCTATGGAGCGTTAACTTTGTCTTCTGTTATGTCAGGAGCGGTTGCCGTTCATATCGCCATGTTCGGAGGAGCTGGTTTATTTATGCCAATCTTCTTGGGTGCAGCTGCTTGGACAGGACATTGTCTAAGAACTTACACCAAGTAAAAATTACTTAATTATTTTTTAAAAACCCTACAATATTGTGGGGTTTTTTATTTAACAAACTATTTATAATAAAACAAAAATTATGGTTATAAATGACAAATACAAATTCGCCTACATTCACGTACAAAAGACGGCAGGTTCATCATTAACTGAAGCTTTGTTAATGATTGACGGAAGTATAAATGATAAAAGAAAACACATCTTTATCAATCAATCAGACGCACCACAAGATTACTATAAATTTTCATTTGTGAGAAATCCGTGGGAAAGAATGGTTTCTTGGTGGAATATGTTTGATAAGAAAGGAAAGTTTAATGATTTTAGTACCTATATCTTGGATAATGCTACTAATTTCTCTGAATTTTTAGACGCAATTAACATCGATGAAAATATCAAAAAATCAACACCATTACTTAAATCATACGGTAAATCAATTTCAGTTAATCAATTAGATTATCTTATTGATGAAAATGGAAATATGATTATGGATTTTGTTGGTAGATATGAAAATTTACAAGAAGATTTTAATACAGTATTAACAAATATCAAGTTACCAAATATCATTTTAAATCAGAAAAATAAATTTGTTAGACCTGATTATAAAACTTTCTACACAAACCCTGAAGATATTGAAAAAGTTAGAGTAATGTGTGCTAAAGATATTGCTTACTTTAACTACGAATATTAATATTTTTTAAATTAAGTTATAACCCCACTTATGTGGGGTTTTTAGTATATTAAAATATTTATCAGAATGGATATTAAAACTTTTAAAGAAAAACTTAACGAGTATTTTAAGTTAGGTGAATATAAAGTGATTGATGAAAATATAAAATTTTTCAAGAAAAAAGATGAGGGTAAAAAAACAAACAAATAATTTATTGGTTGAAGCGTTAGGTGTCCCTGATGATATCAAAATGTTGGTTGAGATATATGGAAATTTAATCATTGATAAATTAATAGAGAATATTGGGTTTAAAAAATATAAATCAAGTGATATTAGCATACCTAATTATGGTGAATATGAATCAATTCACGGTAAATTTGATATCACAGGGAGTGAGTCATGGAAATTTTTGACCAACTCACCAAAATGGGATAAGAACAAATGGAAAATATTTCCAATGTATAAAAACTCATTTGAAATAAATTTCCGAGTATTACCAAGTGAATATTTTGAAATTAATGACCGAGAATCTCCTGGTGTTGGGGCAAGTTTCATATTTGAGCCAGGTAAAATGAGTATTAAGACAACTAAAAGTGGGATGGAATACTACGACTCATCTAACTTTATGTTTGATATTCATATGACTGAAGAACAATTTTCTAATCCAATTTCAATTAAACGTAGATTAGAAGCTGTGATATCACATGAAATATTCCATTCATATCAGTTATTCACCAAGTATAAAAAAACCAACCAAGTTGGATATGGTAGTGAATCTGTTTTGAATAGTATGCAGGGGTTATTGATGAGTGAGTTTAATAAAGATTGGAATGATTTTTTATTATGTGTTTATTACACTCTAAAATTTGAACAACAAGCTCGTGTGCCACAGGTTTATTATAATTTGAAAGACAAACAGATTACCAATTATGAAGAGTTTGTGTCGGCGTTAAAGAACGAGGATGTGTATAAAGAAATTGAAATGTTAAAAAAGTTTAACAGTAATAAAATATTTGAGGATATGATTAAAATTAATTCATTTCAGGATGTTATCATGGCTCCAATAAAAATACAACAAATGATGGAGAACATTAAGAATTGGGATGATTTCATGGAAATTGTTTTAGATAGATTACAACAAATGGGTCAAGATATTAGTTCTATTAAAAGATTAGGACCTAAAGTTTTAGGAAGTCCTGAGAACTTTTTTAAATATTGGGAAAAACTATTCCACTACAGAGCTGACCAAATGTGGAGAAAATTGACAAGATTATATGATAAAATAAAAGATTAGTAAAAAACCCTCCGAGTGGAGGGTTTCTTTTTATGGTTTCTTATTTAACAGTTCTCGTTTTTCTTTCATCTGTTTTTTCTTCATTGTTGCAGGTGTAGATAAATTCATAGTGTATTTGTATGAAGTTTGTTTTTGTTCTAACATGACATCATCTTGAATTTCTTTTCCTTGAAATTCTAATATTTCAGAATTGATTGTTGCTCCTGTTGGGAGATTAAAAAATTCTTTAGTCATTGTTTTTAACTGAAGAGCATTTATTTGTGTCTCAGCTAAAAAAACTGTTAGTCCTTCATTGGTGAATAATTTATCACCATCCATTAATTTGTATTTTACTGTATATCTCATTTTAAATATTTTTATTTTTTTTTATTATTGCCAATCATTAAATCTATATGTACTATTTTCATTAGAAGTTACAACTTTTCTGAAAGTGTTAGCTGTTATTAAATAGTGAACATAGGTATCGTTAGGTCCGTATGTTTGTAAATAAATTCTGTTTTCTTGAGTACCAAAATAATTATAGCTAGTTTCATTTGTTGTAACAGTATTTAATAAATTGTAATTTAAATCATAAACATAAATAACTAATCTTCCTATGTTATTTTCTGTTCGTAATGCTACTAAATTTTTAGTAATTCTGTAAGAATAATTATCATCTATGATTGGTAATGTTCTAACTACTGACAGAGTATTTTGTGTTAAGACCTGAGAAGTATAGTTATTGTCATTAAATAATAATTGTTGACCATTATTTATTTGAGAAGTTGTATTATAATAATTTATATCATCCCAGTCATTATAAAAAGGTGTTGGTAATATTGAATTAACTGAATTATTCCAGTAGTAAGACAAGTCATTGGCATAATCGGTTAAAAATAACGAATTATATTCACCGTACCAATCCCAATTATCGTTATCGTAATATAACATATCAATTTGTGTACCATCATAGTTGTGGATAAACATTAATCTTGATGACACTAAATCAAAACTTGACCCATATTTATCACCAATCCATATATCGTTTAGATTCCAACTATCTAAAACACCAGTTGTTATTACATTAATTGATGTATGACCTGTTGGTTGGAAAATTTCATAACTGATATAACCATTGTCTCTATTTGCATATAATATTAATGATTTACCAACATAATCGTAATATGTTGATATGTAGTAATTATAATTATCGTCTTTTGCAAATTCGTAAACACTAAATTCTTTCGTTGAATCAAACCAAGATACGATATCACAATCGTCTACTGAATATAAATCACCGTCATAAGAACCATTATCATCATTAAATTGAATATGGAAATCATTACTTGGTTGATTATATGAACTTTCATCATCTAAATAAGTATAATATTGCCACCAATCATAATATGCGTATAATAATGCGTATCTGTCATGTGATGTTGTGTAAAACTCATTAGATATTCCATCATAGATTACAATGAAATAAGGTACAGTATCATCAAAATAATTCCAAAAAACCATATTGATTTTACCATCACCAAATGTTTCAATATCATAATCGTTTAAATCAAAATTACCAAGGGAAGAAACTGTAAGTGTGATATTATCAACACCTGAACTACCGCCAATTTCTGAACCATTTATCGTGATAGTATCACCAATTGTATATCCACTACCTCTACCATAAAGAGTAACAGAATTAACAGTACCCGTAGTAATTGATACTTGTACTGTTACTCCTGTACCACTACCTGATGTTGTTGATGGTTCAAGGTCAAAAGTACCAGTAATACCTGATGAAACGGTAAGAGGTGTATAATTCACACCATAAACTGATGTTAAACTATTCTCTTCAAGGTTAATTGAATTAATTAAAACACCGTTTGAATTATAAACGTTATAGAATGAGTATTTATTGTCATTTTGACTATATACTAAAATACTAAAGAAGTTTGATTTGTAGTATACTATACTATCAACGTTGTTATCATTATTATTGTAATTAAATAACGTTTGATATCCACTTGGTTTGAATAAGATGTATTCTGAATAATTACCAATTTCTTGGTAAACTATAATACCGACATAGTTACCACTATCATAGTTATAATCAACATAAAATTCATCCCAGTTTGATGGGATATTGTAAGTGTAAGTTGTTGAAAAATCGGAAAAGATGAATACGTTGTTATCGTAGTCAGTAAAATGTCCAAATCTATTTGAACTGGTATCATAATCCCAACTGTCTGTATTTGCTTCGTATACGTAATTAATACTACCCGTTTTATTTATAAAATAAACTTTTTTATTGTCATTAACGTTATTAGAAAAGAATACAAACCATCCATTTAATGTTTCTTCAATAGTATCAAGATACCAATTGTTACTAGTACTGAACCCTAAATCAATAGGACCAACGATTGTAGCATTTTGATAATTAAGAACAGAATATTCAAAATTATTTGATGTCGCCATTGTTGATACTTGAATCAAATACTGATTAGTGTAACTAACATTTGGATTCGTTGATGGTTGTGACGGTGTCGTACTTGTAGATGGATATACCGTTTTACTTAAAACTTTAATACAAGTTCTTGTAAGGTCATAAGTTAATGTTCCCTCAGTAGCCCAAATAGTTCTTGTTTGACCAGGGAGAAACTCAACCTGATATTGCCAAAGTTGATTGCTGTAATTTTGGTAAGTGATAAGTGCTGGTGTGGTGCACTCGTTTCTTAAAATGTATTTTATTCCACTCATTTTTTTTTTATTTATAAATAGTTTTATTTTTACTATATTCTTGATTTTTTATAAAATTTTGTTATTAGAGTTTTTTTTATTTGATATATTGGGTGAATGTACCTATCTTTGTTAAAATATTAATTATGAAAAAATTCTATGGTTACTTCAGTGTGGTAGTATATACATTATTACCAATTTATTTTATTGGAATCTTACTTGTTTCTTTATTTATGGGATACAAGTTAAGTGAATTGATTAGTTATGAATGGTGGTCGTTCTTTTTTTTACTTGAAATTTGGTCATTTATTGTTCTAAAACCAAGATTAAAAGAAGGACTTGATATTATTAAAAAAGATTAAATATGAGAATTTATTTGGATGACGTAAGAACACCTGTTGAAAAGGATTGGCAGGTTGTAAGAAATTATTACGAATTGGTTAATCTTGTTAATAAAGTTGGTTTAAATAATATTGAACTAATTTCTTTGGACCATGACTTGGGTGAAAGTGCAATGAATGAGTATTTCACCAACGTATCACCTAATTTCAAATTGGATTATGGTAACATTGATGAAAAAACTGGATATGATGGGGCTAAATTCTTGGTTGATGAGTTCTACAAATTAAATCCTGAAAGGATTGAGATGAACTATACTGCAAGAAAAAGAGCACCATTTCAGTTCCCTCAAATCACTACCCATTCCGCAAACCCAATCGGTTCTGCGAATATTATGGGATATATCAATAATTTTTTAATGAACGAAGGACAACCACAAAATTGTGTTAGAGTTCAAATACCACATACAGTATGATTAGTAGAATTGTAATAGATGTTGACCTAACTGTTGACCAAAGAATTGAAATAATTGAAAAGATTGACCAACATTTTGATATCCTTGATTTTGGAATTAAAAGTGATTTCAATAGAGAAACTCAAGATGAGGATTTACATAAACAAATTGATATGATGTATCCAGGTGTTCCTAGAAAAGTCACAGCTTACTATATAACTGAAAATTAATTAAACACAAAACATAAAAATGAAAAAAGTATTATTAACCTTATTATTAACATTAACATTATTAGTCGGATACGCTCAAAATGCCGTATATGCAAGAGCAACTACCTTGAATATTGGTGTTAAGAACAATTGGACAGGAGAGTTTGAATGGGCGGGTCCACAAGTAACCGAGAATGGTGTAACCATAATGATTGAAAAAACGGCAATCACAATTAACTCACAGTCACCTCAACACTACACAATTTATTCGGATTCGGAAAATGTTGAAGTGGAAGGTTCTGCCGTATATTGGTATGCATATGACTTAACAGGACAACGATGCCGACTTTATTTAATTGAGAATGAAGTGGGTGATGACTTCCTTGCAATTGAATATGATGACTTTGCTTGGATATATAGTTTAATTAATATTACGCAACAATAAAATTTTTTTGTATCTTTGTCGTATGATTTTAAAGATTGAACAAGATATAAAAGGAGTATTCCCAAACATTTGGATATGTTCTGACCCTCACTACAATCACAAAAATATTTGTAGAGGTACGACTAATTGGAGAACTTCAGACAACCAAGTACCTGAAGAACAAACTCGTGACTTCAACACACTTGAACGAATGAACCAATCAATCGTTGATGGTATCAACTGGAATGTGATGCAAGATGATGTATTGATTTGTCTTGGTGACTGGTCATTTGGTGGGTTTGAGTTCATCAAACAATTCCGTGATAGAATTGTATGTAAGAATGTTCATTTGGTACTTGGTAACCACGACCACCACATTGAAAGAAACAGGGAGAATAGTCAATCATTATTCAGTTCTGTTTGTGAATACTTACGAATTGTTGTTATGGAACCTGTGAAGAAAGGTGTGACTAATCGTCACGAGTTCGTATGTATGCACTACCCAATCCAAAGTTGGGACGGAATGAATAAAGGAATTATTCACCTTCACGGACACGTTCACCTTCCAAACGAAAGAAAGTTTGGTAATGGAAAGAAAATGGACGTTGGATTTGATGGACACCCTGAGTTCCGACCTTACAACTTATTGAGAGAAGTATTACCTTTGATGAAAAACCGTGAGATGTTATCCGATATGCCGGATGACCACCACCTTGATAGATTATTAAATGCTGACAAGTAATTATATATTATGGTAGACAATTTTGAAAAAATTATTCCTTTATTAAAATTTGATTCTGAAGATGATTTTTACCATCTTCAGATTCTTATGCGTAAAAAAGAAAACCCTCATTTGGGTTCAAACTCATATGTTGTAAAAACATATTACATAAGGTCAATTGAGTATCTTTTAAATAAAAAAGATGAAATCATTAATCTGTGTGAGTTTAACAATGCGAGAGCATGTATCAATTTAAACAGACGTTCTTTTGAAAAAATTGCGTTCCATACACTAAAAAAGGTTACCGACCAAATAATGAATAAAGATTTCAAGTCGGTTAGAAAGGCTTATGAAAGTGTTTGTGGAGGGTTTTCAAACGAACCTGAAAAGAAATGGGTTATTGATATTGATTATAAAGATTATGTGTATTTGAATCAGATTGAGATGACTCAAAAATTCAATCAGATGATACAGAAGATTGAAAAGTTAATTGAAATCACAGGTAAAGATACAAATATTGTAAAAATACCAACAAAAAACGGTGAACATTGGATTTGTCACCCATTTAATCTCGAAGAATTTAAAACTCAATTTAGAGAAATTGATATTCATAAAGATAATCCAACAATTTTATATATTTCATAATCATGATAGTTGCCTTCATCATCATTTTCATTCATTGGATTGCTGACTTTGTGTTACAAACTGATTGGCAAGCCCAAAACAAAAGTAAGAACAACTTTGCGTTGTTGAGTCATACATCACATTATTCAATGGTGTGGTTATTACCTATGTGTTTTGTCTTTGGTGAGATGAAAGAAGGGGCAACAACTGAATGGATTGCTTGGTCAGCACTTTATTTTAGTATGATTACTTTTGTTGTTCACACTATTACCGATTACTTTACAAGTCGTTTAAATAGTAAGTTATGGTCTGCAGGTAAAGTTCATTACTTCTTCGTTAGTGTTGGTTTTGACCAAGTATTACATTACGGTCAGTTATTTTTAACGTATTATTATTTGTTAAATCGTTAATTGTTTTATATCTTTGTTAAATGAACGAAGTGATAAACAAATATTTTGATGAAGGGTTGGTGTATAAACAAATACATCCAACTCTTCCTTTGACTATATGGAACTACACTGAAAAGGTTCAGTATGAAGGTTTATTTGACGATGTAACCATACAAACTCGTGGGTTAGTTACTGACGACAATGGAAAGGTCGTTGCCCGACCATTTCGTAAGTTTTTCAATATGGAAGAAGGTAAACACACCTCAACTCCTGACTTTGACGTTTATGATAAGATGGATGGTTCTTTGGGAATACTATTCAACTACGAAGGTGAGTGGGTAATGGCGACTCGTGGTTCTTTTACTTCTGACCAAGCGGTTAAAGGGTTTGAGATGTTACAGAAGTATGAATATCAAAAACTACATAAGGACTACACTTATCTGTTTGAAATAATATATGATGATAACCGTATCGTTGTGAAATACCCATACGAAGATTTGGTGTTACTCGGAATGATAAACACTGAAACTGGATATGAAGTTGATTTATACGGGGAAGGAAATGATGTTAGATTGAAGAATTTAATATCTAATCTCGGATTCAAAGTTGTCAAAAAATATGATGTAATACGGGATTATACCGAATTGAAAGGGTTAATAAAGCAGGATGAAGAAGGATTTGTTGTTCGTTTCTCTAACGGAGATAGAATGAAGATAAAGGGAGAGGAATACTTACGACTTCATAAGATAATGACCAATGTATCTACCACTGCGATATGGGAAATGTTGAGTGAGGGTAAAGATGTGTTGGAGTTATTGAAGGATGTCCCTGACGAATTCTACAAAAAGATAAAGATGTATGTTCAGGAGTTGAGATATAACCACTATCAGTTTGGTGAACGTGCTGGTAAGATATATCAGTATTTCAGATATGGTAAGTATGGTGATGTTGACCCCGAACCATCAAAGAAGGAATTTGCGTTACACTTACAAAGAAATGATACTCACCCAAAGATAAAGACCTTATGTTTTTTGATGTGGGATGGAAAGAGTACTGACAAAGTAATATGGAATTTTTTAAAACCTGAATATAAAAAGTTATGACAAAAGAAACACTTGAAGATGTTGCACAATCTTACGCTGTAAATAAAAGGAATAGAACTTCTCATTATATGGGGTTTATTGAAGGAGCTAAATGGATGGAAAGGCAAATGGAAAATCTTAAGGATTTTGATACTTGGAAAGAATGGAAAAATGAAAATAAATAAAATTATGAAAAATATCTTAACATCAGCTTGGACACTGTGGGTAGTGTTCATTGGAATTGTAATCTCTTTAATCGTTATCTCGTCTTATGACAAACATAACGGTTATCATTACACGGAAACACATTATGTGATTAAAGTTGAAAGACACCGACCACAGAATGTCCACGAAGAAATGAATTTGTATTACGATATAACGTTTGAAAATGGAGTAACAACGAGGTCACTTAAACAGGTTTCTGTTGGTGATACTATCTACTTTGATATGTATAAAGTTGAAAAGTAAAATAAAAAACAACGATTAAAGTGTGGTAAATCCACACTTTTTTTTTAAAGTTAATATTTATACTGATATAAACCCCTTTACATTTAAAAAATGGAAGTTGAACAACAAATTTTTACGATAATTGTTACTTTTGTAACAGTATTAACTTCAACCGCGGCTTGGAAATTTTACGAAAAAAAGTTACAAATTAAACAAAGTGAAAAAGAAGAAAATGTTCGTGACGGTAAGTTATTTAGAGATGATTTGAGAGAGAGAATTGTAAAATTAGAAACTCTTTTAAGTGAATCTTCAAAAGAAAAAGACAAAATGAGAGAAAATATTATTTTGTTAACCGCTCAAATCTCAAAATTAGAAGTTGAAGTGAATTTCTTAAGAAAAGATAATGAGATGTTACGACTTGAAAATACAAAATTAAGAGCCCAACTATAATATGAATTTTATATTTGAATCAGAAAACGGTAAATTAAATGTATCTAATTTAAAAAAATTAATCAAACCTGACGGTTCGGAAAGTGGTGATTATTTGACACCCGCAGCTGCTGATGATTTTAATAGAATGGTATTAGCTGCTAAACAAGATGGAGTTGATATTAAGTCAAGTCAGGGTTATAGAGACCTTGGAAGTGAAGAAGAAGGTTGTGGTAAAGGTTTTACTCAGTGGTGTGCTTGGAAAAAATATAAGTCAGGAACAGGAGCATTGGCAGCTAAACCAGGTACATCTAATCACGGTTTAGGTTTAGCGGTAGATATTAGTAACTGTAAAAAGGGAGGTAAGGTACACAATTGGTTAAAAGATAATGCTGAAAAATTCAAGTTTTATCCATTTAGTAGAGAATCATGGCATTGGACTTATGGATTTAGAGAGGGTCAAAAACCACAATCAACGGAAGTTGAAAAAGAACCTGAAAGTACTGATTCATTTATTCCTGAACCAATCCCAGATAAAGAAACTCCTGAACCAAGTAAACCTGAAACAAAAGAACCGGAACCAAGTAACCCCGAAAAACCTGATGAAAAAGAATCAGTTATTAAAAGTTTATTATCACCTCTTTCAAATTTATATAAAGAAGAAATAAGAACATTAAATAATTTAATTATTGAAACGTTACAAATGGTTGATGATTCAGGTTCGTCTACATTCAGGTCAAAACCACTAAAAGATGATAAATATTTTATTTTACATCATAGTGTTACTAAAGGTGGTGCTTCTGGTGTGGTAAACATACTCAATAAAAGAGGATTAGGGGTGCAGTGGGTTATTGATAGGGATGGTGTTGTTCATCAAACGTTAGGGAGAGGAATGAAGGGTGCCCACGTTAAAAGTTTTGGTAGAAGTGCTCCAAGTGATTTATCAAACAGCACAACACAAGGTGTTGAAATTGTTGCGTTGGATGATAGTGATATATTATTAAAACAATGTAAATCAGCTTTACTATTGGTAAAATTATTAGGATACCCATTAAATAATGTTTATGGACATGGGGAAGTGTCTACAAATAAAGCGTTAAATGAAGGAGCCACTTGTAAGGCGTATTTAAAAAAATATTGGAATACTCCTGAGGATAAATTACCGGAAGTTGACTCTGAATTATCCAGTAAAATTCCAACTGAAACTCCTTCAAAAGAAACTGATTCTAAAGATGTTAAAACTGATACTAAAGTAACTGAACCTAAAAAAGAAACATCTGTAAAAACAACTACACCGACTCAACCTGATGAAAAAGAATCAGATAATGATTCAGTTATTAAAAGTTTATTATCACCTCTTTCAAATTTATTTAAAGAAGAAAAGTCAAAAAAGTTAAATGAAGAAGTTAATAGAATGAAGCGACTTTTTTAGTATAAAAAGTAAAAAAGTTTCTTAAAGGTATTGTCAGAACAAAATTTTTGATTATATTTGTATAACAATTAAGGAATCAACTAAAGAGTTGAGGTAAATAAAAAAAACAAAAAAAAACTTGACAGATTGAAAAAAATGTCGTAAGTTTGTAAAACAAATCGGAAATGTCCGACACGTTCTTTGAAACAAAAAGATTATCCATTCAGTAGTTGATTATGATACCTTCGGGTTGATTATGAGACATTTAATCTGATAAACGATAATGGGCCGTGTATGGTCCTTAAATAAACTACGAAAGTAGGATAAAGTGGTCTCACCTGTGTTGAGGAGACTGCGGCTTCAGTAATGGAGCTCAAGTACACAAGTGGGATATCGCCACACCGTAAGTACCGAGGATAACTTCGTAGGGAAAATGGTAGGGTGACATGGCAAAGTAGATTGTCAGGTTGAGTTCGGAAGAACGATAAGAATAACCCATAGGAACTCAGTGAAAAATGTGACTATCCAGTTACACTATTGCGGGTCCCAATATGATAGAGGACTTAAAACCGAAAGGTAAGATAGAGAACGAGTGGTGTCGCTACTATCCCTAAGGAAGACCTACCAAGGTCTCTTTATGAAGTAATCTTGGAATATGGAGGTGGGGACACTTCACGGAGTAGTTTAGTATTTCGTTTCTCAAAAGGAGACGGAGCTTACGTTGGACCACTACTCTGACACATCTACTACACAAACCTAACATTATTACAAAATAACAAAGGAAAAGTGTCCATCAGGTTTGGATGAAAGGTGACTACATAGTAATGAGCCGTTCATTGCACACAGAGACCCCAAGTCAATGTGTATTGTTAAGAAAAACCTTTAATCTCGCAAGGATGAACTGGGACGGCAGTCTCGGAAAGAGTTAAGTACTGATAGAGTAATTCAAACCTCAAGGAGTGGTACACCTAAAATACCGTCACTAAGAAATACTACCCAAAAGGTGGTGGATACGAAGGGAAATAATAATCCTTCAAAAGTTTCTTAACATAAGCTATAATCTCAGGCTTTTCTAATCTTACCTGTCATTCGACGGGTTTTTTTATTTTAAAGGTATTTATTAATTATGAAGATAATTCTTACAGAGAGTCAGTTAAATTTGCTCATTAACGAATCACTTGGTGTTAATGAATCGGCAATTGATTACACTAATTTCATATATAATTTATTGGAACCTATTGTAATTCAAATGGTTGAATCAGGTAAAAAAAAGGTTAAAGAAATTGATATTAATGCAGATAAATTAATTAAATTTATTAAACAAGACCCTATAACATTTGAAGAATTGCCTATTGAGGAATTAGAACTTGATTTAGCGTTTATCCCAACAAAAAGGTCTTTAATTGGTGATAAACCATTTGCTGTCGGTGGTGGATTTTATGATATAGAGAGTGAAAACAATGGTGGTTCATATATGATTGAAACTTCATTTTTATTACCTAAGAATATTCTTGATAATGTGTCTGATAGTATCCATGCTAAATTACAATTTGAAATATATGTTAATGAGTCATTTAACAAATCAATGATTGATGACTTATTGTACGATTTAAGAGATACTATAACTCATGAGATGAATCACTTATACGAATCTTATAAAAGATGGGAAAGAGGTGGTAAAGGTACAACTAACGTAGTAAAATCATATGCGGGAACTAAGAACATTAATACCCCCGGTGTTATTTTTGAGGTTTACACTAAATTTTTAAATTTCTTATACTATTCAGAACCTTGGGAAATTAATGCAAATGTACAGGAAGCGTTCTCAAAAGTTAGTAGGATGAGTTTTGAAGAATTTAAGAAAACTGAACAATGGAAAGTTGCAAATGAGATGGAAAATTATTCCTCTAAAAATTTATTTAATCAGGTGGTTAAAACTGCTGAAACAAGGGACCCTGAAACTGTGGATTTTCATATTAAAAACTTACATAAATTTTATCTTAAACAACATTTAAAGTACGACAAGGCATCTAAAGAAGCTGATGAGATTAAAGATACTGTATATAAAACTAAAAATTTACTTGGTTTGTTTAAAAAGTATGAACAAAGGATTAATTCGGCTGGAAGGAAACTGAAAAAAAATTACATGAGGTTATATTCAATTGAAAAATAAAATCTACTGTCGTTCTGACGGTTTTTTTTATTTACAGAAATTTTATTTTTTATATTATTATTCTGTGTCAATTTATAAAAAAAATTAAAACTATGGAAACAACTTATTTTGTTTTAGGTGTGCTCACGGTAGTTGCGGTAATTGTTGCCGGTGTAATTACTTGGGGTATGTTTAAGATTAGTAAACAACAAACAGAAATTGGAAATCTGAAAGAAGATATCCAACAATTAGTGAGAACAATTTCACAAGAAATAGAATATACGACTCGTCGTATTGATAGTGAAAGACAATATATTCAATCTGATTTTAGAGAACATAACGACAGATTGGAAAGACAAATTACAGATATTTGGAGAGGTGTGACGGATTCTATTTCTGAATCCAATTCATATACTGACAAACGAATTGATAAATTAATTGATACATATGATATCAAGAAAGAAAAAGACCTTTTAAAAGGATAAAATAAAAAAAGAATTGACACAAAAAAACCCCTCAAAAGAGGGGTTTTTAATTTGGTGGAGCCGGTTGGAGTCGAACCAACGTCTTCCCCATATCAAATAGATGGGACTACACGCTTAGGTCATTGTTTTTCTAAACAATCCGAAATTTCACAATTCCCTTATTTTATAGTGGTTCGGTTTACTGAGAACTAATCTTCCACTTGTTCCTTTTTGGGTAGAAACGACACCACTACTACGACTTCTGTTGCAAGGCGTGTGTCTGCCGGCCCCTAGTAGATTAATCTAAGATTATGCTACAGATACTTCTTCAGTACGGATTAAACCGAGTGTAGAAAGTTTTGCAATTGTGTTGCCATTTAAAATTTGCGTCCATAGATTATAGTGATAGGAAACATCTCACTGCGTGCCCCACATATCAAATTATGTGAATCAATACCATTTTCGGCCCCATATACTCAAAGAACTATATTACAAATATATAAATATATATTCTAAAAACCAAATATTTATGGAAATATATGGAACTGTATAATGCGTTAACTGAATACCTTGATGGAACTATTGATAGTCAAACTATTAATCGTGGTTGGGGTGATGACTTAAGAATAACTATTGATAATAGTAACCGAAAAAAAAGTTTAATTGTTTTTACTTTTGAACCTGATACCTACTATAGTTTTTTTATAGGTCGTGATTCTGAAAATAATTATAATACACATCTTTTAGATATTGCTTTAAATAGAAGTTATTATCATGGTACTGTTTTTTACGAAGAGTATAGTGCTCTTTCAGATTTGAAAGAAGGTTATATACTTGAATATTTTAATGAAGAAAGTTCTAAACTTTTAAAAGAAATATTATTTTATGTCAAACCTGGTTTGAAATTCACAAGAGTTAGTGAATTAGAGTATCAAACAAAGATAGATATTGCCAATACATTACTTAGTTTATATGGGGATGATATGGAAGACATCGCTTCACATTATGCGTCATATTTTGATGATGCGTTAGTTGAAGGATTGAGACAATATGTACGTGGTAAGTTATGTAATCAATTTCAAGAATATTTTATACACGAAAAAATATGTTCAATAAAATATTTTTCCACAGTTGGTAATATTGTTAATTTATGGGATAAAATGGACGTAGATAAAAAATCAGATATTAATGGTTTTTTTAAAACTTTAGTTAGTAAAACTAGTCTTGAATTTGATGAAGATTTGTATGAAGATTATTATTCATATTATGATTACAGTAATTTTGATGAAGATGGATTTAATCGTGAAGTTACTAGAATTTTAGAAAGAATTTTGGATAAACTTGAAGATGATATTGATGAAAAAACAATGAAAGAAAATATTAAAATAATTAATTTTT
>Ga0209297_1001112_pt1 | contig 15638 bp, 16 predicted proteins | sample S_130805_MF_Meta_FD_187322 | JGI IMG/M metagenome (GOLD analysis project Ga0209297, IMG submission 187322) | Freshwater microbial communities from Lake Simoncouche, Canada to study carbon cycling - S_130805_MF_MetaG (SPAdes) (version 2) | ecosystem: Environmental > Aquatic > Freshwater > Lake ... | reverse complement strand
TTGATCCAGATGTTCCCGAAGTCCCCGATGATCCAGATGACCCAGATGAGCCTGCTGTTCCCGACGTTCCTCCAGATCCGCTAGACCCCGAAGTACCGTTCGACCCCGAAGTTCCTGATGTGCCATTTGAACCTGAAGTTCCTGAGGTGCCATTCGATCCAGATGTTCCACTAGATCCATTAGCCCCAGATGTGCCGCTTGATCCAGATGTTCCCGAAGTCCCCGATGATCCAGATGACCCAGATGAGCCTGCTGTTCCCGACGTTCCTCCAGATCCGCTAGACCCCGAAGTACCGTTCGACCCCGAAGTTCCTGATGTGCCATTCGATCCAGAGGTTCCGCTAGATCCGTTAACGCCAGATGTCCCGCTTGATCCAGATGTTCCCGAAGTCCCCGATGATCCAGATGTTCCTGAAGTTCCGGAAGTTCCCGACGATCCAGCCGGGCCTTGTAATCCTCTAGCAACAGTTATCGTGTCTTGTAATTGATTATTACTTGGAGTAACATTTATAGAATTCCCCGCTTGAGGAATTACTACTGTTTGATTAACTTCATTCGAATCTTCAGTAACAATAATAGTAACGCTACCATTATCTTTAATTATAACATTGTCTGATGCCATAAAATTACCTTGTTACTTCTGGCGATATCGAAAAGGAGCCATTTAATACTCTATTTACGGTGCTTTCTCCAGAAACGTAACTCTCTATATCATAAACGGCTATTGTCGTTGGAAGACCCGCTGTTTGAGTTGGCGTTAAGCTAATGTTTATAGCGCCACTAATAGCGCTTGTTATAGTAGGACTTAAATTTAATAATACGCCAGTTGATCCATAAGAATAGCGGGCTTGGCCTCTTAAATAGTAACCACTTAAATTGACGCTTGTCCCCGATGAGTTTACTAATGACGCATCTAAATTGTAACTTTCGCCTTGGTTTATGGATATGTTGTAGACAGCCATGCCATAGATTACACCATAATCTGCTCTATAGCTATATAATTCCTACTCCTTTTTGCCCCACAACTCTACTAGCGCATTCATTTGCAAAAATAATAGCCTTCTCCATGTCGTCGCTTTTGCTAAATTCTACCACTAATCCAGCCAAGAAAGAGTCACCAGCCCCAGACACATCTATCACTTCTTGTTGCGCTACTGGATAATTTTTTCCTAAATAATAACATCCATCTTCTGCGGCTGTTTTAATTATTTTATCTTTAAGAATAGCTGGAACGCAATGTTTAGATCTATCGTATTCAAAATTATTAATCTTTACGAATCTTACCTTTGTAGCCCAGTCTCCCAATATTCTTTTACTATCAAGAAATACTGAATTATGATTAGAAGAAATAGTTAAAATGTCCTCTTCTGTTAAAAATCCTTTATTATAATCAGAAATAACAACATGATCATAATCGTAATTCATTTTTGCTATATTAAATCTCTTTATATTTTCGGCAGAGTCTAATCTGAAAAACATATGATTAGTGCTCTTGTGGATGTATCTTGTTTTAGTAATATTAGCCCAGTTTGAATTAGTAACAATATCACAAGAATCTTCTAAAGACTTTATGTTACGATAAACGTTCTTAGCCATGCCCGGATTGTCGTTTTGGTCAAGGATCTTTAATACAGGCACAGGTTTATCTGGGCTCATTCTATCGCAAGAACAATAGACATGAACATCTCTGCAACTATCTCCTATTACTAAAATTTTCTTTTTCATTAGAATTTACTTTTTCTTTCTACAATCATCGAAGGCCTCTTAGAGTAGAGAGCTTTTTTATAAGCCATTAGTAATTCTGGCCCAGTTTCAGGAACATAAATTGGAAAAGACACCAGATTCCTGAAGCCTTCTGTAAAGTTTTGAGAATGAGTAGGCCCTGAATAGAAAGGGCCGCTGTCTGCGACTACTGTTCTGAATATTACTGGACACTCATATTCGCCATGAGATATTCTTTCGATATGATTAGCATGATTAATAATAGCGTCTGCGGCTACCAACATAAAATCATGTCGTTCATAATAAACAACTGGCCGGAAACCCTCAAAAGACATTCCGATAGCAAGCCCCGCCATAAGATTTTCTGCAACAGGAGTTTCAATTTTTTTGCTATTTTCTACATTAACAAGATTGCCCATAGCATTTCCATACTTAACATTATAACCAATAAATACAGAATTAGCATTTCCAATTTCTGTCATAGCTTGAGTGGCCGCTGACTTAAAAGAAACATCTTGATCAACTTTAAATTCTGGAAAAACCTCTGGAGTTAAATAAGGGAAATATTCAGCATCAGTTTTTTGCTGGGTTTTCTTTAAATCAACAGGAGCATCAATTCTAGCGTGAGGATAAGTAATATCATACTGATACCTCAGGACAGATGGGGGCATGATTGGATAACCCGCCATTCCCCACCGTTCATCTTTCGGAGTGCAGACAGATCTGTTGTTATCTTCTACAATAAACTTACATGGCAATTCAAATCCAGAAACATACCTTGCCGCCTCGAAAAGATGCCCAGAGTCTTCTGTGCCGTCGCCCACAAAGCACCACACCTTTTGAGAAGAGCCTTTGCGCTTGAGAGCAAGAGCGATTCCCGCTGCGATAGCTGGCGTACCGCCGATGATAGCTGACGTAAAAAAATTACGCTTTCTATCGTAAATAAACATGCTCCTGCCGCCTAAGATCTTTTGGCGCAGCTCTTCCGCCGGGATTCCTGCCAAAAGAGCGTGGTAGTGGTTTCTGTGATTAGAGATAACATAGTCTCCATCTTTGATATCTTTAAATATTTCTACTAGCTCATCCTCATTTCCTCCAGATAGATGAAATAAGAATGGCAACTTGCAATCTTTATATAGATCAATGATTGAGTTTTCGAAATCAATCAAATCCTGCTTTGCAGCGTAATTCATGTTAAAAATTTATGATTATTCTTCCCGACTCTCCAGTCTTTAACTTTTCGATAGCTTCATTTATATTAAAGATATCGTAACGATCAGTTACTAAAGATTTTATATTTATTTTGCCGTTTTTATAAAGTTTTACGTATCTTGGGATATCTATATCAGGATCAAAGTTGCCAGCTTGAGTAGATCTAATCGTTTGGCCGTTGCTTGAGAAAAATTTAATTGGATCAGAAATAGTAATTTGAGATCCCGGTTTTGGTTGAGACACCAGAATGCACCTTCCCTGCTCTGACAACATTGGAATAAATCTTGAAACGAAGCTTAACAATCCAGTAGTATCAACAATGCAATCAAATTTCACTTTAGACTCCATTATCTTTTCCGCGTTAACAGCACTAAAATAATCCGCTCCCAAATTTTCTACCATCATTCTTTTATTTTCGCTGATATCTATTCCTGCCACATAAGACGCTAAAGAAAGATTGGCCGCTTGCACGCAGCTAAGGCCAACTCCTCCGCAGCCGATAACCAATACCGTTTCTCCAAATTTAATATTTGCGTCTTTATTAATTACGCTAAAACCAGTCGATAATCCACACCCGAGAAGAGAGCAGAATTCACTGTCGATATCCTTATCTACTGGGGTAACACGATTTTCGGAAATCACCACTTCTTCGGCAAGAGTTGTGACCTTTCCCCCAGAGATTTCTCTCTCGTTCCAAGAGTATTTAGCAAAATTAGCCTCAATTCCTGATCCTTTTCTCCAATGCATCACCACTTTGTCTCCTTTTTTTACTTTGGAAACATCTTCGCCAAGATCTTCGACTATCCCGCACCCTTCATGACCTAACAAATGCGGCATAAATTTTTCGTTGCCTTTTAATCCCGCTATTTCTTGTAATTGCGCCCCGCACAATCCACTAGTCAAAAGCCTTACTCTAACTTGCCCAAAAGATAGCTTTTTCGGCAAACTAATACTATCTACGTAAAGGGGTTTATTTTTTTCTATTAAGATTGCAGCCTTCATTGCTTCTTTATTCTATCAAATTGAACAGAACTAATATAAAAAGATTTACTTTTCGTCATCATTACCACAAATTCAGCCACTTCATCTGGATCAATTAACTCATTGAAATCTGGTCGCCCGATATTCATTCCGGTAGCCATGGCTCTAGGATAGAGATTAATTATTTTAATATTTTTTTGGAAAGCTTCTGCCGCGATAGAATCCGAATACCCTCTGAGAGCATATTTAGCCGCTGCGTAGTCAGGATCTTTAGGGTCCGGAGAAATGCCGCAAATAGAATTCACATTTATTATTGTTCCGCTCCCCTTTAACTTAAAAAAAGACAATGCTGATTTAAGAACATTCAATGATCCTTGGTAAGATTTTATGTAGTCTTTCTTATCGAAAGCGTTATTTATAACGATATCTGGATTGTGTTCTTGGAAAATGTTTTCTGAAATATTAAGCATTTCGCAAGCTATCCCATTAAACATAGAGTATTTTTTCCTTCCGCAAACAGTTACCTCATGGTCTAAATTAAATTTTTTAGCCAAAGAAAGGCCAAACCCAGATGTCCCCCCTACGATAAATACTTTTTTCATATTTCAGAAATAGAACTTACTAATCTAATCAATGAATGCTTGACTGATTTTATAATTGGAAATAAATCCATAGTTTCATTCTCATATTCGACGAGAATGGATTGCAAATCTAAAAAATTAATTCCGATTGAAAATATTTTGAAATTTTTGTCTATTATTTTTTCTTCTCCGTTCGCTATTACTTTAACTTTGGTGTTCTTTTTATTTTCAAAAACACAAAATTGAATTTCAGATTGTAAATCTAAAGCATTTTTGCCCACAAAAAATTTTAGCCCATTTATCTTTGAGTAGTTAAAAAAGTCTTGGTTTATATATATTTTATCTGTCACTGGGAACTCTAAAGTTTCAAATTTCATCCCAGAGTGTAAAGTTATAGAATGCATGAAAGCTTCCGCATCTTTACCAACCTTAAAGTCGCAAGAATTTAAAAATTCTATATAGGATTCCAAGCTTATCAAATCGCTAAAAGTTTTAGCGTTGCTCCTATTCATAACTACCAAATGCAAAGACGCCCACTTTAATAATTCCCCGTATCTTTGGAAAGAGCAACAGCAACAGTCTTTTGGATTTTGCAATATATTTATTACATTTTCGTCTATCTCTAAATCATAAATTAAATTATAAAAATACTCATAATCAAAACTTAACGCTATCTCAGTAAGTTTTTTAATATGATTTAGACCAGCCCACCCATAATCATTCCCAGACGCAGTAAAAACTAAAAACTTTTCATTTCGCAATTCAAACCAAGCATGATAAATTTGCACATTCAATGGCCATTTTAATACGTAATTGTCTTTAATATAAAAGAAATAATCGCAAAGCATTACCGTTTCTTCAGGCAAGTGCAAAGGGCTTATAACTATAACATCTAAATTATTAGATTTTAAAGTTTTAATATTTTGATTTAGGATTTCTATTTTCTCTACAGTATCGCAGAAAGTGCTTATAAGAGCTACTTTTTTATTCATATTAAACATTCCCTTCTACGATAGAAGCGTATTTAATTGACTCTATAGATTTTAAAATGTCCACCTGTTCTTTATTTATTAAAAGCCGAGCCGATCTTAATTCTAAAAAATTCACTCCTAAATCAATAATAGAATCACAACTTACATCTACTTCTGATTCTTTATCGTTTATTATTAGTTTAATTTTAGCCAAACTTTCATTTGCGTAAAAGAATATCTTCAAGCCGGACATTATATTATTAGAGTCTTTTTTTACGAAGAATTTAATTCTATCGTCCGGAGAGTGATTGAAAAAATCTCTGTAAACAAATATTTTATCTTTAATAAAGAAATCTGGCGACTCTGATTGCAGTTTTTTCTTTATTGTGTCCACGAATGCCTCAGTGCTTCCATTTTGGTTTCTATCGTATAGAAACTCTATATAGTTCTCTAAACTAACCAAATTGTTCATTCGCTTAGCGGTCTCTCTGTTAAAAACCATTAAATGCAAAGAAGAGTTAACCTTTACGCCATTCCTTTCAAAAGACCCAATCCAATTATCTTTGGGGCTGTTCAAAACGCTCAATACATTTTGATCTATGTCTATATCATATATCATGTAATAGAAATGTTTATAATCAAACAATAAAGCTATATCTGTTAATTTTTTGACATGACTTAATCCAGCCCATCCATAGTCCTTATTCGTAGCAACAAAAGTAAACGACTGTTCTTTAGACGCCTCTTTTTTGAACAAATACATCTGCACATTCATAGGCCATTCTAAAATCATATTATCTTTTGTATAAAAGAAATAGTCACAAATAGACACAATCTCTTTTGGCAAAGTTAAAGGGCTTATTACAATTACATCAAAGGCTAGTTGTTTTAGTTCTTTTATATTAGATTTTAATACGTCCAGCTTTTCTTTAGAATCGCAGAATGAGCTTATTAAAGCCACTTTTTCGTTCATTCGATTTATAGTTGATGAGTGCAGTCGTAAATCAATTCTAAATTTTTATTCTTATAGCCGTAAACCTCGCAGCGCCAGCTAAAAGACTTTATGCAATTTTCATATTCAAATCCAGATGTTGCGCCAGATTCTTCAAAAAACGGCAACCATTGCCCTTTCCATTGGTGGAAAAGTTTAACTACATATTTTTCATATTTAGTGTCTTTTATTTTTATTACCACTCCATTTGAAAAATCAGTTTCTATTTCTGGCTTGCTAGATCCTTTTTCAATGCTATTTGGCGAAATCATTGGGGTTTTGCCAATCAATGCATCTATCTTTTCCTTAACCATAGAAAAGGAAATCTCTCTAGTGCATTCAAAATTTTTGTTCTTAGGACAGAACAACCAAGTTTGTTGGTCAAATATAAAATCCTTACCAGCAGCGCATCCATGGCATATCTTAGGATCTGTATTCGTGACTCTGTAAGGATTTGGGAAATCTGTTCGCGGCAAAGAAATTCCAGATATAAATACTACTGGTTTACCCAATGCCCAAGCCAGCCAAGATAGCCCTGAAGTCAATCCAATAAAAAATTCACAATACATTAAGTCATTTATTCTGTCCATTAGGCTTATGTCTCCTGTTTTATCAATACAGTTTTTTGGTATAGCATTCATGTGGTCTCCGTGCCCGAACAGAGGATGCTTATCTATGCAAACCACTTCGTAATCCAAAGACTTCAAGTAGTCTACAGTCTCTTGCCATCCGGTAGGATTATTCCAATACTTAAATTGCGCTGTAGATTGAGTGCCTATGCATACATATTTTTTGTTAAAATTATTCTTCGGCTTATTAGGCGTTGCTATTTTTCCTTTATTTGATTCGTATTTAACCCCTAAAAACTTGCAGGCCAACTCTTGGAGGTTGTACTCGCTCCACTTTCCGCCATCGACATCAGAAGCAGAGATTCTAATTATTCTTTCCCCAGACTTAGGTTGAGCATTGTAATAATCAAAATTTATATTTGGATAGACAGACTGGAATAGCTCTCCGTAAGGCGAGTAGAAATTAACTCTGCAAGCTTTTTCTCTTTGAAACTTGTCAACCATAGGCATCCAAGCAACCACATCTCCTAAGCAAGGAGACTCATTTACAACCTGATAAGCGTACGAATCACTTGAGGCATCTTGCCTAAAATGTATATAGTCATGCTTGCTGTTTTGCTTTACTATTCCAGAGATTATTATTTCAGTATATTTTTCTGGATTAGACCAAAAGTAAAAATCAATATCTACTCCGTCGCAGCTATATAATTTGCAGTAAATTTCTGGATCGTTTTGTATTTTTTTAATTAAAGCGTAAACGCTTTCTCTTGAAATGATTTCGCTTCTAAAATGCAACTCCCCAGAAAACTTTTCGACTTTATTTTTAAAAAGCTTATAACCGTTTTCGTTTTCTAAAAATTCTTTTTCCGCCCCTTCTATATCGAATTTAAGAAAGTTGATTTTATCTGGAGTTAGCCTCGCTAAGTCTTTGAATGTCATTGACGATACCAGCTTTTCAGCCGTATCATGAAAAAACGGTTTTACCAACCTAACTAATTTTTTATTATTTAATTCAGCATTGATTACTATAGGATCGTCTATTTCGTTCAGATTTGTATAGAAATCGCTTATGCACTCTTGGCTAGAATCTACTCCATAGTATTTTATGTTTTTGTTTTTATTCTTGAAGTAAAAATAGCCCCTAGAACAGCCTAAATCTAACACAACGTCTCCACACTCTACTTCGCAAAATTTTTCGTAAGTTTTGTTTTCGAATATTTCATTGAAAACACTCTCGTCATATTGTTTTAGGCGAGCCAATTGATTTGAATAGTCAAGCTCAGATTCTTTTCGCGACTTTTCTTCCTCTGTATCTTCATATTTCAAAAGATTTTTCATTAAACCTGAAGCTATTTTAGCAGCATTATCCCAAGAGAATTTTTCAATAATGTCTTTTGATTCTTCTACGGCTTTCTTTTTATAGAATTCGTAGTTATTATACACCTCGACCATCTTAGACTCTAAGTCTTTGAAATCCGGCTCGTACCAATTTCCTTGACACGTTGCTCCCGTGGCGTAAAAATGTTTAGTTTCAATTTCGCCGATGATCTTCACTGGCACTCCTTTTCCAGCAGCGAACTCCAATTGACCACTGCAATCAGAATAAATACTTGGAGTTCCGCAAGCCATAGCCTCTATTAAAGGCAAATTCCACCCTTCAGAGCGAGAGCAAGACAAGAAAACATGACCAGATTTTAAAATATTTACATATTCTTTTTGAGATGGAAAATTTAAAATTTTAATATTTTTACTAATTAAATCGTATTTTTTAAGTCTGTTCTCGGTGGACCCTAGCCCATCAGCATTAAAATGATCTTCTACTGAAATAAGAAGCTCAACATTTGGATTGTGTCCAAACGTATTCTTAAATGCTCTTATTAATTCAATAGTGCTTTTTCTGTTGTCCCATCTTCCAAAAATAAGAAATCTAAATTTATCGCTAGGACACTGGATGTTCTCTGGGAAGAACACGCTTGAATCAACGCCTTCAGGCACTACCTTGACTTTCTCTGCGTTAGCACCTTGAGCGATTGTGCAATCAGCTTGCCATTGGCTCGGAACCCAAATCTGATCGCATTCTTTTAGCTTTTGAAAAAACGGCTCATAGCACCTAGTGCTTTCCCACACAAAGTAACCTATCTTTGGCCCCTCGTACTTATGATAAAAATAATGGTGATTAGCTTCTGCTAGTATTAAATTTATATCATGCTTAAAATTCCCCTTTTTATAGCCATGTATTTCATGATCTTCTAATTGTTTGTTATTATTCCATGAACTTTGTAGGCCAATAAGCTTTTTATCAAGCTCTGTTACGTCTCCGCCATGGCAATCATCATTTTTGCCATTAAACCCTTTCCAACCAGGACCAACAGTAAAGTTTCTTACGTTTAAATTATGATATTTACTTAAATTTCTAAAAAAATTCTTGCAATGAGAGTTGAATCCACTGTTACCAACGTAAGTTGCGTGAGCAAAAATATTCATACTATATGTTCTTAATCCTATTATAAATTATATTTATAAAATTCAAAAAAAACCCTTTCGCTATTAAAAAAACTTGACTTTTCGCGAAACACATGCATCTTAAAGCTGTGGACCGAAAGATTTTGGGAAAAGCTATAAAAATAGCGCATTCTTTTTGCCCGACCAGCAGGGATCTTCCTACCAGCCATTTTGCTTTTTTAATTAAATCTAAAATAATAGAGAAAATAGGGATAAATAAAAGAAGAACTCATCCCGAGATATCGAGGCACCCCTACCACGAAGGCTATGTCGGGATACACGCCGAGCTTGACTGCTTGTTAAAGACAAGCAAAGAAGACCTTCGTAGTTATAAAATGCTTGTGCTAAGAATAGACAGAAACGGCAAACTTAATATCAGTAAACCATGCCACGGTTGCCAAAGCGTGCTTTCTCAATTTAATTTAAAAGAAATCTGGTACAGCGACAAAGACGGCAATATAATTCAAATGTGAAAGGCGTAATTTTAGCTGGCGGGACAGGTTCCAGATTATATCCCATGACTGTTTCTGTTAATAAACAGTTGATTCCTGTTTACGATAAGCCAATGATTTATTACCCATTGGCTAATTTAATTTCTTTTGGGATTAAAGATGTTTGTATTATATCGTCTTCTGATTTTGTAGATAAATACAGAAATCTTTTTGGCGACGGTTCTCAGCTTGGGATGTCTATATCTTATAAGATTCAGGAAAAGCCGAAAGGCATAGCAGAGTCTCTCATAATATCAGAAGAATTTATTAAAAATAGTAAAGTTTGTTTAATTCTTGGCGATAATATATTCCATGGTATTTCTGATATACAAATTGCAGCAAATGGTGCCACAATATTTGGATACGAAGTACGCAATCCTTCTGCTTATGGGGTAGTTGATTTTGATTCTCATGGCAGGCCCACTTCTATTCAAGAAAAGCCTTCTTTTCCAAGTAGCAAATTTGCAGTTCCCGGACTGTATTTCTACGACGAAAACGTAACAGAGTACGCTAAGACGCTAACCCCTTCCGCAAGAGGAGAATTAGAGATAACAGATTTAAACAATCTATACTTGAGAAAGAGCGAAATGACAGTTTACAAACTCAAAAAAGGCTCAGTCTGGTTAGACGCTGGAACTCCAGAGTCTCTTTTTCAAAGTTCTGCCTATATTCAAGCTGTACAAAGCCGCCAAGGTTTAATGGTAGCGTGCGTAGAAGAAGAGGCTTACAAAAGAAAATTTATAAATAAAGATCAATTAAGAAATCTTATTGATAAAATGCCTGAAAGCGAATACAAAGAATACATAAGGAATTATTATGTACAGAACTGACATAATCAATAGATATATTTCCAAGTATAAATTCGAAAAATATCTAGAAATAGGGGTAGCAGATGGATTTTGTATAGAAAGAGTTTCTGCAAAGCGCAAAGACGGCGTAGATCCCGGCGTGGACCCTCATTATAGTCACCAGTGCGATTTTGTAAGTCACAAAATGACATCTGATGAATTTTTCCAAAACATTGAGGATTCAAACATTTTATACGATTTTATTTTTATAGATGGATTACATCATACTGAACAGGTAGATAAAGACATCGCCAATTCTTTAAAGCATTTAAGCCCAAATGGTCTTATAATGCTGCACGATACTAATCCTGATTCTTATGAATCTCAATTAGTTCCTAGAGCACAAACGATATGGAATGGCGATGTTTGGAAAAGCGTAGTTAAACTTAGATGTTCTAATCCTGATCTAGAAATATTCACTGTAGACACTGATTGCGGATGCGCTGTGCTTAAAAGAGGCAATCAAAAACTATACGATAGAGTCCCATTGAGCGCGGCTTTAAATTGGAATTATTTTTGCGTCAATAAGAAAGAGCTTCTCAATTTAATTTCTATAGAAGAATTTTCCGCAAAAAACATATGATTTTATTATTTGGGTCTAATGGATATATAGGCAGCGAATTTGAGAAGCAGCTTTCTAAAAGAAACATTGCATTCATAGCTTGGGAAGGAGCAAGAAAAACATCTTTTGACCAACTCCAAACTCTTTTTAAATTTAATAAAATCAACTACATTATTAATGCCGCTGGATATACTGGCAAACCTAATGTGGATGCTTGTGAATTAAATAAACAAGAAACATTCCACGGCAATGTTTTATGGCCTCAAATTCTTGTTCATTTTTGTCGATTGAATGACATAGTCTTGGGTCATGTATCGAGCGGATGTATTTATACCGGAAAAAAACCAGACGGCTCAGGATTTTCTGAAGAAGACGAACCGAATTTTTCTTTTAAACAAAATAATTGCAGCTTTTATAGCGGCACAAAAGCCTTAGCTGAAACGAGCATATCTTCATACGAAAAGAATTATATTTGGAGATTAAGAATTCCTTTCGAGGCAAAGGATAACCCGAGAAACTACATTAGCAAAATGCTCAAGTACCCTAAGCTTTTGCAAGCTGAAAATTCTATTTCTAATAAACAAGAGTTTGTAAGCGCGTGTATTGACTGCATTGAAAAAAGCGTTCCATTTGGAATTTATAATATAGTAAATACAGGCTCAATAACTACTGATCAATTAGTTGATAAGCTTAAAAATACTATAGCAAAAGATAAAAACTTCCACCTAATAAGCGATAAAGAATTATACGCTAATTACGCAACAGCTCCAAGATCTAATTGTGTTATGGATAATAGCAAATTGCTAAAAACAGGCATCAAAATGAAATCTGTAGATGAATCTTTAGACTATTGTTTAAATAATTGGACCATATGAATATAATAGTAACTGGCGGTAGTGGATTTATTGGAAGCCACTTTATTGAAGAAATCATTAAGCGCGACGATGTCAAGAGGGTATATAATATTGATTGCGGTACTTATGCTGCAAACAAAAATCTTTCTTTTGATAAAAATCCAAAGTATCATAAACTAAGCTTAGATATTGCAGCGCCACATTTCCCAGACCAAAAAAACTATCTTCACTCATTAACCCCATCTCATGTGGTTCACTTTGCGGCTGAATCTCACGTAGACAAGTCTATATCTGGTCCGAAACGATTCATAGAAACCAATATTATCGGCACATTCAATTTGCTGGAAATATTTAAGTCTTGCAATCTTAGCAAATTTATACATGTATCAACTGATGAAGTGTACGGTAGTTTGAGATTTAAACAATCATCATTTGATGCAGGCAGCCCATATAGACCAAACAGCCCATATTCTGCCACCAAAGCATCCAGTGATCTATTGGTCAGAAGCTATAATAAAACTTACGGCACTCCGACCATTATAACCAATTGTAGCAACAATTTTGGCCCAAGACAATTCCCAGAAAAGTTGATCCCACTAGCTATAAACAAATTAAAAAACAAAGAATGCATACCTGTTTATGGTAAAGGCGATAACATTAGAGATTGGATATATGTTAAAGATCATGTCAACGCTCTAATTTGTGTATTATTAAACGGCACCGAAGGAAAACAGTATTTGATTGGCGGCAATAATGAGATGTCTAACATGGAGCTATTGAATTTGATTGTTTCTACATATGAAAATGCAACAAATCAAAAAGTTGATTGGCAGCGGTTCGACTATGTGTCTGACCGTCTTGGTCACGATTTCAGATATTCTATAAATAATTTTGATTTTTGCGCTGAATTTCCAGAGTGGAAGACCTCTTCTTTTGAAGATTCTATTAGAAAAACTATTCTAAGTTACATTTAAATTTAAAATATACAAAAAACATGATTAAAGAATTTACTCTTTTTAATCCGAAGTTGCCAAAAGTTAGACTTGGATACCCTTGCGATGGAGGGTACGTTACAGCCTTACAAGCTCTTTGCCGCAGCGAAGCCTTATTCAGCTATGGAATAGGCGCAGACATCTCTTTCGAAACGGACTATATACAATCAACAAACAAAAAAGCCTACCTATTTGATCACACTATAGATAGCATAAGCCCCGCCCCAGAGGTGGCTGACAATATGATTTTTACTAAGGAAGGCTTGTCTGGATCAAAACAGCAACAAACCGATAGTTTTCTAAGTCATTATAATAAATATTTTCAAGGCAGAACCGAAGACAAGCCGCCGTTTTTTTCTGGAAGAGTTTTATTTAAGGCTGATGTAGAGGGTTGCGAGTATGAATTTTTGTTGAATACCGACATGGAAAAAATGTCCAAAGCAGCGACCGGGATGCTCTTTGAGTTCCACGCCTTGAATGACCCAAGAGTTAGAATTTATTTCTTTGAATGCCTAAGAAAGATCAACAAATATTTTTATCTTTGCCATGTTCACGGCAATAATAACGCAGACAACTTTGATTATTTTGAAGAAAGATTTTGTGAAGATTTGAATAAAAATTATATAGAAAAATTTTCAATACCTTCGGACATAGAATTGTCTTTCGTAAATAAAGAAATTATTAGTTCAACCCAAAGGGACAATAAAAAATATCCTTGCAATTTTTTAGACAGGAGGAACAATATAACAAGAGAAGACTCTGACCTGAGTTTCTTGGACAAAATATGAAAATATCCAGCAAAGGAAATAAGATTTTAATTTTTTCAGATGTTCATCAAAACATTGAAAAATTTACCAAAATAATCTCCCACGAAAAAGCCGATATTAATATCTGCCTTGGGGATTGGTTTGATAGTTTCTTTTTGGATTCTGACGCTGATTGCGCTTCCGCCTCAGTAGAACTTAGAGAAGAGTTTTTATCTAAACCTAATAACATAACTCTTTTTGGTAATCATGACTTACATTACTTTTTTAATAATAAATACACTTATTGCTCTGGTTATGAAAACCGGAAACGGGATATAATCAAAGAAGCTCTCGGCAAAGATATTAATAAAGTAGTTGACAGCTTCAAATGGTTTGTTTTTATAGATGAATATTTATGTACACATGCAGGATTAAGCAATCACTTTTTGCCTCCAACAATACAGAATAATGAAGATGTATATGAATATCTTGCGAATCAAGAAAATGATGCCAACATAAAGATAAGAACAGACCAATTACATTGGTTTTATGGCGCAGGGAAAGCTAGAGGAGGAACAGAAAAGAAAGGCGGCTTAGTTTGGCTTGATTTTGATCGAGAATTCGCCCCTATTGAAGGACTGAAACAAATAGTTGGACACACCTATCGCAAAAGCGGCAAAGTCACTGAGTGGAGAAATACAGGCAATTACTGCATTGATACTGACTTAAATGAATGGGTGACAATAACAAATGGAAAATTTGAAACAAAGAACTATAAAGATATATAACATATGCCATTCGAATACCACGCAACAGTAAACAAAGTTATAGATGGAGACACTATTAATGTTGATCTTGATCTTGGCTTTAATGTAGTATTGTCTAATCAAAATGTGCGCCTTCTTGGCATCGACACCCCAGAAAGCCGAACATCTGATAAGGTAGAAAAAGTTTTTGGAAATTTGAGCAAAGAAAAGGTGAAAGAATTCATTGACAAGTGCGAAGGGCAGGTTATTCTTCAGACCGTCCTAAGCGACAGCGAAGAGAAATTTGGACGCTTGCTTGGCAAGGTTATCAACCCAAAAGATAATTCTTCTCTTAATGAGTGGTTAATTTGGAATAATTATGCCGTTGCTTATAATGGAGAAAACAAAAACAAAGTTCAAGAAGCTCACTTAAGCAATCGAAAAATTCTTATTGACAAAAAAGAAGTAAAAATGTCTTATGTTGAAGCAGGAGTAAAATAAATATGAGCAAACAATTACAATTTGATTTTAGATCTCCAGAGGAGGTCGTTAGACAAAAAAAGATAGCTGAAGAAAACGAAAAAGTTTTAAACGATATGTTCTCTAATGATGACTACGTGTATAATAAATATGTAGATTTCTTGCTCGATCTTGTTCCTTTCAGATGGGGCTGGAGGGCGAAGAATTGGCCTAGAGCAATTAGATGGTGGGCAAAATGTAAATATCAGAAGATCCGTTATGGAGTTTCTGACGATGATGTGTATTCTTTAGGATATAATATTGCTCTGTTCGCCTTGCCTCGGCTTAAGTATTTTAAGAAGAAGGGCAAAACTGGAATTCCTTGTTGTTTTTTGCCAGACGACTTTCATC
>Ga0209297_1001109_pt1 | contig 15653 bp, 14 predicted proteins | sample S_130805_MF_Meta_FD_187322 | JGI IMG/M metagenome (GOLD analysis project Ga0209297, IMG submission 187322) | Freshwater microbial communities from Lake Simoncouche, Canada to study carbon cycling - S_130805_MF_MetaG (SPAdes) (version 2) | ecosystem: Environmental > Aquatic > Freshwater > Lake ... | reverse complement strand
TGCCGTTGCGATTGATTCGTGGGTATGGGCTTCGATACCAGGAGTCAAGCGCAGCAAAACTTTTTGAACTTTCCCAAACTTCTTCGCCGCTGTTGCTACTCGCTCAATTTCAAAAAGTGAGTCAATTACAATCGTACCGACGCCAACCGAGACAGCCTTTTCAATCTCTGCTACAGATTTATTATTGCCGTGAACCTGAATTTTTAGTGGATCGATGCCACCTGCAAGGGCCACGGCGAGTTCGCCCCCTGTGCAAACATCGATTCCGATTCCAATATCTTTAATCCATCGTGCAACTTCGGTGCAGATAAAGGCCTTTGCTGCATAGTAAACAGAGCCAGCGTTGTCGCCAAAACCGGAATTAAGTGCGCTATTCCAGTTGTTTGCACGCGCTCGAAAATCAGCCTCATCCATAATAAATGCCGGAGTTGAAAACTCTTTGGCAAGGGCTATTGCGGTGATTCCCGAAATTGAGAGTTCATTGCCCGTTGAAACGTTAGCTGACCACATGCCTACATCCTCTCCGGTGCACTAACGCCCAATAGATCCAAGCCGTTCGCGATCACTACTTTTGTAGAGGTACACAGTAATAGTCGGGCCGTATGCAATGGAGTCGGATTTTCTTCACCCATCGGCAGCACGCGACAATCGGCATAGAAGCCATGGTAAGTACCAGCTAAATCCTCAAGGTAGCGCGCGATTCGATGTGGCTGTCGCAATTCAGCGGCTGTGGCGACGATTCGGGGGAACTCTGCAAGCTTGCCCAGTAATTCATTCTCTCGATCATGGGTTAATTGCGATGTATCTAAAGTATTCAGATCAAGTGAAATATTTAGATCAGCGGCATTTCGCAAGACTGCAGCGATACGAGCATGTGCATACTGGACGTAATAGACGGGGTTTTCATTTGTATTGCGCTTTAGAACATCAACATCCATAACCATCGGCGTATCTACTGGATATCTAATTAATGTATAACGCGCGGCATCGACCCCAACTTTTTCGACTAACTCTTCTAGGGTAATAATCGTTCCCGCACGTTTAGAGAGTTTGACCTCTTGGCCGCCCTCCATAATCTTTACTAATTGACCGATTAATACATCAATGTTGTATTCGGGATCATCGCCAGCGCATGCGGCAATGGCTTTCAATCGTCCAATATAACCGTGATGATCTGCGCCTAACATGTAGATACAGATATCAAAGCCACGTTCGCGCTTATTAATATAGTAAGCGGTGTCGGATGAGAAATAGGTGAGTGAGCCATCTGATTTAGTTAAAACCCGATCTTTGTCATCACCAAAATCAGTTGTACGAAGCCAAATTGCGCCCTCTTGCTCAAATACATGGCCTTGACCGCGAAGTTTTTCGACCCCGTGTTCTACCGCACCTTGTTCATGCAAAGAGCGCTCTGAAAACCAGATATCAAAATGTGTACCGAAGACATCTAAAACACGTTGTTGATCTTTTAGTTGGAGAGCATAGGCCGCTTCGAGAAATGCACCTTGACGTTCGCCGTCAGGTAGAGATGTAATTGCTGGATTACTTGCAACAACCTCTTTTGCTAGATCTGCTATGTATTCACCTTGATAACCATCTGCCGGAATTGGATTTCCTAATGCTGCCGCTTCAACGGATGCGCCAAATAAATCCATCTGATTTCCGCGATCATTGATATAAAACTCACGTGTTACATCTGCCCCGGCTGCACTAAGAACTCGACCAAGTGCATCACCTACGGCGGCCCATCGTGTGTGACCCAAGTGCAAAGGTCCAGTTGGATTTGCACTGATGAACTCTAAGTTAATACGCACACCGGCTAACGCCTTGCCGCGGCCGTACTCTTTCCCAGCGATCAGGATTGTTGAAACGAGTTCGGCCTGATCAGCGCGGTTCAAAGTGATGTTAATAAATCCAGGTCCTGCTATCTCTACCTTCGAAATCCCATCGACGCCTTGTAACTGTTCTGAAATTATTTGAGCAACTTCGCGCGGATTTTTTCCTGCCGCCTTTGCCAACTGCAAGGCGACCGACGTTGCATAATCGCCGTGGTCGCGGTTCTTAGGTCGCTCTAACGTTATCGATTGAGGGGTTAACCCCGCAAAAGCACCGGTTGCAATCGCTCGACTTATCGCCGCTTTCATCGCCGCTTCGAGTTGCTCTACCTGTGAAGACATGGGTGCAAGGTTACCCTTCAAGCCTTCTCGCCGTTACCTAATCGTTAGGTGAACAACAGTGTTTCCCAAAATTACCTAGTGCTCTTTTTGGTCATTTCTACTAGCGTAGGTTCACAGTTGCACCCTCCTCATCTGGGCGAAATACCTTTGCCCTGGGGTGTTTCTCCTTTCGAAAGGTGTTTCATATATGACAAAGCGCCGCCTCGCGATTACTGCAGTTCTTGCTGCAGTTGCAATCGCACTTACAGGTTGCTCAAAAGCTGACAAAGCTGCAGATAGCTTCGTTGGAGTAATTCTCCCAGATGCAGCATCATCAAACCGTTGGGAAACTGCTGACCGCGGATTCCTACAAGCGGCATTTGATGCAGCAGGAGTTAAAGTAGATATTCAGAATGCAAACGGCGATAAGGCCGCATTTGCAACAATCGCAGACCAGATGCTTACAGCTGGCGCAAAGGTTCTTATCCTAGTAAACCTAGATTCAGATTCAGCTAAGGCTGTTCAGGATAAGGCTGCAGCACAGGGTGTTAAGACAATCGACTACGACCGTCTAACACTTAATGGATCAGCTTCATACTACGTATCATTTGATAACCAAGCCGTTGGTGTAATCCAAGGCGAAGGCATCAAGGCATGTCTAGATGCAGCTGGCAAGATGAAGGCTCGCATTGTTTATCTCAATGGTTCACCAACAGATAACAACGCAACTCTCTTCAAGGCTGGCTATGACTCAGTGCTACGTCCAATGATTGATTCAAAGGCCTACACACTTGTCGATGACACAGCTGTCCCAGATTGGGATAACGCAAAGGGTGGAGTTATTTTCGAACAGCAGCTATCTAAGGCTGGCGGAAAGCTCGATGCAGTTGTTTCAGCTAACGAAGGTCTTGGACTTGCAGCAGTAGCTGTTCTTAAGAAGAACAAGCTAAACGGCAAGGTCTGTGTATCTGGACAAGATGCAACTGTTGATGGATTGCGCGCAATCCTTACAGGAGATCTATCAGGCACTGTTTACAAGGCAATCAAGGCAGAGGCCGAAGCAGCAGCAGCTCTTGCAATCGCATTGCTTAAGGGTGAGGCTGCAACAACAGCTACAGGTTCTGTAAATAACGGAACAGTAGATGTGCCTTCAGTTCTCTTGGTACCAGTCGGAATTACAAAGGCCAACGTTAAGGATGTCATCGCAGATGGCTTCCAGACACGCGAAGCAGTTTGTGCCGACATCGAAGACCTCTGCACAGCTAACGGAATCTAATTTCCGAAACTGCTAGGCAGTAAAGAATGAGAGGTGCGGCTCAGGGATAATTACCCTGGGCCGCACCTGCTTTACTAATAAGTTTTTGCTAAGTTGGGTTAAGGCCACTAGAGAAAAGTAGGTACCTTTATGAGCACACCGATTCTCTCCCTCCGTGGAGTTAATAAATCCTTCGGCCCGGTCCATGTTTTACGTGATGTGGATTTTGACATTGCCGCCGGCAAAGTAACGGCGTTAGTTGGAGATAACGGCGCGGGAAAAAGTACGCTTATTAAATGTATCGCCGGTATTTACACACCTGATCACGGCGACTTTCTATTCGATGGAGAAAAAGTCCATATCTCTGGTCCGCGTGATGCCACCGCTCTCGGAATTGAAATTGTGTACCAAGATTTAGCTCTCTGCGATAATTTAGACATTGTTCATAATATGTTTTTAGGCCGCGAGAAAAAGCGCGGCTCAGTGTTAGACGAGACGGCCATGGAGTCACTCGCCCGTAAAACTTTAGATGGCTTGAGTGTGCGAACTGTTAAATCAATTCGCCAAACAGTGGCCTCCCTTTCTGGTGGTCAACGTCAGACGGTTGCGATTGCACGTGCAGTGCTCTGGAACAGCAAGGTAGTTATCTTGGATGAGCCAACTGCAGCCCTGGGTGTGGCCCAGACGGAACAGGTTTTAAATCTTGTACGGCGTTTGGCCGATAATGGTCTGGCCGTGGTTTTGATTAGCCACAACTTAAATGATGTATTTGAAGTCGCTGACAATATTGCAGCTCTGTACTTAGGCCAGATGGCGGCGCAAGTCGATAAGAATGAAGTCATCCCACGACAGGTTATTGAACTAATTACTACAGGAAAATCAGCTGGCGTAGAGAGTGCAGGGGCTGCGAAATGAGTACTTCTACCGTGAGCGATACTGGCGCCGAAAAAGCAACATTAAAGGGCGCGATGCATGACTATTGGGCGCGCATTAAGGCCGGAGATATCGGCTCACTACCGGCAGTGCTTGGTCTCGTGGCCCTGTGCATCGTCTTTGGATCAATGTCGAGTGTCTTCTTAACACCTGGAAACTTTGCAAATCTTTTGACTCAGGCCGCAGCGGTAATTGTGATCGCTATGGGTTTGGTTTTTGTCCTTCTTCTTGGCGAAATCGATCTCTCGGCTGGCTATACCGCCGGTGTTACGGGCGCGGTTCTGGTCATTCTGATTACCAATCACAACGTGCCTTGGTATTTAGCATTAGTCGCGGCAATTATTGTTGGCGTCATCCTTGGCTTTGGCCTTGGCACACTAGTTGCCCGTCTTGGTATTCCATCCTTCGTTGTGACTCTGGCAGCGTTTTTAGCATTCCAGGGAATTTTGCTTTTGCTCGCAGGCGAAGGTGGCACTATTCGGGTAGAAGATAAAACAATCTTGGCAGTTGAAAACTCAAATTTGACTCCTTTATTGAGTTGGCTCTTCTACATCGCCGTTTCTGCAATCTATGTATTGATGGGCCTAAACGCCATTAATGCACGGCGCAAAGCGGGCTTAAAATCTGAGCTTAAAAAGCTCTGGGTTCTAAAGACCGTTGGACTTCTTGGAATTACTGGGCTTGCAGTCTTTGCTCTGAACGTAGAGCGAAGCAATAATCCGGATCTAGTGAGCCTTAAAGGGATCCCCTACGTTGTTCCAGTAATTCTTCTGCTGCTTGTCGTCGGAACTTTCGTTCTGACTCGCACAGCTTTTGGTCGCCATATTTATGCAGTTGGTGGCAATGCTGAGGCGGCACGTCGTGCTGGTATAAACGTTAAGCGAGTTCGTATTGCTGCTTTCATGATCTGCTCCGGTCTCTCTGCAATCGCAGGAATGATCTTTGCCTCTCGCCAAAACTCTGTATCTCCAACTACTGGTGGAAGTTCAACACTTCTATATGCAGTTGGCGCCGCAGTTATTGGCGGAACGTCATTGTTCGGCGGAAAAGGAAAGATGCGAGATGCCATTCTTGGCGGACTAGTAGTTGCCGTAATCGATAACGGTATGGGTCTTCTTGGATATGCAGCAGGAATCAAGTTCATTGTTACTGGACTTGTTCTTTTAATCTCTGCAGGTGTCGATGCGATCTCTCGCAAAGGCGCTAGCGTTAAGTAGTAGTTACTTAACGCCCATCAAGTGTTCAAGAGCTAATTGATCAAGTGCTTCGTAGTGATATCCGCGTTGGCTAGCCTCATCAATGTCTATTGAGTCATTGGATAGGTCTCGCCACGTTTCTCCAGCACCTAGATTCGGCTCACTCAATCCGGGAATATTTGATTCTTTCATTGCCGCAACCACGCGTGAATCGGCCCTGAAGGCCGCCGCACGCTCTTTAAGTATGAGGTAAGTGCGCATATTAGCTGAGGCAGATTCCCAGACTCCTTTGTCATTTTCAGTACGAACTGGCTTGTAGTCAAAATGGCGAGGTCCGCTGTACTGGTAGCGCTCTAATAAATCAACTAGGAAAAATGCTGATTTTAAATCTCCATGACCAAAGACAAAGTCTTGATCGTATTTAATGCCGTGTTGGCCATTTAGATCTATATGAAATAGTTTCTTATGCCATAGTGCCTGAGCAATACCATGTACAAAATTTAGTCCCGCCATTTGTTCGTGCCCTACTTCAGGATTCACGCCAACAATTTCAGGTCGATTTAGTGAGTTAATAAATGCAAGTGCGTGACCAATTGTTGGCAAGAAAATATCGCCACGTGGCTCATTTGGCTTAGGTTCAATTGCAAATTTAATGTTATAGCCATTGTCTGTTACGAAATCGCCAAGAATATTGAATGCATCTCTGAAACGATCAAGAGCGACGTAGGCATCTTTGGCGCCATCAGATTCAGCGCCTTCTCGACCACCCCAACAAACATAAGTTTCGGCGCCAAGTTCGACCGCGAGCTCAATGTTGCGCATTACTTTGCGAATTGCAAAGCGTCGGATGTCGCGATCGTTTGAAGTAAAAGCGCCATCTTTAAAAATAGGATGAGTAAATAAGTTAGTTGTTGCCATAGGCACCTTCATGCCAGTTTCGGAAAGTGCCTTCTTGAAGCGATCAATATGGACTCGACGAGCACCTTCATCACTCCCAAAGGGAATGAGATCATCGTCATGGAAAGTCACACCATGGGCACCTCGTGCCGCGAGTTCCTTCACGGTGCGAACTGGATCAATAGCCTCGCGTGTTGCATCTCCAAATGGATCTCGCGCCTGCCAACCAACGGTCCAAAGACCAAAAGTGAATCTATCTGCAGGTGTGGGCGTGAATGACATATCGTTTCGCCTTCCAATTTCGCTTGTTATGGCTCCGTTTGGTACATCGCTAATTTACCTCTAAACTCGCAACCTATCTACCCGAGAGCGCTAGCCGCTTTTGGGTGGGTTTCGCGGGAGTGGTGAAATGGCAGACACGCAGGTCTTAGGAACCTGTGTCTTCGGACGTGAGGGTTCAAGTCCCTTCTCCCGCACACTTAAGATTAAAATTCCAAGCATCTAATATCTCTTTGATATCCAACCTCAAAGAGATTGGATCCCCTTCCAGGGAAGTCAGTTCGAGTCTCACGCAAGCCAGCGAAGTATTAAGCGTGTGGTCGGTCTATTAATTTGCCCACGCGAACCTCAATTCTCGGAACTTTTTGTCCAATGTCACTCCAAGTCACTACCCTTACCATCATGGGCTACTTCGCAAATCTCAAGACAAAGTGCCCAAATGAGGCCGACGCGTCCAATGGCGAAATCTTGGTTCGTTGGTTTAAAGAAAGAACGATGCATCCATTTACAATCTATTGTTTTATAATGAACGCATTTTCAGTCGAAAAGTTTGCGTAAGTTGCGGTGAAGGATTTCATTTCTGCGGAAGTACTTTCCAAACTTGATTCACGACTAACAGACTTTTTTGCAGAGGGCAGGTCACCGGGATTAGTTTACGGCCTAGCAGTACGTGGTGAGCTCATACATTGGAAGGCTGTTGGCCAAGCAACCATCGGCAAGCAAGAATGTACACGCACCACTGCATTCCGGGTCGCTTCATTAACTAAAAGCTTTACAGCAATGGCCGTGCTCAAACTTCGTGATCTTGGGCTCATCAATCTTGATGCTCCCTTCGTGACCTACACTCCAGATCTAAATCCTCAACAAATCGAGTTTTTTGAAGTAACCGTCAGGCATTTACTGACAATGAGTGCGGGATTCCCGACCGATAATGAATGGGCAGATCGGGTTGAGTCAATTTCAGATGTGCAGTTTTTAGAGTTAATGAACGCCGGATTCAGATTTGATTCGCACCCCGGAACACGTTTTGAATATTCTAATCTCGGATACGCCCTTCTTGCGCGAATTATTTCGAACGTAAGCAAGATGAGCTATGTGCAATACGTAACTCAGGAAATTTTCTTCGCGCTAGGACTTCGGAATACAACCTTTGATTTCACGGACTCACATGAACTAGCTATGGGATACGCCAAACTCGATCAATGGGTCGAAGAACCACATCAGGGACCAGGGGCCTTTTCTTCCATCGGTGGCGTGATAACAACTCTTGATGATCTCGTCGCATGGAGTCACTATCTATCATCGGCTTTCAACCCATCCACACCAGAGCAGGGGCCTCTAAAGAATTCTTCGCGGCGAGAAATGCAAAGTATTTCCCAGTCAGGTCCCGAAGCACGTGGAGGTAAAAAGCCTTCCGAATACCAAGGGCCGCAAGGTTACGGATTTGGCCTTCGGGTCGAAGAGAACATTGAATTTGGAAAAATTGCCGGGCACACCGGGGGATACCCTGGGTTTGGTACGCACATGGCATGGCATTGCGAAAGTGGCCTATCAATTTTTGCTCTTGCAAACGGGCGATATGCAGATCCCGTAGATGCAACGTTGCCTGCGCTAAGAGAAGTCCTAACTGTCCTACCCAAAAAGGCTCTAGTTCTCACCCTTGAATTAGAATTCGCAAGAAGTAAAGTACTCGAAATCATCACCGCCTGGGATGAATCAACGACTAACACATTCTTTGCCGTCAACATGGATTTGGATTATCCACGTGAATTTCGCAAAGATCAGATTTCGCAAGCACTGATTAAGACTGGAACGCTCACAGCCCAATACGAATTACTAGAAAGCTATAACCGATCACATCTTAAATGGTTGCAACATGGCGAAAAGAAGAGCATGCAGATTGAAATTTGGCTTGCACCATTAGCTCCCCTGCAACTACAAGTACTGAAAGTATCAGCCGTAGACTTCTTCCATGCTGGCCTTAACAAGGGTTGATACTGCACCGAATGCTCGGTGGCCATCTGTAATTGTCGGAAGCGTGAATGAAACTTCACGATCTCCTGTCTGTTTAACAAATGGAATAGCTGTTGCCGCAATTACTGGTTGAGTAGAGTCGAATTGGATTCGAAAAGTAAAGGGCCCCTTAGGTGCTAAGGGTTTTTTGATATTTGCAATTGATGCCTTAGCCGCTGCCGTAATAGCTTTCATGGTTACTTCAGGCGGTAGGCAAATTGCAGAGTATCGATCGACACATGTCTTCACAGCAACACCGTGGACATCAGGTGCATATTTTTTGGTTTCGGCAACCGTCAAGTCATCGCCCGTAACAAGGACGATTGGTACTCCAAATTCGGCTGCAAGAAGTGAATTGAGATATCCCTCACTGCATTCAAATTCATTGAGCCAAACACCGGTGTAAGTATTTCCGAGATATGTGTGCGAAAGAATTCCCTGCTTCCCGGCTCCTGTGTGATACCCCACGAATGCAACAGCATCTACTGCAGAATCAATTCCTTCCATCATGGAATATTGCTTGTGCCTGCCAGATAGGAGCGTGGCCCTTGGGTGAAGGCGATCGATCTGCAAATTGCGCATGCTCGAATGTGAATCATTGACCAGAAATTCCGTTGCCCCACCTTGTAAGAATCCCTCGACTGCTGCGTTTGCTTCATCTGTCATGATGTTTCGAAAATGCGACCAGCCTGGGGTATTTGGACGGACATCATCCGGGCAAGTGACGCCAGTAGTCCCTTCCATATCAACTGAAATGAGAACCTTCATTACAACCTCCCGTGCATAGTCGGAACAGAAGCAAGCAATTTTTGTGTATATTCATGAGTTGGCGCGGAGAAAATTTCAGCATTTGTTCCTACTTCAACAAGGACGCCTTTATTCAAGACCCCAATTCGATCACAAAGATACTTTACAACTCCCATGTTGTGAGAGATGAAAAGATAGGTCAAGCCATTGTCACGTTGTAAATTCTTGAGCAAATTAATGACTTGAGCCTGTACTGAAATATCTAGAGCTGAGGTTGGTTCATCAAGAACGACCAGCTTAGGCTTTGTAATGAGCGCTCGAGCAATCGCAATTCTCTGACGCTGGCCGCCGCTAAATTGATGAGGCTTGCGATCCAAGTGCTCGGGGCGAAGTCCTACAGACTGCATAATTTCAACTAAGTGCTCTTCGCTGGCCAATTCATTTCTACGCTTCGCATCAAGTCGCTGGGTAGGCTCACTAATGATCGTGCGAACATTCATTCGTGGGTCAAGAGAAGAACGAGGATCCTGGAAAACGATTTGCACGTCCCCATATGGGAATTGCTTTATTTCTTTTCCTTCAAAAAGAATTCTCCCGGAATCAGAACTTTCAAGCTGCATCAATATATTGGCTATCGTCGTTTTGCCTGAACCCGATTCCCCTACCAAGCCAAAAACTTCTCCTTGATTGATAGAGAAGGAAACCTGGTTGACTGCGTGATTTTCGGAGACCTTTCCTTTTGTTTTCAAACGGAAAGTCTTGTGAAGATTTATGACTTCAAGAAGAGACATTATTTTCCACTCTCCCAGCAGGCAACTTGATGGATAACAACAATTGATTCAAGAGATTTAAGCGTTGGTCGTGCGTCACAAGCCGAAACTCGTTTAGAACAACGAGGTGCGTAAATGCAACCCGCAGGGCGAGTGCGAAGATCTGGAAATTCACCTGGGATTGTTTCAAGTTGTGAATCTCGCGAAGCAATATCAGGCAACGAACGAATGAGTGCTTGCGTGTACGGGTGGGCTGGATTCTGCAGTACTACTTCAACTGCGCCAGTTTCCACGACTTCTCCTGCGTACAAGACAGCTACTCGTGAACACGTCGATGCGATGACGGCAAGGTCATGGGAAATAAGGAGTACGGCAGTGTTATGAGTACGGGCTAACTTAGTTATCAAAGAAAGTATCTCGGCTTGAACCGTTACGTCCAACGCCGTAGTGGGCTCATCGGCAATTAATAAGGCAGGATTTGCGCTCATTGCCATTGCAATAACCACGCGTTGGCGCATTCCACCGCTGAGCTGGAAAGGATATTGCTCGGCCACGATTTCTGGATTAGAAATCATTACCTCTTTCAATATCTCTTGAACTCTCACCCGGGCTCGCTCTTTATCCACTTTTGAATGACGGCGAATAACATGGAAGAGTTGATTTCCGATTTTCATTGTCGGATTGAGCGCAGTCATGGGTTCCTGGAAAACAAAACCAATGGAATTTCCCCGAATTTTTGCAATTTCTGATTCATCGGATTGAAGCACATCCAACCCTTGAACTTCAATGGAACCAGAAGTAAAGCGAGTGATATCAATGGGCAGAAGCTTGGAAAGTGCCAAAGCAGTTACTGACTTACCCGAACCTGATTCCCCTACCAGTCCAACAATTTCACCGGCGTTGATTTCAAGGGAAATGTGATTGAGAATCTGCACATCGCCACTAGCAATTGAAAATGAAAGTGAAAGATCCTTAATGCTCACGATATTTTGACTCATTATTGCGCCACCTTTGGATCAAAGAGGTCACGCACGGCATCCCCCAGAATGTTGAATGCCATCACAGTTATGAAAATTGCGGCTCCCGTAAAAGTTGGATACCACCATTGATCAATGAGGTAATTCCATCCAGTACTTATCATGGCTCCCCATTCTGGAGTTGGTGCTTGAGCGCCAAGTCCAAGGAAGCCAAGCGTTGCAATCAACAAAATTGCATCACCAATATCCAAACTGACTTGAACAATAATCGGTGTTATGAGATTAGGGACTATGTGTTTTCGTACTATCCAAAATGTCTTGAGTCCATTTGTTCGTGCCGATTTTACATATAATCTTTCAGAAATAGATAATGCTTGATTTCGTGCCAAACGCATGTAGATAGGTATCTTTACTATGGCGATTGCAATGGCCGCATTGACCATGCTCGCCCCTAGCGCTGCGGCCAGAGCCAGAGCCAAGACCAACGTAGGGAACGCGAGCAACACATCTGTGCATCGCATAATGAGTTGGTCTAGCCAGCGTCCTACAAACCCAGAGAATGCGCCAATGAAGGTGCCAATGAGCGCAGCCACCAAGATTGAAATAAGAGCGATTCCAACAGAGATTCGCGTGCCATAGATAATGCGGGTGAAGATATCTCGGCCAAGCTCATCGGTACCAAAGAAGTGAGTCCAGCTTGGGGAGAGCAGACGCTTCTCAGCATTTGTATCAAGTGGTGAAAAACGCATGACGAACGGACCAATAGCACCGACAACAAAGATGATCGCAAGGGTAACGACAGCCATGAGATTGAATTTGTGACCCGTTAGTTTCTTGAGCATCGTCGTCGTTCTACGGATAATCATCGGCGGGTCTCCGGATCAAGTGCATAAACCAGCAAATCCACAATAAGGTTGATGAGAACGTAGGCAAATGCAATCACCACGGTGAATCCCATGATTGCTGGAAAGTCTCGAGACAAAATGGAATCGGTCACGTATTTGCCCATCCCCGGCCATCCAAAAATGGTCTCAGTTACAACAGCGCCTCCGAGCAAAGAGCCAAAAGAGAGACCGATTATTGTGATTGATGGAATCAGAGCGTTACGAAGTGCGTAACGAACGACAAGAAATCTCTCCGATAAACCGTTTGCTCGTCCCGTGAGGTAATAGTCCTGAGAAAGAGCCTCGAGCATACTTGAGCGAACTTGGCGCACTATAAAAGCTAATTGAACATATCCCAGCGCCAGGGCAGGAAGAGCAATGTGCTGGAGTGCGCTTGTAAATGTTGAGAAGTCACCTTTGATTAGCGAATCAATTGTAAAAAATCCCGTAACTCGTGGCGGTTGATTCAGTTCAATGGCAAGTCGACCAGATGAAGGGAACCAATCCAATTTTGCGTAAAAAATAAGAATCATCACCAGACCTCCCCAGAATAGAGGGATGGAAACTCCTGCGATTGCAAAGATACGAATGATGTAATCAGCAAACTTATCTTTTTTCAACGCGGCGTATGCTCCGAGTGGAACACCTAAAATAATTGCAAAAGCAAAAGCAATAAAGACTAATTCCAACGTCGCTGGAAAGAACTGAAATAGATCACTGCGAACCGGCATCTGGTTTCTGATAGAAATACCTAAATTGCCGTGCAATAGATCGCGCATGTAGATCAAATATTGAGTGTAAAGAGGCTTATTGAGTCCATATTGAACACGGATTCGATCCAAGAGTTCTGGGGTTGGGTGAGGCCCTGCAATAGCTAGGGCTGGGTCACCAGGGATAAGATGAGAAAGTACAAAGGTTACGACGGTGACGCCAAATAAAACTACAAACAACATCGCAAATCGGCGACGCAGCAACAAAAGCACTCTTTTTCCCCTGACTCGCCTGGCTTAATGATTCATAGTGAAACCCGGCTCTGCGAATACAAAGCCGGGTTCCGCACTACTTGATTACATCTTCTCGATTATGCCTTTGACATAGTTGAGATGTTGTAAATCTGCTCAAGCATTGGATTGAATACGAATCCAGTCACACTTGAACGCATAGGTAGCAAGTAATTCTTCTGATACATGTATACATACGCTGCATCTTTAATTACTCGCGCTTGAACTTCCTTATAGATTGCTGTGCGAGCTGCTTGGTTAGTTGTTGCCAATGCGCTGCGAAGCAATGTATCCACTTCTGGGTTGTTATAGAAGGAACGGTTGCCGGAAGCGCCAAAGTTCGCTGAATCAAACCAAAGATTCATAAACATGAGTGGGTCTGCATAATCAGGAGACCAGACACCTAAAGCAAGATCAAAATTACCGGCAAACATTAACTGACGAGATTGTGCATAATCAGTGAGTTTGAGGTTGATTGTGATTCCGGCTTTAGCAGCAGATGCTTGAATGTACTGCGCTTCAGCAGCCCACCACGGCTTACGGGCTGAATAAATAAGGTCAAGTGTCAAGTTTTTCACACCAGCGGACTTAAGAAGCAGCTTTGCCTTTGTTGGGCTGTACTTGTATTGGAACGCAGACTTATTTTGTCCCCACATACCAGTTGGAATTGGTCCGCGCATTTGTGTTCCAAATCCTGCGGCTGCAACCTTAATGAGTCCGGCGTAATCAATTGCGTAGCTAAGTGCTTGACGCACTGCTACATTCTTGAGTACTTCCTTACCCTTTGAATTGTTGATGTACATGTAATCAACTGTGAGCGATGGCTTATTAACAACTGTCAAACCTGACGTTGCGCCAACCGCTGCCAATTGATCAGAAGGAATTCCTTCAGCAATATCAATGTCGCCCTTTTCTAGTTGTAGGCGCTGAGCGGATGCGTCGCCAACAATCTTGAAAATAGCTGTCTTGATAGAAGGAGTCTTCCCCTTGTAGCTAGGGTTAAGACCAAGCTTGATGTACTGACCCTTTACCCATTCAGTGAGTTGGTATGCACCAGAGCCCATTGTGTGGCTAGCAAGATAAGTTTCTCCACCTTTACCCTCAGCAGCTGGGTTAACAATACCGCCATAGTTTCCTGCAAGAGCGTAAACGAACTGTGGTGAAATCGCCTTCAAGACAAATTCAACAGTTGTGGAGTTAACAACATTTGTTGCAGTGAGTTGATCAAAGCTGGCTTCGGGACCTGCAGCAAGCTTCATCATGCGGTCAAATGAATATTTAACAGCGGCGGCGGTAACTTCTGTACCGTCTGCGAACTTATGGCCTGAATCAAGAGTAAATGTGTAAGTCTTCTGATCTGCAGAGACTTTCCACGCTGTTGCTAATCCACGAACCACATCAGTCTTGGCACCGTTGTACTCAACGAGACGTTCATAACATGGATAAGTAATTTTCCATTGTGCGTTATCCATGGTCTTTGCAGGATCTAGATAATCAAGATCGGCAGACATTCCGACCACCAAGGTATCGCTTGCTGCATGGGCTGGGGCTCCTGCAAACATAAGCATTGTTGTTGCAGTTGTAAGAGCAACAAGTCCAGCGCCGAACTTCTTCTTTGAGAAGAGACCTAGTTTCAAGACAGTTCACACTCCTTATTCATAGGCGCCAGAGAGATACCGGCGGGTGTAATGAGGGTCACCACGGACTAGATAATCTACTTAAAAGTTGATTACGTCAATGACTTAGAGAGGGTGAAAAATACTAACGAAATGTTATAACCGAGTGCCGCTGCAACTGCAGCGTAAGTAACTTTGCCATCGTGGACATTTAAGCCCCTTTCGAAACCAAGATAACAAGCCAATGCTTGCTCCCAACCTCACATAAGGAAGAAAAAGTGACTCAAGAACCAAATCTTGGGAGATCTACCAAGAAAGAGCGCGGAACTCCCTTCTCCCGCACACTGTAAATTCTAGAAAGCTATCGAACTAAAAAGCTCGAATCGGGCGAACACGGGCGCAGGATTTCTTCATAGAAAAGCTGGCAAAACCAGTATTAAAGGCTTGTGACTTCGCATAGTTAGCTGCAACCTCTGTTGAGGACCAATAGTTACCCGATGCAAAAATACCTAATGCATTTCTGTTTTTATACAGTTGATTGAGCTCTTCAGTCGATGGCAGATACCAGTCATACTTTCCGCCCCCGTTATATGCCGCAGCTATATGTGCAGCTCCAGTTGAACAGCTAGCTAACATCGCAATTGTATTTTTTGCTCCGGCTCCAATTGAGCTACTTGTCTCTGAACGCACTGGCGTAGCAAGAGAATTTAATGCTTTGATAAAGCTCTCATTGTTGGAGCACCAGACAGAGCCCGGATCAGCTTTCCCTGAGTTCCATGAATCCGGAGCTGCCTCTAAATAATGCCAGGCAGATTTCGTTGATGCTTCGAGAATATAGAAGACTCTTCCTCCACCAGGGCCTGTATCTCCAATGACGCACTTGCCACCCTCAGCGCATGTAAATATCCCCGCTGAGGCGTTCTTTACCG
>Ga0209297_1001099_pt1 | contig 15761 bp, 12 predicted proteins | sample S_130805_MF_Meta_FD_187322 | JGI IMG/M metagenome (GOLD analysis project Ga0209297, IMG submission 187322) | Freshwater microbial communities from Lake Simoncouche, Canada to study carbon cycling - S_130805_MF_MetaG (SPAdes) (version 2) | ecosystem: Environmental > Aquatic > Freshwater > Lake ... | reverse complement strand
TCATCTCCAACAACAGCTTTATCTGGGATATATACCGTAACCCTTAGTAATTTATCAAATACATGTACAGCAACCTCATCAGTTGTTGTTGGTTCTCATACTAATGTAACTGTCACTGCAACTATACTTCCAGCTACTTGTAATGGTTCGGTTGTCTCAAATAATGGTTCAATAGTTGTTTCTAATTTTAACTTTGGCGATAAGTTTACATTTGTTCAAGGAGCAAGTATAAGCCCAACTGTTATAATTACAAATCCGAATGTTTTCCTTATACCAACAAATGGAACTATCACAAGTAACTTATCTGGTCAAACTTCAACAGTATCTTATATACTTCGTGTGTTTGATACATTTGGTTGTGTTAAGGATTTCACTCTAATATTAGTGCCAACAGATTGTTCAGTTAATTCATTAGGTTTAGCAAAAGCGGTTTCAATCCCTACGTTAAATATTGGTAGTACTTATGATGTGTTATATAAAGTAGTTGTAAAAAATTATACAAACACTATTTTAACAAATGTAGTATTAACTGAAAATTTAAGTGCAACTTTCCCATCTCCATCAAGTTTTTCAATAGTAAGTTCGCCTTCCATTACGAGTTTAGGAAGTAGTTTAACTATTAATCCTAGTTTTGATGGTTTAATTACGACTAATATGACTAGCGCAACTAGTAAGTTAGCAGCAAATAAATCGGATACCATTACATTTATGGTAAAAATTACACCAAATGGATTTTTTGGACCATTTAATAATACCATAAAAGGAACTGCAATTAACAATGTTTCAATTGGTGTTCAAGACTCTTCTAATACAGGACTTAATCCTGATCCAGACGGAGACTTAAATCCAACCAAAAATAATATTCCAACAACTTTAACATTAACGCCTAATTCACTTTTAGGAATAACTAAAGTTGGATTATTGGGCGCTCGAGGAACAGATAAATCCTTTGATGTTTCTTATACGGTAACTGCTTATAATAGAGGAAACGACACGCTGAAACAATTAGTGTTAAAAGATAATTTAAGCAATACAATTAAAGACCCTGCTAAATTTACAATAAAAACGCCTCCGATAGCAAATGGAAACGTTTCGGCAAATTCTCTTTTTGATGGAAAAACAGACATTGATTTATTAAACAATTCTTCTATTAATAGTTTACCTCCTGGAAGTAATGTTAGCATTAGTTTTGTAATTAATGTAAATTCAGATACAGCTAAAACTATCAGTAATAGTGCATATGGAAGCGCTATTGGTAGTAATAATGTGATAATTTCAGATACATCAAATCAAGGTAGCGACCCTGACTTAGATAAAAATGATATATGTAATGAAGCTACAGACAATATACCTACAGTGTTAACTAGCCCTGAGGAAGGATTTTTTGTTCCTCAAGCATTTACACCAAATGGAGATAATATTCATGATTTATTTGTAATTAATGGATTGCCAGAATTAGGAACACCATCTATCAAAATATATAATCGTTGGGGTAACAAAGTGTATGAGAATTCGAACTATGCTAATAATTGGGATGGCACTTCAAATGTAAGCGGAGCTTTAGGAAGTAATAAATTGCCACAAGGAACCTATTTTTATGTGATAGAAATAACAGGTATAAAAACTCCTTTAACGAAAAAAGGATTTATAGTGTTGCAATATTAATTTTGAAATATAGTTTTAATAATTAAAAATGAAAAAAAACATTATAAAATTTAAAGGCCTTGGAATAATAATTTTAATATTATTATCCAATTCAATTAAAGCACAATTTGATGCCATTTATACTCAATATATGTTTAATGAAACATTTATTAACCCTGCCTACGTGGGTAATAAAGAAGCTATGGATATTACATTACTTCATAGGCAGCAATGGACTGCATTTGGCGGACATCCTGTAACTACGGCTTTTTCTATACATGGACCTTTATCTCAAAGTAAAATGGGTTTAGGATTAAGTATTCTCAATGATCAAATAGGCGTTTTAAATAGAAATTTAATTTATTTAAATTATGCGTATAGAATCAAATTAAGTGAAAAAGGAGTATTGGCATTAGGCTTAATGGGAGGAATAGACAATCAAACAAATAAATTTAGTTCGCTTGCCATAAATGAGAATGGTGTAAACGATGACCCTCAATTAGCTAAAAACGGAAACATGATTGCTCCAAATTTTGGAACAGGTTTGTTTTTTAATAATAAAAAATTTTACGCTGGGATTTCTATGCCAAGGATGATTGACAATCAAGTTTCTTTTAATAATTTAGAATCTGTTACAACTACAAAAGTCGACTTTAGTAAATTTACTTATCATATCACCTGTGGTAATTTGTTTACATTAAACGAATCAATAAAACTTAAAGCAAGTGGAATGTTGAAAATTGTTCAAAATGCTCCAATTCAATTTGATTTAAACGCAAACTTTTTATTTGAAGAAACTCTTTGGGCAGGGCTATCTTTCCGAACAGGATCTGCAATATCTGCATTAGCAGGCATACAGATAAATAAACAATTTTTAATTTGTTATTCATATGATTACGGATTAAATGGGACTCAAAAATATTTTACAGGATCAAACGAGATTATATTGAATTATTTATTTTCATATAAAGGCAAACAAGTAATAACCCCTCGCTATTTCTAAAATATTATTTAAATGAATTTTATTAGGTATATCAAGTTTTTTATTTTTATTGTTTTTATTTCAATAAACGGATTTGCTCAAAACAGCTCTAAAAGGTTGATTAAAAAAGCGGATGCTTTGTATTTTGAAAAAGCATATATAGAAGCAATTCCTTTGTATGAAAAAGTATTAAAATCAGGTGTATCAAATAAATCAATCTTATCTAATCTTGCAAATAGTTTCAGATTAACTAATAATCTTTCTGGTCAAATTCGTTGTTATGCTGAGCTTATAAATTTAGGGGAAGCTGAGCCACAAGAAGAATTATATTATGGAGAAGCTTTAGTTGAAAATGGAGAAGCTGATAAAGCGAAGCCTTATTTTGAGAAATATTCGGCTGATGAAAGAGGAGCTTCTTTTGTTTCTTCTTACAATAAAGAAAAGGAGTATCAAAAATATGCCGATGCCTACGAATTAAAATTAGCTCCATTTAATTCCGCTCAAAACGACATGTGTGCCGTAACGTATAAAAACGAAATTGTATTTGCTTCTACAAGAATTAAAACTCAATGGATAAATAAACAGCATGCATGGACCGATGGCACTTACCTTACCTTATATAAAGTTGCAAAAGGAAGTAGCCCAAAAGATTTTATTAAAGAGTTAGATTCTAAATATAACGATGGGCCTGTATGTTTTTCAAATAATTATAAAACGATTTTTGTTACTCGCAATAATTTAGATAAATTAGAAAAGAGTTCTGAAGGATCTTTTAAGCTTTCGATTTTTGAAGCACAACTAAATCAAGATGGTTTCACCACAGTTAAACCACTCCCATTTTGCAAAAAAGATCACAACTATGCTCATCCATCTGTATCTCAAAATGGCAGAAATATCTATTTTGTTTCAGACATGCCGGGGGGTTTTGGGGGGCTTGATCTTTACACCTCTATAAAAGATTCAGTAACCGGAGTATGGGGAGAACCTATTAATTTAGGAGACAAAATTAATACAGCAGGTAATGAGATGTTTCCTTTTATTTCGTTTAAGGGCGACTTATATTTTTCTTCTAATGGCAGAGATGGCTTAGGTGGTTTAGATATTTATGAAGCAAGAATTAAAGGAGAAAAAATTTTAAAGGTATTTGATATGGGGCTTCCCATTAATAGTAAAGACGATGATTTTGGAATTTACTTGAATGAAGATGAGAAATCAGGGTTCATAACTTCAAACAGAGGTGCTGGAGGATTAAATGATGATATTTATGAATTATCTATTTTACGCGAAGTAAATAGAGGGTCGCCAATTAAATTTATTACAAAAGATAAAGCTACCGGAGAAGTAGTACCAAATACTAAATTAGTTTTTGATGGAGATTCAGCGGTAAGTGATGATAAGGGAGAGGTAAGCCTCATGTTTGATTTAAATAAAGAATATAATATCGAGGCACTTAAAACAGACTATTACAATACTCTCAATTCAGTTACGATTATTTCTGAAGCAGATAGTTCTGTTAGAAAAGATTTGTATATTGATAAGGACCCTAAATCATTTTTAAAAGGCTTAATTACTGATGCTAAATCAAATAATTTATTAGATAGTGTAACTATTAAAGTAACTGATTTATTGTCAGGCGAAGAATTCGAGTCAAATTCAACTACTAATACGGGAGATTATTCAAAAGCGTTGTCTCGTAAAAGAATAGGAGAAAAAATTATTTTATTAATCCGCCTCGAAAAACGAGGATATATTCAAAGAACTATTGTTTTTACTCATGAAATAAATCAATCAGGAGAAATTAATTTAAATCAATATATTAAACTAAGTTTAGGAAAAGTAGAGGTAGGTATGGATGTGGCTAAAATGATTGACATGAAGCCAATTTATTTTGATATGGGGAAATCAAAAATTCGACCAGATGCTGCCGTAGAATTAGATAAAATAGTTGCAGTTTTAAAAGAGTATTCAAATATATACATTGAATTAGGTTCTCATACCGATTGTAGATCTGCTGCAGCATTTAATCTGCAGCTATCTGCAGCAAGATCAAAAGCTAGTGCAGAGTATATAATTAAAAAAGGAATTAATCGCTCAAGAATTACTACAAAGGGTTACGGCGAAAGCAAATTATTAATCAATTGTGGCTGTGAAGGAAAGGTAAAATCAAACTGTACGGAAGACGATCATGCAAAAAATAGAAGAACAGAATTTTTAATTACCAAATTAAAATAAAATATTTCTTTAAGAGAACTAGCTCTATAGTTATTTAAAAAACTTAATACACTCGAAGCAACTATGTCAGTTCGAGTTAAAAATTCTGCATCTTTGAATTTTTTGTATCGAGAACAATAAAACCACTTCTCGATAATATTTGCAATAAAAAAATTCTGCCTCTTTGAATTTTTGTATCGAGAACTTCAACAATAAACCCGCTTCTCGATAATTATTTGCAAAAAAGCAAATACACTCGAAGCGACTGTGACTGTTCGTTAAAAAACTCTGTCTCTTTAATTTTTTGTATCGAGATCACCAACAAAAAAACCTCGATAATTTTATCGAGGTTTTTTATAAAAATAATTTTAGTTAATGATTACTCTTTAATAATACTCCCTCTGTAAACAGATTGATTATTATCCATTACACTGATAAAATAAACCCCTTTCTCAAATAAATTTAGGTTAATTTGATTGATCAATTCTGCTTTTTGTGTTTTTATGATTTGCCCTAATACATTTGTAATTGTTATGTAAGTATTGTTTACACTTACTAACTCAATAGTAAACTCACCATTAGTTGGGTTAGGATAAATAGCTACGCCGCCTAAACCCATATTTTGATTAGTAATACCAACACACAGATTCACTGTTAAACTACTTGTTGCAAACCCTTGTGATACACATCCTGCGGTGCTTTTACCTATTACTGTATAAGAGCTGTTACTCGGTGGACTTACCACTGCATTACCGCCTTGTATAGTGTAAGTATTTGCTCCGTTTGGATTAATAGTGAAGTTTTGTCCTACACAAATTGTTCCGTTGTTTACTGTAATGATTGGGCTAGCATTCACTATTAAGCTACTGGTTGCAAAAGCTTGTGATACACAACCAGCGGTATTTGTTCCTATTACTGTATAAGTCGTATTAATTGATGGACTTACCACTGCGCTTCCACCTTGTATGGTATAAGTATTAGCTCCAGTTGGATTGATTGTAAATGATTGTCCTGCACAAATCGTTCCGTTGTTTACTGTAATGATTGGGCTAGCATTCACTATTAAGCTACTGGTTGCAAAAGCTTGTGATACACAACCAGCGGTATTTGTTCCTATTACTGTATAAGTCGTGTTAATTGATGGGCTTACCACTGCGCTTCCTCCTTGAATGGTATAAGTATTAGCTCCAGTTGGATTGATTGTAAATGATTGGCCTGCACAAATAGCACCAGAGTTTACTGAAATGGTTGGGGATACGCAATCGATAAATTTTACTAAAAAAGCATCGTAAAATCCTCCACCATGTGCAGATTGATGGCTGCCAGCAGTTGCAATGCTTGTGCCTGAGTTTGTATCTGTCCAACCAGCCATATAAACATTACCAGAGGCATCTGTGGTGCAAGAATATCCATAATCATCTCCACTGCCGCCATAATAAGTTCCCCATTGGCGAATGCCTGCTGAATTAAATTTTACTAAAAAAGCATCGTAACTTCCTCCAATAGCAGATTGATGGCTGCCAGCAGTTGCAATGCTTGTGCCTGGGCTTGTATATGTATACCCAGCCATATAAACATTTCCATTTGCATCTGTGGTGCAAGAATATCCATAATCATCTCCACTGCCACCATAATAAGTTCCCCATTGACGAATGCCAGCAGCATTAAATTTTACTAAAAAAGCATCGAAATTCTGTCCTGTTCCACCACGAGCAGATTGATGGCTACCAGCAGTTGCAATGCTGGTGCCTGGGCTTGTATCTGTATACCCAGCCATATAAACATTACCAGAGGCATCTGTGGTGCAAGAATATCCATAATCATCTCCACTGCCGCCATAATAAGTTCCCCATTGGCGAATACCAGCTGAATTAAATTTTACTAAAAAAGCATCGAAATTCTGTCCTGTTCCACCACGAGCAGATTGATGGCTGCCAGCAGTGGCAATACCTCCGCTTGATTGTGTATAGCCCGCCATGTAAACATTGCCGCTTGCATCTGTGGCGCATGAGTTTCCTTCTTCATATCCACTACCGCCATAATATGTGCCCCATTGGCGAATACCAGCTGAATTAAATTTCACAACAAAAGCATCGCTTGATCCTCCAATAGCAGATTGATGGCTGCCTGATGTGGCAATGCTGGTGCCTGGGCTTGTATTTGTATACCCAGCCATATAAACATTACCAGAGGCATCTGTGGTGCAAGAATATCCTATATCATCTCCACTGCCGCCATAATAAGTTCCCCAGGTTCGCACCAATGGATCAATAATAAATGCTTGGCTTTTATTAATGTTTTCAATCTCAAAACTTAAAACATTGTTTTTTATTATCCATTTAGATTTTAAAGTTTTGCCGTTTTGTTTTACTAATGGGGCTTGCTCTATTATATCGCCTAAGGGCGTTTTATAAATTAATTCGCCTTTGTTGTTTAGTGTTATTTTATCGGCTCCTTTTATTTCTAATTGTATTTGTTTGTAATCAGCACCAGCGCTTACTAAATAATCATATTCTAAGCGCCCATCTTTTTCATACCATTTTAAATCAATGCCATCATAAATGTTTTGATAGGTTATTTGTTGGTAGCTCTTTACATTCAGCGCCCCATTTGGGCAATTTTCTAAATAATAATTATTAAAGCCATCAAGTGGGTTTTGTTTTGTTAGCTCGGCATTTGTATTGGCATTTAACCAATTTATATCTAAACGGTAAATAGTCCTTTGGTCGGCTACTAATTTAGTTTGAGCTTCGGCATTTTCAAAACCAGCCTTTTTTGTGCTTAAATCTTCTTCTTTTTTCCAGGTGTCTACTCTATTTAACTGATAAGAAATGCCATTGTTTTTTAAATGAAAAACAAGATTGCCATCGCTACCACCAAATAAAACATCGGGGCGTAATTTATAATTTTGATCGTGTATTTGCCCTTTGTTTTCGGTAAAGCTAATGCTGCTGTTAGTTTTAGGGCTAAAGCCTTTGGGGTAATTAGGCGTTTTATTGGCAAAAATACTTGTGCTCAATAAAATTAAAAAAATAAGAGAAATAGGTTTGTTTGTGTGTTTTTTCATGGTTTTAATTTTACAAATAACTTTAGTGTTCCGAAAGATAACTTAAATAATTCAAAAAATGCAATCGATAAAAAAACTTTTGCTAAGACCTTAAAAAACTTAGGCAGTCAAAGGGCTTAACTCAATTAGATTTAAGCTACAAAATCAATTAAGATCAACAAAGTTTACAAAGAGTAGAAAGTGGTAATGTAAACCCATCGTTATTTTATTTATTAGAATTAGCTGAGGGTTTAAATATTAAATTACCCGAATTATTAGATTTTAATTATTGAAAATAGCAGCAACTCAGGGTTTCTTTTTAAAATTATTTATTTAATAATTTTTTTAAATATTTTCCTATAATATCAAATTCAAGGTTTACAATTGAGCCAAGTTGAAGTTTATTAAAATTGGTATGCTCAAATGTAAAGGGAATAATACAAACCGAAAAAATGTTTTCTTCTGAATTTACTACCGTAAGACTTACACCATTAATGGTTACACTTCCTTTTTCGACTGTAATATTATTTTTATTTTTTTCGTATTCAAATACAAATACCCAGCTGCCATTTAGGTTATTAATTTCTATGCATTTTGCAGTAGTATCAATGTGGCCCTGAACAATGTGCCCGTCAAACCTACCATTAGCAAGCATACATCTTTCAAGATTTACCATGTCACCTAAAACTAAGGCTCCTAAATTTGTTCGTTTTAAAGTTTCTTCAATAGCAGTAACAACATAGTTTTTATCAATAATTTTTACTACGGTAAGGCACACTCCATTATGAGAAAGGCTTTGATCTACTTTTAACTCAGAAGTAATCGAACTAGAAAAAGTGAAATTAATATTTGAATTTTCTCTTTCTATTTTTTCAACACGCCCAAATGTTTCTATTATTCCAGTAAACATAAATTGTTTTTTTATTTAATCTATTAATAAAGATTTAATTATTGTTTCGGTTCTCTGTTTATAAATTTCAAATTCATATCCTGTTGCAGGGCCATTAAAGCCAGTGTGAATTTTAACCACTTGATGTTGTTTGTTTAAAAAGATACTTGTTGGAAAAGAGGATATTTTATTTAATGCCGATAAAACTTCGCTTGCTTTTTCCTTACCACTTTGTTGAGTAATTAATATGGTGTAATCGATGCTTAATCGTTTTATTAAACGTAAAACTTGACTTCTAGATTTTTCAAAATCATTTGTTTTTTCAAAAGCTAAGGCAATTATTTCTAAACCTTTCGGATTAAATTCTTTATAAAGTTTAGAAAAATAAACGCTTTCATCTAAACAATTAGGGCACCAGGTTCCCATAATTTGAATGATTATGGGTTTGTTTTCAAATTTTTTATCAGTTAATGTAATTATCTTTTTATTTACATCAGGAAAAGAAAAATTTAGTTGCGCATCTTTGTTTTTTAAAAAAGTAATAGCTTCGGCATCTACTAATTTAAAATTAGTGTTAAGAGTAGCGATCCATTTTTCATGATAAGAAATACCGCTATAAAAATCACCAATTATTTTTTCGTTTTTAAATTCTGCTTCAAATAAGTAGGCATGATAGCCATCAAAAGTAGAAAGCGATAATTTATTTTCGTGGCTCATTCCCTCTAAATAACGATAGTCGCCTGTTTCAGTTAAAAATGTTCCAGTAATGTAGTTTGTTTTTTCGATATGATGAAAAACGCCTATTGCTTTAGAACTATCTTTTAGTCCAGGAGAAAAATCTGTTTCCCATCGTCCTTCAAAATCTTGATTATTGTTTGAATTTGAAAACAGAAAACGATTTTCTTCTCCAAATGTAGCTTTAAATTTTATTTTATTTTTAGATGTTTTATAATTATTAATCCAAAGGCCAACTAAATTATTTTCGATTAAAATGGTTTTAAATTCAGTATCAAAAATTGGCATTTTAAAATTAACAGAATCTCCTTTTATATTAATTTCATCAACAACAATTCTTTCGTCACCATTTTTTATAATAATAATTGGTTTTTTATTTTTATAGATAACATTAAAATTAAAAGGCAGTTCTAATCCACTTTCTTCATTTAAAATTAATACGCCTCTGTAAGGGCCTTCTTTTAATTTTTTAGAAAACATTGTACTAATAATAAAAAAACAAACGAATAATAATTTTAATTTATTGGCCATTATTTATTTTGACTCAGGTTAACTAAATTCGAAATTCTAAAAAGTAATCTGGCGGCCACATTAGCATCCCAATCATCTCCATCAGGGCCCGGGCAAACTTCGTTAATATCAAAGGCAAGGATAGTTCGGCCACTTTTAACTATTTTTTCGATCAGATATAAAACCTGTTCAGTTTCAAACCCTCCTGCTACAGGGGTTCCGGTATTAGGGCATAATTTCGGGTCAAGCCCATCTATATCAAAACTGAGGTAGATTGCTTGAGGCAACTCTTTAATAATACGATTGCAAATTCTATCCCAACTATCGCCATTAAATAGAGCATATTTTATATCTCGATCAAAAAATGTTTTTATCCTACCATTACTAGTTTTAATTAGGTTTAATTCTTCTTCGCAATAATCTCGAATGCCAACCTGTACTATTTTTTCGACTTCTTTTATTTTTAAAGCATTATACATGATAGATGCATGAGAAAATTCAAAACCCTCGAAAGCATTTCTTAAATCAGCATGGGCATCTATTTGAAGGATAGTAAATTTTCCATATTTTTCTGAGAGGGCTTGCATAAGGCCAAGAGGTGTTGAATGGTCGCCTCCAATTAAGCCAACAGTTTTATTTTTGTTTAAAAAATGAAGCGCTTTATTTTTAATATAATCGTTTAGCCACAAACATTCTTTTTTTATGCGAGTTGAAATTTCTTTTAATTCTGAGTTGTTTTCATCAGCACCTTGAGCTAAAGCATTAATATAGTTTTCTGCAGATTCTCGCAACGAAGAACTTTTTTCTTTAATCTCAGCAGGCAATGTATCCATTCCTATTCCTTTTTCCCAGGCGTTAAGAACTAAAGGATCATATAAATCAACTTGGTAGCTTGCTTTAATAATAGCTTCAGGGCCATTTGCCGTTCCTCCTCCATAACTTACCGTTACTTCCCATGGAACAGGAATTAAAACCGTATCGCATTCATCTAAAGTAAAGGGCAATCCAAATAAACCGTCGTTTAGTTGTCCAATTCCGTTCGCATCAAAATTTTTAATTTTTTCTTCTTTTGTCATTTTTTAAGGGGCAATTCTGTTTATAGACCAATCTGTATTTTTTAAATTGTAGCATATTCTATCATGAAGGCGGCTTTTACGGCCTTGCCAAAATTCATAATAATTTGCTGTAAAAACCCAGCCTCCCCAATATGGAGGCCTGTTAATTTCTTGCCCGTCAAATTTATTTTTAAATTTTTCAACACATTTATCTAATTCTTCTCGTGAATCTAATTCTTCACTTTGTTGCGATGCCCATGCTCCAATTTTTGATTCAATTGGTCGGCCATTAAAATATGAATCACTAATAACATCGTCGCAAATTTTAACATGACCTTCTATTCTAATTTGCCTTTCTAGTTGTGGCCAGAAAAAATTTAGACACGCGCTTGAATTTTCTTTTAATTGTAAAGCTTTTCGCGAACCATAATTACCATAAAAATAAAATTGATTTTCACTAAATTCTCTTAAATATACTATTCGTGAAGATGGTGAATTATTTTTTGAAACAGTACTTAGTGTCATTGCTTGTACTTCTGGTATTTTGGCTTCGACGGCTTGATTTAACCATGTTTCAAATTGAATGGCAGGATTTTGATGAACATCTTCTTTGTTTAATTTTCCTTTAGTAAAATCTTCACGTAATTTCGAGATGTATTTATTTAGTTCATCCATTTAAAATAGTTTAATTTGAATTTAATTTTAGAATCAATGTTGTTTCTAAAAAATTAAATTTCGTTTACTTGGTAAAGTGCTTGGTTCAATGTTTTGTAATTGTATAATGGCATTAATTTTTTTTAGTTGGTCCGAAATTTTAAATCGATAATTAATTACATCTTCTCCTTTTAGCATTATCAAATAATCGGTTTTTGGCAATTCGTTTAAAAGTCTTACCTGTTCTTCGATAACCTGATCTTTAAATAAATTATTTTCATTAATCACATTTAAAGCCGACTGCGTTTCAAAATTACTTAAATTAGGAATAAAAACATAGTCTATCCCTAAGTCTTCATCTAAAAAAGTGAATAATGAAAAAGAAAATATTTTGTTTTTTTTAAAATTTAATTCCACAAAAGAATTTAAACTCAAGTCTATTTGTAAACAATTATTTATTGAACTCACCATTTCATATTGATTAATTGGACAGGTTATGCCAATTAGAAAAAAGTTGAATTCTTCTTTTGAATTATTTAAAACGTGTTTTGCCAAAATTTTATGAAATAAAGTTACAAGTTTAAACTCATTTGAGGAAAGACGGTAAATTTTTTTTGAAATCTATAATTTGGTACTTTCCAATTCGGTTTTTAAAATCTCAAGAGTAAGTTGAGCTGCTTTTTGTTCAGCCGTCCGCTTGCTATAATTTTCAAAACGAATATATGATTTATCGTTAATTAACAGCTCAATCACATACTGTTTATTTGCCCCTATTTGCTCTTCGCTAACTAGTTTATACTCAAAAGCCAGTTTGTTTTTTTGACAAAAGACTTGAAGTTGACTTTTGTAATCATCATTAGTATTTACCAAGGCATCAACATCTAAATGAATTTTTATAATTTTAGAAATAATAAATTCTTGTGTTTTCAAATAGCCCAAATCCAAAAAAATAGCACCAATTAGCGCCTCAAACGCATCGCCGTAAGCACTCGATTTTATTTTTTCTTCTTTCGTTAGGGTGGCTTGTAAAAAATTATTAAAGCCAAATTTTAAAGCTAATTCTTTTAAACTTTGTCCATTTACAATTTTGCTACGTAACTGTGTGAGAAATCCTTCATCTTTAAAAGGAAACATTTTGAATAAATAATCTGCAATTATTGCACCAAGAATTGCATCTCCTAAAAATTCTAATCGTTCGTTACTAATTATTGTGCCACTTCTTTTTACGGAAACGCTACTATGAAAAAAGGCTTGTTGGTATAAAGAAATATTTTTTGGATTAAAGCCTGTTATAAGTTTAATCCATTTTTTAAAATCCTTATCGCTTTTCGTTTGTTTAGAAATGAAAAGTGATGTGATTTTTTTAAATACCAAAATGTTAACGATTAAATTTTTTTATTACCACTGCCGCATTGTGACCACCAAAACCAAATGTATTACTGATAGCAATATTTACAATTCGTTCTTGTTTTTTATTTAAAGTAAGATTTAAGTTTTGATCTATGTCAGGGTCTGGAGTAAGGTGATTTATTGTAGGTGGAATAACGTTATTTTTAATTGCTAAAATAGAGGCAATTGCCTCAATAGCGCCAGCAGCCCCTAAAAGATGACCAGTCATGCTTTTTGTAGAACTAATATTAAGTTTATAAGCATTTTCTCCAAAAACGCTTACAATCGCTTTTAATTCGGCAGTATCTCCGAGTGGAGTACTTGTTCCATGTGTATTAATGTAATCCACTTCGTTAATAGAAATTCCTGCATCTTTTAATGCGCGATTCATTACTAATTTAGCTCCTAATCCTTCAGGATGTGGTGCGGTTATATGATAGGCATCAGCACTCATTCCGCCACCAATTATTTCAGCATAAATTTTTGCACCTCGAGCAAGAGCATGATCTAATTCTTCTAAAATGATAGCCCCCGAACCTTCTCCTAAAACGAAACCATCTCTATTTTTATCGTATGGACGAGAGGCTTCGGCCGGTAATTCATTTCGAGTACTCATGGCCTGACAAGCATTAAATCCTCCCATACCACTTTCGTTAATTGCCGCTTCGCTTCCTCCAGTAACAATAGCTATTGCTTTGCCCCATCGAATATAATTAAAGGCATCAATTAAGGCATTAGTAGATGATGCACAGGCGGAAACTGTTGTAAAGTTTGGACCTCTGAATCCAAAACGCATAGAAATATGACCGCTGCAAATATCTGCAATCATTTTCGGTATAAAAAAAGGACTAAATCTTGGGGTTCCATCTCCTTTTGCAAAACCAAAAGTTTCGTTTTGGAAAGTATCTAAGCCTCCAATTCCGCTTCCCCATATCACGCCGATTTCGTTTTTATCTATCCCTTCAGCAATAATTCCACTATCGGCAACAGCTTGAACACTTGCTGCAATTCCGTATTGAGAGAAAGCATCTAATTTACGAGATTCTTTTTTTTCAAAGTAGTCCTCAAGATTGAACCCTTTTACTTCACAAGCAAAGCGGGTTTTAAACTTAGATGCATCAAAACGTGTAATAGGAGCGGACCCGCTTACCCCATTTATTAAATTGTTCCAATAGTCATTTACACTATTGCCTAAAGGAGTTACGGCACCTAAGCCGGTAACTACTACTCGTTTTAAATGCATATAAAAAATTAGCTTTTTGCGTTAGCTTCAATGTATGCGATTGCATCGCCCACAGTAGCAATTTTCTCTGCTTGTTCGTCAGGAATAGCGATGTTAAATTCTTTTTCAAATTCCATTATTAGCTCAACCGTATCAAGAGAATCTGCTCCTAAATCGTTAGTAAAACTAGCTGTTGGAGTTACTTCTTTTTCATCTACTCCTAATTTATCAACGATGATTGATTTTACTTTGTTTGCAATTTCAGACATTATTTTATGATTTAAATTTTGACACAAAAATAAAAATAAGGACGTTAATACAAAACTTTAAGTTAACAAATTGACTTAGATTTTTAAACAATAACTACATTTTATTTGAAATTATGTTATAACTTATTAATAATTAGGCAACTAAGTTTAAATAAACTTTTTTAATAATTCGATCTTTTTTTTAAAAATCATCAATTATTACTTTAATTCCACTCGAATTGTTCTTTTTTAATGAATTTTCGTTTTATTATTCAAAAAATTCTTTATATTTGTACTCTAAAATAGAATTTGAATGCGGGGGACAAAAGTCCCCTATTTTATTGTTAAAAATTTGATATCAAAAGAACACATATTAAAACTAGCAGAAGAGTTCTTGCTTAACACTTCTATTTTTGTATCTGGTATTAAAATCAGCTCCGATAATCATATTAATTTATTTATTGATGGTGATAATGGGGTAACAATTAAAGATTGTGTTGGCTTAAGCCGATTTATTGAAGGGAATTTAAGTAGAGAAAAAGAAGATTATGCTTTAGATGTTAGTTCTCATGGAGCAACAACTCCTTTAGTTTATCCAAGACAATACCCCAAACATATTGGTCGTAATTTTGAAATTAAGTTGCAGGATGGAACAAAAACTGAAGGGGTATTGGTATCATGTAACGACAAAGAAATTAAATTAGAAACGACCACTCGCGAGAATAAAGTGATAGGTAAAGGAAAAATAGATGTAATAAAACAAGAATTGATTTTGTTTGAAAAAGTAAAAGAATCAAAAATTAAACTTAAATATTAACCAAAAAACAAAGTGAATAAAAAAAAGAACTTTGTTATAAAACAAAAAAAGCCATGGAAAGCGTAAACCTTATTGAGTCGTTTTCGGAATTTAAAGATATTAAAAATATCGATCGCGCCACTTTGATGAGTATTATTGAAGATGTGTTTAGAAGCATGTTGATTAAAAAATATGGTAGCGATAAAAACTATGATATCATTGTTAATCCCGATAAAGGCGATGTTGAAATTTATAAAAATAGAACCATTGTAGATGATGAATTTGCAGAAGATTCTTTTGATTATGATGAAAACAAGCACATCAGTTTTTCTGATGCTCAAAAAATAGAGCCTGATTTTGAAATAGGTGAAGATGTTTCT
>Ga0209297_1001098_pt1 | contig 15773 bp, 2 predicted proteins | sample S_130805_MF_Meta_FD_187322 | JGI IMG/M metagenome (GOLD analysis project Ga0209297, IMG submission 187322) | Freshwater microbial communities from Lake Simoncouche, Canada to study carbon cycling - S_130805_MF_MetaG (SPAdes) (version 2) | ecosystem: Environmental > Aquatic > Freshwater > Lake ... | reverse complement strand
TGGAGTTATAGGTAGGTCTGGTGTTGGAGGTAATGGTTTAGCACAGGTTACAATCAATTCAACGCAATATAATTTCAAAACATACTTTGCTCCCGACTGGGGTAGTTTTGGGGTTCTTTCTGGTGGTTTATTATATATAGGAGGAGGTGGAGGTGGTGCTGGTTTTGCTTCAGTAGCAAATCAAGCAAAAACAGCAGGTGGTTTAGGAGGTGGTGGAATAGGTGATTACGCAGGTAATAAAACAGTATTTTCAGACGCTCCAACAAATGGATTCGCAAATACTGGTAGTGGTGGAGGTGGTGCTTGTGGTAATGCGGGTTCATATGGTGGTGCTGGCGGATCCGGGTTAATTATCGTACGCTATAGGAAACTCCCAAACGAAATAGTAGTTGCTGGAACGACTTCAACCATTGTTGGATCAACGGATAGATGTATATCGTTTCCTTATTCCGGTTCTGGCGCTACGAAGGACTATACTTTTACGACGACAGAAGCGTTATCTTGTGATATCTTGGTGGTTGGTGGGGGCGGGCAAGGTGGATGTACTGATGGTGGTGGCGGAGGCGCCGGTGGGTTCGTTTTTGTTACTAATAAATTATTTACAACAGGAACATATACGATAAATGTGGGGTCGGGAGGTATTGATGTTGGTTCTTTTGGTGTTCCACGCACTGGAACAAATGGTAGTGATACAATTATTAATTTTGGTGGAAATACATTTTTGGTTGCGAAAGGAGGTGGTGGAGGTGGTTCTGGATTTACACCAGAATATGCTGGTGTTTCTGGAGGTTCAGGTGGTGGTGCTGGTTCAATAGTAGATGATACAACTGGTAAAAGAATAGGTGGTAGTTCAATACAATCTATACAGAATGGAGACAGTGGGATATTTGGATATGGAAATAAAGGTGGTAATAATGATGGTGGATACGGAGGTGGAGGAGGTGGAGGTGCTGGTGAAATTGGAGTAAATAATGGTTTAATTACAACACAGGGTATAGGAGGCAACGGTTTAGCACAAATTACATTATCAGGAACTATATATAATTTAAAAACACATTTTAACTTACCAACATCAGGGGTTGGAGAATATATTTCTGGAGAAGATAGAGTTTATTTTGCGGGTGGAGGAGGTGGTGGTCATCACTATAATAGTGCTACCGCTACTGCTTTTGATAAAACAGGTGGTAAAGGAGGTGGAGGTCAAGGGCGTGGAAATAATAATGGTGTAGCTGGATTGGCAACTACTGGTGGTGGTGGTGGTGGTGGAGGTGGAGGACACGGGCGCGGAGGCAACGGCGGCTCAGGAATAGTAATCATACGCTACAGATTACCCTCAACCTCATCATCATCCTCTATCAACTTCATACGAGGAACCGTTGCTGACACAAATCACGATTACAAGGTCGGAAACTTCAATGGTGAGTTCAAGGTCATCTCTTCTGTATTCTCAGCGTCCAACATTGATACCGATTATATTAGAATCACCACAGCTGGTGCGATCACAAATCCTGCTGGTACCGCCAATTGGAACATTGGTTCTGATAGAAGAATCAAGGAGAATATTGAAAGAGCATCCTATGACAAGTGTTTTGAGAATATCAATCGGTTAGAATTAAACCGCTTCAATTATGTTAGTGGGTTTAATACTGTGAATCGGGATAAAACCCAGTTAGGATTCATTGCACAGGAAGTATCTGACATTTTTCCAAAATCTATATCAACTCAAGGATATTACAGTGATACGATAAACATTCCTGATCTGCTTTCTATAGACATATCGCAGATAAATTACTCCTTATATGGTGCCGTTAAGAAGTTAATAGAAATAAATAATGAGAAAGATAATCGTTTGAAAGCTCTGGATGATGAATTGAAAACGATAGAGACGATCCTCAATATTACGCCAACTACTAGCAACTTAGAAACTGTCATTATATCTATGACTAGCAATGTGATATTAGAAGAGATGACTAGCAATGTGGTTTTAGAAGAGATGACTAGCAATGTGATATTAGAAGAGATGACTAGCAACGTGATATTAGAAGAAATGACTAGCAACGTGATATTAGAAGAGCTGACGAGTAACGTGATTAACTTGGTATTAGAAGAGATGACTAGCAACGTGGTATTAGAAGAGATGACTAGCAACGTGGTATTAGAAGAGATGACTAGCAACATCACAGTAGATAGTTAAAAGGAGGATTCATGTATTCTACGAATAGACAAACTTTATTTTTATGATAATAATATATAGTATAATAATATGGATATTATACAAGGTTTTATTGAAACAGGTAATGCTGGAAAGTCCGGATGGAGGATTGTAAATAACAAAGGGGCTTTCGGTGTTGTAAATAAAAGGACAAGTAATGTATCCTATTCTATATTAAATAGCGGCACGATTGCTGCTGGTTCTAATTTTATTAATACATATAGTACTACGCCTGCGCCTACGATTACCTCGTCGCCTGCTGCGACTACCACAGGAACTACAGGTGCATATACTTATCAGGTATTCACATATACCACAGAAACTGCTGGAGCAGGGACGGGACAGAGTTTATATACTATTAATGTGGGGTCTGGAGGTGTAGTTTGCGATATTTTGATTGTTGGTGGAGGTGGTGGGGGGGGATTTGATGGTTCTGGAGGAGGTGGAGGTGGAGAAGTTAAATATTATACTGATGTTTCTACATCGTTTAAAACAGGTGCATCTTACACATTACCTGCTGGAACGAATTATATTTATGTAGGAAAAGGTGGAACAACTGGTATGAGTATGGGTTCAGTAGGAACAAATGGTATAATATCTAAAATTAATAATAATTCAGGAACAACCGTATTATCTGCTGGGGGTGGTGGAGGAGCTGGAAGTAAGAATAGTAATGGTGCATCTGGTGTAGGTGGTGGTGGAGGCGGAGGACACGGGGGGAGTTTTACTGGTGGGTCATCAACAGGTAGTGGTGGAATAGGAGGTAATAGTGGTAGTGATAAAACAGGTGGAGGCGGAGCAGGAGGTGCTAATGTAGCAAATAAGAATGGAGGCAACGGACAATCTAATATAGCTGGGACAGGAGGTGTTGGTGTAAATATAGATATAACTGGAACATCAGTTGGATATGGAGGTGGCGGTGGAGGAGGAACTTGGATAGGGACGACAGATTGGCCTGTTTTAGGGAAAATAACAGGAACACATGGTGGTGGTAATGGTGGAACAAGTAATGATACGCCAACAAGCGGAATATCTAATACAGGTGGTGGAGGAGGAGGTGGTGGAAATGCTGGAACTACAAGTGGTTCCGCCGGTCTTGGCACAGGAGGCAACGGCGGTTCAGGCATCGTAATAATAAGATACCTAACAGGTTCAACATCATCTTCTATATCGCTTATACAAGAACCAGCACTTAATGTGATTACCAATTATGTAGGTGGTGTCACTTCAACTTCCAGCGGAGGAGGTTCTAGTCAATGGACTACCATATCTGGATCTAAAATATATTATAACGACGGTAATGTTGGTATCGGCACAATAGACCCGATAGCACCTTTACATATCTATAATAATACGACGACGGCAACATTGCCAACTGAGATTGTAGTTGCTGGAGCTACTTCGGGGACAATCGCAGGGACTACGGATCGGTTTATATCGTTTCCTTATTCAGGTTCTGGTGCTACAATGGATTATACTTTTACGATGACAGAGAATCTTATTTGTGATATCTTGGTTGTTGGTGGTGGTGGAGCGGGAGGTAATAGTATAGGAGGTGGTGGAGGTGCTGGTGGTGTAGTATATACAATTAATCAAACACTTTCTACAGGAACATATACAATTGGTGTTGGTAGAGGCGGTATAGGGACAATTCATCCAGGAGGTGACGGTCAAGGAACAGTTGGAATAAGTCAAGATGGAGTAGATAGTTTTATACAATTAAATAGCACGGATGTAATCTTCCCTATGGGAGGCACAAATCAAAGTTTGAGAGGTAAAGGTGGTGGAGGAGGAGGTGTATATTATGCTGCTGCTACTTTACCTGGAAGACCAGGTGGTTCAGGTGGTGGTGCGGCTGAAAGAGAAGGTGTTGTAAATATTGGTGGTAGTTCTACACAAGGCAATACATATTGGAATGGCTCAAGTTATGTTGCAGGTGGTTCATCTGGTAATGGTAATTTAGCAAGCGACGGTAATTATTATGCTGCGGGTGGTGGAGGTGCTGGTAATACACAATTTGACAATATATATAATGGTAAAACAGGCGTTCAAATTAGCATAACAGGAACACCTCTATTTTATGCGGCTGGAGGAGGTGGTGGACAACACTACGGTAGTGATTTAACACGAGGACTGGGGGGTTCAAGTATTGGAGGAAATGGAAGAGTATGGAGTGGTTCATCGTCTTTAAGAAATGCAACACCTGGTGCGATTGGAACAGGTTCAGGTGGTGGTGGTATTGCATATCCCGATGCTCCTAATTTAGCTGCTGGCAACGGAGGTTCAGGAATCATCATCATACGATACCGACGACAAACACAACCAACCGTTAGCAACTCTCGGTTATTACTAGATACCTCAACATCTGGAACAGCGACTGTTGAGTTTCGCCGTGGGACTGGCGTGGATGCTCAAAATGACTATCGGTTCATTAATGATAGCAACGGGAGCCTTAAACTACAGATTGATAATACGACACAGTCCTTCGGGAATACCGTAGCGGATCTTGCGTGGTTCTCTTCAAATGAAACAATAATACATAAGAATACCACAATGAATGGGAGGGTTGGCATAGGGACGATTCCTTCACGAACTCTAGATGTTGTAGGAGATGCTAACATATCAGGTGTATTAACAGCAGGTAGTTTGAGCGCTAGTAGCGCTACGATTACAAATAGTATTACCAGCAATACGTCTTTGAATATTACGAATGGTTTTGTGACGACACTACCAAATGAGATTGCGGTTCCCTCGCCTATCCCGAATGAAATTGTGGTTTCTCCTCTACCTACAGAAATTGTAGTTGCTGGGACTACTTTTGGAACGATAGGGACGACTGATAGATATATATCGTTTCCTTATTCAGGAACTGGAGCAACCAAAGATTATACTTTCACGACTACAGAGAATATTATTTGTGATATCTTGATTGTTGGTGGTGGTGGTAGTGGTTCAGAATCACACGGTGGAGGTGGAGGGGCAGGGGCAGTTATTTTTATGACAAATGTTACTATGAATGGTGGTTATACTATTAAGGTTGGTAAAGGGGGTTTAGGAGGAGTTTCGGCAGGTGGTTTGAATGGAGTAGGTAATAAAGGTAATGATAGTGAAATATTTAAAACAACTAATAACAAAGTTGTAGCAGAAGGCGGTGGTGGTGGAGGGCAATTCGCGAATGCGAATGGTGGTAGCGGAGGTTCAGGAGGAGGCGGAGATGCCTACAATGTTGCTGCTGGAGTTGGAGGTGCTGCGACTCCTTATACACCTGTATTAGATGGTGTTACTGGTATTAAATATGGTAATAATGGCGGTAATGCGTTTGGTAATCCAGGACATGGAGGAGGAGGTGGAGGAGCAGGAGGTGTTGGAGAAAATGCTTTAGCAATATGTGATAGCGGTAATGCTGAACTTGAAAGAGCACACGGAGGTATAGGAATAAAATCAGCAACAATTAATTCTGTTAATTATGATTTCAAAACTTTATTTGGAACTAATACTGGGGGTGGTGTAATAGAAGCAGATGGATTTTTATATTTTGGCGGAGGAGGAGGAAATGGAAGATGGCAGGGTGTTAAACTTAGTGGCACTGAAGGTGGTAATGGGGGGTTAGGAGGAGGAGGTAAAGGTGGATGGGGTGGTAGTGGTGTAGGCACTGTTCCTCTTAATGGTAAAGGTTATCCTGGAATAAATGGAACAGGTGGAGGAGGTGGCGGGGGGGCTGATTATACACCTGCTGGTGGAGACGGAGGTTCAGGTATCGTGATCATACGCTACAGGAAACCACCAAGCGAAATGGTCGTTTCAGGGACAATCGCAGGGACTACCGATAGATATATATCGTTTCCTTATTCGGGAAATGGCGCAACCAAGGACTATACGATCACTACTACAGAGAATCTTATTTGTGATATCTTGGTGGTTGGTGGTGGAGGTTGTGGTGGTCGTTCAGGTGGAGGTGGAGGGACTGTATTATATACACAAAATGTCTTTTATCCTACTGGAACATATTCTGTAAAGGTTGCGAATGGTGGTATATCACTCAAGACAGGAGGGGTAGGAAATACACAAGGGGCAAATGGTAATGACAGCGATATATTATTTGGTGCTACAACAATTTTTAGGGCAAAAGGCGGTGGTTTAGGGGCAGCAAATGGCACAGCAGGAGGAGGTTCTGTAACTGGAGGCACCGGAGGGTCTGGTGGTGGAAGTGAGAGTGTAGGGACAAATGGAGCTGTTTCAAATGGTAATATTATTTCAACAAATACTTCTTCATCTACATTTACGATATTGACAAATCAATCGCCAAATGGTTCAACAATTCGTGGCAACATTGGTGGTATTGGTGCCATCAAAATGCCAAATTATTATTATTACGTTGGCGGCGGCGGAGGTGGCGCTGGCGGAGCTGGTGGTAATGGTGATACAACAAATAATATATCAGGTGCTGGAGGTGCTGGAGTAAATATTGATATAATAGGCAGTGGAAGTCCTATTATGTATGGTTCTGGTGGTGCTGGTGGTGTATATAATGATTTTAATCAAGGTAACGTTCCAGCAACATCGGGAGCGGTCACCGATGGAGGAGGAACTGGTGCTTACGCTACTACAACACAATCAATATTTGGAAGTATTCCTACAGCAGGAAGGGGTGGTGGCGGTGGTGGTTGGAGTGTTAATGCGCTTACAAACGAACAAATATATGCAAGAGATGGCGGATCAGGAATCGTCATCATACGTTATAGGAAACCTCCAAGTGAAACAGTGACCTCAAGTATAATCACAGGAACCGCCGATAGATATATCCAGTTTCCTTATTCAGGAACCGCGTCAACAAAGGACTATACGATTACGACTACAGAGAATCTTGTTTGTGATATCTTGGTGGTTGGCGGTGGTGGTGCTGGAGGGTCGCGTATAGGAGGTGGAGGAGGTGCGGGCGCGGTTATTTATGTTACGAATCAAACATTAAGCATCGGTCAATATTCAATAATAGTTGGTAGAGGAGGTGTAGGTATTAGCACAAGTAGTCAAAATATAGGAGAGGTAGGAAAAGACAGTGAAATATTTTTTAATACATCACAACTTTTATATAGAGCAAAGGGTGGAGGAGGAGGAGATGGAAACGCACTTGCTGGAACAACTAATATAGCATTAGTAGCAGGTGGTTCAAGTGGAGGTGTTGGGGCTAATTTTAATAATGGGGCAAATAACTATATATCTTCTGGTGCTTCACCTTTATCTACAAATACAATTACAATTAATGCGATTACAACTACAATCGCTCCAAATAATACTTCAGTTTATGGTTATTCGGGTGGAGGTGGATATATATTTGATGGTAGATATATGAGCGGAGGTGGGGGTGGTGCTGGAAGTGTAGGTCAATCAATTAATACAACCGCTTTTGTTAAAGCTGGAGATGGCGGGAGCGCAATTTCAATTTCAATATCAGGTTCATCTGTTGCGTATGCTGGCGGAGGAGGTGCTGGAGGTGGAAGATTGATTGCTAATAAGTTTTACGAACCAGGATTAGGAGGAAGTGCTAATAGTATAAGAGTTGGTGGTAATGGAGGATATCTAAAAGCTTCAACTACACTTAATGGTATTACATATCCAGCAGAAGGAGTTGGTGGAGATGGAGTAGCAAATACAGGTTCTGGAGGTGGTGGTTCTGGTAGTGATGACATAGGACAAGGTACAACTTCTTATTACAAAGGAGGCAACGGAAGTTCAGGCATAATCATCATACGATATCGCAGACAGTCTTTCAATCAATCGGCAGCACTTGAATTAACCTCGTCCTCCGCGACTACTATCATAGATCCTGTCGCAAAAGGAATCAAACAATTTCCAGAAACTCCTTCCACAAATGCGAATAGTTGGACGGATAATGGGTTTAGTGTTGTATGTAAATCAAATATTGGTATTAATGCGACTTTAGATGTATTTAATTTATTTGAAAATACATTAAATACATTTTATCATAGTATTGTTGTATTTAATGCTAATTCACCTTTTAATTTTACAGGTTCAACAACTTTTAAAGGAGTTAATAGTCTAACTATATCTATTGATTTAGGAAGGTCTATAATTATTCGCAGTATGAGAATAGCACCATTAGATGCAACTACTGCTTTTTTACCTGGTATATTCAAGATATTTGCTTCGAATGATAGTGCAAGTTGGAATGATAATAATCATTCTTCATGGATTGAAATACATTCTCAGACAACATCTTTGACATTCGCAGCGAACACTTATACAAATTTTGGTAATTTCTCAACAATTAATACACCATATAGATATTTTGTGATGGCAGTATATAACCTTGTAGGTAATTATACAGCGATGGTAATGTCCGAATGGGATATATTTGGAACCTACGATATGACTCCAGTCGTTATAAATAGTGATTATAAATACCTGACATTCACACATAGCGGAGGCACGGAAACGCAAACATCATATACTGTTAATTTTCCTGAAAGTACGATATGCGATATCTTGGTGGTAGGTGGTGGTGGTGGTGGTGGATATTCTTATGTTGGTGGCGGTGGTGGAGGAGGCGGATATGTATATTTACAAAATATATCAGTACCCTCTGGTAATTATACTGTTAATGTGGGTAGTGGGGGAACTGCTGGTGTTAATGGTGCTTCGCCTGCTGGTTGGGGAGGCAACGGTGCGAATTCTTCAATTACAGGTGCAATTAATTATATTGCTCTTGGCGGAGGTGCTGGTGCTGGTGGTTCTGCTTCAGGAGTTATAACAGGAATAGGAAATAATGGAGGTTCTGGAGGAGGAGGTTCTTATAGAAATATATCACAATCAGCAGGCGCTGGTGGTACATCTACACAATTATCAACTTACGGGTATGGAACGGGGGGTAGTGGTAATAGTTATGGTAGTCCTTGGCAGTATGGAGGAGGAGGTGGTGGAGCAAGTGGAGTTACTAATGGAGCTTCGTCAACAGGAAATAATGGATTGGCGAATAGTATAACTGGTAGTTCTATAACTTACGCAGGTGGTGGTGGCGCTGGAACTGATTTATCTACAATTCCTCAAGGAGGCACAGGTGGTGGAGGTGCTGGTGCTACAGGTTCGGGTGTAGTCCCTGTAGCAGGAACTGATGGTTTAGGTGGTGGTGGCGGCGGGGCACGAGGTGGAGGAACAGGTGCTGCTGCGAAAGGCGGGTCAGGTATCGTCATCATACGATACAAGAGCACAAAGACAGGGACTCAAACATACAAGGTTGGGAACTACAGTGGCGAATTCAAGGTTATCTCTTCTGTATCCTCACAAGACACCGATTATATCAAAATTACAAGCGCAGGTGCCATTACAAATCCTATGGGAACCGCTAGTTGGAACATCGGTTCTGACAGGCGAATAAAAGAGAATATTGAGAGGGCGTCTTACGACAAGTGTTATGAGAACATCAATAAACTTGAACTGAACCGCTTCAATTATGTTAGCGGGTTTAATACGGTGAATCCGGATAAAACGCAGTTAGGATTCATCGCCCAAGAAGTATCTGACATTTTCCCGAAGTCTATATCATCGCAAGAATATTATAGCAATACTTTAAATATCCCTGATCTACTTTCCATAGATATCACTCAGATAAACTATTCCTTGTATGGTGCCGTCAAGAAATTAATAGAAATAAATATTGAGAAAGACATTCGTATTATAACTTTGAACAACCGTATTAAAATATTAAAAAACCTTTTAAATATCACATATGATGCTTATACAAGCAATATCGTATTAAGTGATGAATCCAGTATTACGATTACCGAGAATCTTGCGAGTCTTACGAGTAACGCAAGTAACCGAGTGATTGATGCGACTACAAGCAATATCGCATCCAACGAGTAATCTATATATTATTAAATTATTTTTTCAATTCATTAATTATCATAACTTAAAAATAAATAATTCCACAGCAATATATTATATAGTATAATAATATGGATATTATACAAGGATTAATAGAAACAGGTAATGCTGGAAAGTCTGGTTGGCGGATCGTGAATAATGGTGGAGCGATCGGTGTCCTGAACAATAGGACTAGTAATGTCTATTTTTCTATTTTAAATGATGGTGGTATTGGAACAAGTTCAAATGTTCCCTCTACTTTAATCAACTCCTATAGCGGTATCAATGTGTCAAATTATTCTGGGACTGGCGTTGTGAGCACTGGAGGAACTGGAGGATCCAGTCAATGGACTACCTCCGGTTCAAAGATATATTATAATAACGGTAATGTTGGTATCGGCACAATAGACCCTATAGCACCTTTACATATCTATAATACTGTGAATACTCGGTTATTACTGGATGCTACAACGACAGGAACAGCGACTGTTGAATTTCGCCGTGGGACTGGTGTGGATGCGCAAAATGACTATCGGTTTATCAATGATTCTAATAGCTGTCTTAAACTACAATGCGCAAATAGCACGCAGATTTTTGGGAATACCGATGCGGATCTGGCGTGGTTCTCTTCTAACGAAACTATAATTCACAAAAATACCACAATGAATGGGAGGGTTGGCATTGGGACTGTATATCACGCAACGAGGACTCTGGATGTTGTAGGTGATGCCAATGTATCTGGGATATTGTCGGTGGCGGGTTCTTTGAGCGTCACTAGTAATGCCGTGCTTACGAATAGTATTACCAGCAATACGTCTTTCACCATTCATAATGGTTTGTTACCTCCGTTACCGAATGAGATTTCGGTGGTGCCTCTGGCAAAAGAGATATCTGCGATACCTCTGGCAAGTGAAATCGTGGTTGCTGGCACTACCTCGGGAATTATAGGTGCGGATCGGTATATTATCTTTACATCTGGAAGCTCTGCTTTTAATGTTCCTACAGGGGGTATAAATTGTGATATTTTTATGATTGGTGGAGGAGGTAGCGGTGGTAATGATTGCGGTGGCGGAGGAGGAGCTGGTGCTAGTATTATAGCGATTAATCAATTTATATCTACAGGAAATTATACAGTCTCTGTAGGTGCTGGAGGTGTTGCTACAACTCCATATGGTGGTCAAAATGGTAGTAATGGTGGTGATAGTTCAATCGGTTCATTATATGTAGCAAAGGGAGGAGGTGCTGGGAATGGCGGTGGCACAGCTGGCGGTGGTCCTATAGGTGGTTGCAGTGGAGGTAGTAGTTTTAGTTCAACAAGTTTTAATAATACATTAACAAGCACTACGAATGTAGTTAATAGCGTAACAAATATATCACCATCAACTACAACTACATATTCAGTTTTAGGAAGAACAGGTGGTAACTCTGTATCTCCAGCAGTTAGTGGTCAATTTAAAGGCGGTGGTGGAGGTGGTATTGGTGCGAGTGGAACTGCTGGGACAAGTACTGTTTGCGGAGTAGGAGGAACTGGTATATACGAAGTAACTATTAATTCAACTACATATAATTTAAGAAGTCATTTTACTAATAATGGAACATTTGGAGTTCAAGACGGAACTACCAGTAATTATTATATTGGTGGTGGTGGTGGAGCGGGAGGATGGAATGGAAGTGGTGGTTTAACATATATTTCAGGAGGTAGAGGCGGTGGAGGGAATGGAGCGGATGCTGGAACAGGAATTGTATCAGGACCTGGACCAACTTTCTCAGGATTGTCAGCAACCGCAAATACAGGAGGAGGTGGTGGTGGAGGCGCAGGTTATTATGGTATTGGTGGAAACGGAGGTTCCGGTATCGTCATCATACGTTATAGGAAACCACCCGCAGAGATAACCACGGAGACTACGTCAGGAATCATAGGTGGAGATCGTGTCATATCGTTTCCTTATACGGGAACCGGAGCTACTAAAGACTATTCTATTACGACTACCGAGAATCTTATTTGTGATATCTTGGTAGTTGCTGGTGGTGGTTGTGGTGGTCGTTCAGGTGGCGGTGGTGGTGGTGTAATATACACCCAAAATGTATTTTATCCTACTGGAACATATTCTGTAAAGGTTGCGAATGGTGGTATATCACTCAAGACAGGAGGGGTAGGTGATACACAAGGGGCGAATGGTAATGATAGCGATATATTATTTGGTGCTACAACCATTTTTAGGGCAAAAGGCGGTGGGTTTGGTGCGGCAAATTATGTTCAATCTATGACTGGAGGCACAGGTGGTTCAGGTGGTGGAAGTGAAAATCGTGATAATATTCCAACTACTCCTACAAGTGTTGTTTCAAGTGCTAATATTATTTCAACAAATACTTCTTCATCTACATTTACTATATTGACAAATCAATCGCCAAATGGTTCTACAATATTTGGTAATAGAGGTGGTTTAGGAGGTCTTGCTACTGTAGGAACTAATACAGCATATTCAGGCGGAGGTGGTGGAGGTGCAGGAGGAGTAGGAGGTAATTTTAATTCATCTACTTTAATATCAGGTGCTGGAGGACTAGGTATTAGTATTGACATAACGGGGTCTTCTATTAAATATGGTTCTGGAGGGGCATCTGGAATATATAATGCGAGTGTTAATGCTACACAAGGAACATCTGGAACTGTAGATAGTGGTGGTGGGACAGGTGCATATAATATAGGAACCACATCTGTTTTTGGAAGTATTCCAACACCTGGTAGAGGAGGAGGTGGTGGTGGGTGGGGTGTTAATGTTCAAACAGGAGAACAACTCTATCCTAAAGATGGAGGTTCAGGAATCGTGATTATACGCTATAGGAAACCACCAGGTGATATAATCAACGAAACAATATCGGGAATCGTAGGGACAGCAGACAGATATACGATATTCCCTTATACAGGAACAGGGACAACAAAGGACTATTCTTTCACAACAACTGAATCGTTATCTTGTGATATCTTAATGATAGGCGGTGGTGGTGGTGGTGGGATTGCTGATTCTGGTGGAGGTGGCGCTGGTGCTTGTATAGTTGCCATTAATCAAAATATAAATATAGGAAATTACACTATTCGTGTTGGTAGTGGAGGTATTGGAGGTATATTAAGTAGCACACACACACTAACACGCTTATCTACTGACGGAGTTAATTCTTCAATATTAAATAGTTCAGGAGTAGAAATATATAGGGCTGTTGGAGGAGGTAGAGCAGGCGGATGGGAAAATAACGGTGCCGTTGCTGAATTTATAGGTAAAACTGGAGGTTGTGGAGGTGGTGGTGCTGCCGATTACAACGGCGGTGGGACGATAGGAGGTGTTGTAAGTTCGTTGAATATTGTTAATAGTATTCAAAATATATCACCAATCGTATCAACAACATACGGTGTATATGGTAATGCTGGGGGTAATTGTGTAGCTTGGAATATGATATATACAAACACAAATTGTGGTGGTGGCGGAGGTATTGGCACAGCAGGATCCGCAGGAGTTATAGGTAGATCTGGTGTTGGAGGTAATGGTTTAGCACAGGTTACAATCAATTCAACGCAATATAATTTCAAAACATACTTTGCTCCCGACTGGGGTAGTTTCGGGGTTCTTTCTGGTGGTTTATTATATATAGGAGGAGGTGGCGGTGGTGGTGGATATGCTAACAATACTAGTTTAAGTGCAAAGATTGCGGGAGGCTTAGGAGGTGGTGGAATTGGAGACCAAGCAGTTAGTAATTCAACATACACAGATGCACCAACAGACGGAGCCGCAAATACTGGTAGTGGCGGTGGAGGTGCTTGTGGTAATTTAAGTACAAATGGAGGTGCTGGCGGATCCGGTTTAATTATCGTACGCTATAGGAAACTCCCAAACGAAATAGTTGTTGCTGGAACGACTTCAACCATTGTTGGTTCAGCAGATAGATGTATATCGTTTCCCTATTCAGGTTCAGCATCAACGAAAGACTATACTTTTACGACAACTGAAACATTATCATGTGATATCTTAGTGGTTGGTGGAGGTGGTGGCGGTGCTTGTTTTGGTGGTGGCGGAGGCGCTGGGCAAGTTTTATATACAACCAATCTTGCTATAAACTCATCATCCTCGCTATCTATACAGGTTGGTAGAGGCGGTATTACTACACAACCTTTAACAGTTGCTGAAAATGGAATATCAACAACTATAACAATTGGAGGTATTACATATACTGCGAATGGTGGTGGAGGAGGTGCTGGACGAGACAGGTCTAATTATACAAGTTTTAGACCTGCTGGTGGAACGGGAGGTTCAGGTGGTGGCGGACAAGCACCAGATAGTAGTCCAGATGGACCAGGAGGTATATCAAATAAAACATCTTATACTGGTTGGATATCTAATGGTAATGCGGGAGGTATAGGGACAGGGTTACACTATGGAGGAGGTGGAGGTGGTGCTGGTGCTATCGGTGGAAATGGTGTTAATTTAACTTCGGGTGGTCCTGGAGGTATTGGTGTCAATTTAGGAACTATTTTTACAACAAGTGTTGGTGCGAATGGATGGTTTGGTGGCGGTGGCGGGGGTGTATTGTATAGTGGTAGTACTACAGCAGGTGCTGGTGGGACAGGTGGTGGAGGTACGGGTGCTACTTGGTCTCCTAATGTACCAAATGGTGTTAATGGAACAGATAATACTGGAGGTGGTGGTGGTAGTGGTGGATTATATACTAATTATACATACGGAACAGGCGGTAAAGGCGGTTCCGGCATAGTAATCATACGCTACAGATTACCCTCAACCACATCATCATCCTCTATCAACTTTATACGAGGAACCACTACGGACACTAATCACGACTATAAACTAGGCAACTTTAACGGCGAGTTCAAGGTTATTTCTTCTGTATTCTCAACATCCAATATAGAAACCGATTATATCAGGATCACAACAGCAGGCGCGATCACAAATCCTGCTGGTACCGCCAATTGGAACATTGGCTCCGACAGGCGAATCAAGGAGAATATTGAGAGGGCATCCTACGACAAATGTTTTGAGAATATCAATAAACTTGAACTGAACCGCTTTAATTACATAAGTGGGTTTAATACTGTGAATCGGGATAAAACACAGTTAGGATTCATCGCCCAAGAAGTATATGATGTATTTCCAAAGTCTATATCAACTCAAGGATATTACAGCGATGTAATAAGCATTCCTGACCTGCTTTCTATAGACATATCGCAGATAAACTACTCCTTATATGGTGCCGTCAAGAAGTTAATAGAAATAAATAATGAGAAAGATAGTCATTTGAAAGCACTGGATGATGAATTAAAAACAATAGAGACAATCCTCAATATTACACCAGAAGAGGCAGATAGTATTAACGTGAGTAACGTGAGTAACGTGAGTAACGTGAGTAACGTGAGTAACGTGAGTAACGTGAGTAACGTGAGTAACGTGAGTAACGTGGTTTTAGAACCTGTAATTGTATCGATGACTAGCAATGTGGTATTAGAAGAAATGACTAGCAATGTGGTTTTAGAAGAGATTACTAGCAATATCACAGTAGATACTTGAAAATAAGAATCATGTATTCTACGAATAGATAAACTTTATTTTTATGATAATAATATATAGTATAATAATATGGATATTATACAAGGTTTTATTGAAACAGGTAATGCTGG
>Ga0209297_1001092_pt1 | contig 15837 bp, 15 predicted proteins | sample S_130805_MF_Meta_FD_187322 | JGI IMG/M metagenome (GOLD analysis project Ga0209297, IMG submission 187322) | Freshwater microbial communities from Lake Simoncouche, Canada to study carbon cycling - S_130805_MF_MetaG (SPAdes) (version 2) | ecosystem: Environmental > Aquatic > Freshwater > Lake ... | reverse complement strand
TGAGCTGCGACCACGAATCGGAATCTGCAGTGCACTCTTATCGGAAAACTTTCCTTACGATGAATTGGTTCGCGATGTCGTGATGACCGCTGCTTATGCAGTTCTTGGTCGCTGGCAGGAGGGCTATGACCTCTGGGATGAGTCTCGCGCTGTTGCGCTGCTCACCACGCTAGGAGTACGCGATTTAGCAGAGCGCTTCTTCGGGACATTGAGTGAAGGCGAACGCAAGAGAGTTCAGATCGCACGAGCGTTGATGTCAGATCCAGAATTGCTACTGCTTGATGAACCAGCGGCAGGTTTAGATGTTGGTGGACGAGAGGACCTAGTCGCACGACTCAGCGCCTTGGCTCAAGATCCTCTCTCGCCAGTTACCGTTCTTGTCACCCATCACATTGAAGAGATTCCGATTGGCACAACACATGCACTACTCCTCAAAGATGGCTTAATTGCGGTGTCCGGGCCAGTCGAACAAGTGATCACTAGCGAACATGTCAGCGCAGTATTTGGTCTGCCAATTGAAGTTGGTTACATCTCCGGGCGCTACACCGCTCGTGCTATTTAGATAGAGGCGCGATGTCCGCACTTCCACCCTTTGATAATTCCTGGGACGAATTTCTCGCGCCCCACAAGGGTCGCATCAGAGAGATTCTTAGTAATCGCAATTTCGCACCCGAATACGAAAAGGTATTTGCCGCACTCGCCCTGCCTTTAGATGAAGTGAAAGTGGTCATCTTTGGTCAAGATCCCTATCCAACTGCCGGCCAAGCAACGGGATTGGCCTTCTCGATCCCACGAAACTTCCAACCTCTTCCACCGACGTTAAAGAACATTTATCGTGAATTAAGCGATGACGTTGGAGTTGTCACTCCTTCGCATGGCGACCTCAGTAGATGGTCGGAGCAAGGCGTGCTACTTCTCAATCGCACCTTGACGATCAGCGCCGGAGAGAGCAATTCAGATCAGAACATCGGTTGGCGCGAAATCACAGATGCAATTGCGCAAGAGTTAGGTCAACGCAAAGTGTGCGCAATCCTCTGGGGCAAGAACGCCGAGGAGTTATCCCGATTCTTTAGAAGTGAATTAACTATTCAATCGCCGCATCCGAGCCCACTGTCGGCCTACCGCGGATTCTTCGGAAGTAAACCCTTCTCCCGCAGTAATGAAATTTTGCAGAGCTTTGGTCTGAATCCGACCGACTGGTCGATCAAATAAAAGCAGGGCCGGTACTTTCGCACCGGCCCTGCCATTTAATTACTTTGCTTATTAGCCAATCCAAGTATTGATTGGAGAAGCTAAGAAGTAGATCATGAACAAGCCAGCAACAAGGAGAAGAAGTGGGTGTACTTCTTTGCGACGTCCCTGGATGATGCGGATGATCACGTGTGATACGAAGCCTGCACCAATACCCACTGAGATGTTGTAGGTGAATGGCATCAAGATGATTGTAAGGAAGGCTGGAATCGCAATTCCATAATCTGCCCAATCAATACCCTTGATTTGAGTCATCATCAAGAAACCTACGATGATCAAAGCAGGAGTCGCAGCCTCATAAGGAATGACCGCAACCAGTGGTGCAAGGAATGTTGTTAATAGGAAGCAGATACCTGTAACAACAGATGCTAGGCCAGTGCGTGCGCCTTCGCCGACACCGGATGCAGACTCGATGTAGGAAGTATTGGAGGAGATACCAGCGGCGCCACCAGCGGCAGCAGCGATGGAGTCGACCAAGAGAATGCGATCAACATTGGGAACATCACCCTTGCTATCAATCAGACCTGCTTCGTGACCGATGGCAGTAACTGTTCCAACGGTGTCGAAGAAATCCGAGAGCAGAAGTGTGAACACAAAAAGAATTCCAGCAACGAGAGAGATGCGGCTAAATGATCCAAGTAAGCTGAAATTACCCAGCAAACTGAAGTCAGGTGTTGCAACTACCTTGCTAGGAATAGCGGGAACGTTAAGTCCCCAACCCTTTGGATTTACTTTGCCAGTTGCGCCATCAAAGTTTGGACCGATCTTCAATGAGGTTTCAATGATGATCGCAAGAACTGTTGCAGATGCGATTCCAATAAGGAGTGCACCCTTAACTTTCTTGACCATCAAACCAATCATGAGAATCAGACCAAATGCGAAGACGATGATTGGCCAACCAACTAGATTGCCATTATCACCAAGGGTTACAGGAACTGGACCGGTGCCGGTACGACGAACGAAACCAGCATCGACTAAACCGATCAGTGCGATGAAGAGACCGATACCAACGCTGATTGCGATCTTTAATTGAGCAGGTACTGCACGGAAGACTGCAGTACGGAAGCCAGTGAGAACTAAGACGGTGATGATGAGACCTTCAAGGACAACAAGTCCCATAGCATCTGCCCATGTCATTTTCGATGCGATACCTACCGCAACGAATGTATTGAGGCCAAGTCCGGTAGCAATCGCTAGTGGGAAATTGCCGACAACACCCATGAGGATGGTAAGTACGCCAGCTACAAGAGCAGTAGCTGCAGCGATAAGTGCGAGATTTGGATGTGATCCATCGCCACCGAGGAACTTGCCATCGCCATCTTTAGCTAAACCGATGATTAATGGATTGAGTGCCACGATATAAGCCATTGTGAAGAATGTGACGATGCCGCCACGTACTTCACGACCGACGGTAGAGCCACGTTGGGAGATCTTGAAATATGTATCCAACATAACTTGCCCCTTACTGTTTTGGTGTCGGGGGTGTTTGCGACCCCGTGTAGAGCAACGGTCTACAAGCCGCGGGGAAGGCTTGGACTTAACGCTAGTTGCTACCTTGCAGTATTGCGGGTAAGGCGTTCCATAAAAGAGAGGGAAATTGCTAAAGATTGGCCGATCAGGAGCGCAAAGAGGGCAGTACCTAGGCCAATTCGCCCACCCAGGAGCGCACCGAGGATCAGAACGGTGCTTTCAATGGCTAGTCGAACTCGAGCTACTCGAACCCCTGTGCGGTGATGGAGCGCGGTCATGAGGCCATCGCGCGGTCCAGGTCCTAGGCCGCAGGTGATGTAAATAGCAGAACCAATTCCGACCATTGCGATTCCAACGAGAATCATAAGAAGTTGAGAGATAAAGAAGCTCTGCTCTGGCACCAGCCAGACACCCAATTGAATTGCCGCTGCGATCACGACGATGTTGGCAAGTGTTCCGAAGCCAGGTTTTTCGCGCAATGGAATCCAGAGCAAGAGCACGCAAGCGCTCACGATAAATGTTGCCCAACCAAGTGAGAGTCCAAACTTCAAGGTGAGGCCCTGGGAGAGAACAGTCCATGGCGCATTTCCCAAATGTGCTTGCACTAGTAGCGCATCACCAATTCCGAAGATAGTGAGACCGGTGATTAAAATAAGAAAACGCATTGGAGCAAGGGACCAGCGATGTGGTGCGCGCCAAGGAGTAATAGGAATAGTGCGAGATGGCTTAAGGAAATGGCCTAGAAAAGCCCCAAGTTTCATCTGGCGAGCCTATAGCATTCATGACTATGGAACTCAGTTACCTGCAAGCTGCTATCACGGGTTTCGTTCAAGGAATTACCGAGCTATTTCCCATTTCTAGTTTGGGCCATGCAGTTCTTGTTCCAGCTTGGATAGGGGGCAGTTGGAAAGATTTCACGACTGATCCACAATCGCCCTATCTAACAATCACTATTGCGTTACATCTAGCTAGCGCAATCGCACTCTTTCTCTTCTTCCGCAAGCGCTGGTTCTCACTAATCGGTTCAGGATTGAATTCACTAACAGGCAAACGTAGTGAAACCGGTGGCGTCTTCTGGATGATCGTTGTTGCAACTATCCCAGTAGGTGCCTTGGGTTTCCTCTTTGAACATAAATTTCAAGATCTCTTTGCCAAGCCAATTGCATCAGCACTCTTCTTGACGATGAACGGTCTCATTTTGATTTTTGCCGAGCGAATGAGTCGACGCGGAGCGCCAGCTAACGAAGATGAAATCCACGAATATTCGGAGCGGATTGGCTTGAAGAGCGCGGTAGCTATTGGGTTTGCCCAATCGTTAGCGCTCTTTGCTGGCATTAGCCGATTCGGGGTCTCCATGAGTGCTGGTCTCGTTCGTGGTTTGTCGCATAGCAGTGCATCAGATTTCGCCTTTCTATTAGCGTTGCCAGTAATCCTGGGTGCATCTGTTGCCAAATTGCCAGAACTTTTTACCAGCGCCAATAGCCACTTGGCTGGTCCAATTATTCTGGGTTGCGCAATCTCTGGAGTTGCTACTTACGCATCGGTGGCATTCCTGGTGAAGTGGTTTAAAACCAAGACTCTCTATCCCTTTGCAATTTACTGCTTGGTTCTTGGCGTTGCCTCGCTGATTAGGTTTGCATAGATGTTTCCCGGTGTTGGTACCGTAATAAACATCGCAACTATTGTTGCTGGCGCCGGCCTTGGCGTTATGGTTGGTTCAAAGATGAAGAGTGAACTGCGCACTCTTATTACCGATGTTCTTGGTTTAACAACGTTGCTCGGTGGCGCGGCAGCTCTCGCGCCTTATTGGAGTAATCGTTACACCAATTCACTTCCCAAGGGCTGGGCGCTCTTAGCCGTATTGGCTTCACTGCTTATCGGCGGCCTACTTGGTTGGGCACTCAAAATTGAGAATCGCTTAGAAGGTTTAGGGGAGCGGTTACGCATTCGATTTAAGGCACATCATGAAAGTACATTCATCGAAGGCTTTCTTTCGGCCTCACTTCTCTTTGCAATTGGACCACTAGCAATTCTTGGAAGTATTAACGATGGAATGTCCAATGGCATTGATCAGTTATTACTGAAGAGCTCGCTCGACTTCTTTGCAGCGATGGCCTTTGCTGCCTCCCTTGGCTGGGGAGTAGCAGCATCTGCGATCCCAGTCGGCATTTATCAAGGCGCCTGGACTTTAATCGGACTATTCCTAGGTTCGATTCTCAGTGGTTATCAAGTTGATGCCATGACTGTGGTCGGCGGCTTAATGTTGCTGGCAATTGGATTTAGATTGCTGAAGATACGCGAAATTGCAGTCGGCAACTTGCTACCAGCTCTGGCCATCGCCCCACTATTTGTGTGGGTGCTCCACTTAATTAAAGTTGGCTAGATAGTTGCAGCGTCGATAACAAATCGATACTTCACATCACTTGCAACAGTGCGCTCATAAGCGGTGTTTACATAGTCAGCTTTGATAACTTCAACATCGCTGACAATATTGTGCTTTCCGCAGAAATCGATCATCTCTTGCAGTTCGGTCATACCGCCGATCATGGAGCCGGACATGCTGCGACGAGCGCCTAATAACGTGCCAACTTCGACGGCGTAAGGCTTACCTGGCAAGCCAATAACTACCAAGGTGCCATCGAGTGCAAGTAGTGAAAGGTACTTATTGATGTCTATCTCAGCCGAAATTGTATTGAGAATGAGATCGAAGTTGCGTGCATGCTTTTTAAAGACATCGCCATTATTGGTTGCTACGAATGCATCTGCACTCATTGCAAGTGCATCGCTCTCTTTGGCAGGTGAGTGTGAAAGTACAGTGACATGAGCACCTAAAGCTTTAGCAAACTTAACGCCCATGTGTCCGAGTCCGCCAAGTCCCATCACTGCAACTTTCGTGCCAGGACCTACTTTCCAATGCTTGATCGGAGAGTAAAGAGTGATGCCAGCACAGAAGAGCGGTGCCACACCTTCTAATGGCAAGTTATCTGGAACCGTCACCGCATAATCTTGATCGATCACGAAACGATCTGAGTATCCGCCAAATGCCACTGTCTTGCCATCGCGCTCGTAGCCGTTATAGGTACCGGTCATGCCAGCTTCGCAATATTGTTGTAAGCCAGCTTTGCACGGGGAACAGGTGCGGCATGAATCGATGAAAACGCCGATACCGATGCGATCGCCAACTTTAAATTTATCTACTGCTGCGCCAATTTCGGTAACGATGCCGACGATCTCGTGGCCTGGGACCATAGGGAAGAGCGAAGGGCCCCACTCTTCACGAGCTTGGTGAATGTCTGAGTGGCAGATACCGGCATAGGAGACGTTGAGGGCAACATCGCGTGATCCAAGCTCGCGTCGTTCGAATTCGAAGGGTACTAACGGTGCGGAAGCTGCCATTGCTGCGATGCCACGAGCTTTCATGATTCCTCTTTCGTATTTTCTATTGTTGAGCGGAGCTAGATGTGAAATTAAATAGTGAAGAGAGAGGTGATCTTAACATTGGGGAATTCTTTAGCGATCGCCGCTCTTCCACCCAATTCTGTCAGTTCCATCACTACCGCGATACTTGAAATTACTCCGCCGGTACGTTGAATGAGTTTGAGAGCGGCCTTCATGGTGCCACCTGTTGCCAACACATCATCGACTAAGAGTGTTTGCACTCCGAAGCCCATTGCATCTTGATGAATCTGCAAAGTATCGGTTCCGTATTCGAGGCCGTAATTTTCAGAGTGAACATGATGGGGGAGTTTGCCGGCTTTACGGATCGGGGCGAAACCGCGATGAGAGTGCGCTGCAACTGCGGCCGCAAAAATAAAGCCACGCGCTTCAATTCCGGTAATTAATTGTGCAGATCGGTCGACATCGCTCAAAGCAGCGGTCACTACTGCGAAACCATCGGCATCAGAGATCAGCGGAGTGATGTCTTGAAATTGAATTCCCACTTTGGGGTAATCAGGTATAACACGAATTAACGCTTGAGCCCCCGCTAACGATGTAACCATGTGTCCGAACGGGGAGTTGAACCCCGAAGCCCTTGCGGGCACTAGCACCTCAAGCTAGCGCGTCTGCCAATTCCGCCACCCGGACGAGTGCGGCAACGATACCAAGATCGTGCAGTCAGATACAAAATGGGCAAGAATACGAGCATGAGCGCAACGCCACAATCAGTCATCGAAGATGCAATTCAAATCTGTCAGGAATTGATCCGCATTCCATCTGTCAATTTTGGTGATGGAAAAGGTGACGAGAAAGCTGTTGCTCAATATGTTCGTAAATCACTGGCCGAAGTAGGAATCGAATCAGAGATTATTGATTCTGCGCCAAATCGTTCCAATGTTGTGGCACGCATTGAAGGTAGTGATCCAAAGCGACCTGGCTTAGTTCTTCATGGCCACATCGATGTGGTTCCTGCCGATGCTTCGGACTGGAGCGTTGATCCATTCGGTGGCGTAATCAAGGATGAAATGATCTGGGGCCGTGGTGCGGTAGACATGAAGAACATGGATGCCATGATGTTGGCGATTGTTCGACATTGGGCCCGCATTGGTTATAAGCCACCGCGCAACATTCTCCTCTGCTTCTTCGCAGATGAAGAGGCCGGAAGTATTTATGGCTCTCGCTGGCTGGTAAAGAACCGTTCAGAAATTTTCGCTGGCTACTCTGAAGCTGTCTCTGAAGTCGGTGGCTTCTCGGTCACCGTCGCCGGTGGCAAGCGCCTCTACTTTGTTGAAACTGCCGAAAAGGGAATCCACTGGATGCGACTTGTGGCATCAGGTCAGGCCGGTCACGGCTCGATGATCAATCATGACAATGCAGTTACGCAATTGAGTGAAGCAGTAGCCAAGATCGGTAATCACGTCTGGCCACAGCGCTACACCGCAACCGTCAAACATTTATTCCGAGAGATCGCTGCAGCAACTGGAAAGAGTTATGACGAGAAGGATCTTCGCCCCTTGCTCTCTGAAGTTTCTTCGGTTGCTCGCATGATCGGGGCAACGTTGCAGAACACGGCTAATCCAACTCAATTAGATTCTGGATACAAAGCAAACGTCATTCCGCAAACTGCTACTGCGGTTATTGATGGTCGCTTCATTCCCGGATTTGAAGATGAACTTAACGAGACGATCCGTGAATTGATTGGCCCAGACATTGCAATCGAGACAATCACGCGCGACATTGCGCTGGACAATCCCTTTGAAGGTCCACTTGTAACCGCCATGTGCAAAGCACTTACTAATGAAGATCCGGAGGCAATTGCTGTTCCGTACTTAATGAGTGGCGGCACTGACAATAAGGCGCTTTCGCAATTAGGAATTATTGGTTACGGCTTCTCGCCACTGCGCCTGCCAGCAGATCTTGATTTCATGGCGCTCTTTCATGGTGTTGATGAGCGAGTTCCGCTCAGCGGTTTAGAGTTTGGCGTTAAAGTCCTACAGGATTTTCTCGAGAACGCTTAATTCTGTCTTTGATAAATGATCCGGCGCTTCACGCGGATTGCACGGCGACCATCGGGAAAGATTCGCGTGCGATCTAAAACCCAGTGCCCTTGTTCGGCCATTTCGGTAAGTAATTGAGTTACGGCAGATCTATTTAACTGTCTGGAAAAATTGAGAGTCTGAAACTCGTAATTACCGTTCTGAAACATCGGCCAGAGCCCTCCTTACTACCTCTGGTAACTGCACTTCTTCACTCCGTAGAGCTCCGCGCAATTGGGCACCAGTTCTTGCCCCAATGATTGCACTGGTGATACCTGGGGTATCTCGAACCCAAGCCAAGGCAACTTCTAATGGGGCATAGCCCAAACCTTCTGCCGCAACAGCTACGGCATCAACAATTCGGCGCGACTGTGGATCCATGTATCCCTCAACGAATGCCGATAGATGAGGACTTGCACCGCGCGAATCACTAGGAGTTCCGTTGCGATATTTCCCAGTGAGTACGCCGCGACCAAGTGGTGACCATGCGAGGACTCCAGTTTCTAACGCTATCGCGCAGGGTAAAACTTCTCTCTCGATATCTCGATTCAACAATGAATATTCATTTTGCAAGGTTGCAATAGGTGCGCGACCCGGAGTCAGTCCTTGGCCAGTAATCACTCGAGAACTTTGCCAACCGGAGTAATTGCAGACACCGACATAACGAGCCCGGCCAGTTGTGTAAGCCCAATCCAAAGCAGAGAGAGTGTTATCGAGTGGTGTTGTTGCATCCCACGTATGGACCTGCCAGAGATCGACGAAATCTGTTCCGAGTCGACTCAGTGAGCGATCTAATTCCGCCATGAGTGATTGACGAGTGGTGCTTACCGATCGCTCACCATTTTGAATAGAGACACCAGCTTTAGTTCCGATCACTACCTCTTCGCGTTTGAATAGCGCCCCGATTAGGCCGCCAATTAATCGTTCGCTATCACCATCGCCATACAGCGCGGCGGTATCGAGAAAATTTCCACCAGCGTCCAAGTAGGCGCGACATTGATCTGCCGCTTCATGTTCATCGGTATCGCGGCCCCATGTCATTGTTCCTAAACCGAGTCGCGAGAGGGAGAGTCCGCTCTTGCCGGCCCTGCGCTTCTCCATGGCGTGACCCTAGCAAGTGCGATCGGTCGACGATTAGAAATCAGAGGGGATAGCCTTAGGTGTCTAACTGATTATGTCTCTAGTGACTTAGCTGTCGTGAAAAGAGGAATCTCGTGGGTCTATTGATTCTGGTCCGACATGCACACTCCACTGCTAATGCGGCAGGAATCTTAAGTGGCCAACGCAAAGGTGTTTCATTAACTGCAACTGGCAAAGAACAGGCGATCTCATTGGCCGAGCGGATCGGCAAAGCCGACATCAATCAGATCCTGATTAGTCCGTTAGAGCGATGCCGTGAGACTTTAGAACCCTGGCTAGAGAAGTACGGCAATTCCCGAATGAAGGTCGAGATCGAGCCGCGTTTAATCGAAGTTGATTACGGCAGCTGGAGCGGAAAAAAATTGCGCTCACTCACTACGCAAAAGCTCTGGAGTTCAGTACAGCGCACTCCATCTCGAGTGACTTTTCCCGGCGGTGAAAGTTTGTTGGCGATGCAGGAGCGTTCTATGGCCGCCATCCATGATGCATTTGGCGCACGCTCGAGTAAGGGCCATGTCATGGTTGTTTCCCACGGTGACGTTATTAAATCGATCGTTGCCTCATCCCTTGGCATGCATCTCGATGAATTTCAGAGAATTGTAATCGATCCGGCATCTGTAACAATTATTGATTTTGAATCGCCACGACCTCGCGCGTTAGTCATTAACAATGCATCGGGAAGCGTCTCGGCGCTCTTGGGCGATCGAGCCAAGAAACGCATCCTCCTCGGCGGCGGCAGTGGTCCTCTCGCGAAGAAGAAAAGTAAGTAATGGCACGAATTGTTTATGAGTTCGATCCAGTCGAACGCTTTATTGCGGGCACTGTCGGACAACCGGGAGAGCGGACGTTCTTTCTGCAAGCCAGCTCCGGATCAAAGTTGGTTTCTGTTGCGCTCGAGAAGATGCAAGTGGGAGCTATTACAGATCGAGTGATTGAAATTTTGCAGCAAGTTGCACGCAATGATTACGTCTTGGCGAAGCATCGCACTGCAGATGACATTGCTCCCTTATCCCAGCCAATTCTTGAAGAATTTAGAGTTGGTGTGATTGGAATCGTTTGGGAGAGCAAAAAGGAGCGCTTGCTACTCGAACTCCAGGCAATGGGGGATAACGAGAACGAATTTGATGATCTGGTTCTAGAAGATCTTGATAGTGCCCCTGACATCATGCGCGTTCTACTTACAACCAAGCAAGCAATTGAATTTGTACTCAGAGCTAGAAGTGTGATCTCTGCTGGCAGAGCGCCTTGCCCATTCTGTGGTGCACCACTAGATCCGCAGGGACATCTCTGTCCACGGGCAAATGGCTATCGTCGTTAATGGTGACCGAACTCAGCAGTGCCGAACTTATCTCGGCACCCCTTGAAGTAACGGGGCGTTTAATCGATGCATCCAATGCAACTCTGTATGCCGAAGCAAAGATCGGTGAAGTTGACGTTGCTTGCATCTATAAACCTGTTGCAGGTGAGCGACCCTTGTGGGATTTTCCAGATGGCACACTCGCCAATCGTGAATATGCCGCCTATTTGATTAGTGAGATCTCAGGGCTACATGTTGTACCGCTCACTGTTCTGCGAGATGGTCCATTTGGTTTTGGCGCGGTACAGCAATGGATCAACATTGATGAATCGATCGATCTCGCACTATTTTTTCGAGAAGACAATCCCGCGTTGCGCAAGATCGCGCTCTTTGATGCAATAGTCAATAACACCGATCGCAAGATCGGCCATCTCTTGCCACTATCTAATGAAGTGGTGCTGGGCTGTGATCACGGGGTTACATTCCATAGTGAGGATAAATTGCGCACCGTCTTGTGGCAATGGAGTGGTGATGAATTCACCGGCGATGAGATCGCGCTCTTGGATAATCTCTTAGCGAAAATCGCAGCGAATGTGGAACTCAGAGAACTGATTACCGAATCGGAGATTGCTGCGTTAGAAGATCGCATTAACTCATTAATCTCTGCTGGCACTTTCCCTACGCCATCAGATGAGTGGCCTAGCATTCCCTGGCCGCCCTTTTAGAGTTCGCAATTGCGAGCCTTCAGGTAAGGTTTGGGCATGAAGTCTTGGGCAACGGTTGATTTACCACCGATTGCGGAGCGATTCTCATTTCCACACTTAAATCTCTTTGATACCCAATCAGAGGAGATTCGCCCGCTTCCCGAGCGAGATGTCTATCGCATGTATGTCTGCGGCATCACGCCCTACGATGCAACGCACCTGGGCCATGCAGCTACTTATCTCACCTTTGATTTAATCAATCGCTATCTTCTTGCAAGTGGCAAAGAGGTTCGATACGTCCAGAACATCACTGACATAGATGACCCGCTACTTGAGCGCGCAACTCGCGATGGTATTGATTGGCGCGATCTAGCTCATTCGCAAATTGAACTCTTCCGCAGCGACATGACTGACCTACATGTAATCCCACCCCAGAGTTACATCGGGGCCGTAGATTCAATCGATTTAGTGATTAAAGCTATTCAGGAGCTGCAAAAGCGCGATTGCATCTATGAAGTAGATGGCGATCTCTACTTCTCTCCAAGCAGTGATAGTGAATTTGGAAATCGTTCACATTTCTCACGCGCCAAGATGTTGGAGATTTTCGCCGAACGAGGTGGGGATCCCGCCCGAGCAGGCAAGCGCGATCCACTCGACTGTTTAGTCTGGTTGAAGCAACGCCCCAACGAACCAGGTTGGCCATCACCTTTTGGTATCGGTCGTCCCGGTTGGCATATTGAGTGCTCTGCCATTGCATTGGAGTATTTGCAACCCGATGCCAAAGCAAAGACATCGATCGACATTCAAGGCGGCGGCAGTGACTTGATCTTCCCGCACCACGACATGGGTGCGGCTCAAGGAGCTTTGTTGCAAGACAAACCATTTGCGGATTTCTATGTTCACGGTGGAATGATCGGTCTGGATGGCGAGAAGATGAGCAAGAGCAAGGGAAATTTGGTCTTTGTATCAAAATTGATTGCTAGTGGATTTGATCCTTCAGCTATTCGGATTGCACTGATGCAGGAAAATTATCGAAGCGATCGAATGTGGGTTGCAGAAAAGATTGATGCGGCGCAGAGATTCCTCGATCACCTACGACTCTTACTCTCTCGTCCTGAGGTTGCACCGACTGATTCAATTATCGTGGAAATCATTCAAGCCATTAGCGCCAACCTTGATACACCGGCTGCGCTATCGGCTTTAGAGAAGTGGTGCGTTAAAACTGAAGATAACGCCACTGGTGGAAATCCTGGGGAGCTCTCTCGAGCCCTTGATGCCTTACTAGGTATTGCCCTTTAATCTATTCGCTACCGCGTCGCCTTAAATATCTTTCGAATTCCTTTGCAATAGCCTCACCTGAGGCCTCTGGTAACTCTGCCGCATCTTGGGATTGTTCAAGTGCCTTTACATATTCGCCAACTTCAGAATCTTCCTGAGCTAACTCATCTACGCCAAGTTCCCATGCTCGGGCATCTTCGGGTAGATCGCCTTGCGGGATAGAAACTTCAAGTAAATCTTCAACCGCATTGATGAGTGCAAGAGATGCTTTCGGTGATGGGGAAGCTGATGCGTAATGCGGGATTGAAGCCCAGAGTGAAATTGAATCGACACCACGCTTTACCGCGCCATCTTGGATCGCTCCCAAGATTCCAGTTGGGCCTTGATAATTACTTACCGAGAAGCCATAACGTTCGGCAATATCTTTACGAGGGGCGCTGCCCATAATCGAAATCGGGCGAGTATGTGGCGCATCAGCCAGTAGTGCACCGAGGGAGAGGAGCATCGAAACCTCTAAATCATCACCGAGATCTAAGAGATCGCGAGCAAAGCTTTTCCATCGCATGGAAGGTTCAACGCCTTTAACGATGATCAGGTCTCTTTCAAATTCAGGAGTGAATACACCATAAACCAGAGTGCCGGGCCATGAAATGCTCCTCGACTGTGATGCATCGAGAAATACATGTGGTCGATTGACTTGGAAATCGTAAAAATCTTCCGAATCTACTTCGGCGATTACGCGATGTGAGTAGGTGGAAAGCAGGTGAGTAATGGCGCCAGTGGCTGCTTCTCCTGCATCATTCCAACCGCTGAAGGCGATCAGCATGATCGGTGAACGAAGTGCTGGAATCTCTTTAATCTCCACAGATGACACCTTAAGGTAACCTTGGCTCAATGACGACTCAGTTCTCGCCCAGCGCTTCACGCACTGCAGGGGCGTTGCGCACCGCGCTTAGCACGCGAGTAGTCATCGCCGACGGTGCTATGGGCACGATGTTGCAGGAAGCAAATCCCACCTTGGAGGATTTCCAAGGACATGATGGTTGTAATGAAATTCTCAATGTTTCACGCCCAGACATCGTGCGCACTGTCCATGAGGCGTATCTAGAAGTCGGCGTTGATGCAATCGAAACAAATACCTTTGGTGCCAACTGGGCAAATTTAGCCGAGTATGGAATTGAATCGCGAATCTACGAATTAGCGAAAGCTGGCGCAGTAATTGCCCGTGAAGTAGCCGATAAGTTTTCTACTAGTGAGAAACCTCGATTTGTTTTAGGTTCGCTGGGGCCAGGCACGAAGTTACCCAGCCTTGGACACACTACCTATTCACTTCTCTTCGATGCTTATCAAAGCGCAGCACAAGGCCTAGTCGATGGTGGCAGCGATGCGCTCTTAATTGAAACAACTCAAGATTTATTGCAAGCAAAGGCTGCAGTCAATGGAGCTCGCGCGGTAATCAATAGCGCCGAACGCGACATCCTTCTGATCGTCCAAGTTACCGTCGAGACAACTGGAACGATGCTTCTAGGTTCTGAAATTGGCGCAGCACTTAACGCTCTTGAGCCACTCGGTGTTGACTTAATCGGTCTCAATTGCGCAACTGGTCCGGCTGAAATGTCTGAACACCTTCGTTACCTGAGTCAGAACGCAACAAGTGGAATCTCAGTGATGCCCAATGCCGGTCTACCAATCCTTGGAAAGAATGGGGCTGAATACCCACTAACAGCGGTGGAATTAGCAGATGCGCTTGAAAACTTCGTTCAAGATTATGGCATTGCACTGATTGGTGGTTGCTGCGGAACAACACCAGAGCACTTAGCAGCTGTGGTTGGGCGTTTAAGTAGCAAGGCGCCAAAGCAACGTTCGACTTCCAGTCCGCGCGGTGCATCATCGCTCTACCAATTTGTGCCATTTAGGCAGGATCAAACCTTCCTTGCCATTGGTGAGCGCACTAATGCCAACGGCTCTCGCGCATTTCGCGATGCACTTCTCGCTGAAGATTGGGCGACCTGTATGGAGATCGCGCGCGATCAAATCCGCGATGGTGCACACGTTTTAGATCTCTCAGTTGATTATGTTGGTCGCGATGGTGCAAAAGATATGCACGAGCTCGCAACCAGAATTGCTACAACATCCACACTACCGATCATGCTCGATTCAACTGAGCCGCTCGTTATCAAGGCTGGCCTTGAAGCACTCGGCGGTCGCTGCATTATTAACTCAGTTAACTTTGAAGATGGCGATGGACCAAAGTCGCGTTATGCGAAAGTCATGCCGCTAGTTCAAGAGCACGGCGCCAGCGTTGTTGCACTCACTATTGATGAAGAGGGTCAAGCACGTGATGCGGAATGGAAGTTGCGGGTTGCCCGTAGGTTAATTAGTGATCTCACTGAGAAATGGGGCTTGCAGGTCGGCGACATTCTGATTGATTGTTTAACATTCCCAATTGCAACAGGTCAAGAAGAGACCCGCAAAGATGCAATCGAAACAATTAATGCGATCCGCCAACTTAAAGTTGAATACCCCGAAGTCCAAACAACGCTAGGTGTCAGTAACGTCTCCTTCGGCTTGAATCCTGCAGCGCGAGTAGTACTCAACTCGGTATTTCTCCATGAGGCAGTTGTAGCCGGTCTTGATTCGGCGATCGTTCATCCATCCAAGATCACACCGCTGATGCGCATTGATGATCGCCAACGCGAAGTCGCACTCGATCTTATTTATGATCGTCGGACATTTGATGGTGAAGTCTGCACCTACGATCCGTTGACTGTCTTCCTCGAACTATTTGAAGGCGTGGAGCTTGCAACAGGTCGCCAATCACGTGCCGCAGAGTTGGCAGCACTTCCACTTACCGAACGTTTGACCCGTCGCATCATCGATGGTGAAAAAGTTGGTTTAGATGGCGATCTTGATGAATCACTTGCCGCTGGACATAAAGCCCTGGAAATTATTAATAGCTACCTCTTAGAGGGAATGAAAACAGTCGGTGAACTCTTTGGTAAAGGAGAGATGCAACTTCCCTTCGTCTTGCGCAGTGCAGAAGTAATGAAGTCTGCAGTTGCCTATCTCGAACCGCACATGGAGAAGAGTGCACAGGGCGGTCGCGGCACGATGGTGCTTGCAACTGTTAAGGGCGATGTGCACGACATTGGTAAGAATTTAGTTGACATTATCTTGTCTAATAATGGTTATCACGTAGTCAACATTGGAATTAAACAGACCA
>Ga0209297_1001091_pt1 | contig 15841 bp, 14 predicted proteins | sample S_130805_MF_Meta_FD_187322 | JGI IMG/M metagenome (GOLD analysis project Ga0209297, IMG submission 187322) | Freshwater microbial communities from Lake Simoncouche, Canada to study carbon cycling - S_130805_MF_MetaG (SPAdes) (version 2) | ecosystem: Environmental > Aquatic > Freshwater > Lake ... | reverse complement strand
ATTTACTCATTTTATATAGATTTAATATTATTTAATTTTGTATAATACTATCTTATTGAATGAATCAGAATCTTATCAAAACCTTTCAACAAAGAGGATATTTTAATCAGTGCACTGATTTAGATAATCTAAATAAACTCTTAGATAATAAAAAAATTAAACTTTATATCGGTTTTGATTGTACTGCTCCAAGTTTGCATGTTGGCAGTTTAGTGCAAATTATGTGTCTTAGACTGTTTCAACAATTTGGTCACACACCAATCGTTTTATTAGGTGGAGGGACAACAATGGTCGGTGATCCATCTGGTAAAGAAGAGAGTAGAAAAATTCTAACAAGCGCTGAAATTAAAAAAAATACTTCTGGCATTAAAAAAGTTTTTAATAAGTTTTTAAGTGGCAAAGGCACGAATAAGTTTGTTTTTTTAAATAATGAAAAATGGCTAACTAAAATTAATTATATTAATTTTTTAAGAGATTACGGAAAACATTTTACAATTAATAAAATGTTAACCTTTGATAGCGTTAAACTTCGATTAGATAGAGAGCAGTCATTAAGTTTTTTAGAATTTAATTACATGATCTTACAAGCTTACGACTTTCTTGAGCTTAATAACAAAAATGATTGCATCCTTCAGATTGGTGGATCTGATCAATGGGGAAATATTATTAATGGAATTGAATTAATAAGAAGAGTGAATGGAAAAGAGTCTTATGGATTAACTACTCCACTAATCACAACAAGTTCTGGAGCTAAAATGGGCAAAACTGAAAAAGGAGCTGTGTGGTTAGATGAAAAACAAACGTCTCCTTATGAATACTGGCAGTTCTGGAGAAATGTAAATGACGCCGATGTATTTAAATACCTAAGATTATTCACTGAACTTCCATTAGATGAGATTTCAAATTTTGAAAATAATAAATCTAGAAATATTAATGATTTTAAAGTTATTCTTGCAAATGAAGCAACTAAAATTCTACATGGTGAAAAAGCATCCTCAAATGCTGAAGCTACTTCTAAAAAGACATTTGAAGACAAATCTTTTGGAGATGATCTTCCAAAAGTTGATATTAAAAAATCTGATTTAAATAATGGAATTTCGTTTAATGATTTAATTATTAAAATTAACTTTGCAAAATCTAATGGGGAATACAGAAGAAATATCGCTAATAAAGGTTATCGAATTAATAATGAAATTGTAACTGATGAGAAAAAAATAGTTACTAAAGATGATTTTAATGGTGAAAAAATTATTAAAGTTTCATTTGGAAAAAAACAGCACGTTTTAATTGAAGCTATTTAGAAGTCCTAAATATATCTACAAATCTTTGTACAAATCTTGGAGTTATTGTTCGAACTGGATTTATTGTAGTTTCAAAATTGTTATCTTTGCCTTTAATTTTAAAGCTTACTCCAAAAACTCCATCTCCACTTTTGCCTGTTAAAATCTGCCCTAGTATTGGAATATTTGATAGAAGACGATTAACTTCATAGGCTGGAATTATGTTTCCATCTAAGCTCACATAATCGTCAGCGTTATTAATTCTACCCTCTACGATAAAACCAAGGGACGGTCCTGTTCCATAAAAATCTTTAAAGGTAAAAAACTTTTCATCATTTTCGTAAACAATAACAGTGTTATCAAATCTAATTCCCTCACCTTTTAAAGTGTCTAAAATTCCTGTAACTGAAGCAAGGGACAATATTTGAGCAAGTACAGGTATTTCTTTAATTTTAAAATCAGTAACAATAATTTTACCTTTGGATGAAGTTGCGCTTAAATCTTCAGAGGTAAATTCTAATTTTCCTTTTTCAAATCCTTTTATAAAACTAAATCCTGCAATAAACGGTCTTGCTCTATCGGAGAGCATATAAGTTGCGATGTTGCCGTTTTTATTTCTACTAATTTTAATGGTAATTTTTTCTTTATTAGAAAACACTCCATTAGCATCTAACTTGGAAAATTGGCCTCTTAAAATTGTGCCAGTTAAATTGAAATCACGAATATCATCATTAGTTCCAGTATCAACAGTATCTAAATTAGCACTAATGGTTCCGTTAAATTTTTTCGAAACAACATTTGATGGTTTTGAACTTGTAAGGCTATCGATAATATATTTGGCATCCAATCTTTTTCCTGTGATTTCTATGTGATTAATATTACCTTTTTTAGATGAGATAATTTTAAAATTACTTTTGTCGGTATTAACGACGATACTATTAAGGGATGTTATAGAAAAGTTTTCATCAAAATTTAAGTCAAATAACTCAATATTATTTTTGCCAGCATTAATTGTAACTTTCTCTAACACGGAAGCACTTTTCTTAATCTCGCCTTTTAAAAGAATCTGACCATCATCATTTAATAATTTATTAAAATTAATAGGAGTAAAATTAATTAAACTTTTCTTAATATCTATTCGAGTATCAAAATAATATTGATCCTTATTAACATTTAATTGGACATATAATTTTGAAGAGCCTTTAATATATTCTGGCTTAAATACTTTTTGCCAGTTCACAAAATTTATATCTGAAATAATATTAATCTTTGATGTTTTTTTATTAAGATCAGAGTTTATTTTAAAATCTAATGTATCGTTTTGATTGAAAATTATTCCATTAACAAAAACATTTGTTTTATCAAATTCAACTTTAAATTTTCCATTCTTAAACTTTCTATTTTTATCATCTAAAACATTAGGGTAAGAGCTTTGCAGCAAATCTAATTCAAGATTTGCAATATCAGCTTTTCCTTTAACAGATGTATTAAGTAGATTTCCTTTCTTATCAAACTCAAGGTCAATTTTATTAGTTGCTGTAGTTGAGAATGATAATTTTTCTATATTTTTAGTAATATCTTCTAAAGCTGCTATTTTTAAATTTTTAAATTCTTTTAATGAATTAAATTTTCCAGTTAAATTTAGATCAAGGGATGCTTTATAGGAATCTGATGATTCATTTACTAAAATTTTAGATTTATCAAAATTTAAACCTGCGGCTGATCCTGATGAAATATTAATATTTAATTCACTATTTTTATATTCAATATCGGCATTAATATTTTGAAACTCAGGCAGTTCATTTGAGACAATAAATGAGGTGTCTTTAATACTGCCTAAAAACTCAATTTTTATAGTGTCTTCGTTGTATATTTTTAAATCCCCTTTAATAAAGCCTTTCTTAACTTTGTTATCAAGATAGCCTTTCTGACTATCTTCTAAAAAAACATCGCGAATTAAATTAATACTTTTTTCAAATGAGTTTTCTGAAAATTTTACTTCTATAAATTTAGGATTGTAATTGCCTTTAATTGCAGAAAAAATGCCAACACCAAAATTAGTTTGATAAATATTAGTAAGATCGCCTTTATGATAAAGTTTTGGCTGATTAAGGCTAAATTTAACTGCAAAATCTTTAATATCTAAACTTACTCTTATATCTTTAAATTCTAATTTAACTTTCTTGTACTGATCATTAAACCTTTTTTGAATTAGGTCATTGAAATTTGAAGTCTGAAATCCAAAAGATAAAAAAGCAATAATTCCTATAAAGATTGCTAATACAATTAATAAAATTTTATTTCTTTTAGCCATTAATGAATTCCTTGATAAACGGATGCTTCTAAAAATACCGCAATATCTCCATCGAGTACTTTTTCTGGGTTTGTCACTTCGATATTAGTCCTATTATCTTTAACAAGTTGATAAGGTTGTAATACATAATTTCTAATTTGACTTCCCCATCCTATTTCTTTTTTAGAGCTTTCTAAGTTATCGGAGTCTTTTTGTTTTTTCTGCATCTCAAGTTCATAAAGTCTAGCTTTTAACATGTTCATCGCTGTTTCTTTATTTTTATGCTGCGATCTTTCGTTTTGACACTGAACAACTATTCCTGATGCAATATGAGTTATTCGAACAGCGCTATCCGTTGTATTTACGTGCTGTCCTCCTGCTCCACTGGACCTATAAGTATCTATTCGAATGTCTTTTTCTAAAATTTCAATATTTATATCTTCATTAACAACTGGATAAACCCATGCACTTGCAAAACTTGTGTGTCTTCTTGCGCCAGAATCAAATGGAGAAATTCTAACTAAACGATGAACTCCAGATTCTCCTTTTAACCAGCCATAGATAAACTGCCCTGTTATTTTAATTGTTGATGATTTGATTCCAGCTTCTTCACCTCTACTTTCATGAATGAGTTCAACTTTAAAATTATTTTTTTCAGCCCATCTTGAATACATTCTTCTTAACATCTCTGCCCAGTCTTGACTTTCGGTGCCTCCCGCTCCAGCGTGAATTTCAACGTAGGCATCAAGAACATCGCTTTCATTGGATAAAAAACAAAGAAGTTCAATTTTTTTTAATTTTTCTAAATTACTTTCAAAAGATTTATTTAAATCTTTAGCTAAGACTTCATCATTTTCTTTAACGGCAATATCTAAAAGGTCCTTATTATCTACGTGCTCTTTAGAAATAAAATCGTAGTTATTTTTAATTTCTAGTAAAAAATTTCTTTCTTTTATTACTTTCTCTGCATTCTTTTGATTGTTCCAGAAATCCTGAAGTTCTGTTTGTGCTGTTAGATCTGAGATTTTTTTATCAACCTGATTTTTATCAAAGATACCCCCTTATGTTATCTAAGGATTTTCCTATTTTTTCAGCAATATTTTTAACTTCGATCATTTTAAAAAATCAGTTTTTACGATTTATTTATTAAATAACTAAACAACTTCTACATCGATTTGCTTAAATTATTAAGATTTAAATAGATATTTTAACAAAGATGTTTAATATAATAGTTAAGAAAACAAATGAATTTTATGTCATTAAAAATTAATCAAAAATTTAGGAATTTATTATCATGTCTAAGGAATTACTCATCGATGCTTCGCATCCAGAAGAAACTAGAATTGCTATCAAGTCCAATAATGGAATTGAAGAATATGAATATGAAAATATTCATCGCAAAAATCTAAAAGGAAACATCTACTTAGGTAAAGTAAGTAGAATAGAACCATCTTTACAAGCTGCATTTGTTGATTTCGGAAACGAACGACATGGATTTTTAGCATTTAACGATATTCAGTCTGATTATTATCAAATCCCTCAAGCAGACAAAGATCGAATTAAAAAAGAAGAGGAAGAAGCTCGAGCAAAACTTTTAGAAGAAAACGATAAAGAAATCGTCGAACATGCCGAGCAAGGTGAAGATATTAATTTACAAGATAAAAATTCATCTAATGGAGATCAAGATGAAGAGAGCATTGGAAATAAAGCATCTGATGATGAAATTGATTCAAATGAAGAAAATCAAATTGAGGACAAACCTAAAAACAACAAAAGTTTTTACAGATTCAAAAGATATCGTATTCAAGAAGTAATCAAGCCTGGACAAATAGTTTTAATTCAAATCGTAAAAGAAGAGCGTGGAAAAAAAGGTGCGGCTCTTACAACTTTTATATCACTTGCAGGAAAATACATTGTGTTAATGCCAAACACAGCAAAAGGCGGTGGGATTTCTAGAAAAATTTATAGTTCTAGCGATAGAAAAAAAATGAAGGAAATTATTAATGATTTAGAACTTCCAAAAACAATGGGGTTAATCGTTAGAACAGCGGGTGCAAACAAAACTAAAAATGAAATTAAAGACGATTTAACAAACTTATTAAGCACTTGGGAAGAGATAAGAATGAATACTTTAAAATCTATTGCTCCAAGTACAATTTATGAAGAAGAAGATTTGATTGCAAGAGCCATTAGAGATTTTTATAGCAAAGACATCGATAGTATTATTGTTGATGGTGATAAAGCATTCGAAGCTGCAAAAAAATATGCAAAAAAAATCTCAAGTGCTCATGTGAAAAACGTTATAAAATATAAAGGCAAGATTCCAATATTTCATCACTATAATATTGAAAAATATTTAAATTCAATTTTTGAACCTAGAATAGAATTAAAATCTGGCGGTTATATAATTATAAGTCCAACGGAAGCTTTGGTTTCAATCGATATTAACTCCGGTAGATCTACTAGAGAAAGAAATGTTGAAAAAACAGCTTTGACAAATAATCTAGAAGCAGCAGAAGAGATTGCAAGACAAGTTAAATTGAGAGATTTAGCCGGTCTTATCGTTATAGATTTTATCGATATGGAAAATTACTCGAATAAACGTTTAGTTGAGAGAAAATTAAGAGAGTCATTAAAAAACGATAAAGCAAGAATTCAATTTGGAAGAATAAGTAACTTTGGTCTTCTTGAAATGACAAGACAAAGACTAAGAGAAAGTTCAATTAAATGGGAGATTCAATTATCTGTGGACTCATTTGCTCTTAAAATAATTAAATTATTAGAAGAAAGAGCTTTCAGTGATCCTAAAATTAAAATTATAGACTTAAGTTTATCAAAAAAAATAATTGATATAATCAATGCTAATTATTCAACTGAACTTAAATTCTTTAAAGATAAATATAAATTCAAAATTAATTTAATTCAAAATGCTGAATTTTTAAGCCAAGAATTTTTATTTAGTTTTTATGATGCTAAAAAGAAACTAATTAGTGAATTTAATGGCACTGAAGTTAAAGAACCTTCTTCAAAGGAAACTAATGTAAGTTCTACTAAAGAAGAAACTAAAGATAGTTCAGAGAAAAAAGAAGAAACTGTTGATGATAAAAAACATGATGGTTACAAAGGTAAAAGAAAAAAATTCTTTAATAAAAATAGATTTAAAGACAATAAAAGACCTAAAAAAAAAGAAGCTGAACCTACTAAAGAGATAAGTTAGTTATTCAATAAGTCCTTCGAACGGACTTGATGGATTTGCAGTTACTTTTTTCTTAATCCTTCCAGCAATAAAGGATTTTCTTCCTGCGATCACCGCATCCTTCATGGCCTCAGCCATTAATATTGGATTTTTAGCCTCAGCTACAGCGGTATTAATTAAAACACCGTCACAGCCTAATTCCATAGCAATAGCAGCATCGGAAGCACATCCTATTCCTGCATCAACAATAACTGGTACTTTAGATTGGGTCTTAATAATTGAGATATTAAATCTATTTTGAATTCCTCTTCCTGATCCAATCAGAGATCCAAGAGGCATAATAGCTGCTGCACCCATATCTTCTAATTGTTTACAAAGTATAGGATCATCCGATGAATAAACCATAACCTCAAAATTTTCTTTTTTTAAAACTTTTAAAGCTTCAATAGTTTCAATCATATTTGGATATAAAGTTTCTTTATCTCCAAGCACCTCTAATTTTACAAGATTCCACCCTCCCGCATCTCTAGCTAATCTTAAAGTTCTCAAGGCCTCTTCTGCCGTGTAACAGCCCGCGGTATTTGGAAGATAAGTTATTTTTTTAGGATCTAAAAAATCAACCAGCATTGGTTCTTTTGGATTTGTAACGTTCACTCTTCTTACTGCAACAGTTACAATTTCCACTTCTGCAGCTTCAATCGCTTTTGCCGTTTCTTCAAAACTTTTATATTTTCCTGTTCCAAGAATAAGACGAGACTTATATTTTTTTCCAGAAATAATTAAATCTTCCAATTAACCGCCTCCTATAAAATGAACAATCTCAACTCGATCTTTAGCTGATAAAATTTTTTTAGCATAATTATCTCTCGGCACCACTTCTTCATTAATTTCTATAGCTACTTTTTTTTCTGAAAGGGACAATGTCTCTAATAAAGAAATTATATTAGTTTTTTCTTTTATATTATGAGGTTTTCCGTTCAAAATGATTTGTATCATGTTGGATTTAAGCTATTTTTAAATTATAACATATCATTTTCTTATATGAATATAGTAATTATTAACGGTCCCAATCTTAATCTTTTAGGCGAAAGAGAGCCAAAGATTTACGGAAAAGAAACTCTTAAATCGATTGAGAAAAAATGCAAAGAGCATGCTAAAAAAAATAAAATTAAAGTAGATTTTTTTCAGTCTAATATTGAGGGTGAGATCGTAACCAAAATTCAAAAATCTAGAGATAAATTTGATGGTTTAATAATTAATGCTGCAGCTTTTACTCATACATCAGTTGCAATATTAGATGCTTTAAATCTTGTTAAAATACCTAAAATAGAAATTCATATTTCTAACATTTTTCACAGAGAAGAATTTCGTCACAAATCATTAATTAGCAGTGCAGTTAATGGTATAATTTGTGGCTTAGGATCTTTTGGTTATATTTTAGCAATAGACGCCATTAAAAAAATAATTAAAGATAACAAATAATGAAAATAGATAAAAAAATTATTAAAGAACTTTCAGATTATTTAGATGAATTTAATCTAACTGAGATTGAATATTCTGAAAATAACGTAAAGTATAAAGTTAGCAAATCTAGCAAAGGCGTTGTTCATGAACAAATCATATCAACTGGTGGTCAACCAAGAGCATCGTCTTCTACTGCCTCGCCTGTTGCTGCTGATAATATAAATAAAGCTAATATTGTAAAATCACCTATGGTTGGAACTGCTTATTTAGCTCCAGAACCTGGTGCAAAACCATTTGTAACAGTTGGCGCTAATATTAAGAAAGGCCAAACAATTATTATTATAGAAGCAATGAAAACTATGAACCATGTCCCATCTACTAAAGATGGTGTGGTTAAGAAAATATTAGTAACCGATGGTGAAGCGGTAGAATTTGATCAGGACTTAATCCTAGTCGAGTAAATGATTAAAAAAATACTTATAGCAAACAGAGGCGAAATAGCCGTACGAGTGATACGGGCTTGTAAAGAACTTGAGATAGCAACTGTTGCTGTACACTCAACTGCAGATAATGAGTCTATGCACGTTAGACTAGCAGATGAAAGTATATGTATTGGATCTCAAAAGGCTCAAGATAGTTATCTAAATATTCCCTCTTTAATATCAGCGATAGAAATTACAGGTGCAGATGCGGTTCATCCTGGTTATGGATTTCTTTCTGAAAACTATAAATTTGCAGAAATTTTAGAACAACACAAAATTAAGTTCATAGGTCCAAGCTCAGAGCTTATAAGAAAAATGGGTGATAAAATTGAAGCTAAAAAAATAGCAAAAAGTTTAGGTCTGCCTATTGTGTCCGGTTCTGAAACAGGAATAAAAGATATCAGTGAAGCTATAAAAATATCTAAAGAAATAGGTTTTCCAGTACTTATTAAAGCTGCTGGTGGTGGTGGTGGTAAAGGTATGAGAATTGTCCATTCTGAAGATAAATTAGAAGAAAATATTAAAATTGCTCAAACAGAAGCTAAGAAATTCTTTAATAATGAAGAAGTTTTTATTGAAAAGTTTTTTGAAAATCCAAGACATATTGAAGTGCAAATTTTATCAGACGGTAAAGATAATACGGTGCATTTAGGAGAAAGAGACTGCTCTGTTCAAAGAAGATACCAAAAAATTATAGAAGAAAGTCCTTGTCCAGTTATTAATGATGAACAAAGAAAATACTTACTTGATGTTTCAGTGAATGCTATTTCAAAACTTGGCTATGAAGGAGCTGGAACGCTTGAATTTATTTATGATAAAGGAAAATTTTATTTTTTAGAGATGAATACAAGATTACAAGTAGAACATCCTGTTACAGAGGAAGTAACTGGAATTGATCTTGTAAAAAGACAAATTGAAATTGCATCAACAGGTAAATTAAATTTACAACAAAAAGATATTACATTTTTTGGTCATGCAATTGAATGTAGAATAAATGCTGAAGATCCAAGTAAAGATTTCTTACCAAGCGCTGGAACAATCAAAACTTATAATCAACCTTCAGGTCCAGGAACCAGAGTTGATAGTTGTGTATTTCAAGGATGTAAAATTCCACCCTATTATGACAGTTTAGTTGCAAAACTTATTTGCCATGGCAGAGATAGAGCTTCCGCAATATCTAGATTGAAAAGATCTTTAGATGAATTTGTTATTGAAGGAGTAAGCACAACAATTGATCTTCATAAAAAAATATTAAGAAACGAAGACTTTATTAATTCAAAATATGATGTGAATTGGCTATCAAAAACTAAGTTTTATTAGTTTTAAGGACGCCAACTTTCGTAATCAGCTTTAGTCTGTGGTTTATATTTATTGGGATTATAAGCCTCTTCAGTGCCTGTCTTGTTTTCTTGATGATCTTTCTGCCATTCATACTTTGAAAATTCAGCCTTAGTTGGAATCTCTTTTATTATATGATGTATCCATGCATGCCACTCAGGTGGGATTTTTGTAGCCTCTACATCTGAATTAAAAATAACCCATCTTCTGTCTTTGCTATCAACATAATATTTATTTTTAGAATCATCGATGCCGACAAGTTTTCCAAAAAATAGTGTATTTAAAAATGTTCCAATGGTTTGACCATTCCACCAGGTAAAAATAATTTTAAGAAATTTAATCATTATAAAAATTTATATTTTTTTAAGATATCCACAAAAGTTTTCTATTTCAAGTTGTCTGTTTTTAACTAGACACTTATTACAGATTAAAATAGTGATTTAAAATCATTAAATTTTTAAGAATCAAAAAATGTCTAAATATATTGCTGAAAGTTTTTATACCTGTTTATTTAAAATTACTCATAATTTACAAGAATTAACAAGCGAAGCTCTTCAAGAAATCGATAGCAGAAAAGATGGAAAAGTTGAGGTTTTAGACGTTAAATTTAATAAAAGAAAAACAAAATCACTAGCTGAAATACAGGCTAGCAAAACTCAAAGTAAAGAACAGGAAGTTAAAGAAATATCCAGTCAAAAAATTAGCGAAAATATAACTTCTTCTATTTTTAATAACATTCAAGACAACAAGACATCGTCATTGTCTATTGAAAACAAAGCCTTCAGTGAAAGAAGAAAAATGCCTGATCGCAGAAAAGGCTATATCCAAAAAGCAATGATTGGCGATCATAAAGTTTATTTGCATATCGGCGAATATGACGATGGTAGAGTTGGCGAAATTTTTATTGATACGAATAAAGAAGGTGAACTTGTAAGATCTTTAATGAATAACTTTGCGATCGCAATATCTTTAGGTTTGCAATATGGTGTTCCTTTAGAAGAATATGTAGATGCATTCATTAATACTAAATTTGAACCATCTGGAAAAGTTAAAGGAAATGATAGAATTTTATCCGCTTCTTCAATTTTAGATTATCTATTTAGAGAACTTGCAATTTCTTATCTAGGAAGAGAAGATCTTGCGCATACTCCTTCTATTAAAAAAACTGATCAAGCAGAAGACTCTGAAGAAAATGCTCAGCTTATTGATGTTCTTAAAAATATTACAAGTAAAGGTTTCTTAAGAAATCAGTACAAAGAAAAATTAGTAGATCTAAGTAATATTAGATTAAATATTAAGAGCAAAAAAATAAATTAGTCTTTTTTAACTAATTTAATATTTAATTCTTTTAATTGTTTTTCAGAAACATCTGACGGCGCATTCATCATTAAATCTTGAGCATTTTGATTTAATGGAAACATAGTAACTTCTCTTATATTTTTCTCTCCTGCTAATAACATAATAATTCTATCAATCCCTGGCGCTATTCCTCCATGTGGTGGCGCACCATAAGATAAAGCGTTAATCATGCCGCTAAATTTACTATCAACTTCTTCTTTTGAATAACCAGCGATTTTAAATAATTTATACATTAATTCTGGAACGTGATTTCTAATAGCTCCAGATGACAACTCGATACCATTACAAACAATATCATACTGATAGGCTAATAATTCTAATGGGTCTGTTTTATCGATCAAATCCATCGGGATTTGTGGCATAGAAAATGGGTTATGACTAAAATCAATTTTCTTATCAATTTCATTATATTCAAACATTGGGTAATCAGTGACCCAGCAAAACTCAAATACGTTATCTTTTATTAATTCTAAATTTTTAGCAATCTCAGTTCTTGCCCATGCTGAAAATTTCTCAGCATTTTTCTTGATATCACACACAAAGAATATGGCATCTCCGCCTACAGCGTTAATTTTTTTACATAAAGTGTTTATTGCATCTTCAGAGAAGAATTTAGCTATAGGTCCTTTTCCTTCTAATTTTCCATTATTACTTTCGAGAATAATATAACCTAGTCCAGAAGCTCCTTCTGTTTTTGCACCTTTGTCTAAGTTGTCAAAAAAACTTCTTGGTTTTGAAGATACATTTTTTGCAACAACACATCTTACTACTGATTTTTTTTGAATTAACTTTTTAAATATTTCTAATTTAACATCTTCTCTTTCAAAAATTTCAGTAACATCATTAATTTCAATTGGGTTTCTTAAGTCTGGTTTATCTGTTCCAAACTTTAACATTGCATCTTTATATTTAAATCTTTTAAAAGGTGTTTTGCTGATTGAATAACCTTTGCTAAATTTTGTAAAAACCTCATGAAGCAACGGCTCAACCACTTGAAATACATCTTCTTGTTCAACAAATGACATTTCAATATCCAATTGATAAAATTCACCTGGGCTTCTGTCTGCTCTTGCGTCTTCATCTCTGAAACATGGAGCAATTTGAAAATATCGATCAAAACCAGACACCATAATTAACTGTTTAAACTGCTGAGGCGCTTGTGGAAGAGCGTAAAATTTTCCAGGATTTAATCTGCTTGGAACTAGAAAATCTCTTGCTCCTTCTGGACTGGAAGAAGTTAGAATTGGAGTTTGGTATTCTAAAAAACCAAGACTCTCCATTTTTTTTCTAATAAATGAAATAACATTAGATCTTAAAATAATATTTTGATGTAATTTTTTTCTTCTTAAATCTAAATAACGATACTTTAATCTTATTTCTTCTGAATATTCTTGATCGCTAAAAACCGGCAAAGGAAGTTCTTTTGTTGAACCCAATATATTAAAATTTTTAATTAAAACTTCAATAGAACCGGTTGCAAGTTCCTTGTTAATTGTCTCTGCAGTTCTTGCAACAACTTCGCCTTCTATTCGAATAACACTTTCTAATTTAATTTTTTCTAGTGCTGAAAAATGTTCGTTTTTATTGTCAATTACGCACTGAGTCATTCCATAGTGATCTCTTAAATCAATAAATAATAAATGACCGTGATCACGCTTTTTATGAATCCATCCGGACAGAATAGTTTGCTTACCAATATTATTAATTGTAAGTTCCGCGCAATTGTGAGTTCTATATTTATTCAAATCAAACCAGCCTTTTTAATAATAAATTGAGATACAGTTAATGTTCAAAAAAAACAATCATAATTTCTCATTTATTAAAAACAACAAAGAACTAGATCAATTTATTGCAAAGATTAAAAATAAAAAAAAATTTTTCTTGGATACAGAATTTGAAAGAAGATCAACTTATAAAGCAATTATATCTATTATAGTTATTTTTGATGGAGAAAATATTGGAATTATTGATTGTTTAGAAAAAAAAATTAATTTTAAAAAAATATTTAAATTTTTAAATAAAAAAAATAATACATTAGTAATTCATTCTTGCAGACAAGATCTGGAAATATTTTTACCAATAGTTAAGAAAATTAAATTTACTGTTTTTGATACTCAAATTGCAGCATTGTTTGACGGTTATGCCGAAACTCCCTCATATAAAAAATTAGTCCAAGATTTTTGCAAGATTAGTTTAGATAAATCACTACAGAAAGAAGATTGGCTAAAAAGACCAATTAACATTGAGAGGATTAACTACTTAATTAATGATGTTTATTATCTAAAAATAATTTTTAATAAGTTAAATATTAAATTAGTTAAAAAAAATAAATTAAAATTATTTAATAAACAAATTAAAAAGGAAATTTTTAAGATTTCTCATGAAGATTATCCTGTTATTTTTAAAAAAAAATTAGGTGATAATATTTTAAATAATAAAAAATTTACTAAAATAATAAGTTTCAGAAACAAAATAGCCAAAAAAATAAATCTTCCAAAAAATTGGGTTTTTTCTGATAAAGAAATTATAAGAAATATAAAAAACGAAGAAATCTCTATTGATTCTAAAAATTTAAAAAATATAGAAATTAAAAATTTAACAAAACTAATTGTCGATTTAAAAAAAAATTTTAATAAAATTAATTAATATCGGTTAGTGCTTGGTTAATAATTTTGGTATTTATTTTTTTTTTATACAATAGAGATAATTCATCCAAGTTCTTAACAAACTTAGAAGCGGAGTCATAACTCCTCTCAATATTTTTTAAAATAAAATTAACTTCTTTTGCAGTAATATTAATTTGTTTATCAGAAAGCATCTTTGTTAAAATTTGATGGAATAAATCATCAGATGGATTGGTAATTCCGACTGCAACTAATGAATTTAAACGTGAAATTAAATCTTTTAACTTAAATGAAATACTTCCTGCTAATTTATTAGAAGTTAAATAAATAAATTTATTTTTACTTATAAAATCATTTAAAATTGTCTGTAAAAAAACTTCATCATTAAATAATTCTATATCTTCTATAATTAAAACTTTTTGATTTAATATTAAGTCTAAATTATCTTTATTAACACTTTTCCCTTCAAAAATTTTAGAATTAGTCTTATCTGAAAAAATTTTTGTTAAATAAGATTTTCCAGATTTTTTTGGACCATAAATATTGATTCCTTTAAAACTCCAATTTGGCCATTCTTTAATTAATTTGTAGGCTTCATAATTATTTTCTCCTACGCAAAAATCTTCCTCATAATAAAAACTTTTATCTGGAAATTTAAAAACTATTTGATCTTTCATAAAAAAACCTAAAACTACATTATTTTTATAAAAAATCTTATTTAAAAACTGATTGTAAAATAAGAAAACAAGTGTATTGCTGAAGTGTTAATATTTTTTTAATGAATAATTCAAATTTTACCTATCTTAAAAGTGGTGTTGATATCGAAAAAACCACAAATCTAGTTAAATTTATTTCTAAATTATCAAAATCTACACAAATTAAAGGGAGTGAAATTAAAAATTTTAAAAACATAGGAGGCTTTGGATCTGTATTTGATCTTGGACAATATAAAATTAAAAACCCTCTTATTGTAACTTCAACTGATGGCGTTGGAACTAAGCTTGAAATTGCAAATCATTTAAATGATTTCAGAACAATTGGCATTGATTTAGTTGCGATGTGCGTAAATGATCTGATTGTGCAAGGCGCAAAACCTGTTGTCTTTTTAGACTATATTGCAATCCCAAAAGTTATTGAAAAAAAATATAAACAAATACTATCAGGTATAGCAAAAGGATGTAGAATTGCTGGCTGTTCTTTATCTGGCGGTGAGACTGCAGAAATGCCTGGTGTGTATACTGGAGATTCTTTTGATTTAGCTGGCTTTGCTGTTGGTATTGTTGGAAAAAAAAATGTCATCACAGGAAATTCCATTAAACATGGTGATATAATATTGGGAGTACCTTCGACAGGAGCTCATTCAAATGGATATTCTTTGATAAGAAAAATTTTGAAAGATAAAAAAATTAAAGTTAAAAAAAATAAAAAATTATACAAAGATCTTTTAACCCCTACTAAAATTTACGTAAAAGAAATATTAAAACTTCACAGTATGAAGTTAATTAAAGGCTGCGCACATATCACTGGTGGAGGAATTATTGAGAATTTACCTAGAGTAATTTCTAATAATTACGCCGCAAAAATAAATCTTTCAAAGATTAAACCAAATAAAGTTATAAAATGGATTAAATCAAATGGTGTTGATGATCAGGAGATGCTTAAAACATTTAACTGTGGTGTTGGTTTCTGTATAATTGCAGATAAAAAAAATTATCAAAAAATCTCAAAAGTTTTTAATAAATCTTCAAAGCCCTATGAAATCGGGACTATAGTGAAAAGTAATAATAATAAAAAAATTATATTAA
>Ga0209297_1001086_pt1 | contig 15892 bp, 25 predicted proteins | sample S_130805_MF_Meta_FD_187322 | JGI IMG/M metagenome (GOLD analysis project Ga0209297, IMG submission 187322) | Freshwater microbial communities from Lake Simoncouche, Canada to study carbon cycling - S_130805_MF_MetaG (SPAdes) (version 2) | ecosystem: Environmental > Aquatic > Freshwater > Lake ... | reverse complement strand
CAGCGCATACAGCCTGTATGCGCATAAGAGCATAATTTAAGCAAACAAAATATCAATTATTGCCATTCCTGCCTAATGAATTCAATGCTATTCAGCAGCCAGTTCTATGGCTATGAGACTGAGGAATGCCGCCTGTGCAACTTCGAGAGAAAGGTCGCTCAAACAAGAAGAGCTTGATGCACACAGATTCAAATATCTAAGCGCAATATCTCCAATAGTAGTATTTTGTGCCATATGCAATGTGGTGAATTTATTCATATAACAGCTAGAGCCACCATTAAATTTAACAAGAGGTATGCAACCATGCGCCATTGCTTCCAGTGGAGGTAATCCCAAACCCTCGTGAGTACTAAGCAGGAGAAAAAATTTAGAATTAAATAAAATTTCGAAAAAATAAAACTGAGGACATAGCTTAAAAATTTTAATCGAAATTTTAGCAGAAAGTTTTGGGACTTTATAGATAGTATTTAATAAATTCTGCGGATCAAAAATAGCAATTTCAAGTGGTATGTCTGCTAAATCAGACAGATTCCCAAGAAAATCAAGATATGCAAGAGGGTTTTTTAAATGACCTTTTCTCAAGACAAATGCAAGATCAAATTTCCTGTCGCGAAAATTATGAGTTTTTAGCTTCAGTAGTTGAAAATCACGAAATACTGGAACAGAACCAACAGGAAAGAGAGAAAAAGAAACCAAGCCATGCCGTTTTGCATGTGCAAAACCAGAAAGAGAAAAGCAAGTTTCCTGCAAATAAGAATTTGCAAATATTATCAAGGAGGAGCGGAGGAGTAAACTTGAAATTATAAATTTAAACGTAGCTTGAACTAATTTGTTTGCAGATGGGAAATACCATTCCAGGGCCTGCACAAATGACCACAGCTTTAAACGAGGCAAGAAAAGGGTAATAAGTAGAGTTGAAAAATGAGTGGTAACAACAAAATCCGGTTTAAACCTAGAGAGTTTTGATAATAACTTAAGGAGATCAAAAGGAAAAAGAAATAATGCCGAAAGCAGTGTTCGGTCTCGTCCCTCAAAGAAAATAAAATTGGATACATTGTGACTTGCATCCTCCAATTGACTTTTTAATCTTAAAATTTCCAGGCCACCACCTGAAAACTTATTTACAGAACAAACAATAGCAATTCTTTGTTGGGTCATCTAAGTGACATTAATCGCTTGAAAGCGTAAGCAAGAAACAAAGTAAATGCAAGCAAGATGCTCATGTGATAATATTTAATATTGATATCAAGAGATGCGACTAAGGATTTAAAATAACGCTTATCACTTAAGCCACCCAAGAAATACATGCCATGGTTTCCAGTTGTTGGGAGAACATGAAATAATTCAGATCCATAAATACTGAATAGCCTGCGCACAAATTCATAATCCATAGCAAAAGGTAATTCAGAGTATAATCCATGCTTGGAATAAAAATGCCGAGGAATGCACATCCAATTATGCGCAAGATGCATACCACGCCAAAGAGCTTTAGGGCGGTTAGAAAAGAAATCTACAGATTTGCCAGCAGCATCGACAATTAAAGGTGTTCCACATAGTATAATTTCAGGAGAGATGTAACTATTGCACAGATTTAGAAAATCAGGTCCGTAGGTATCGCCTGAATTGAGAATTATAATATAATCAGCAATGCTAGCATTAATGCCAATATTCCAAGCATGGGCTATGTTGCGATCTAGGCCACTTATCAAGCGTGCCCTTGATCGTCCAGAAACCTTGGCGACTATATCCAATGAATATTGACTTGAGCTATTGTCAACAATTATCCACTCAAACTCTTTAAATGTTTGGCTTAAAAGACTGGATTCCGTACGTATAAGCAAATCACCAGAGTCTTTTGTAATGGTAATAATAGAAAAAGTAATCATTTTAGTGGTTATCGAATTAAGGGCACCTCGAAAAACCCCCTCTGCCAGGAAAGATGACGCCTCTCCATTTGAACCAGCTGGGGGCTTGATGGAGCAGATCAATGCGTCGATACAGCGAGGCTGTTCAATCTGATGTGAGGAGAAGGATGAGCCCGCCCCATAGGCAGAGCGTGGCTCAGATTTCCCAGGAACTGGGGATTCACCAGGCCACCCTCTACAACTGGAGGAAGAGCTGGCGGTTGCAAGGTGAGATGGTACCGGCATCGGAGAAAGACCCAGAGGGCTGGACTGCTGCCGACAAGTTCACGGTGGTGCTCGAGAGCGCTGGGTTCAATGCCACGGAGCTCAGTGCCTACTGCAGGGAGCGGGGCCTGTTCCCGGAACAGGTAGACCGCTGGCGGCAGACGGCCCAGGATGCCAATGCCAATGCGGTGCTGACCATGGCGGAGCAGCGGGACCTAGAGAAGCGACACCAGCAGGATCAAAAGGAAATTAAACAGCTAAAACAGGATCTACGCCGTAAGGAAAAAGCCCTGGCGGAGGCGGCAGCACTGTTGATTGCCGCAAAAAAAATCCAGGCCTTCTGGGGAGAGGACGGGGAGGACTGACGACCCCGGACGATCGCCAGAAGGCCCTTGAGATCCTTGAGGAAGGGATTGCTGCTGGTGCCCGCGCCAGTGAACTGGCCAAGCTCATGGGCGTGGGCTTATCAACGCTGCAGCGCTGGCGTAGGCAGTTCGCCGGTGATGGGGAAGGCGTGGATGGCCGCAAAGGCAGTAGCCGCCAGGTGGCCCACCGCCTGAGCGAGGAGGAAAGCCAAAGGATCCTGCTCACCTGCAACGAGCCCCAATACGCCTCCTTGCCGCCAGGCCAAATCGTGCCTGATCTAGCTGATCAAGGCATTTATATAGGTTCTGAACGCAGTTTCTACCGGGTTTTACATGCCCATGGGCAGCTGCACCGCCGCGGTAGAGCGCGGTTACCACAAGAAGGAAGGCCTATTCCAAGGTTGCGCGCTGATGGCCCAAATCAGGTTTGGAGTTGGGTTATTTCCTATCTCCCCACCAGCGTTAAAGGGAACTGGCTTTACCTCTACCTGGTGGTTGATATCTGGAGCAGAAAAGTTGTTGCCTGGGATGTAGAACAATCTGAATCAGCTGAATTAGCAGCTCAGCTGGTGAGTAGGGCCTGCCTAAAGGAACGGATCATCAATGCGCGGAGCAACCCTTGAGGTGCGCTTAGAAGAGCTAGGGGCACTCAGGTCCTTCTCTAGGCCAAGAGTTTCGGACGACAATCCCTATTCCGAATCACTATTCTGCACCGTTAAATACCGGCCTAACTATCCCAACCGGCCATTCCGTAGCAAAGAAGAAGCCTGCCAATGGGTTTCTTCTTTTATTGATTGGTAAAACCACCAACACCGCCATAGCGGCATCAAATTTTTGACGCCTCAGCAAAGACATTGCGGTGAGGCGATAGCAATTTACAAAAAGCGGGACGATATTTACGAACAGGCACGGCTGGCAAATCCAAAACGTTGGAGCAGATCAATTCGTTGCTGGAAACAACCAGAACTGGTGTGGATCAACCCGCCAGCCTATGATTTAGTCGCTCAAACAGCTAGATTGGCATGGGCCGCCTAATCAGCAGCAGAGACGTAATCTTTCCTGACAGTTACCGGTGCCGAGGTTGATGGGCTGTTGGCTGATGGGCGCATGGCCAGTGTGAACTGGGCTGAAGTGGTTCAGAAGTCGCTCTCCACAGGTGTAGACGTAGAAGGCATTCAAGATGATCTGCAAGCGCTGGGGATGCGTGTGGAACCCTTCTTGCCGGTGGATGGCGAGAGGGCTGACCGGTTGTGGCCGCTCACGCGCCAGCTGGGCTTGTCGCTGGGGGACCGGGCTTGCCTGAGCCTGGGGTTGCGGCTGGGCCTCACGGTGGTGACCTGCGATCGAACCTGGGCTCAGCTGCCGCTGGACCTGGAGGTTCAGCTCCTGCGCTGAGATCCATCGGCCATGAACTGGTGTCGCGCTTCAGCAGTGAAAGATCGTGATCAGGTCTGGTCATCCAGTAGCCAGTCAATGGCGGATCGCCAGCGCAGCCGGCGAGCGGCGTCGCCAAGATCGGGCGGCCGAGCATCGAGGCTGATCAACACAGGCTCTGCAAAGCGGCCTGCCGGTGAGTCGGCCAGCTCCAGCAAGGAGGACACCTCCCGCTCGCTTGTGTCGGCGTCGTGGAGGCTGGCACACACCTGCACCAGCAGCTTCTGGCCATCGGGCAGCAACGCCAGGGCATCCACCTCGCGGCCGCTCTCACTGCGCAGGTAAGAGAGTTCCGCGCCGCGACGCCGCAGTTCCACCATCACCACGGTTTCCAGGGCATGGCCAAGGTTCGCTCGGCCGCTGCGGTCGTAGAGCGGGATCAGGCCCGGATCGATCGGGTAGATCTTGCGGGGCAAACTCTGCGTGCGGCGCAGGGAGCCGCCCCCCGCCGCCAGGCTGGTGATCAGAAAGGCCTGCTCCAGGTGCTGCACCAACTCCGTGAGATGCTCCCGGCTGATGGCCAGGCCCTGGGAGCGCATGGCTTGGTGCAATTTGTTCACGCTGAAGGCACCACCGGCATGAGCCAGCAGCTGACGCACCAGCCACTGCAAAGCCAGAGGGTTGCGAATGTTGTGCCGCTCCATCACATCGCGCAGCACCGTGCTGTCGACATAGCTGAGCAGCAGGGATCTGCGGCTGAGAGCATCGAGGCCCTGCACCTCGGGAAAACCACCCTCGAGCAGATAGCGTTCCAGCTGGTGCTGAAGCGAAGACCGCTCAGCGCTCGACCAGTGCTCGGCTGTGATGCTGGGCTCCAACCGCTGATGGCGTAGGGCCTCCCGAAAACTGAACGGCCACAGCAGGGTTTCCAGAGCCCGACCGCGCAGGTTGGTGGCGATCTCAGCCGACAACATCTGGGCGGAGGAACCGCTCACCACAACATCAAGGGGTTCGGTGTCGATCACCCGGCGCACAAACCCTTCCCAGCCGGGGATCACCTGCACCTCATCGAGGAACAGGCAGGGCCGATGCTTCCCTGGCTGCGGCTGCCGCCACTGGGGATGCAGGGAAAACCAGATCTCCAGGTAGGCGTCGAGCAGCTCAGGGCCGGAACCGATCAGGCGTTCATCCTCGAGGCTGATCCAAGGCAGGCCCGAACGCTCCATGCCGGGGCTCGCCAGGCGATCGCTGAGCTCCTGCCAGAGCAGGCTGGTCTTGCCGCTGCGGCGCATGCCGATCACCGCCAGCACCTTGCCGGCTAGGCGCGGGATCCAGGTGTCGCGGCGGGTGAGCACGGGCAAGGGCATGGCGATGCCATCCACCAGCTTCTGCCGCAGCAAACGCAGAAGGTTGTCGTCCATAGCAACAACCTAATGGGATTTCTTGCCGCGGACCGCGACAAGGCGTACCTCACCCCGCCCAGATGAAAGGACGTAGCTGCCGCCACCTGTTCACCCGAAAACCGGTATAAGATCGGATAAATTCCGATGATCACCTTGAAAGCAGACAGGCTGGTGCATCCACTGCTCCGGTTCGGGGCGGTGCCGCTGGCGCGTGAGGCCCTCGATGAGGTGCTCAGGCCGTACCGGCGCCCCAACGACAAGGTGAGCGAATGGCTGCGGGAGGGCGCCCTGCAGCCGCTGCGCCGGGGCCTGTATGTAACTGGCCCGCCGCTGCGCACCACGCCAGTTTGTCTGCCCCTGGTGGCCAACCATCTCTACGGCCCTTCCTACGTGTCGCTCGACTACGCCCTGGCCATGCACGGCATGATTCCCGAAGGGGTGGCCGAGGTCACGTCGGTGACAGCCAAGCCGAGCCGCAGCTTCACCACAAGCCTGGGGCGATTTTCTTACAGCCACTTGCCGTTGCGGTTTTATGCGATCGGTCAGCAGCTGGGTAAGGGCTCTGCTGGGGAGCGGTTTTTGATGGCGAGCCCCACCAAGGCACTATGCGACCGGCTGGTGTTGAGCCGGCAGCTGCCGCCGCTCTCCCGCCAGGCAATGCACGACTGGCTATTGCACGATCTGCGGCTGGAACCAGAGCTGCTGGGTGCGCTCAGCCTGGTGGAGCTACGCCATTGCCTGAACACGGGGTATAAACAGCGTCAACTGAGCACGTTGTTGCAGGTGATCAAAAACCTGCAAAAGGAGCTGGGCTGATGACGAACCCGAATCTCAATCCCGCCCTGGAGCAAATGCTGCTGAGGGTGCCCCAGGGAAGCGGCGCCGAACGCAGCCAGGCGCTGAGGGAGGTGATGCAGGAGATAGCGCTGGCGGGGCTGGTGCGGCGCGGATTCTTTGGCAAGGCGGCCTTCTATGGCGGCACCTGCCTGCGCATCTTTCAGCAGTTGCCTCGCTTTTCCGAAGATCTGGATTTTTCCCTGCTGCAATCCGATCCACACTTTTCATTGCAGCCTTATCTGCAGGGCCTGACTGAGGAGTTTGCTGCGCTTGGAATCCAGGTGGAAATCCGCGAGAAACAGAAAACAATCAAAACAGCAATCGTGTCTGCCTTTCTGAAACCATCAACCACAATGGTACAGCTGGCAATTGCGGGTGCTGCGACCCTGAAGATCAAGCTCGAGGTCGACACCGACCCACCGCTCGGGTTCAAAACGGAAGAGCAGCTGTTGCTGCAGCCTTACTCCTGCTACGTGAAGTGCTTCTCTCTTGCCGATTTGTTTGCAGGCAAGATGCATGCGGTGTTGTTTCGGCAATGGCAGCAGCGCGTGAAAGGCCGCGATTGGTTTGACCTGGAGTGGTATGTGCGCCGCGGCATCCCACTACATCTGGAGCATCTGGCGGAGCGTTCACGCCAGAGTGGCCATTGGGCGGCTGAGCAGGGCTTCAACGCCGAAACCCTGCAGATGCTCCTGGCGCAGCGAATCGATAGCCTTGATGTAGCCAAGGCCCGCCAAGAGATCGAGCGGTTCATCGTGGACCGCCAACCGCTGGCGATTTGGTCGCGCAGCTATTTCAAGGAACTGGCGCAGCGGATTGTGTTGGTTTGAGCGTGATGGCTGACTGCCTCACCCCGCCATTCACCGGGTCGGGACAAAGGGTCGCGAGAGCTGGGCTGGTGGTGAGGGTCATCTCCTCAGTAACGGCGGCCGCGCTCTATCACGCTCCCATAAACCTCCGCATACATTCCCGCCACCCGCGCCGGATTCCAGAGCCGCTCTGCCCGCTGGCGGGCGGCATGGCCGAGGCTAATTCGGCGCTGGGGATCTTCTAGCACCCAACTGATACCAGCAGCAAGATCTTGTGTGTCGAAGGGTTGGGCTAGGTAACCGGTGCGCTGGTGCTCAACGATGTCTGGTAGCCCACCGGTGCGGAAAGCCACAACGGGGGTGCCGCAGGCGTGGGCTTCCACGGCGGTGTTGGGGAGATTGTCTTGCCGCGACGGCACCACCATCAGATCGGCGGCGCTATAGAGCGCGCGCAGGCTGAGATCATCGTGCAGGCGACCGGTGTAGTGGATGGGGAAGCCGAGCTCTCGTGGCTCGCGGGGGGCGAGTTGGCCAAATACCAGCAGCTGAAGGTCGCTGCGTTGGCAGCGCAGCTGGCCGAGGGCCTGAAGCAACAGGTCGAAGCCCTTGCGGGGATCCTCGCCGCCTCCTAAAGCACCGAAAAGCAATATAGGTACATCTATCGGCAGACCAAGCAATTCGCGGGCAAGTTGTTGATTGATTGGCTGCCAACGTGCAGTGTCGAGACAGTAAGGCACAACGCTTAGCGGCCAATCGTGCATCAGGGCGCTTTGTTGCACACAATCAGCCAGCCATTGGCTAGGCGTCACAATATGTATTGGCCGTTGCCAATGGCTGCGCTTGCGTTGCCAAATGAATCTATTTAGATCAAGACCGCTCTCGTAAGCTGGTCGGTTTTCTCGACAATAACCATCACGCCAGCGGTGATCGGTGGTGTAGTGCTCGGCGCCGCAGAAGGCCCACATGTCATGGAGGGTCCACACCAGGGGCTTACGGATGCGGGCGATGTCTGCAATAGAAAGCATCTCGCCCTGCACCCAGTGAAGGTGCACCACATCGGCATCAGATGCGTTGATACGCTCTGGCCAACGAGAAGAAACGCCTGAAGCTCCTGGTGGATGGCATAGAGGGCAAATTCATTGCGCTCCAGCAGCATCAAGGCCTTGGGCCGCTGGCTCAGCACCCGCCGGCAGAGAAACTCTCAGATACAGGCCACCGATGTCGCGAACCTTGTCAAAAAAGAAGGGGGTGGAAAGAGAAGGTCGATGGTGGTTTGGCTTTGCGGCTACAACGCCAGATCTAGACGGCTCCGCTACAGCCGCACCAGCTGCTGGCTGAGCTCCTCGCGGAAGATCTCCACAGTGCTGCGCAATCCCTCCGCCAGCGGAATCCGCGCCCGCCAACCCAGCGCCGCCAGCCGGCTTAAATCCAACTGTTTCTTCGGGGTGCCGTCGGGTTTGCTGGCATCCCAGTGGATCTCGCCCTGGAATCCTGTGGCCGCCGCCACCGCTTCGGCGAGCTCACGGATCGTCAGATCCACGCAGGTGCCCACATTGAGGAACTGATGCTCTTCAGGCCCCGGCTGCCAGTGCTCCAGCGCAAACACGCAAGCCTGGCCCAGATCATCCACATGCAAAACTCCCTCATGGGGGTGCCAGTGACCCAGCAGGTCACGCTGGCGTCGCCGCGCTCGGCTGCTTCGTGGAAGCGGCGAATCAGGGCCGGCAGCACGTGGCTGTTGGTGGGATGGTAGTTGTCACCAGGCCCATACAGATTGGTGGGCAACTGCTGCGCAGAAGGCTTCGCCTACAGGCTGATGGCATCGAAGCCGTGCTGGCGGCGGAGGGCCTCGCACAGCTTGATGCCAGTGATCTTGGCGATCGCGTACCACTCATTTGTGGGCTCCAGGGGCCCGGTGAGCAGCGCTTCCTCGCGGATCGGCTGCTCGGCGAACTTTGGGTAGATGCAGCTGCTGCCCAGAAACAGCAACCGCCGCACGCCTGAGAGCCAGGCTGTTTCGATCACGTTGGTCTGGATCTTGAGGTTGTCGAGCAGGAAATCAGCCGGGTAGCTGTTATTTGCCTGGATGCCGCCCACTTTGGCAGCCGCCAGCACCACCACCGTGGGCTGGTGCTGCTCAAACCAGCGCTTCACGGCCGGGTCGTCTTCCAGATCCAGCTCGGTTCGGCTGGCCGTGAGCAAATTGCTGTACCCCGCGCGCTGCAGCGCCCGGCAGATGGCGCTGCCCGCCATGCCGCGGTGGCCAGCCACGAAGATGCGATCAGCAGGGGTGATTAGGCAATCCATTAGCTGATGCCTCCAACTTAGTCCACAAGTGGACTAAGTTGGTTTCCGATGGATCCGCACCCCATGGCTGAGCGTGTTGTGAATGTGCATGAGGCCAAAACCCACTTTTCACGTCTAATCGATGCCGCCCACGCCGGCGAAACGATCCTTGTGGCCAAAGGAGGCAAGCCCTGGGCGCGCTTGGTGCCTCTCGAGCAGCCTCGCCCGCGCCGCCAGGCCGGAGTCCTGGCTGGCAGCATCACGCTGCCAGCACCGGAGCTGCTGCTGGAACCTCTGCCGGAGGAGGAGCTTGCTGCCTTCGAGCAGCCTCTCTTCTGACCTTGCCCGTGATGACGCAGCTGTTGCTCGACACCCATGCCCTCCTGTGGTGGCTTGCTGAGCCGGATCGGCTCTCGCCTGCCGCATACGCCGCCATCAGCGATCCCGCCACTTCGGTCGTTGTGAGCGCAGCCTCCGGTTGGGAGATCGCCACCAAGGTGCGCCTGGGCAAGCTGCCAGCGGCCAGGGAATTGCTCGATGATCTGCCCGGGTTGCTTGTAGCCCAAGGGTTTCAGCTGTTGCCGATCACCCTGCAACAGGGCCTGCATGCTGGCAGCTACCCCATGCCCCACCGCGACCCCTTTGATCGTTTGCTGGCCGCCCAGGCTGAGCTGGCCACGCTCACCCTGGTGACCGTGGATCCAGCGCTTGAGTCGTTCCCCTGCAGGCTTCTCTGGTAGCGGCATCAGCACTTCTCTCTATCGACCTCACCACGGCAGAAGGATTAGTGGTGGCGTTGGCGTCGCTAAGTCCGGGCGCTCAAAAACAGCCTTAGAGGTTCTGCTTCAGCTATTGGCGGCCAGCCAGGCGGATAGGTCGGCTGGCCCCTGGAAGTCGAGAAGGGCGTCGGCCAGGGCTTCCAGCTTCTCCACTGGTAGGGCCTGGATCTGGGCGGTAGTGGGCTCGCTGATGGGGCCGCAGCGGCGGTTGAGGAGGCGGAGGGTGACTGCCGCTTCGCCCTCCTGGCGCCCTTTTGTTTCGCCTTCCTGGCGGCCTTCCTGGCGGCCTTCCTGGCGGCCCTGCTGGCGTCCCTCGGCAAGCCAGTCCTGTACCGCCCGGGTGTGGCGGATTTCTTCTCGGGGGATGCCGGCAATCACCATGATTTCTGCCTCGGTTAGATGAGGAAACCGTTGAACCAGCATAGGCAGCACAACCGTGTCTAGATCAGGGCGACTGGCCAGGATCTGCTGACTGCTAGCTGCCAGTTCGCTCTCGGGCCGCACCGGCAGGGTGAGCAGGTTGAGCAAGGGGTCGAGATTGGGCTGCTGGCTCAGCTCCTCAAGGCTGAGCCACACCACCTGTTGTTCCAAAAACACCTGCAGCGCCTTGGTGGGGCCGAGCTTGAGGCGGTTGTGGGGCGTGATCACCAGCACGGCCCAGTGCTCCACCTGGGGCTGCTGCTGCAGGAAGCGATAGGTCTGCGCCGCCAGGCGGTGGTGGAAGCCTGGATCCGGATGCATCTGCACCTCCAGCAGCACCACGGGAAATTCGGGGCTGCCGGTTTCGGCGCAGCCAGTGCTTTGGCGCGGCCACAAAACACCATCGAGGCGGTGGCTGAGCTCTTTGATCTCGAGAGCCTCAAAGCGATAGAGCCGATCGCCGGGAGCGCCGGGGTCGAGGCCCAGCGGGTTGTCGGCGGCGGCTGAGCCGGGCAGGAGGGCGCGGATCAGGTCGGGGGCGCTCTGGAAAACCCGGTAGTACCAGCGGTCGGTATTCACTGGCTGCGGGCGCTTGCTGGCGAAAAGGTAGCCGCGGGTTAGGGCTGCAGCCCGTGCGGGACCTGCTGGCGCCGGGTGTTGCTGGCAGCAGGAGGCTGAGTGGTTTGTTCGGGCTGGGACGCCTGGCGGCTCAGGGGGGAGTCAACCGCCATCACTATTTGGGCGCCTCTGTGAATCTGTACAGCTGTACAGACTCCTGCACAGCTGCAAATCAGAGGGGGCGCCTGTGAGGGTGCCGCTGCGGTGGTTGAGTTGGCGGAAGGTGACCGCGCCCTGGGTTGCAGCAATCGCGGCGATCTGTCCATCAGCAAAGCCAGGCCGCAATCCCGGTGCCTCAAGTCGAGCGCGCTGTTCGCCATGCCAGAGCGCCGCATCACTGTTGTAAGGCAGCACAGGCAGCCGCTTGAGAGCAGGTTCTGCAGATAACTGCGGAAGCGCTCTTTTCTGCGGCCGTTGGCCAAGCGCTGGATGCCCTAGCTCAGCTCATCAATCACAGCTCGGCCAGCACCACGGCATCCGGCCGCTCCCGCATCGGTTCAGACAACACGTTGGTGTCGAGCAGAACGTTCACGCCAGCTCTTGACAGCCTCCTCTCCAGGGACGCCAGACGCCAAGGGCCAGTCCTCCGGATGGCTGGTCTGACCGGCCGAGCGCCATTGCGCGATGGACTCCCACAGCTTTGAGCGCTGCTGCTGGCCCTGGAGAGCTGCATAGGCCTGCTCGGAGAGCAACACCGCCACAGGTTTGCCATGGCGGGAGATGTGCACTACCTCACCACCCTCAGCTGCGTGCACAAGGCCCGCCAGCTGAGCCTTGGTCTCAGACAGGGATACCGGCTGTGTCACGACCACGACGAACACTTCTGACCAGAAAACTAGTCAGCCCAGGGATTGGGGGGTGGATTCTCCATCGAACCCACCACCGCAAAGCCCTTGCGGCGCAGCAGCATCTCCATCCGCGGCTGATCGGCCACATCGGCCAGCACCGGCACCAGCGGCAGATAGCCGGCGCCGCCGGTGACGAGAATCGTCATCTTGGTTGGATGGGCTTGATGGGATATGGACTGAAACCCGTGAGGAACTTGTTGTGAATGGTCCTTTGCTCGCAGTAAGCGGCTGAATGGTTCCTTCGGGCTGGGACGCCTGGCGGCTCAGGGGGAAGCTCCTCCATTGCCCAACAAACCGTGGTTTCACGGATGCCCCCGAGTGCGCTCCTGTGTTGCTCTGGCTAGAGAGCTGAATGGGCGGATGAGGTGAAGGTTGGGGTGGTGATCAAGCAGCTGGAGGCGGCCGGCTGGTTCCTGGTGGCGACCCGCGGAAGCCATCGCCAGTTCAAGCATCTGATGCGGCCCGGCAGGGTTACGGTGGCGGGAAAGCCCAGTGATGACCTGGCGCCCGGCACCCTGCGCAGCATTGAAAAGCAGTCTGGAGTTCCCCTTCGATGAAAAACACCTACGCCGTTGTGATTGAACCTGCCAGCAGCGGCTTTTCGGCCTACGTGCCCGACCTGCCCGGCTGTGTGGCCGCTGCCTCCAGCCGCGAGGCCGTGCTGGTCGAGATCCGAGCTGCCATCCAGTTCCACCTGGAGGGCCTGGCTAGTGAGGGGCAGGTGGCGCCTGCCTCCAGCAGTTCGGTGGAGATGGTGAGCGTGTAGGGCCCAGCGACACCAGCTCCGCCCCACCACTGGCCAGCATCACCACCAGCAGCAAGCCCAACAGCAGAATGCGGTTGGATTGGTTGGTATCGCAGGTGGCGCGGCGTCAGGCGCGGTTGGTGGTGAGGGCGGCCAGCCAGGCGGCCAGATCGGCTGGGTCCTGGAAGTCGAGCAGGACGTCGGCCAGGGCTTCCAGCTGCTCCAGCGGCAGGGTCTGGATCTGGGCGGTGGTGGCGTCGCTGAGGGGGCCGCAGCGGCGGCTGAGGAGGCGGAGGGTGACTGCCGCTTCGCCCTCCTGGCGCCCTTTGGCTTCGCCTTCCTGGCGGCCCTCCTGGCGGCCCTCGGCCAACCAGTCCTGTACCGCCCGGGTGTGGCGGATTTCTTCCCGGGGAATGCCGGCAATCACCATGATTTCTGCCCTCTGGATGAGACAGCCGTGGTGAGCTGGGGGTCGAGATCTGGCTGCTGGCTCAGCTCCTCCAGGCTGAGCCACACCACCTGTTGTTCCAAAAACACCTGCAGCGCCTTGGTGGGGCCGAGCTTGAGGCGGTTGTGGGGCGTGATAACCAGCACAGCCCAGTGCTCCACTTGGGGCTGCTGCTGCAGGAAGCGGTAGGTCTGTGCTGCCAGGCGGTGGTGGAAGCCTGGATCCGGATGCATCTGCACCTCCAGCAGCACCACGGGGAACTCGGGGCTGCCGGTTTCGGCGCAGCCGGTGGTTTCCCGCGGCCAGTGCACGCCGTCGAGGCGGTGGCTCAGCTCCTTGATTTCAAGAGCTACATAGCCGCAAGGCTTCTGCGTAGGCGAAGCCTTCTCGAAGAGAAGCAGTAGCGATAAAGGCGATCGCCGGGGGCGTTTGGGTCTAGGCAGAGCGCGTTGGCGGCGGCGGCTGAGCCGGGGAGGAGCGAACGGATCAGGTCGGGGGCGCTCTGGAAAACCCGGTAGTACCAGTGGTCGGTATTCACTGGCTGCGGGCGCTCGTTGGCGAAAAGGTAGCCGCGGCTTGAGGTTCGGGCTGGTGTTTCTGGCGGCTCGTGGAGAAGCCCTTTTTGATCCACCTAAGGGCCAATTGCAAGCCCCATTTTTAGGCCAAGCGTTCATCCAGCTGGAAAGGCTCTTGGTGGACCAGCGCTACTTCTGCCATTGCCGGCTGCAGCGGATTGAGCAGCAGGTTGCGGGCCTGAGGCACCACCACCGAGGGAAGCAGAAGGCCCATCTGCCCTCCGTCCCGCAGCCAGTCGCCACCAAACACGGCGCTGGCCTGGCCATGGGGGATCGCGTTCCAGCCCGCTGGCAGGGCTTCAGGTTCGGCTTCACTGATAAGGCCCGGCCCAGCAGGCACCTCGTAGGCACTGAGCACCAACGGCGCGATCAACACACCATTGAGATGCACCAGCACCTCCAGAACGGTGATCTCGGGTGTCAGCCCCAAATACACAGCCCGCTGCCCGGATTGGTTCCAGCGCTGGCCATCGCGCGCCGCTCCCTGGCCGGTGAGATCGCCGGCGTAGCGAGCCTTGCTAAGCCGCCAGGCCCGAATCACACCCTCGCTCACACCGGTGCGCCGTGCTCCAGCGCTTGGAGCAGACGCCGCACCTGTCCCGCGCCGATTGCGGTGCGGCAGTGCTGCAGTGGGCTGGCTTGATGCAGCAGCGGGTGGGGGGCCTTCAACCAGGCCTCCGTGCTGGCTGGCTGCTCAAACACGCCATAAGCAAGGCTCAATACCTCCATCAGCCGGTCCAGCCGCTCGGAGGAAACAAGATCCAACGCCGCCTGCTCGCGGCTGCGGCGGGCCATCGTGGCCTCCGAGAGGGCCAGCAATGGCTCAAGATCCGCCGTCTTGAGATGCAGGTGCTGGCGCAGGGCCGCCAGCCAGCTGCTGCTCCAGCCCTGCTCAATCGCATCCAAGCGCTGCTGTTCATCCAGAGCGCCGAGCTCGGCGGCGCGCAGCCAGAACGATTGGCTCAGATCAGCCTCCTGAGACGCCTTGTGCGCTGCCTTGTGCGTTGTGGCAGGGATCACAGAAGCCATGAGCTAATCAGTCCAAGCAACGTCATTTGAAGTGATCCTAGCGTCAAATGACATGCTCGCTTGTAGCACCAGGCATCCGGCCGTTCCCGCATCAGTTCAGACAACACGTTGGTGTCGAGCAGAACGGTCACGCCAGCACTCTCACCACCCTCGGTGCGGATTGAGGGGCAGGCCAGTGCCAGTCACAGATTTAGATCTGGCAGATCGGCTGTGACTCTCATGCGTCCAGCAGTTTGAACAGGACTGAAGCCGTGACGTGAACGATTCCGTACAGGCTGTACAGAATCCCAAACAGCCGAATCAAGGCCCCGCTTCAGCCGTTGGCGGCCAGCCAGGCGGCCAGATCGGCCGGGCCCTGGAAGTCGAGCAGGGCATCAGGCACAGGCAATCAAGCGCACCTGCAAAGCCTGGACCCGCTGAAATCCGGCATCACCCGTGATCATCACGGCATCAGGCCCCAGTTGCAGGCAGCAAGCCGCCTGCAGGGCATCAGGTGTACGCAGCCCATGGTTGGCGCGCAATTGCGTCGCCAGCTCCACCACAGATGCACTGAGCTCCACAACCAGCAGATCTGGCTGGGCAAACAACGCCTCAAAGCGATCCAGGCAGGATTGATCACCCTGCCGCAGTGGAGCCACACGACACTCCAGCAGGCTGAGGCGGCTTACAGCCAGTGGGAGATCAGGTGCCTCGACAGCAAGCTGATGGAGGGTTGCCTGGGTGGCTTCGGCCCATGGGGCCTCACCATCCACCAAATAGATCAGAGCGCTGGCATCCAGGAAGGCAATCACCAGTCGCGCTCGGTTGCCAGCTCCGCATCGATCTCAGCCTTACTGCGCGGGCTCGTGGATGGCGGCAGAGCCAGCAGCCACTGCAACGCCGATGCTTCAGCCACAGGAGCTCGTGATGCCTGCAACTGCAGCTGGCGGTAGTGCTGCTCACTCAGCACCACAGCAGCCGATCGGTTGCGCTTCAACAGATGGACCGGGCCATGCTGCAGCGCCTGCTCAATCGCTGCAATCCCACGGCGCTTGAGCTCAGCCGAGGTGAGCGCGTTCTGCTGATCCATGGCACAGCTATCGCTGGAGCCTGAAGCTTAGTACCTAAAACAGTACTGGAGTGTCGAGGGCGTCGCAGTGGCGCGTCGTAACCAGGCCAATGGGCGTCCGATGACAACGCCATCAGACCCTCCACTTGGGCCTGGGCAATCAACAGGCGGTCGAAAGG
>Ga0209297_1001083_pt1 | contig 15917 bp, 13 predicted proteins | sample S_130805_MF_Meta_FD_187322 | JGI IMG/M metagenome (GOLD analysis project Ga0209297, IMG submission 187322) | Freshwater microbial communities from Lake Simoncouche, Canada to study carbon cycling - S_130805_MF_MetaG (SPAdes) (version 2) | ecosystem: Environmental > Aquatic > Freshwater > Lake ... | reverse complement strand
CGTGCCGATCGGTGCCTTCTACGCTGGCGCTCAGCGCCTCGGCGCCGCTCGTGCCGCCCTGGTCAGCACCGTGGAGCCGATCTTCACCATCGTGGCGGCGGGACTCATCTTCGGCGAGCGCCTCACCGTCATCCAGCTCCTTGGCGGCGCCCTCATCCTGGGCGCCGTGCTCGTGGCCGAGTGGGGGGCGATCCGGCCGACCCAAGCACGCCGTGGACGAGGCCAATAATAAATTAACGCGCCGTTTACCTAGCGGTAGCAGTCTGGTTATGCGCCCCCCGCAGGATGAGCGTGCGCCCCCAATTTATGGCGAGCTAAGGGCGCCTCGCCAACAGGTAGGAGTGACGATGAATCTCGCAAAGAGCATTCGTGTCAGCATCGCCCTCGCCCTTGCGCTCACGATGAGCGTCAGTGGCGTTGCGTACGCAGCTGACCCAACGATTGACCATAGCGCGGCAGGAAAGATCGAAGGCTCAGGCGCAACCTTCCCTTGGAACCAGTACACCGACTGGTTTAGGTCCTTTACCGACGAGAATACAGAGGCGACTGCGGTTACGAGCGGCACGTCGCTCGCTCAGTTCCACTCGAGCAACTCCACCTCCAGCCTGGTGCTTGGGTACAGTGGTGGTGGATCAAGCACAGGAATCGCGAACTTCTGGGGCTCGTCACGCAAGACATCGACGCAGATGTTCTCTGGGACGGATGCACCACCCACGACCGCTCAGCGTACTTCGATTGAAGGCGTGGTAGACATTAAAACGAACTACTCGGTCATCCCAGCAATTACCGGTCCGCTTTCGGTAGTGTATCGAATCGATGGCCTAAAGACTAAGACTGGAGCCTCCGCAACACTCCGCCTCGATGGGCCAACTGTCTGCGGTATCTATCTCGGCACGATCCAGAAGTGGAACGACAGTGCGATCAAGGCGTTGAACCCTTCGGTCGCGAATCTGCCAAACTCCGTCATCAGCGTGGTGGGGCGTTCTGATGGATCTGGTACGACGTTCGTTTTCACGTCCTATCTTGCAAAGGCAGCTTCTGCCGAACAGAAGAACTGCGGATATCACAGCAACTTCACCTCATCCACTGAGGCGAACCTGAATGATGCTGTAGGGACGTTCTTACCAGCCCAGACGGCACCCGGCACCTACTTCTCAGCGATCCGGGCAGCGAACGGCGCCACCGCGATCACGGGGAAGCCAGGCAATGGTGGCATCGCACCGTACATTAAGGCGACAAACCTCTCGATCTCATATGTGGAGTCATCGTACGCCTCTAAGTACGGTCTGAAGGAGGCCGCCCTTGCGGCGAAGACCAAGCGTGGCGCTACGACGGTTTACTTGAAGCCAACGTCAGCCACAGTGCAATCTGCGTTGGACAACGAAGCGTTAGCGGGCAGTCCGATCAATCCGACCACGAGCTTCGTCCAGCCGGTCTTTGCCAGTGGCGTGAACTCGTACCCGATCGTCGGCTACTCTTGGTGGATGATTTATCACGAGTACAACAATGGCAGCACGACTCTTGGACAAGTCCAGGGAATGATCGCGTTCATGAACTGGGCACTCACGGAAGGTCAGACCTCGACATACCTTTACAAGGGCTACGCGGCAGTCCCACTAGCCGCTCGTACGGCGGCAATCGCCGAACTGCACAAGGTCAAGTTCGGAGGGGCAGTCGTCTGGCCGTAATTTGGTTTTGTTCTGACAGGCGCTGGGGGTGGGCCGCGCGGTCCGCCCCCAGCGTATGATGTAGCCAAACAGGCCATTCAAAACAACGTTGAGAGAAGTGGAGTTCGAAGATGGGAACGCTCGACGTCCACCAGCCACGAAGCGGTTCGGCGGATCCGCTCTTCCGGCGCCTGCTCGGCGCGGCGGCGGCTGGCGGTGGCCTCCTTCTCCTCGTCATCACTGGGCGCCTGATCGCGAGCACCCTTCCCCTCTGGGCGATCCAGAGCCCATTGAGTTTCATCAGTACCACCGCGTGGATCACCGGCATCGAACAGGCCGACGGCACCACCCTTGAGGTCTACGGGGCTGCAGCCGCGCTCTTTGGCACCGCGGCAACGAGCCTCATTGCGGTTCTCTTCGCTGCGCCAATCGGCATCTTGGGGGCGATCTATCTCGTAGAGTTTGCCCCAAAACGCATCGCGATCCCACTCACATTTCTTGTGGAGCTCATCGCGGCAATCCCTTCTGTGGTGTTCGGCCTCTGGGCGCTCGGTGACCTTTCGCTTCGAATTCGAGATTCAATTGAGTGGTGGATTGCATCAACCGTAGGCAGATTCATTCCTTGGCTTGCAGAAGATCCGGGCTCGCCAGCGGCGGACAGCATCTTTCGCGCTGGATTCGTGCTGGCAATCATGATCTTGCCAATGATTGTTGCTGTGTCGCGCGAATTCCTGCGATCAGTCCCGATCTCATTGCGCGAAGGGTACATTGGCATGGGCGCCACCAAATGGGAGGCGATCCGTGACGTGGTGGTTCCAACCGCTCGCGTCGGTCTGATCGGTGCCGTTCTGCTTGCCTTGGGGCGAGCGATCGGTGAGACAGTTGCTGTGACCATGGTGATTGGCAACGCTGAGGGGATCCCAACGAGCCTCTTTTTGCCTGGGAACAGCGTGGCTGCGAAGATTGCCAGCAACATCGGCGAAGCGGGTACTGAGGTTCAGATCGCGGCACTCGTGGCACTTGGGCTCGCGCTCTTTATGCTCTCGTTTGTGATTAGCTTGATCGTGCGCCTCTCTCTGCGCAGATTCACCACGATTAAGGCCATCTCATGAGCAAGGCAGCCGTGAGCGTGCGAGAAGCGCTGCTTGAGCCGGGAGCGCGAGATCTGCGCAGGGCACGAACAGACTGGATCATGCGACGGGTGGTTGAGGGCGCCGCCTTTCTTGCAGTGCTGCCACTTTTTGCGCTTGTCATTTTCGTCACGCTGAGAGCCCTACCATGGCTCAGCCCAGAGTTCTTCTTTAATAACCCACTTGATTCAGAGCCTGGCGTCTTGAACGCCATCATTGGCTCGCTCCAGATGTCTGCCCTCGCGCTTCTCATTACCGGTCCGATCGGTGTTGCTGGCGGTGTGTATCTGAGCGAATTCGCCTCAGCGCGGGTCGCGTCAATCGGTGAGATCGTGATTGATATCTTGCTTGGCATCCCAAGCATCGTTGCCGGACTCTTCGCTTTCCTTCTCCTGGTCCCGATCCTCGGATTCTCTGGCTGGGCGGGCTCACTCGCTCTTGGCGTCCTGACGCTTCCGATCGTGATGCGAACCACGCAGGAGGTGATGCGCCTGGTGCCACCTTCGATTCGGGAAGCGTCACTCGCCCTCGGAATTCCAGTGTGGCGCACAACGCTTCTTGTCACACTGCGCACCGCAGCCCCTGGCGTGTTGACGGGTCTCGTGCTCGCCGCAAGCCGAGCGCTCGGGGAGACTGCGCCGCTGATCATGACTGCGAAAGGGACGAACGCATCAAACTTCCTCGACTTCGGCACCACAATGAATGCGATGCCCCTGGTGATCTTCAGGTACGCGGAGGCGGCGGATGATCGAACCATTGGGCAGGCGTGGGCGACTGCGCTCGTGCTTATGGCGATCGCACTCGCAATGAACGTGATCGTTCGGTGGCGCACCGTTGACAGCCGGGTGGCATGAAATGACAGGGTCAGAAAGGGATGAGAACATGCTGGGCGTGTCAAGGAAGAAGGCAACCCGCGCGCAGTCCGAAGCGGCGGATCCAAGCGAATCTCCAGAGGCTCAATTGAAGCCGAGTGCCACTGTAGGTGGAGCGATCAGCTTGGCCAACGTGGAGGCATTTTACGGCACCTTCCGTGCGGTGAACAACGTTTCATTGGAGGTGCAACCCCGAGCGGTCACGGCGCTGATCGGGCCATCTGGATGCGGCAAGTCCACGCTGCTGCGCACTATCAATCGAATGCACGAAACTCTTCCTGGCGCCAATGTCAAAGGGTCAATCACGCTTGACGGGATTGACCTCTACGACAGTGCGGTAGACGCGGTGCGGGTGAGACGTGTGATTGGAATGGTGTTCCAGAAACCGAATCCCTTCCCAACGATGTCAATCTACGAGAATGTTGCGGCTGGACTGCGCCTGCTGGGGCGCACCCCAAAATCGGAGCTTGACGGTGTGGTTGAGGCGTCGCTGCGACGGGCGGCGCTCTGGGATGAAGTCAAGGAGAAGCTGAAGCAACCAGGGACGTCACTCTCTGGCGGACAGCAGCAGAGACTCTGCATTGCGCGTGCGGTAGCAGTTCAACCGCGCGTACTGTTGATGGATGAGCCGTGTTCAGCACTTGACCCAGTGGCAACGCTGAAGATTGAGGATCTCATTCGCGAGCTGGCCGCGGAGTACACCATTGTGATCGTCACGCACAACATGCAGCAAGCATCTCGAGTCTCCGACTCCACCGCCTTCTTCTCAATGGATGAGAACCGCGCTGGATACCTAGTGGAAACGGGCGCGACAGCTGCGATCTTTACCTCACCGAAAGAGTCGCTCACCGAAAGTTATGTTGCAGGTCGATTCGGGTGATTCGTCTCAACGTGGCGGCGCGCGTCGCCCTCTCTCTTGTACTCGTTGCCGCGTGCCGCCCGTCAGCTGGCGGGAGCGGGGAGCCGAGCGCTAGTTCAATCGCAGGGAACCTCGCCCCATCGCGTGAGATCGCCGTAGCAATTCACCTACCTGGTGCGCCAGATGCTCTTGCTTCTGCCATCACGAAGGCAGCCGGGCTTGAGTCTATCGCGGGCGCTGGGGTTCGTTTAGAAATTGTGCTCCCATACCCGGGCGAGGATGCGTTCGCAGTTCGTGAGCGTGATGGCCAGACAGACATTTTTTTTGCGACCCCGGCGGCAGCGCTGGTTGCGCGCGAGGCGGGGAACGATCTTGTCTTGATTGCGGGACTCCAGCGCCGCGCTGGTTTGCAATTAGCCGTACTGCCGAATGGAGCAGCGTCACTTGACGAGGCTGCTGCTGGCCCCCTGCTTCTGCAGGGACGGCCGGGCGACGAAGCGCCACTCTTGGCGCAGCTGGACGAGGCCAGCGTTGACCGAAGTGCGCTCGAAATCGCGTATCCAGAGGATCCGTCTTCACCATTTGATCCATATGGTCTATTCGATGCAACCTACGTGGCTGCTGCGGTCACAAATTACGATGGGGCTGCGCGCCTGCAAGAGTTCTACGACCTTGAGAGTGGGATCCCGGTGGGCCCTGAAGGGACACGCTTCGTTGCGGGAGTAGACGGGGACACCCTCGCGTTGGCCCCCGGATTGGGAATTTGGGCGTTGCGATCCGCGCTTGAGAGCGACGACAATCAAATTGCGATGGCAGTAGCACTGATCGCGATTGCAGATGGCCTCTCAGGCTGTCGTGATGACGCTGCTGATTGCGCGGTCATTTTTGAAGACTCCGCGATCACTGATCGATACGGAGACGGGCTCCTATGGTCCATCAACGCATTCAACAGCACCATGTGGCCGGCACCAAACGGCGCACTGTCAATTGACGAGGCTGAGCTCACGCGGGCAGTCTCCCAAGCGGTGGCTGTTGGCGTGGCATCCGTAGCGCCGCCTCTTGCGGATCTGATTGATCTACGCGTCCTTGATCTCGCGCTTAAGAGCCTGCCCGCAACCATTGATCTCGTTGGGGCTAGCTGGGTGCCTCTTGAGATTGTGCTGCCGCTCGAATGACCAGCCGAGCGAATCGTTCAAGTTTGGTTGACTGACCTCTCTCGCACGACACTAACCCCTTGCGCTCCCAGCATGAGCCGCGCGGGGCGCGGCCGACCGTTGTACGAACTCCACATTGCGTCGGCATAGGCCCCCGCACCTTTGATTAGGAAGAGATCACCGCGCGCGGTGTCGGCTGGAACGTGATGCGCACCGAGCGCATCGGTTGATTCACAGATAGGTCCATGGACGGAGGCGAGGACGTTGAATGTGGTGCGTGGCGCAACGGCGTGTACCGGGTGTCGTGCACCGTAGAGCGCGGGTCGGATCAGCTCGCTCATCCCAGCGTCCAGGATGACCTGACGCGCGCACTCAGTATCAGCCTCGCCTGGGAGTGCGAGTGGAGCTGGCACCGTTTCGCGCCGCTCTCTCACATGTAGCACGCGTGAGATCAGCAACGTCGCTTCGGCCACCAGCGCACGGCCTGGTTCAATCGCCCGAATCGGAGGGGTGACTCCGCTGGTGCCTGACCACGCCGCGTTCGCGGCGCTGCAGAAGTCGGCAGCGGTCGGCAGGGGCTCCTTACTTGGTTCTAGGCTGATCGGCTCGCCGCCGCCTACGCAGAGGGTGCCAGACGCGCGGTGCACCTGATCTGCGATTAGTCCGCTCTCAACAAGCTCCGCATATGCAGCGAGTGATCGTTTGACCGCTGTATACCACTCGTGCAGGTTGCGCAGCTGTGAACCAGCATGCAGATGGATCCCGATGAGCTGCAGCGGCGCACCAGCCTCTGCGATCGTCCGCGCAGCCGCCAGGAGCTCAGTGCGATCCGTGCCGAACTTTGAGCTTTCACGCCCCACCGCGAGTCCTGAATGCGTACCGGGATCAATTGCTGGATTCAATCGAATGAGTATCCGAATCGCAGCCTTGCCAGGGGCGTCCCGTGCGGCGACGGCAGCGGCGAGCACCCGCGCCTCATCTGCAGATTCAATGGCCACCCAACGGAGTGGATCGCCGCTCGCTGCAGCCTGGATCGCTGCACTGAACTCGAGCTCACCCTTACCGATCCCTTCAAGCGTGATGCGCGAATTGGGTACACCCCCCGCGCGTGCCGCTGCAATCTCGCCCACTGAAACACAGTTCGCCCCCCACCCGCGCTTGGAGAGTGCGCGGACGATCGCGGAGAGCGGATCCGCCTTCAGTGAGTACGAGCGCACCCATGGATCAGGAAACGCTCGCTCCAGCATCTGGGCTGCATCATGAAGTTTCTGCTCACTTGTCAGGTAGAACGGTGTTGGGTGCGCTGCCGCTGCGGTGACTACGGCTCTGGTGAGCTCGTCTGTTGAGCTGATGGCTCGGGGCACAAACTACGGGAGGACGACGTGGCAGGCGCGACAGCGCGCCTCGTATGTGTCATCGCCACCCATGCCGCCAATAACGATCAGCTCGTCACTGACGCTGGCCGGCTTTCCGTTACGCATGCGCTGGGTGCGAGTTGCTTCAGCTCCGCAGCTCACGCAGATCGCCGTCAACTTCGTCACCTCATCAGCACGGGCGAGGAGTTCAGGGATCGTTGCGAATGGCCGTCCTGCGAAGTCTTGGTCAAGGCCACTCACGATCACGGTCCGAGGGCCTGCGACGAGCTCTTCAATGACTCCTGGAAGGTCGGCCCCGAAGAACTGCGCCTCCTCGATGGCTACCGCGTCCGGATTGCGCTTCAGCACCTCTGTCCGGATGGCGCTCGCATCTGCCGCCACGACGCTCGGGAAGCGCGTCCCGGTGCGGCTCACCACCTCACCAGGGGCCACGCGGGTGTCTCGTGAGGGGGTGATGAGGAGCACGCTCTGCCCAGCGATCTCACGCCTGCTGAGGAGGCGGACGACCTCGGCCGTCTTGCCGCTGCTCATGCAGCCAGCAATCACGTGGAGCCACGGAATCCGTTGAGCAGCCATCCGCGGAATCCTAGCCGATGCGAGGGGGTGGGGCGTACGCGCGATTCCGTAGTCGACTACAGATCTGCTGCTGCGGCGCGATCGATGATCCAGGTGGCGGTTGGGATGAGCGCCGCTTTGGCCGGGACCTCGCTCACCGTCCCTTCCCCGTTGAGGATGCGCGCGAGGGCGGCGCTCTTACCAGCCCCGACGACCGTGGTGCAGATGGCACGTGCGGCGGGAAGGAGACCGAGCGAGAAGGAGAGCCGCGGCACGTGTGGCTCGATGTGCGTTGGTGCGGGTACGGGTGCGGCGATGGGTGCGTCGCTGGAGGCGAGTGCGGAGCCCGGGAAGACGCTGAGGCAGTGGGAGTCGCCACCAATGCCGATCAGCACGAGATCAAACTGCGGGAACCCTTCAGCGGTGTGCTGGATGCCTGCGGCGCGAACAGCTGCGAGATAGTCACTCACCGCCTTTGGACCATCCTCACCGGTTGGCCATGGGTGCACCTGGTCTCTGCTGATCGGAGAGTCGACTCCGAGGTTGTCTACTGCGAGAAGCACCGCATCAACAGGGGCGAGGTTGGAGAGTGGGCTGGTGCGGGGAACGTGACGATCATCGCCGAACCAGATCTGCGTCGCGCTCCACGGCATGCGCGCAGCGCGCTCTGGTTCTCTAAGCGCCGCATAGAGTGCGGCTGGAGTGCTCCCACCCGTTGTGCAGAGGTGAAAGAGGCCGCGCTCGGCTACTGCGCGTTGCGCAACAGTGATAACGAGCTCTGCCGTTGCGGTCGCAGCGGCCGCAGCGTCGTCAACGATGCGTCGCACCGGAAGTTTGCTCATCCGACGAGCTGCACGAAGGTGCGCAAGATTGAGGGCGAGAGCGGATCAACCTCGCCGAGTTCAAGGGCGTTGCTGAGCAGTTCGGCGTCTGTGGCGCGCTTCGCACGGAAGATGCGCTCCTTAACGAGCGTGCCGTTGATTGCTGCCTGGACCTGCGTTGTTGCACCGTCCACACGGACGGTGAGCTCTAGCGTGCCGCCACGTCGCTCACCTTTGATGTGTAGTGCGAGCGTGGTACCCGAGTGGCCAGCATCTGCAACCGGCTGAAGCCTCAGCGCGATGCGCTGTCCTGCGTCGCTGATCAGACCACTCCACGCTCCGTCTTTCTCGCTGAGCGGCGTGACCACCGATGCGCTGAGGCGCGAGGTGAGCCACGCAAGGTGGTAGGTGGGCTTGACGATGTTCACCGGCGCGCTGCTGTTGCCACCTGCCGAATAGGTTGCACGAATCTCTGTTAACGAGTGTAGGTACGGCGCAACCTCCGGTTCATCAAAAGCGCTCGCTACTGCATCACGCCATCGCGCTTGGCGAATCAGCGAGAAGTCGCTGAGCGCAGTTCCTGTGGATGCTGCCACCTTCACGAGATCACTCACCACGTTGATGCCAGCACCGCGTTGATCGGAGCCGTTAAAGAGAGCGCGATCAACTCCACGGAGAAGTTCTTTGAGGTCCTTGCTTGAAGGGTCGATCGTGTGATCCCACCAGAGGAGGGTGGGGAGGTCGTGAAGTGAGAGTTGCGGCACCATGCTGGAGAGGTGGCGCCCCGCCTCGCCGCTTGCATCAATCCAGAGCAGTTCAGTGCACGCCGAAGTTCCGTCACCGCGCGGCGTTACTGCACAGAAGATTTCAAGACGTGCGCGAAATGTTGGTGGCCCCTCTGGATCTCGCGGGACAATGAAGAGGGTGCGCGACGGATTGCGCGGCAGGCTGCTCAGTGCGCTCGCAGCGCCAACCGCACGTTCTGCACCAGGCGCCACAACGACAAGGTTCATTACGCCAGTTCGCACGGCGATTGGCGTCTTGCCATCAGCGTCCTTGATGAGGTCGCCAGTGATTTGCTGTCGCGACTCCGTGCTGCCCCAGAGTCTGGCGAGGAGGGCGTCAGCTTCAGCAACGGATGTTGCAGTTGACTTCCAGCGGAGCGCGGAGAGTTCGGTGGCTGTGAGGCTCATCGGCGTTAGAGCCTGCGCCAGCGTCGCCCCTCGCGGGTGAGCAGCGCATCTGCCTCTTCAGGACCCCACGTCCCTGCGGCGTAGTTTGGAAGTTGTGGCTCAGGACCGGCGAGCCAGGATTCCATGATTGGATCAACGATGCGCCACGCCGCCTCCACCTCATCGGCGCGCGTGAAGAGTGAGGCGTCGCCCAAGAGGGCATCAAGGATCAGGGTCTCGTAGGCGTCTGGACTCTCTACTGAGAAGGCGGAGCCGTATGCGAAGTCCATGTTGACGGGGCGCACATCGGTACCGAGCCCCGGCACCTTTGCGGCGAAGCGGAGCAGGATCCCCTCATCTGGTTGAATTCGGATCACGAGCATGTTCGACTCTGGCGTATCGCCGGTCTGTGAGAAGAGGCGCTGAGGCACATCCTTGAACTGGATCGCGATCTCCGTTGCGCGCTTCGGGAGTCGCTTCCCTGCGCGCAGGTAGAAGGGGACGCCCGCCCAGCGCCAGTCATCAATCTCAAAGCGTGCGGCAACGAATGTCTCCGTCTCCGATGCAGGGTCGACAGCCGGTTCGCCACGGTAGCCGGCGACCTCTGTTGCACCGATCCAGCCTGGGCCGTACTGGCCACGCACCACCTGGCCGTCAACCTGCTCAGGGCTGATGAGGCGCACGGCACGGAGCACCTTCACCTTCTCGTCGCGCAGTGCCTCTGCATCAAGGGTTGCTGGCGGCTCCATCGCAACGAGGGTGAGAAGTTGGAGGAGGTGGTTCTGCAAGATGTCGCGGAGCGCACCGGTCTCCTCGTAGAAGGCGCCACGGCTCTCCACGCCGATCGTCTCTGCCACGGTGATCTGGATATGGTCGATATAGCGGCGGTGCCAGATTGGCTCAAAGATGAGGTTGCCGAAACGGAAGATGAGGATGTTGCGCACCGTCTCTTTTCCAAGGTAGTGATCGATACGGTAGACCTGACTCTCGCGGAAGACCTTCCCAACTTCACGGTTGAGCTTCACCGCCGACTCAAGGTCGCGACCGAACGGTTTCTCAATGACGACGCGTCGCCAACCGCTCTCGCTCGTCTCATGATCAAGCCCAGCGGCACCAAGGCCGCGGACGATTTCAGGGAATGAAGAAGCGGGGGTGGCGAGATAGAAGAGTCGGTTCCCGTTTGTTCCAGAGCTCGCGTCGATCGCATCAAGGTGGCGGCTCAGCGCAGCGTACGACGCTGGGTCGTCAAACGCACCCTTGAAATAACTAATGCGCGAGGCGAATTCTTTCCAGCGCGCCTCATCAATTGGTTTTACCCGAGCGTGCATCTCCAGTGAGGAACGAAGGTCGTTGCGCATTGACTCATCGCTCGCCTCACGTCGCCCAAAACAGACAAGGGCGAATCGCTCAGGGAGGAGATCGCTGGCCCAGAGGTGGTAGAGAGCCGGGACGACCTTGCGATGCGCGAGGTCCCCCGTTGCACCAAAGAGGACAACGATGTTTGGATCTGGGACGCGCTCAATGCGAAGTCCAGAGCGGAGCGGATTCTTGCCGCTGCGCTTTGGTGTTGCCTTCTTCCCCTTATGTGCAATGCGCAGGTCGCGGATCGTGCCGCCCCCTTCGCCCGCCTTGCCGCTCTTCACTCCGGCTTCACCGCATGTCCGCCGAACTGGTTGCGAAGTGCTGCGAGCACCTTGGCGCTGTACGAATCCTCTTGGCGCGATCGGAATCGGGTGAGGAGTGAGAGGGTGATCAGCGGCGCTGGCACATCTAGGTCGATCGCCTCCTGTACCGTCCAACGTCCTTCGCCGGAGTCTGCAACCCAGCCCTTGATGGACTTCAGTTCGTTCCCCTCTGCGCGGAATGCGCGTCCTGCAAGCTCAAGGAGCCAGCTGCGCACAACGGAGCCTTGCATCCAGAGGTCGGAGACCTGCGCAAGATCAACCTTGTAGCGCGACTTTGCGAGGATCTCAAAGCCTTCGGCGTATGCCTGCATCAGGCCGTATTCGATCCCGTTGTGCACCATCTTCACGTAGTGACCAGCGCCAGAGGCGCCGCAGTGCATGTAGCCATCCTTTGGGGCGAGGGTGAGGAAGATCGGCTCCATCGCCTTCACTGGCGCTTCGTCCCCGCCAACCATCATGCAGTAACCGTTCTCTAGGCCCCAGACACCACCAGATGTTCCCGCATCAATGAAGTGGATGCCGTGCCCTGCGAGCTTCTCGTGTCGGCGAATCGTGTCGTGGAAGTTGGAGTTCCCGCCGTCAATGATTGTGTCGCCCTTGGCGAGGAGTGGGATCAGTTCGTCGATCATCGCCTCGGTTGCGTCACCGCTCGGTACCATCACCCAGACCCGTCGAGGGGAGGGGAGTGCCGCAACGAGGTCCTTCACCGTGTAGGTGGGGGTTGCCCCATCCTTGGCGATCTCGTCAGTCTTCTCGCGCGAGCGATTCCAGATCGCCACCTCGTGTCCACCACGAAGGAGGCGCTTCACCATGTTGCCGCCCATCTTCCCTAGGCCGATGAATCCGATCTTCACAGGAGCCTCCTCACTTGTGGCCGCAGGTGGGCCCGTCACTGATGATGCTAGCGCGTGGCTCCGACCCGCTGTGCCTCAGGCATTGAGCGCGCGGCGGAAGAGCGACTCCACGGCGGCGAGCCCCGCGTCTGGGTCTGCACCGAGGTGGATGCGGAGGACGGGGAGGCCGTGGTCAACCAGTGAGCGCGCGTCACCAAGCGACTGCGCATCAACCAGCTGGCCGAAGCTGAACGGCTTCCCTGGGATTTCGATATCGGCTGGATGGCTCGCTACGAGTTGGACGAACCAGCCGGTCGCTGCGCCCCCCTTATGCAGCTGACCCGTGGAGTGGAGGAATCGTGGGCCGTAACCAACGGTGGTGGCACGGCGTGTTGCATCGCGTAGCAGCAGGCGGAGTGAGGTGAGCGCCGCGGTGCGCTCGGGCGTCGTTGCGATGTAAGCGTGGATCCCAACGTATCCGCGCGGCGAAAGTCGCTGCAGTTGGCCGGCAACAAGTTTCACTGCGTCATCACTGAATGCCGCGGGGAGTGCGTCATCAACCCAGATCTGCAGCGCACCATCAACAGCCTTCGGCGCAAGTTCTGGAAGTTTCCCAGCTGCGGCGAGTTCACCAAGCACTGCCACCGTGTTGTTCTTCGACTCTGTGACGTTCGGCTCGTCGAACGGATTAATCCCCAGGGCTACGCCTGCAATGGCGGTGGCGATCTCCCAGCGCATGAACTCGCCGCCAAGATCAATAGGGTCGCTGAGGTTCAGCTCAATCACCGGATGTCCCGCCGCCGCTAGCGCGCTCAGTCGTGTCTCCACACTGCTGCCATCTGCGGCGACTGGATCTCGACCGCCATCAAGTGAGATGCGGACGAAGAGGCGGTCGTCTTGGTAGTCCGCGACTGCGCCGAGTGGTTCGCCATCAACTGGGACAACGCCAACGCCATGCTTTCCGGTGCTCTCGGCAACAAGCTGTTCCGCCCACGCGCCGAAGCCATCGATCGGTGCATCAACAACGAGTGTCAACTTGTCACGTCCCTCACGTGCCAGCGCGCCGATCAGAACACCGAGTGCAACGGCACGATTCGCCGTTGGCTCTGGCTCGCGCAGCGCTGCAGCGGCAACAGAACCCGCCGCGAGGAGCGGATCAAGGTCAATGCCGAGGAGGCTCGCGGGGACCAGCCCAACAAAGCTAAGCGCTGAGTAGCGGCCGCCGATATCTGCAGGGTTGAGGAATCGATCGAGCATCCTCTCGTTCCCTGGGATCCCATCAATACACGGCGAAGGGTCGCTGATCGCGATCATTGATGAGAGTGCACTCTCTGCGCCGCCTACCGCTGCGCCGATCCACTCTGCGGCGTACGCGGCAAAGGAGAGCGTTTCGGTGGTTGTTCCAGACTTGCTCGCAATGATGACAAGCGTCTTCTTCGGATCAAGGCCGCGCAGTGCGGCGGCAACCGCTGCAGGATCGGTGGAGTCGCAGACGCGAACCTTCAGCCAGTCATCAATCTCTGCGAAGGCTGTAGCAAGGACCTCTGGCGCGAGCGACGAGCCGCCCATCCCAGCCACGATTGCGGTGGTGAAACCTGCGTCGCGAATCTTTTCGCCGAACCCCTCAAGCGCGGGAATCTGTGCTGTGAAGTGCGTTGGCGCGTCGAGCCAACCGAGTCGGTTTGCGATCTTCGCCTGGACCGCAGCGTCGTTACTCCAGAGCGTGACGTCCTTATCGGCAAGTCGGGTTGCCCACTCCTCGTTGCGCGCGCGTTTGAGCGTGGAGCTGATCGCAGCGAGATCTGTGGCGCGGCCGATGTGGGCGGTAAACGGAAGCTTGAGTGCGCCGCTCACCCCTGCTCCTCTTCGATCTGCTGCACCTTCTTGGTGCGGCGGACGTAACGCTCTGCGTCGCTGGGGGTGGCGGCGAGGAAGGCGGCGAGCACCGTGGTTGCAGCCGCAGCGTCAATCACCTTGGCGCCGAGTGAGAGGACATTCATGGCGTCATGCACCACACCCTGCTCCGCTGATGCCGGATCATGCGCAATAGAGGCGCGGATGCCGTGGAACTTGTTTGCGGCGATCGTGACGCCGATCCCTGAACCACAGATCAGTAGGCCGCGCTCTGCGCCGCCGCGCTGCATCAGCTCGGCAACTGCGCGCGACGCATCCGGATAATCGTCAGTCAGATCACTCCCATCGCCACCCAGATCAACCCCCTCCCACTCAGGAGCAATCTTCTGAAGTTCGCTAAGGAGTGCCGCTTTGAGCGCGGCCCCCGCGTGATCTGCGGCAATCGCGAGCTTACGAGCCGACACCTCAGCTGACCTTGTGGCCGTCGTGGAGGTGCGGCGTTGGGATCACACCGCGGTGCGTTCCAGCGATCACGCCGCGCGCGACCTCTGCAATGCGATCTGGCGTGAAGCCGAACTCGGCGAAGAGTGTTGGCGCCGGCGCCGATGCACCGAAGCGATCCATGGCGATGATTGCGCCGTCGCTCCCGGTCCAGCGATCCCATCCGAGGCTGACCCCGGCTTCAATGCCGACGCGCGCGCGCACCGCGGCGGGTAGGACCGACTCACGATATGCGGCATCTTGATCGCCGAAGAGTTCGAGGCATGGCGCTGAGACGACACGCGTTGGGGTGCCAGACGCTTCAAGCAGATCCGCTGCGGCAACGGCGAGGTGTACCTCTGACCCTGTTGCAATAAGGATCGCCTTCGCCTGCGTGCTTGCCTCGCGCACAACATATGCGCCGCGCTTTACGCCAGCCGCCGCTCCAGTGATGGAGCCAGGTAGCACGGGCAGTTTCTGTCGCGTGAAGGCGAGCACCGTTGGCGCATGTCGGCGTTCAATAGCAACGCCCCACGCCTGCGCCGCCTCATTTGGGTCACCCGGTCGGAAGAAGCGCAGATTTGGGATGGCACGGAGTGCGGCGTAGTGTTCAACCGGCTGGTGCGTTGGACCATCTTCGCCAAGTCCAATGGAGTCATGGGTGAAGACGAAGATGCTGCCGAGTCCAGCAAGTGCCGCGAGTCGGAGCGAGCCGCGCATGTAATCGCTGAAGGTGAGGAAGGTGGCGCTGAACGGGATCAGTCCGCCGTGATACGCGATTCCGTTCGTGATCGCCGCCATCGCATGTTCGCGTACACCGAAGCTGATGTTGCGACCAGACTCCGTTGCGGTGAAGCGGCCGCCCTCATGAATGTCGGTGAGGTTTGATTCGGAAAGATCCGCGCTTCCGCCGATCAGCTCCGGCAGCACCGCAGCGAGCGCCTTGATGCTTGATTGGCTGACGTTGCGCGTTGGCGCATCACCGCCGAGCTGATACGCTGGAAGTGCGCGCTCCCATCCGCTTGGCAGTACGCCCGCCATGCGGCGCTGTAGTTCGGCCGCCTCTGCTGGGAAGGCGGCCGCATAGGCGAGGAGTCGCTTGGTGTGCGCCGCAACGAGCGTCTCGCCGCTGGTGATCGCGCCGCGGTAGAACGCGGCAACGTCTGCAGGCACATCAAAGGTTGCATCTGGATTCGCGCCATACGCGCTCTTGGTGAGCTTTACTTCGTCTGGGCCGAGCGGTGCGCCGTGTGACTTCTGGCTCCCCGCCTTATTCGGCGAACCGAAGCCGATGACGGTGCGCACGGCGATGAGGCTCGGGCGATCATCCGTAATCGCCGCACCGATCGCCGCATCAATGGATGCAACGTCGTTGCCGTCGGCAACACTGCTGGTGTGCCAGCCATACGCATCAAATCGCTTGCGCACGTCTTCCGACCAGGCGGTGGAGGTTGGTCCG
>Ga0209297_1001082_pt1 | contig 15929 bp, 14 predicted proteins | sample S_130805_MF_Meta_FD_187322 | JGI IMG/M metagenome (GOLD analysis project Ga0209297, IMG submission 187322) | Freshwater microbial communities from Lake Simoncouche, Canada to study carbon cycling - S_130805_MF_MetaG (SPAdes) (version 2) | ecosystem: Environmental > Aquatic > Freshwater > Lake ... | reverse complement strand
AGTATGAGGTTCAAGAGGTTCACATCTCGGCAGAGTATGAGCGCTACGGCGCAGAACGTGATGCTCGAGTGGAAGCTGCGGGAATTAAGTTAGTTCGTACAGGTAGTCCATATGCTGTTACACCAGGACGAGTTCTCAAACCTAGTGATGCAACCCCATACAAGGTCTATACGCCTTTTTATAGAGGATGGCGAACTCATGGCTGGCGCGCACCAGCTGTGACACCAAAGAAAATAAATTGTGTGGAACCAACCGCTGACTACCGTAATTTTCCGGATTTCAAATTGCCTGGTGGTGTTGAGATTATTGAGGCTGGAGAAGCAGCAGCATTAGCTAGGTTTAAAGAGTTCAGCAAAAAAGCTATTGATTCATACGATGAAAATAGAAATCTAGCTGGTATAGATGGAACTTCGAAGATGAGTACATATTTAAAATTTGGTGAGGTTCACCCACGCACACTTCTTCAAAACTTAGGGGAGAGCAAAGCCCACGACACTTTCCGTAAAGAGATTGCATGGCGTGAGTTTTATGCTGATGTTCTCTTCAACAATCCCATGACCGATCGTGAGTACTACGCCCCTCGCTTTGCCGACATGCGCTATGACAAACCTGGTGCACAATTTAAAGCTTGGTGTGAAGGTGCAACCGGATATCCATTTGTTGATGCAGCAATGCGCCAGTTAATTAAGGAAGGCTGGATGCATAATCGCACTCGTATGGTTGTTGCATCCTTTTTAGTAAAAGATCTGCATCTAGAGTGGCAGTTAGGTGAGAGGTTTTTTGCCGAGCATCTTGTTGATTTTGATGTCGCTTCAAATGCCCATGGTTGGCAGTGGACTGCAGGTACTGGTACTGATGCATCTCCGTATTACCGAGTCTTTAATCCCATCGAGCAGGGCAAACGCTTTGATGAAAATGGGGATTACATTCGAAAGTACGTCCCAGAGCTAGCTCATTTATCGGCTGCAGAGATCCATGAACCATGGCTTTACTTAGATGGATACAGCAAGGGCTATCCAGAGCGAATAGTGGATCATGCAGTGGAGCGTTTGGAATCACTTGCCCGTCTGCAAGAAATTAAAGCCGACAAACCCCTAGACCCTCGCGCTTAGCTCGATACATCGCATCATCTGCCCTGCGCAACAAATCAGGCGAACCAGTATTTTCTGCCACACCAATGCTCACATCTATGTTGATGTGTTGATTATCAATATCAAAGGGATAACTCAACGTTGCCCGCAACGCCAGCGCTACATCCATTGAATGCTCATATGCACCTTCAATTAACACACCAAATTCATCTCCTCCCAGACGCGCTAATAGCGCACCAGCAGGTAGGGCTCGTGCAAAGCGCATTGATACTTGTTGCAGCACTTTGTCACCAGTTGCATGTCCGTGGAGGTCATTAACTGGTTTAAAACCATCAAGATCTAGTAGTAACAACGAGCCATCTTTACCAACAAAGTTTTCGATCTCACTAATCAGCCGTCTTCGGTTAGGCAGACCCGTTAACTCATCTGTACGGGCCAAGATTCTTTCATGACCAATGTTTCTTGCTTGCTTAAGTGCAATTGTCATACGAATAAAAGCCAGCATGAGAGTGCTAACGGCTGGAATCAAGATAAAGGTTGGGAAGTATCCAGGCTTAATAGCGATTAATGCTAAAAGTGTGGCGCTTAAGAAAACAGAGAGGGCGATGAAGATTGGGTTTACTGATGCTACAGATTCCTCATCTTTGCCTGGGTGCCACGTGCTCTCGGCAAGAAGCACTAAACCCAATAACCAACCATCATCGACTATTGATCCAAAAGAATAGATCCCATTGAGATGTTGCCAGAGGAAGAGGAAGTCGGTAAAAGTAAAGGCGATAGTGCCAGCACAAACAATCAGAGATCTTTGTGACCAACCGTGAGATGCAATCGTTGCCATTGTTAAGGAGATCAAGATTAGGTCACACACGGGAAAAGTTAACGCAAAGAGAGCATCACTTAGCTTTCCACCAAAGTGCGGCAATACAGGTTTGAGCGCAAAGGTTGTTCCTAACACTCCAAGACCAAGTCCGACAATGGATGCATCAAAGATCTCAAGGATCGTTGATTTTCTGCTCGAATTGATAAGGCGGGGTAGTGCGATGACGGCGCAAGGATAGAAAAGTAGGTATGCAGTATTTGAAATAAGTGAGCTAAGTTCAGGCAGGGGATAGAAGGAAGCTGCACTAGCTAGCACAGAACCAAAAAGCCACAGTGAGATCGCGGTGATTAGTAAAGGCTTAGAGAGTGGATCAGAAATTCTTTGTGCGATGGCGATAACAATGATGGCAAAGAAAGGGATTGTGTTATAGAGGTAGAGCTCGACAAGTTTTGAACCACTAAAAGGTGAAAAGTGAGTCAAGAAATGCACGAGCAGCAGTGATGGACCAACTATGCGAAGGGTTCGTATAGCCATCTTCTTAATCTAGGTCAGGCAAAAACATAGATTGAATAGGGAAAGCCCCGTTATTTCTAACGGGGCTTTTACCTAGAGTTATTTGGCTTTAGAAGCCCTTAGTACAGATGAGCTGTGCATTTGCCTTTGTGTTATCAACATCGGCCTTGAGCTGTGCTGGCTGAGTTGTAGCAGCTAACTTAGCGGCTTCAAGTTTGCGAATATTGAGAGTGATTTTGTTAACTTGGCTTGTGTAAAGACGCACAGCTGATGTCCAGGCTGATACAGCAGATGTGTACGCTTTCTTATCTGCAGCACTCGTTGCTGCAGCAAGCTTTGCCTGTGCGGAAGTCAAGCGCAAATTAGTATCATCAAGTTTCTTTTGTGTTTCAGCTTTATTTGCAGTCTCAGTAGTTATGCCTAGCTCAATTACTGGAATTTGAGCAGTGAGATTTGCTGTTAGCCCTATTGAATCCTTTTGTGACTTTACAAAAGCTGCAGCTGAATTAAGGCAATCAAGTGAAAGCCATGTTAATTTTGAACTAGCAGTTAATGGGTTCTTCGCACACTTGTACTTGCTGCCACTCACAGTTGTTGTTGCATTGAGCTTGGTGCATGCAACGCCATTTGAAACCTTGGCAGCGGCGCTAGCGGGTGCCGCAATCATCACGCCACCGGCGACAACGAGTGCGAGTGTGAGAGAAGCGAGTTTACGCATCAGAAAAACCTCCATTGGATATGTGCTAATGGTAGCCAGCCCGGAGTTAAAAACTCCTGAGAACCCGCCCATGAACCCAATGAATTCACTGTGAAATAAGTCAAAGGCTACTTATTGCGCTGTTTAACACGAACGTTCATGCCAATCTTTCGCACCAATGAACGTGGTGCGTTTCGCATTACAAAGGTGAGGAGTTGGTATTGCCAACCCGGAACACTTACCGCTTTGCCACCAACGGCATCTTTCCAAGCGGCAGCAACAAGCTTGTCGGAGTTAAGCCACATAAACGCTGGCAGACCTTTCATAGACATGCGCCCACGTTGGTGAAACTCAGTTCTTGTAAATCCAGGGCAGAGTGCGCTAACTTTCACGTTAGTTGATGAAAGCTCAGTGTGAAGTGATTCAGAGAGAACCGTGAGATAAGACTTTGAAGCACTATATGTTCCACCTGCGATCCATCCGGCAACTGATGAGACGTTGATGATGACGCCCTTATTGCGCTCTTTCATCCCAGGCAATGCAACATGCATTAAGCGCATAGGGGTGCGCACGAGGACATCAAGTAATTGTTGTTCAGCATCTAATTGACTCATCGTAAAAGCTTTATTGATTCCAAAACCAGCATTATTGATTAGGACATCTATGTGATTATTTGCAATGAAATCCTCAACTGTTTTACATCCTGCATCAGTTGCTAGATCTGCCTGTATTACGGTGGTTTCTATCCCAAAAGTGGACTCAAGAGCTTTTGCTCGCTCTTGGAGTCTTGGTAGGTCGCGGGCAACTAAAACTATGTTGTAACCATTGTGTCCAAGCAACCTTGTGAAACTTTCCCCGATTCCAACCGTTGCACCCGTAACCAAAGCCCATGATTGCATGTAAATCTCCTATTTGATCTTTAGTTCGCCAACTGCTCCAGTAGGAACAAATGGTGCGTGCGGTGCAACTGCATTCAATCTTTTATATGGCTGATCTTGAGCAGGTCGTGAATCTGCATCACCCTTATTAGGCCAGAAAGATAGTGCACGTTCTGCCTGTGCAGTAATTGTTAGCGATGGATTCACACCAAGATTTGCAGTAATCGTTGAACCATCAACAATATGAAGTGTTGGATAGTTCCAGGCACGGTGATAAGGATCAATAACTCCTTGGCTCTGATTACTTCCTATTACGCACCCTCCAACAAAGTGGGCAGTAAACGGTGCATCTATGAGATCGCCAACATGTCCACCCGCTATTCCGCCATGCTTTTGTGCAATACGCCTTACCGCTTCATTAGCTGCTGGAATATATGTGGCATTGGGATGCTCTGGATCATTAGTAGATGTTAAGCGCCAGCCAAAGACTGATTTCTTTCCTCGTACAGAGATTGATGAATCAACATTTTGCATTGTTAGAGCAATCACTGTTCGCTCACTCCAGCGGCGCACATCTAAAATCTTCAGAAGTAGTTTTGGATTAGCCACAAATTGCTTCCACCATTGTTTACGTCGATCTTGTGATGAGTAGCCATCGGTCATGATTGTCTGCAATAAGCCCATTAAATTTGAGCCTTTGCCATATCGAACGGGTTCGATGTGTGTATTTTCATCAGGGAAAAACGAAGAGGTAATAGCACTGCCATCGCTGTAGTCGATATCAGTATTTTGCATGAGGGCACCGGTTAAAGCTTCGCTGTTAGTTCTAGATAAATCACCCAAGCAATTAGAAAGTTCTGGCAATACTTTGTCATCCTTCATCTTGTGAAGCAGTTTTTGGGTGTTAAACGTTCCAGCAGCAACAATTACATCTTTAGCAAAAAATACTGAGCCTTTCGCACCCAACCAGTCATCAGTTTTGCGCGTTGAAATCTTCCACTCACCGCTAGATAGCTTCTCAATTTTTGTTGCAGTAGTCATTGGGAAAACTTCTGCTCCAGCTTTTTCAGCTAGACCTAAGTAGTTTTTAGGTAAAGTATTTTTGGCATTAAATCGGCACCCACTCATACATGCACCACATTGCATACAACCATTGCGATCAGGCCCCACACCACCAAAAAATGGATCTTTACTTGCAACACCTTTGCCATCACCAAAATAGATTCCAAGTGGGGCCATTTTGAACGTGTGACCAACGCCCATTTCTTCAGCAGCTTCTTTCATAGCTTTGTCACTGTTAGAAAAATAAGGGTTTTCTGCAACACCCAACATACGTCGAGCTTGGTCATACCAAGGTTCTAACTCTTCTTTCCAGTTAGTAATTGATGCCCATTGTTTATCGGTGAAGTATTTATCTCCTGGTTGATACAAAGTGTTGGCATAAACCAATGAACCTCCACCGACACCTGCCCCAGCTAAAACCAATACATCGGGCAAGACATGAATGCGTTGAATGCCATAGAGGCCAGCTTTTGGAGCAAATAGAAATTTACTTATGCGCCATGATGTTTTTGGGAAATCTTTATCGCGAAAGCGCCTTCCTGCCTCAAGGACGGCGACGCTATAACCCTTTTCACGTAGGCGTAGCGCAGATACGGAGCCGCCAAAGCCGGATCCAATAATCACAACGTCGTATGTGCGCTTCATTTCTTCAAGTCTAGTCATGGCAATAATTCATGACAAGATTGCCCCTGCACAATCTAAGTCCCCGTAGCTCAGTGGATAGAGCAACCGCCTCCTAAGCGGTAGGTCGCAGGTTCAACTCCCGCCGGGGACACATACTTTAAATTAATGCTTAAGTGTAAATTTCTGCATCCACTCAGGTGCCCACCAGTTGCGTTCTCCAAATAAACGCATAAGTGCTGGAACAAGAAGTGCCCGCACTATCGTTGCATCGAGAATAACCGCTAGTGAAACACCAAAGCCCAACATCTTAATTGATGTAACACCACTTGTAATAAAGGAGGCGAAAACAACGGCCAATAAGAGTGCAGCTGCCGTAATGATTCGAGCAGATCTCTGCAGACCAACAGCCACGGATTCAATATTGCTCTTTCCACTTAAATGTTCTTCGCGGATGCGTGATAGAAGAAATAGTTCGTAGTCCATTGAAAGTCCAAAAACAACCACTGCTACAAGAATTACTGAACCGGTATCTAAGGTTCCAGTCACAGTGAAATCACCCACTAACCACTTCAAGTGGCCGTCGATAAATATCCATGTAATTGCACCCAAGGTTGCAACCAATGAGAGCCCATTTAGAATCACTGCTTTAATTGGCAAAATAATTGAACCAGTAAAGATGAAGATAAGAATCAAAACAGTGAGCGCAATCCAACCCAATGCCAAAGGCAAAGTTTTAGCGATTCCATCTTGGGAGTCAGTGAAATCAGCAGCTGCTCCACCAATGAGTGTGCCAACAGGCTGATCTAGATTTCTAATGTCGTGAATTACCTGCAATGAATCAGTACTTCTAGAAGGCACAGAGGAAATCACCTGAACTCGTATGTCTTGCCCATAAACCTCAATTGCACCGACTCGAACGATGCCATCAACTTTTTTCACCTTATCTAAGAAAGAATTAATTTCACTCTCTCGTCCAACACCATTTGGTACTACAACTTCAATCGGGCTACCAATTAATCCATCAAAGCGGGTATCAACTACGTCAGCTGCAATAGCAGCTGGATTTGATGCAGGTAGAACTCTTGAATCGACTTGGGCAAATGAAATGTTAGTAACAGGTGCAGCCAAAATTCCTAATACAACTAAGCAAGCAAGAACAACTGGAACCGGACGTTGCATGACATTGCGTGCGGTGTGTGCCCAACGTCCATCTTCCTTTGGAGTAATTGCACTCTTTCGCACAACACCCTTATCAACTTTCTCTCCAAGCACGGCAAGAAGTGCTGGCAGCGCAATTGCTGCACCGATAACTGCAAATGTAATAACAGCAACGCCTGCATAACCAAAGGATTTCAAGAACTCAAGTGGGAAGAAGAGCAGTGATGCCATGGTGACAAAAACAGTTAGGCCTGAGTAGAAAACTGTCTTACCTGCCGTGGCAACAGTTGTGACTACAGATTCTTCAACGCTGTGGCCGTTATGAAGTTCTTCGCGGAAACGATTGACCATGAGGAGTGCATAGTCGATGCCAAGCCCCAGTCCAAGACCAGTGATGAGATTGAGGGCGAAGACACTGACGTTAGTGAATAGCGTTAATAAGTAAATTATGAAGAAAGATCCAAGGATTGCCGTTACACCCACAAATAGCGGTGTTGCTGATGCGACGAGAGCTCCGAAAACAAAGACCAGAAGGAGGAATGTGAGAGGAATTGCAATTGACTCAGCAAGAATCAAATCTTTTTCAATTTTGTGGTTGATGGCATATGTAATAACTCCAGCACCAGAGGCATAAATATGAACATTCTTATACTTACCATCAAACTCTTCTTGCAATGATGCCCCTAAAGAACCAAGAGCATCCCAATCAAAAGCATCAAGATCTGAATACACCAAGATAAAGCCAGCTTTTCCATCTTTAGACTTCATGGTTGGTGACCCACCAGTTGACCAGTAGGAGTAAGTCTTCGAGACTCCCTTATGGTCTTGAATCTTCTTTTCAATTTCAGTTGCTGTGCTTGCAACAGCTGGATCATTGACTGTAGAGCTAGCAGAGTCCACAACCATCACTGCAACTGGTTCTTCAGCGCCGAATACATCAACTACATATTTAGCAGCCTTTGCAGAGTCGCTATTGAGGTCTGAGTAGCCGCCTGAATCAAGACGCCCAAAAGATAAAGAGCCAACTGCGCCAGCGATGATGGTTGTAATGATGAAGGTCAAAAGGACTAGCTTGCTGCGCTTAACAATGAACTTTCCAAGCTTCTCAAACACGTTTCTTACTCCTTAGATGTAGACTTAAAACTATGAGTGATCTCTTTCCTAATGTGACATCAGATGAGATCGATCCTGAAGCCGCGGCAGAACAATTACGTCGTGAAGAAGAAATTAAGTTAGATAAACCGCCCCATCACCAGGATTAATCTGCCTTAGCTGCCGGAGTTGGCGCAGCCGCGGGAGTAGTTTTAGCGGGTTCACTCACAGTTGTCTTTTTTACTGAATCAGTTTTATAAAATCCAGAGCCTTTGAAGACAACTCCTACGGCGCTATAGACCTTGCGGATTTCACCTTTGCACTGTGGGCACTGGGTGAGTGAGGCATCGGTAAAGGATTGGATAGCTTCAAATTCATGCTCGCAAGCGTTGCACGCATATTGGTATGTAGGCACTAGCGCTCCAATCTTTAAATATGGCCTTATTCCAACCCTTTGGGGTAGAAGCCAAGTCTAAAGAAGTGAGACGATTGGCGCGAATTCAACCCCAAGAAATGAAGGAGATCTAAGTGAAATTCACTCGAGTCCGACAATTCTTGGCTGCTTTAGCCCTACTTGGCTTTTTTGGTATCTCAACAGCTGGTGCAAATTCACTTATTACTACTTCACCAATAAGTGGATCAACAATCACAACGGCTCCTATGTCTGTAACTTTAACAACTCAGAAAGCCCTGCTTGCTGATGCTAATGAAATAGTAGTGACAGATCCTGCAGGAGTTCGCGTTGATGATGGCACGATAACAATTACTGATGTCTCAGCAACTATTGGCTTGAAGCCACTGGTTGAGTCTGGAATATATAAAGTTTCATACACTTTGTATTCAGAGGCAGATGCAGTTCTAGAAGGTTCATTCACATTTAATTTCTCTGCCCCAACCATGATCTCAGCTAATGAAGCAACACCCACCCCAACAGAATCTCAAACACCAGCAAGCAGCAGCTGGGGCACAAACATATTTATTATCTTTATTTTGATTATGGCTTTTTTCGTCTTAATAGCACTCGTGCTCTATGCGCGAAAACTCTTTAGGGAACGATGATTGCTTTAAGCACAGTTTTTAAATATCTATCTCTTATAGGAAGTTTTACAGCAGTTGGAACGCTATTAGCGATGGGCTTCCTACTTCTTGATTCCCATGGAAAGCTTTCAACTTCGGCGCAAAAGCTGCGCACCATGTTATGGGTTTCAGGGCTTACCTGGTTTATTGGAAGTGTTGGAACAATTCTCTTTACCTTGGCAACCATCCTTGATCAACCTCTTTCTGTTGCCTTAGATCCCACAGTCCTACGCTCTTTCATTACACAAATAACCTTAGGTCAGTACTTGTTTTTCCAATCCCTTGTTGCACTTTTCATTACCTTTGCTTCAATTCGTGTAAACAAGATTCTTTCGGTTATTACCCTGCTCATTATTACCCTCATTGGATTAGTTACCCCAGTTTTTCAGAGCCACTCTGCTTCAAGTGGCTCACACGCATTAGCTACTGGTTCTTTAGTAATCCATGTGGTTGCACTATCTCTCTGGGTGGGTGGGGTTATAACTCTTGCACTATTGGACCCTGAAGACAGACCGATCGCAGTTCCACGCTTTAGCGAATTAGCATTGTGGGCCGCTATCGCTGTCGTATTAAGTGGAACGGCAAATGCTTGGGCTCGTCTGGATTTTAAAGAGGCCTGGAACAGTGCGTATGCATGGGTAGTAATTGGGAAAGTAGTTCTAACGATCTCTTTAATAGCTATTGCATATGTGCACCGTAAGAATTTAGCTCTTCGTAGCTCAATTGACTGGAAAGGCTTTGCACGATTAATTTTTGGAGAAAGCTTGATAATGGTTGTCACAGTTGCAATGGGTGCATGGTTATCTTCAAATCAAGCCCCATCAAGACCAGAACCAGCCAAGTTTGATCCTGCGTTAGCGATAGCAGGAATTTCTACACCTGCCGAACCAACTTGGAGCCGCATCCTGTTTAGTTATGAACCAGATGCACTAATGATTGGAATCTTAGTTACAGCCGTTGCGCTTTACATTAAAGGTGTTGTTGTTCTTACAAAGCGTGGCGATAAGTGGCCAGTAGGTCGCACCATTTCATTTGCCCTTGGAATATCAGCAATAGATTTTGCAACTAGTGGTGGCCTTGGTTTGTATGCGAACTTTGCTTTTTCATATCACATGGTTGCGCACATGGTTCTTGGAATGATTGCACCCATTGGAATTGTCCTAGGTGCACCAATTACGTTAGCGCTTCGCACTTTGCCACAAGGCAGAAATACTGATGAGCGCGGTGTGAGAGGTTCACTTCTTGCTGTGCTGCACTCCAAATTAGCAGTTATCTTCACCAACCCAATAGTGGCGTTAGCTCTCTTTGACGGCTCACTCTTTGCTCTCTATTTCACAGATCTGTTTGGTTCAATGATGCAATCGCATGCGGGCCACTTACTGATGAACATTCACTTCCTGCTTGCTGGAATTCTTTTCTTCCATGTTGTTATTGGAATCGATCCAAACCCTCGCAGAGTTCCACATTTAGTGCGCATCGTCATTATCTTTGCTGCAATGAGTATTCACGCATTTTTCTCAGTAGCACTCATGTCTACTACGACTTTAATTGACGGTGGATACTTCGGTTCCCTTAAATCACCATGGCTAGTTGATTTAATTGCCGATCAGCGCATTGGCGGTTCATTAGGTTGGGCGATGGGCGAAATCCCAATACTTCTAGCCTTGGTTGCTACTTTCATTAGCTGGGTGAGAGATGACTCACGTGAAAGCATGCGAATTGATAAAAATGCCGCACGATCGGCAGCTATGGGCCAACCAGATGAGTTGGCTACTTATAATAAGTATTTACAAGATCTAGCCCAACGCGATAGAAATGAACCCTAATGGCAAACTTATTTGATATTCCCAGTGAGTATAAGGATCTACGTGCCAGCGTTCGCGCCTTGGCTGAAAAAGAGATTGCACCTTATGCAAAAGTAGTTGATGAAGATCATCGCTTCCCACAAGAAGCAGCAGATGCACTTCAAAAGGCAGGTCTTGCAGCAGCACATGTTCCGACTGAATTTGGTGGCGATGGCGCAGATGCGCTAGCTGTTGTAATTATTATTGAAGAAGTTGCACGTGTGTGCGGTGCTTCATCACTGATTCCAGCAGTAAATAAACTTGGTTCACTTCCGCTTATTCTGGGTGGAAATGAAGATCAAAAGCAACGCTGGTTGTCTCAATTAGCACAAGGAAAAGGTTTTTCTTACTGCCTTTCAGAATCTGAGGCGGGTTCAGATGCTTCTGCGCTTCGCACAAAAGTGGAAAGAGATGGCGATGGCTGGATTCTTAATGGAAGTAAAAAATGGATTTCAAATGCAGGGATCTCAGAGTTTTACACCGTCGTTGCTCAAAGTGATGCCTCCCTTGGCTCTAAAGGAATAACAGCATTTGTAGTTGAAAAATCTGACCCAGGCGTATCTTTTGGTTCCCCAGAAAAAAAGATGGGCTTTAGAGGCTCACCAACGCGTGAGGTTTATTTCGACAACGTAAAGCTTGCAGATGATCGCCGTATCAGTGAAGTTGGTGAAGGTTTTGCCTTAGCAATGAACACGCTTGATCACACACGCATCACCATTGCTGCCCAAGCCTTAGGTATTGCCCAAGGCGCACTTGATGTTGCAACTCAGTATTCACATGAGCGCAAGCAGTTTGGTAAAGAGATTTTCGACTTCCAAGGTGTTCAATTCATGTTGGCAGATATGGCGATGAATATTGAAGCTGCCCGTCAATTAACTTATGTTGCTGCATCAAAGAGTGAGAGCAATGAAAAGGATCTACGTTTCTTCTCAGCAGCCAGTAAGTGCTTTGCTAGTGATGTGGCAATGAAGGTCACAACTGATGCAGTTCAGATCTTGGGCGGCTACGGCTATGTCTCAGATTACCCAGTTGAACGAATGATGCGAGATGCCAAATTAACTCAGATTTATGAAGGCACCAATCAAATTCAACGAATAGTTATGGCGCGCAATCTACCTAGCGCTTAAATCTAACGATAAGTGAAGGTGTTGCCGCCGCATCTAGGGCAATATCGTGGGATTCTCTAGGCAAAGTTTCACTCGTTAATTCACCCGCGTGAACTAAACCAATTTTCCATCCAGGCAGTGTTGGTAGTGCGCGATCATAAAAACCGCCGCCCTGTCCCATGCGATAACCCTCTTGGTCAATACGAAGTGCTGGTGTGATGACCGCTCCAACATCACTTGTGTCTGTTACTGCTGCACCAGTTGGTTCAGTCAGATTCTTAGTTACTTTCAAATTCGTAGGATTGCCATCCCACTGAACCCATTCAATAACCAAACCATTCACTCGGGGGAGTAAGAGTTTTTTACCATCAGCCAAAAAAGCTCTATTGATTTCATCTGTGCTGGGCTCTTGGGCATATGAAAAGTATGAGCAGATTGTTGTGGCACTGACTATCTCTGGAGCTTTCAAAATGACATTGAAATTGGTGGGAATGAATTTTTGAACCCGTTCACGGCGGTAGCGATCTCGCAACTGCTTCTTGAGTGTGTTCTGATTCATTGCTTTCACCCTCCGCTTTCCACGCCTAAATCCCAAAGATTACTGACCTCAACAAGTATGGTGTGATTATGGCAGAGCACACGCGGGTTGATGAGTTTTTGACTTCACTTTTAGCGATTTGCAAACCCCTTGATTCTTTTGAAATGCCTTTACTAGATGCTCATGGTGCAACGTTGTCGCAAGATGTCTTTGCTGGAGAGCGCTTAGTAATGAAGTCTGGCTCTAGAATCCGCTCCACTCAAATCGGATTAGCAGCATCCATTGGACTCGATCACTTACCTACCAGACCACATCCACGTGTTGTGGTGATGTCAGCAGGCCCAGATCTAGTTGAGCCCGGTAAGACACTTAAAAATGATGAAGAGTTTGAGACTAACTCCTGGATGCTCACAACTGCTGTGCGCGAAGTTGGCGCCGTTGCTTATCGCGTTCACTCAATCCCAGACGATGAAGCACAGTTACAGAACTTGATTGAGGATCAATTAGTACGCGCCGATCTCATAATTATTAGCGGTGAGCGCCATGATGATTCATTTGATCTGATTACTCGAACTATTTCTAACATGGGTGAAATCACGACCGTTGAAATGGCAATTGAGATGAGTGGTCGACATAACTTTGGCCTCATTGGTCCAGATAAGACACCAATCATCACACTTCCCGGAGATCCAATCGCTGCATACATCTCCTTTGAGCTCTTTGTTCGCCCAATGATTCGCACAATGTTAGGCGCAGCAACAATTCACCGCCCTAGCGTTAAAGCTAAATTAGAAAAAGCAATTGAATCCAGCGAAGGTATGCGCTCATATATTCGTGCTGCCCTTTCTGAAGACGGTAAATCGGTAACACCATTAACACATCAAGAAGAGATTTCAACTCTTTCAGATGCTTCTGCTTTCATCGCTGTGGGAGAAAAGGATGTTAATTTGAAAGCTGGCGATGAAGTAAATGTTGTGGTCTTAGAGCGCAGATACATTTAAATAGTCTGATGACTCATTCATGGCCAGTAGTACTCACAAGCGAAGAGCTATTACTGCAGCCATTGAGATTGAGAGATCGTGGTCGTTGGAACAATGTCCGAGCCGAAAATCGCGACTGGTTATCGCCCTGGGAGGCCACCATTCCAATCATTGCTGGGGATGCTGCGCAGAACCCCAGTCAGCTTCCGTCTTACTTTCAAATGGTGCACACGCTTAACTCGGAGGCTCGAAATGGCCGCTCATTTTCATTTGCAATCTGGCATCAGCGTAATTTAATTGGTCAGATTTCATTAGGCGGGGTAATTCTTGGCGCAATGCGGGGCGGGCATATTGGTTATTGGATTGATAAAAACTATGCAAATAAGGGCTTCACAACGCAAGCGGTGGTGGCCCTGACAGACTATTCATTTTCTGCATTGAATCTTCACCGCATTGAAATCAATATCAGGCCGGAAAATACGGCATCAAGGCGAGTAGCTGAGAAAGCTGGCTATATTTTTGAAGGCGAACGTCCCCGTTATTTACATATCGCTGGTAGTTGGCGAGACCATGTCGTTTTTGTTAAAGAAAATCCTGGTGTTAAGTAGGCTCTAAATCCCAAGTTCTGCAGGTCTCATCCTTTATCTTTATGCATCATGGCTTCTGGACTTATCTATATTGCGATCATTGGTATGTGGGTCGCATATTTCGCACCCCGTTGGATCCATGACCGAAACGAATTTTCTGGAAAATCTGTTGAGCGATTCAAGAGTGCACTTATCGTTGTTGCAAATTCATCGCCGCAAGGAGTTTCTGGAAGCGGATCAATTCATATCGATTTAGATCGCGAAGCAAAAATTGCGCAACTTCTTATGCGCAGACGAATTATGTTCTTTGTTCTAACTGGTTCTCTAACTACAACACTTGTGGGTGGTTTCATGAATACGATGCCTTTTATTTACTCATTAGTTCCTGCAACTGGGATTTTGATTTACGTTGCAAGTGTTCGCCGACAAACTATCGCTGACAAGATTCAATATCGACGAATTCAACAACTTCATCGTCGCACAGCAGGAGTATCAGCAACGAACTTGGCTGATGTTGTAACACCAAAGCCTTCACAGGAACATTGGATACCTCTTTCAGAGCGCGAACTCAAAGGTGTTGTTCTTTTGCCTAAGGGAACTGCAGCTATTCGCCAAACGTGGGAACCTGCAGAAGTGCCAGCTCCAACATATGTCAGTGCACCTAAGGCGATTATTCCTAAGCGCGTTATTGATTTAACAATTCCTGGTGCTTGGAGTGAAGAGCAAGAGCGGCTAGAGCGTGAAGCATTAGCTGCTGCTTCACCTTCACGTGATGAAATCTTTGATCAACAACTAGCTGATGAAGCAGTTGAGCGTCTTAATCAGGCACGCGCTTCTAACGAATAGTTAGATCCACGACTTCATCCACATACGTTGTAACCAAGCATCGTATGTGATTACTTCGCCTGTGAAAATTGGAAGAAAATAAACAAAGTTTAAAAAGATTACTGTTACAAAAGCTGCAACTAAAGCTTGTGAGATCCCAGATTTTAAAGAGCTATCCAGCAATAGTTTTGCGCAATAGACAAGAGCCAGAATCATAAAAGGCTCGAAAACAACGGCATAGAAGGTAAATACCGTGCGGGCCTGGAAGAAGAACCACGGTAGGTATCCGGCAGCCATGCCAAGCACAATCAAATTCAAGGCAGGCTCAGAAGTGCGCTTAATTAAGCTGCGCAACCAAAAACCAATAGCAATTGCAACAGCAATGGTTCCGGCCCACCAAAGTAGTGGCGTGCCCATAGCTAAGACTTCTTGCGCGCAGTTATCGCTACCGCAGCCCTTGGGTGATTCATAGAAGAAGGAAGTGGGCCTACCCATAATCATCCAACTCCAAGGATTTGCTTGGTAAGAATGTTTTTCAGTTAATCCAGTATGAAAGCCCAGCATCTCGGAGTGATAGTGAATCCAGGAAGCAAATGGATTTGATGACCATTGGCGATCCCAACCGCGGTTGCTGAGAAACCAACCAGTCCATGTTGAGATGTAAACAACAACTGGAAGGAATCCATATTGAATGAATTTCATAATTATTAGTCGAACTAAATTTTTAGATGGATGCTGAGAGAATATTCTGTAAAGAGAGACAAAGACCATCGCAACTAAGAAATAAACTGCACTCCACTTACAACCCATTGCTAAACCAATTGAAATGCCAGCCAACCAATGTCTTTCCTGATGCCATAAGTAAACTGCTAAGAGAACAAAAAAAGTTAAGAAGAGATCAAGAAGTGCGGTTCGTGAGTGCACAAGAACCAAACCATCACAAGCCATTAAAAATGCACCAATACCAGTTAATAGCGGTGAATAGAACAGCACGTGTACTAAACGGGCAAAGAGCAAAATAAGTAGTGTGCCAATGA
>Ga0209297_1001080_pt1 | contig 15938 bp, 14 predicted proteins | sample S_130805_MF_Meta_FD_187322 | JGI IMG/M metagenome (GOLD analysis project Ga0209297, IMG submission 187322) | Freshwater microbial communities from Lake Simoncouche, Canada to study carbon cycling - S_130805_MF_MetaG (SPAdes) (version 2) | ecosystem: Environmental > Aquatic > Freshwater > Lake ... | reverse complement strand
GCTCGGTCACCACACCAGCAACGGGCTTCAACTTGCATCTCAATGCGCTGATCAGCAATTTCTAGAAGACGTCGCGTGCCATCAAATAACAATCCGCGGAAGTCGGTAATCAGTCCGAAGGCAAAGACGTCAACATTGAGTTCGTCAACAACTCGCGCAAGTTGGTCGCATTGTTCAACGGAGTAAAACTGGGTTTCGTCGCAAACCAAAAACTGCAACGGCATGTGCTCTTTAGTCAACTCAAATAAATCGAGATCAAACGATACGTCAATTGCCGGAGCTGAAACACCGAGTCTGCTCGTCACTTGTGAACCATCGCGGTCAAGTTTGGTGAGCAGTAATCCATTGACCCCACGTGAAGACATGTTGTGATGAATTTGTAGAGCGAGCGTGCTCTTGCCCGATCCCATCGTGCCGTAACTAAATCGTAAGGTGGCCATGACGATCATGAACCGTAGTCGGACTGATGCGATTCATCCACCTGGCGTAGTGTGGAGGATATGGAAGCCGTTGATCGCGCCACGCTTGCTTTGGTGATTGATCACACGTTGCTTACGCCTGAAGCCACATCGGCAGACATTGTCGCGCTGTGCGCCGAGGCAGACGAACTTTCAGTAGGTGCAGTATGCGTTTCGCCGAACTGGGTATCGCTTGCACACAAAAACACCAGAATTCCAATAGCCAGCGTGGTGGGGTTTCCGTCAGGAAGTCACCTTTCAGCCACTAAAGCAGCTGAAGCAACCCAAGCAGTATCGGATGGCGCAAGTGAAATAGATATGGTCGCCAATCTGGGCTGGATTTCGAGTGGGGATTGGTCGAATTTGGAGAATGAAGTTGCAGCGGTTCGTCGAGCCATCAGTGCAAACGTGGTGTTGAAAGTTATTTTGGAAACGGGTCTGTGGTCGAGCGAGCAAATCATTGCGGCGTGCAAGCACAGTGTTCTAGGTGGTGCTGACTACGTTAAAACCTCGACAGGATTCCACAAAGCAGGCGGGGCTTCGCTTGAGGCAGTACGCACGATGCGCAATGCTGTTGAAGCCGACATTGGTGTAAAGGCAAGTGGTGGCATTCGAACAACTGCGGATGCATTAGCAATGATTGAAGCAGGAGCAAGTCGAATTGGAGCATCGGCCTCACGTGTGATTTTGAGTGGGTTGAAATGAAACGTGTAGCACTTGCTCTGGTTGTTGTTGTAACAACATGGTGTGGGCAGGGAGTAGCCAATGCTGCTGTTGATCCAACTCCAACAACTACTTCGACAACGATTACACCTACTCAGGCAAGCGTTGCTGAAGTGAGTCTTGTAGTGCCGAAGAATTCAGGAAGCGGTCGACGAATTGTGTACTCAAACCGCCAGTTGCGGGTGTGGGTGATAAATGGTTCGGGTGAAGTCATTCGCACCTTTTTGGTATCAGGCATGCGCGGTCAACCACTGAAGGGTTCGTACTTCGTCAAGAACCAGTCAGTGTCATCGTTTAGTCAGGAACTTGAGGGCGTGAAGTTCCGCTTCATGACACGGTTTGCAACAGGTCGCAATGGTGGCAACATCGGGTTTCATGAAATACCAACGAAAAACGGTGTGCCGTTGCAAACGGAATCAGAACTTGGAACATTTTTAGGCAGTGGCTGTTTGCGATCGAGTACGCAAGATGCAAAGTTTATTTTTGACTGGGCGAAACCTGGAACGGCAGTCGTAGTCGTTCCTTAAGAAGTTTTAGAAGCGCGCCATTTCCGACTTCAAGAGGTCGAGGCCAAGGTTGCCAAGGTCGAGAGCGTGTGCGTGCCACTTGCGCAAATCAAACTCAGCACCATATTTCTTCTTGGCGTCATCGCGGAGGTCAAGCCACACTCGTTCGCCAAGCTTGTACGAGATTGCTTGTCCCGGCCAACCGAGGTAGCGATTGATTTCTGAGCGATTGAATTCATCGTCGCTTGAAGAATGAGCGCTGAGGAATTCGAACATGAGTTCTGGGTTCCATTGTTCACCTGGGTGCCACGACGAGCTTTGTGGAATTGCAAAACCACAATGAATGCCTGTATCAATGACGATTCGGGCGGCTCGGAAAGCCTGTGCGTAGAGGTATCCCAAGCGGTACTCAGGGTTTTCCAAGAATCCGAATTCCTCCATCAGGCGCTCGGCATACAACGCCCAACCTTCTCCATGTCCAGATACGAAGGTGTTGCGTTGGAAGCGTGAGAGTTTTTCTGAGTTGATGGTGGCAATCGCAACTTGCAAGTGATGCCCTGGAACGCCTTCGTGATACGCGGTGGTTGGTTCGCTCCAACGTGGGAACACGGTGCGGCCATTTGCTGGATACCAGGTACGACCAGGTCGGCTGAGGTCTTCGCTTGGACCTGTGTAATACATGGCGGCTGCGCCACCCGGCGGAGAGATCATTGCTTCTACGGTGCGAATGGAATCTGGAATTGAAAAATGGTTGTTGTCAATGAGGAATGACATGGCATCGTCCATTAACTCCTGTAACCAGTCGCGAAGAGCGCCTTCACCCTGAATTGAATGAGCAGGATCGGTGTCAAGAAAGTGACGTACTTCCGCGAGTGTTGCTCCAGGGAGAATCTCTTTTGCAACGCGTTCCATTTCTGCGTCGATGCGTTGCACTTCAGCCCAACCCCACTCGTAGGCGTCCTTAGCTTCAACTTTCATTCCCATGAATCGGCGGCGGGCGAGCGCATGGCGTTCTGGTCCAACTCCATCACGTACGTCGGCTTGTTGTGCGTAATCGTTGGTGAGAAAATCTGCGGTCTCACCGAGTGCTTTCGACGCGTTTTTTGCAGCTTTGCGAAGTTGTTCAAGTGGTGCACCCGCAACGGCAGCCGCCGATTCTGCGAATTGCTCAAAAAATGCAGGAGCGTCTTTACGACCTGCCCACGTTGCGAGCTGTTCGCTTGATGCGAGCACCTGTCGGCGTTGAGCCTTCACACCGCGATCAAGGCCAAGCTTCCACGATTCGCGCATGCCAGCAAACGCTTGCGGGACTTTTGACATGCGCTCTGCAATTACCGACCATTGTTCTGCCGTATCGGTTGGCATGAGGTCAAAAATTGCTCGAGCAGCATCAACGTCGCCCGCGAGCACTCGAATTGAAACCAGGTGTTCATTGGCATCGTATTCTGCACCAGAGATTTCTAGCGATTCACGTAATACACCTGCAGCCAAGCGATCAGAGCTTGCACTGGAATCAAGTGCATTCAAATGTGCAAGAGTTTGGCGATCGTTATTTGCACGTGCATCGTGGCCAGCTGGACTGAAGTCAGTCATCTCGTGATCGTGACCAGCAATGCCCATATATGTGGCTGCTGCTGGATCAAGTTCAGCAACCTTGTTGATGTAGTCGTCGGAGAGTGAATACACAGGCGAAGTCATGGCAACACGATACGCCTTTATCAGCGTGTTATGCGAGGTGACTAACTGGTGCTGTCTGGTCCATGTCGCACAATTTTGGCGATAACAATCGTCTTATCAGTGGTGTTGACATGCATATAAATGCGAATCAGCGTGCGATTTTTTCCTCTGCGCAGATGCGCGCCAATGTGGATTTGTTGATTCTTGTGCATTGCCGAATACCACTCGCCATGTCGATGGTGTGTGTCTTCGGAAATTCGTGGGGCAAAATCAAGGCCTGCGCTATCACGTAAATATGACTGCAGTCCTGCAATTGGGAATACATCTCTGCGCCAATTTGCAACTGCGCTATCGAGTGCCTTTAAATCCTGGAGCACTTGGCGAGGGTTAGGACCTTGAAGTTCATTAGCAGTGGTAAATGCTGTTGGAAGAAATTCGAGATGCTTGCACTCGGTTCGCGCACGATTGACAGCATCGAGCACAGTGCGAAGCACACGGTCTGGCCGTGCTCGGGCGAGTTCGGCGTCAAGGTCAAGCGCCTGAAGTGTGAGTGCGTCTAAACGCCCGCGGAGAAGCGCAACTTCTGCAGTTAATTCTTCTGCTTCAACTGCTTTCTCTTCGAGCAATTCTGCAAATTCATCACGCTCTGCTTCAACTTCTTCTAATGCATCATCAAGTTGCTCAATATGTAATTGATGCTCGTCCACAGTGCGTTTAAGTTGCTCAACCACTGGTGATAAATCTGTTGTGGCCTGAGCCGCAATAGGGGTTGGTTTAGGCACCGCGGATTGAACGGGACGACTTGTTGCAAACCGTGGTGGAGCTTGCGTTGGAATGTCTGGCTGTAAAGCTGCAGCTTCAAGGATGGGATTTTCGATTTGTTCACGGTTGGGCGTAACGGTATGAAACGTTAAAGGTTGAGCGGGGTGAGGCCACAAAATAGTGACGTAGTTTTTGTCGAGCACCTTGCCATTGCAATATGCATTAAACGAATCCACAGCTTCGATTGAAGTGATGTGTGCAATGTGGGCAATGCCAACGAGGTCGTCAAGTAATGGACCAGTGTGTGACGATTGCACCGATTTATCAACAATCGTCTCAACGAGTATCGGTAAGCGACGTGCAAGCGCATTAATAAAGTCAGCAGCGAGTGCTTCGCCGTCAAGCGCAGACGTAACTTGACGAATTGTTGGGCTGATGCGTCGCTCTGCGTCGTAGACCTCGAGCAACTTGGCCATTTCGGCAACGAGTGCCCGCACGGGTTTGGGCGGCAATTCCGCTCGCCGATGGGGAATGATCGAGTCCTTGCCTGGCGCAAACTTCACTCGTAAATCAAAAACAAGTTGGCCTTTGTACGGAGTGAGGGTCGCGATAATCAGGTGAGTTCCACCGGTTTGCGGGTGGGTATTTTGCACTTCAAGCCTGAACACTTCATCTTCTTGGCTATGTCGAATTCGCACACGAATATTGATGGGCAAGTGGTCTGCGGGGAACCACTGCTGATGCCACTGCGTGATAACGCCAACTGCGCGCTCACGGGTTTCTTCTGTCCATTTCTTCGTGGGCAGCGTCATCGCGTACGTGGTGAACATGGTCTCCATAACGCTAACGAGACCGCCTAGGGTTGCGAAGTGGATTTCCAAGACCTTTTAGGTGCATGGTGTTTCGGGCTTTCGCTGATCTTTACTATTCCCCAAGCGGTGCGAGTGATTCGACGTGACACTGTTGAGGGCATTTCTGTTACTTCTCAGTTGCAGGGCGTTGCCGGTTCAATTTTGTGGATTGTTTACGGCTTGGTCTCGGGCTCACCTGTTGTTGCTGCTGCCAACGTGGTGACACTCGTTGGAATCGGCATCGTGGTGTACAAGCAGGTTGATATGAAAGTGATCACGATGCGTTTTGCCATTGGAATTGAGCTAGCTGTTTGTGTGCTCGCATTTGTGACATGGAGCATTTCTGAGTCTGTTCTCGGTGTAGTCACCGTTGTTATTGGGTCTACAGGAATCATTCCCCAAGCAGTTCGGGCGGCACGAACCAGTCATCTCGTTGGTGTGAGCGTGATGACGTTCTTGATCATTACGACCATGACCATCTCATGGGGAACCTATGGGTTGCTTATTGGAGATGCATATGTTGCTGCACCAAACATCGTCATTGGCCCATGTGCATTATTTATTGCAATTAGAGCGATCCAATCACACAGGCGTTATGGAAGTTCAACTACCGCAGAGGCAACACCAGCGCGTTGATGTGTAGCAGTGAGGGCCACTCTCTGGCCTTTTTCCCCACGAACTAGCCAACTATGTAATACGCGATCGGGTGTTCCATCCGATTTTGCGTCGCCGCTCACTCGAAACTTCACACGCCCATCAAGTTGACCAAGCTTTACTCGCGGTGCGCCTTCAACAAGAGTTGCGCCAGAAATTTCAGCAGTCAGTGGGAGAACGATCTTGTTCTTGTGTGCCCATTCACTGATTTCCGTGCCCAACCAACCAGTGTTAGCAATTCCAATTTCCACTTTGTACACACCGTTGCCAAGTGATTCGGCTGTGGCACGTTTGATTTCAAGTCGTGGCGAAGCAAGTGCTTGATAAATTGCGAAATGCACGTGTGGTGCAACTTCGTCGCGCAATTTTGAAGCAGGTGCATTTGACCATGTTTTGATGGGGTCACAACCGCCAATTTCAATTTCACCCAACTGTGGGTGATTGAACTTCTTCCACGTCGCATAGGCGCCTGGTGCATGAGTATCAGTCCATTTACAGACAGCAAGTTCTTGCTCTGGGGTTGGACCCACATACCAAACATCGGTCGGTGAGTGTTTCCCTGTGGCGTGGAAAATGATGTCCCAAAATTCTGTGGTCCAGCCGAATACGCCTAAATGTTCGTATGCCCAATCGTCGCCAGCACCGCTCATGGTGTCGCTCTTATCCCACGTGAGGTCTTCGTATACCGAATGAACGGGGTAGCCGGTGTGTTGCACACCAACTTTGCCCAGTTCGTTGTACACCCAAATATCAAATGGTGGAAGAGTTGAATCGGGGCGCGTGCTACTTGGTCGCAACATAAATCCACCAGCGGTATGGAATGCGTTGTAACCGCAAACATTCGTACGTGATCGGGCAGCGCGAACAAGCGAATCAATTTCTGGCTCAGACATCGGGTGGTCTCCCGAACCAAGCACTGTGGTGCCCCAACCTGCTGGGAAGTTCCTATTCAGGTCAAGCCCAGCTGGGTCTCGTGGCATGGGGATGGTGAAGCCATCGAAGTTTTCGAGCACACCTTCATCTAGCAATCGGTAACGCTGAGTTCCAGGTGCCACACCAAGAGGACCAACAGGGACCATTACTCGAGCGTCATCGGCGTGCTCCACCCACGCACCGTCAGGGTCTGCAATGCGCATGGTGCGCACAGCTCCGTCGCCATCAATATCTTCCACGCTGAGTCCTGGCCAACGGTGTGCATCGCGCCATGGCCATGCACGAACACTTGAACGGTGATAGAGCGGATTATCAAGTAGAGCGTCTTCAACGCCGTCAGGGTTCACACGCGGAACAATGTAAAACGTGCGTGTGCGCAGTGCTTCTGTCGTGTGATGTTCTCGACCAAATTGGCTGGTGAGATACTCCAAAATGAATAACGCTGCAACTCCACCAGTTACCTCTGTGGCATGGATGTTGGCATCAATCCAATGCGCTGGTTTCGTATCGTGCGATCCAGTAGTGGAGTCGGTAACTGTTGCAATCCACAAATCTCGACCTTGATGCGACTTGCCATATGTCTCCAATGTCACTAACTGAGGAAATCGTGCAGCCAATTCGTGAAGCCATGAAACCATTTCGTCGTATCGAAGAAAGCGATCAAAGTTGTAGGTCATGTCCACAGGTTACGCTGAGTTCAGGAGGTGCAATTCGTGCCACACATTCCAGTGTTTATGCATGCAACAGGCAACTGGAGACCTCGTTGGCGTGGGCGTATTCATGCCATTGCAGTTGCCGTCACTATTCCAGCTGGAATCATTCTCACCTTGTTTACTCCTGCCGGAGTACCGCGTTTGGCGGTGGGAATTTACGCACTGTCGTTGTTGGCGTTGTACTCAACCTCTGCCTCCTACCATCTGTTCACGAAGTCATTACGCTCGCAAAAAACGATGCAGCAAATTGACCACGCCATGGTCTACGTACTAATTGCAGGCACATACACACCAGTGTGTTTGTTGGCTTTGCCACGAACCGTTGGAATACCATTTTTACTGCTCATTTGGGCAGCAGCTGCGGTGGGAATGGGATTAAAAATTACCTGGAAGGCAAAACGTGTTGGCCATGCGATGTACATCATTATTGGTTGGGCAGCGTTAGTTATTTTGCCGTGGGCTTATGGTCGAGCAGGTTTCACCAGTCTGTTGTTGTATGCCTTGGGTGGCGTTGTGTACACCGTTGGTGCAGTGCTGTTCTATTTGAAAAAACCTGCTCTTGTGCCTCACGTTTTCGGCTATCACGAACTTTGGCATGTGTTCACGGTGGTTGCAGGGGTGCTGCAGTTCGTTGGAGTTGGGTTGCTGGTTGCTCGCGTTGCGTAAATATCTGGTAATCAAGTTTTAACCCAATGTCGGAGGAGACCTCGTTTTCTACGTTGCCTTTCGTATATATTTGGGTTGAAGTATGCAATGAGCGCATTACAAGATTCAATTCATCAGAATTGTCGAGGACGCAGTATGTCTAATCGGGATGAGTTTCGCACTGACATACAGGTTCTTCGGGGAGTTGCACTAATTGCAGTGGTGTGTTTCCACGCATTTGAAACAATTTTTCCTAATGGATACCTGGGCGTGGACGTCTTTTTCTTGATTTCTGGCTTTGTCATTACCCCCCAAATCATTGAAATATTTAATTTTCAATCCGGTCGTTCAGGGCGGTTGAAATCTTTCTATATCCGAAGGCTGTATCGCCTGATCCCCGCACTAGGTGCAACGGTCGTAGTTTCATCTGTACTCATTTTGCTTTTAGGAAGCCCAGATGATCATGGGCGTTTCGCGCGTCAAGGAATATCAACTCTCCTTTTCGGAGGGAACTTTGGCGCTTACCTATTTTCGCAGGATTATTTCTCCCCTAATCCGAATCCCTTAGTTCACACATGGTCGCTAGCGGTAGAGCAGCAGTTCTATATTTTTTTACCGTTGATCCTGGGTCCATTGCTGTTTAAGAAAATCAGAACGAATGCTTATTTGTTATCAATATTTGTTCTGATATCAATACCAAGTCTTGTTTCATTTCTTAATCCAGCGTTACTCGAGCCGCTTTATTCGCGAATCGGGATTAGCTTGGCGTCACAGTTTTCTTTTTATTCAACCATTGATCGCGTTTGGCAGTTTGCTCTAGGCAGTGTTGCCTATTTGTTTCTTCATCGGAAGCGAAGCATCAGTCTTCTTGCAAGCAAAATCATAGGAATATGTATCGTTTTGATGGTTTTTTTATTTCTGTTTACTGAAGTTTCACTTGAACAAAAATCTGGATCGGTTTTGATTTCTGTCCTTACGTTTGTAGCGGTTATTGGTAAAAGTTTTAATTTCTTACCTAATTTGTTGAAGTTGAAAATGGAATGGATTGGTAATCGCTCGTATTCGATTTACCTAGTTCATATGCCATTGCTTTATTTGGTCGTGTATTCTCCAACTCCTATTTTTGGCACAGGTAGAGGTCAGACTGTCGCAACTGTTGGAGCAGTTGGTTTATCTTTTGTTTTCGGCGCTTTGTGTTTTTCCAAGATTGAAAATCGATTTCGTAAATCGTGGGTCAATGATGTCGGTCTTAAGCGAACTTTATACCGAGGAGGCTTTGCGGCTCTAGTGTTTCCTGGATGCCTATTGCTTCTCATTGACATCGGATCAAGAAATCTTTACTGGGGTTTTGAGCAAGATTTGTCCGTTCCACCCGGAGCCTGGGACTTAGATTCAAGTTGCGTTCGGATAGGTGATCTTTCTGAGCCTTGTCTGTATTCAGTTCCTGGGGCAACTCAAACTGTTTTGCTTGTTGGTGATTCGCATGCAGTGCATCTATCTCAGACAATGATTGAATCGGCAAATGGTCAGTTGTGGAACGCTGCGGTATGGGGTAAGGGAGGGTGCCCGATTCAGTTTGAGCAGAGTTTAGAAAAGCGGTTAACAGATCGATGCATTGAGCAGAATCTGGATATTTTGAACTGGGTGAAGGCGAATAAACCCTCAGTGGTAATTGTTTCCCAGTTTGTATTGGCCGAGTTTTCACAAAATGATTTGAGAAAAGCATTGTCTTTACTTAAATCTTTCACGCCAAATGTCTTGCTAGTTGAAAATACCCCGGTATTTCCAGACGAAAGTCGATTTATGGTGAGGCTGCCGTTGTTATTTCCTCGTTACGATCCACCAAAATTCTTCCCCCAGTCAAAAATGCTGGTCACGGACAAGTTTGCATCAGATGAATTGGGCGAATGGGCTCGAGAAAATCAAATTGACACGCTGGACTTCAGTCCATTGTTTTGCAGTGACAATCTGTGTAGAAGATTTTCAGACGCTGGTTGGTTGTATTCAGACGAAGACCATCTTTCACTGGTAGGTGCGAAGCTTGCAGCACCACAGTTTGATAATTACCTTAAAGGTATTCCGGGAAGGTGATTTTTGAGGCGTCATGAGCACCAGTTGGGGCTCAATAACAGTTACCGCAAATTTGAGATGATTTCCTATTGGAAATCATGCACTGTTTAACGAATATCAATTGATAGCGAGTACGCTTGGAGTCAGGTCAGTGCGAGGCTTTGGGTGAATTTCGCCTTCTGTTTTGTGCCGCTACCGGGTCGCTAGCTCAGTTGGTAGAGCAACGGACTTTTAATCCGCAGGTCCAGGGTTCGAGCCCCTGGCGACCCACCATTTTCAGGCTCGTTTGCTAATCACGATCAGTTTTTTGACGACTTCTTTTCCCGTTAATTTCTCAACTACTTTCGCAGCATACAAAGCCAGTTTCCTGGGAAGCCAGAGTGGAATCCGTGGGTGTGGGTAGGAAACAACCTGAAACAGAAGATCTGGACACATCTCTGTAACTTCGCCGAGTACCGGTGGAAGTGCATCTTTGTTTCTCCAGGTTTGACTGATAATGATCTTTCCACTTGAAGACAAATTTTCAGACAAATTTTTAATCAACTGTGATTGGTATGCAACGTCTCGGTTCCTGCTGAACGGATAAATTTCAAAGCAGAAAATGAGATCAAATGTTCCAATTCTTTCGGCAGATGGATCCAGTGCAACTACACCAAAGGAAGCATTTTTGTGGATGCTTGTTGCGTAGGCGATGGCATCTTCGGCTAGATCGATTCCGAGAACGTGTGCTTCTGGGAGCAATTCTGCAATCACTGTTGTTGTGTAACCCAATCCACATCCCGCATCAAGAATTGTTTTTGGGTTGCCGAAGTCAAAAAATCTAGAAATCTGATGAACCTTGGATCTCGGGAATAGGTCGTTGTGCACAGATGCGTTTGAGTTTTCAAGCGAGTCACCAAGAACAAGTCGCCTGTATGCACCAAAATCGCCCTTGGTATCCAGTTGAGAAAAATCGTTGAGCAACCGCGCAGAGGCCTCGTCCGCCTTTAGCCGTGAAGGCAACCACCAGTCATTTTCGGTCATGTTTAAGTGTGCCCCAAATGTGTAAAACGATGAACTAATCACAGTAGTGAGGTATTCACCAACAGCGATAGAGAGTATCTAATTTCAAGATACTTAGCGCTATGCTATCGCTGTTCACGATAAGCGTGGAATACTTGAGCCATGTTCATCCCCCTCCTTATCGCTACTGGCGCATTTGCGCTTGCACACCGCCTGGTCATGGCTTCTGTTGACTCGTTCAACGGATACGGCGACCAAGGCCCAGACTTTCGTCTCTAATCTCTGAATTCGGCAGATGTCACTGACATCTGGGTGAATGAAAGGCGAGACTGTACGCAGTGAGTACAGACGAGTCAGTAGTCAATCAACTAGATCTTTCGATCACGGGCATGTCATGCAACGCATGTGCAATGTCGATCGAAAAAGGACTGAATGCGCTTCCCGGCGTGGAAGCAACGGTGAACTATGCAACCGAGTCTGCCCGCGTGGCATTTGATTCGACCTCAGCAGACGTAGCAACTTTTATTTCGACGATTGAAGGTCTTGGTTACGGCGCGCGCACGCTTGCCGAAACTACGCCAGACATGCTGGACGCCGAAGTTCGTGAACGCGTGTCGATGCTGAAAACACGTTTGATGGTGTCTCTCGTGCTGGCGGTTCCTGTTGCTGTGGTGTCGATGTTTATGGCACTGCAGTTCAATAATTGGCAGTGGTATGCGCTTGCATTGTCAACACCAGTGGTGACGTGGGGTGCATGGCCGTTCCATCGTGCAGCACTGATGAACGCGCGTCATCGAAATACAACAATGGACACGCTGATTTCATTGGGCATTGTTGCTGCAACTGGTTGGTCGTTGTGGGCACTGATTTGGGGCGGTGCAACTGATGATCACCACATGGCAGGCATGGCTGAATCGCCACATGTGTATTTCGAAGTTGCCGTTTCGGTATCGGTGTTTTTATTGGCTGGTCGCTACTTCGAAGCTCGTGCAAAACGACGAGCAGGCGATGCTCTTCGCGCGCTTCTCGCACTTGGTGCACGCAATGCAACGGTGTTGCGTGACGGGGAAGAAGTGGTGATTGAGGCTGCGCTCATCAAGGTGGGCGATTTGATTGTGGTGCGTCCAGGCGAAATCATCGCAGCAGACGGAATTGTGCAAGACGGCGAGTCCACAATTGATGCATCAATGCTCACGGGTGAAAGTGTTCCTGTTGATGTTGCGAAAGGCAGCAAAGTAACCGGAACAACAGTGAACTTGTCAGGCAGGATCATTGTGAAGGCACGCCGAGTTGGTGCTGATTCAACATTTGCGCAAATGACCAAACTCGTGCGTGATGCGCAATCCACGAAAGCACCGGTGCAGCGCTTGGCCGACAGAGTGAGCAGCGTATTTGTGCCAACAGTGATTGCAATTTCAATCCTCACCTTTATTGGCTGGTATGTGCTCGGCGACGATGTCAATCGCATTGCAGATTCATTTACTGCAGCTGTTGCGGTGCTGATTATTGCGTGCCCGTGTGCGCTTGGTCTTGCAACGCCAACGGCGTTAATGGTGGGCAGTGGTCGCGCTGCACAAATGGGAATTGTGATTAAGGGCGTAGACGTTTTGCAGAGCACTCGTCGTATTGACACGGTGGTGTTTGACAAAACGGGAACAGTGACAACGGGCGTCATGCAACTGATTGATGTGGTGTGCGCAAATGGCGTAACACGTGCAGAGGTACTTGGTTTTGCTGGCGCATTAGAGCACGCGAGTGAACATCCGGTGGCAAAAGCAATTGCCAATGCAGCCCGCACAGAACTCGGAACTCTTGCCGGCGTTGGTCACTTTGAATCAATTGCGGGCATGGGAACTGTTGGTGTTGTTGATGGCAAGCGAGTGATGGTGGGTGGTGAACCGTTGTTTGAAAAGCAGCTCACCATCGTGTCGAAAGACATGAAAGACGCTTTGCACGCCGCTCGCAATTCCGGCAACACTGCAGTGCTCGTTGCCTACGACGGATCGGCCAAAGGTGTGTGTGTCATTGCCGATCAGCCGAAGCAGCACAGCGCGGAAGCCATTGCCGATTTGCGCAAGCTTGGCCTAAGGCCGGTGTTGCTGACAGGAGACAATCGGGCGACTGCTGTTGCCGTTGCTGAGCAGGTGGGTATTGATACCGACGAACAGCACGTAATTGCAGGTGTTCTCCCTGCTGAAAAAGTGCGTGTAGTTGCCGACCTACAGGAGCGCGGTTATGCGGTTGCCATGGTTGGCGATGGCGTAAATGATGCTGCTGCGCTTGCGCAGTCCGATGTTGGCATTGCCATGGGAACTGGCACCGATGTTGCAATGAATGCGAGCGATCTCACCATTGTGAGTGGCGACTTGCGCTTAGTTGCAGATGCCATCCTGTTGTCGCGCGCAACCTTGCGAACGATTAGCGCAAACGTGTTTTGGGCGTTTATCTATAACGCCGCAGCAATTCCACTTGCCGCACTTGGATACATGAACCCAATGTGGGCGGGTTTGGCGATGGCGTTTTCCAGTGTGTTCGTCGTGAGTAACTCGTTACGGTTGCGCACGGCAAAACTTACGCCGCACACTGCGTTCGTTCACGCAACTCGATAATCGCTTTCCGCCGCCAGGTGCGTACCGTGCGCACGCATACTCCCGCTTCAGCAGCGATGTCTTCTAACGTTTCGCCACTGCTTAATCGCATGATGAGCTGCAACGGAGCACTACGAATTCCACGTTTCACAGCATCGTGAACAATCTGTGCAAGTTCAACATTTGGTTCAATGGTCTCTTCATCATTGGAGACCAACTTTTCATCGACATCATCTGTCCAGTTCTCAACTTCTAAACGTTTCAGGCGGGCATTGCGAACGAAGGCAAAGTATTCGGTATCGCGAACAAGATTTGACGCAATTTTTGCTGGTCGACGATCTACTGGGTATTGGCGAATCAGAATCCATGCTTGCCCAAGGATTTCGTTAAATGCAGCGTTGAATCCGCCATTCACGATGTGGCCTCGGCGGCCTGCAATAGCGATGAGTGGAGGAAGTATTCGCTGCAACACAATTCGCGCCGCCAGTTCATCGTGAGCAGCTCGCTTCACCAACGCAAACAGAAATGCATCGCAATTTTCATAACTGGTGTCTATTCCGTATCCGGCACGAAGAAGTACTTCATCAAGATGATCAATTGGACCGCCAGGGAGATCCCATCGATTGATTGTTCGCAGCGTTCGAGGCTGCGCAGCGATAGATCCCCATTCGGTGACGAGTTTTCGGACCAGCGGGGCAGAACCCGCAGGGTGGGTGAGTGATGGACGTTGTTGTGTTGGTCGTGTTGTGGTCATGCACAGGATCATCTGGAATGTGGATCACTGTGGTTCTCACTGGCAGACTCACCGAAAGTCTCACCGCGCAGTAAAAACCCTGTCAGTATTGGGTGATGCGCATTACTTTGCCGTCAGGAACTTCAGCCGAAATCGACACATCGGTATCCAACCCAAAGATGGGCCTGGTCATTGCTCCAGACATTTTTGGACTTCGTCCATTGTTCGCCGATCTCGTTTCGCGGCTGGCAAACGAATGGCAGATGGCTGTGATTGCGGTTGAGCCATTTCCAGGCAAAGAGTTATCTCCCGATATCAGTGAACGTTTCGCTGAAATGGCCAAGCTGGACGACAACGTGCACCTGCGCGATCTCACCGAAGCCGCCGATGCGCTTGGAGTTGATCGTGTTGGCCTCATCGGGTTTTGCATGGGCGGCATGTATTGCTTTAAAGCAGCACGAAGCGATCGCTTCGCGAAGATCTCAAGTTTCTACGGGATGATTCACGTTCCTGAAGGTTGGCAGAGCACAACTCAAGGTGACCCGATGGAATATTTGTACGCAGGTCAACCAGAACGTGTGTTGGCGATTATTGGTGCACAAGACCCGTACACACCACCCGAACAAGTAACTGAACTTTTTGAAAGTGGAGTAACGGTGTGTGAATATCCGCACGCAGTGCACGGCTTCGCACACGATGCAACACGTCCTGCGCATCGGGCCGAAGATGCTGCCGATGCATTTGCTCGCACCCAAGAATGGCTGCTTACAGAGTAATTAACTGGCGCGAATTTCCATTCGGTCGCGCATCAAAATTTTGTAGCGACGATCGTGTTGTTCCAACCAACCAAGTCGGATGAAGCTAGCGATTGCTTTGTTGACGCGCTCACGTGAGGCTCCAACCATGCCGGCCAGTTCTTCTTGGGTTACTGGCAGTACGAACTCGTTGTTTCCACTTGATAGTTCAAGCAAGCGTTTTGCTGTTCGGCCAGTGACATCGAGGAACACGCTGTCGGCGAGTACTTCATCCATCGTGCGCAACCGAGTGGCGAGCAATTTAATGACTCCCAACAACATGGTTGGGTTCGCTTCCATTTGTTCGCGTACTGGTGCATAAGGAATGCGCAAAACCGAGCTCTGTTCAATGGCACGTGCCATTGCGCTACGAGGACCTTCGTCGAGCATGCCGAGCTCGCCAAACAAGTCTCCCGACTCCATAAGGGCAAGCATGCTCTCGCGGCTGTCAAGCGGCTTGTTGCCAATGGCAATGGCAATGCGTCCGCTGAGTACGACGAACAGCGCGTTAGGGACGTCGCCTTCATTGAACAAGACATCTCCACGTTGAAGGTTTTGCGTCTTTGCTTGAGCGCAAATCAGCGAAAGTGCACTCGTTGGTGTGTCTGCAAAAAACGACGTATTTGCGAGAATTTCTTCGTGTGTCATGCGAACTATGACGGTACTACCCTAAATGAACGTGACAACCGCGCCCAATGAAATTGTTTGGACAATTGTGGTTGCCGCAGGCTCTGGGGCTCGGTTTGGTGGCCCAAAACAGTTTTCAATGCTTGGCGACCGCCGAGTTTTGGATTGGTCGGTAGAAACAGCCGGCAGTTGCAGCACAGGA